>Ga0302326_10001732_pt1 | contig 54725 bp, 50 predicted proteins | sample Palsa_T0_3_FD_202264 | JGI IMG/M metagenome (GOLD analysis project Ga0302326, IMG submission 202264) | Peat permafrost microbial communities from Stordalen Mire near Abisko, Sweden - Palsa_T0_3 | ecosystem: Environmental > Terrestrial > Soil > Palsa > Peat permafrost | place: Sweden: Abisko...
CGTTGAACGCGTCCTTGTCATCCCAATAAGCGACCGAAACGGTCGTGGGATATCCGGCCTCGTCGATGTAAGTTGCCCGATCCCAATGCCGCGGACCGTTCGGCACAGCGAAACGCTCTGCGATCGAGGCGAGTGCCGCGGCAAAGGCCGGTGGTGCGACGCCTTCGTGCTGCACACCGAAATACGCCATGACTACTTGCTTCACGGCCGCGTCGTGGCGCGCGACAAAAGCCGGGTACGGCGGCTGGTAATCCTCCGGCACCCGCCGATGGCGGGTGCGCGTCACCTGAAGGTGCGAGGGGATCGCCGACTCCACGGCAGTCACTCCGCCGCTTGCGCCGGCACGAATGGCGCGACTGCCGGGGATTTTGCCGCCGGCTTTGGCGTGTTTGCCGCCTCCCCTTCCTGATCGATCGGCAGCGCCAGGGTCTCGACGCGATGCGCCGGTCGATTGTTGAACAAAAGCCGCGTGACGTCGGGACGCGCGTAATGTCCGGCCGGATCGGCCGCGGCTTTTGCCACCGAAATCATGCCGAGATCGATGTCGGCGTAGAGCAAACCTTCCTGGTCCGGCGGCAACGGCTTGGCGAGCGGCGCGCCGTCAGGACCGTAGATCACGGCAAAGCCGCCGCCGGCATGCAGGAATTGATGCTTCTCGGGGGAGTCGCATAATTCCTCGACCATGGCCGGCGAAACCGTGGCGCACGGCGCAATAACGAAACACGAGCCTTCGACCGCGTAGATCTTGCTCGCCGCATTGTTGACCTCGGCGCCGAGCGCATGCGCAAACGGATCGTAGAGCGAGAAGCTCGGCCACGCGGCGACGTGGACCTGCTCGTTTTGTGCATACATGGCGTATTTGGAAAGCGGCTGCAGATGCTCCCAGCAACACAGCGCGCCGACCCGGCCAATAGCGAGATCGTGCACGGCGAGATGCGAACCGTCACCCTCCCCGAACACGGTGCGCTCCGCATGCGTCGGCTTTAGTTTGCGGCGCGTGGCGATCGTTTCGCCGTCAGGGCCGATGATCCATTGCGCGATGTAAAGGCTGCCGCCGTCGCGCTCGGAGAGACCAAGCGCCACGTACATATTGTTGCGCTTGGCGGCCGCCTGCAACCGCTCGGCTTCCGGCGTGCCGTATTGCAGCGAGTTGTCGAAATAGCGCGAGACGAAGCCGCGCATGATTGCCCAGGCCGGTGCACCGAGCCAAATCCACCACGGATAACCGGGGATGAAGGTCTCGGGAAAAGCGATGAGGCGGGCGCCGTTCGCACCGGCTTCGTCGATCAGCTGAACCGTTTTTTCGATCGAGGCTTCCAGATCGAGAAAAGCCGGCGCCGCCTGCACAGCGGCCACTTTGAATTTGGGATGTGTCGGGGACATGGTCCACTCCTTGGCCGATCTGAAACGCCAGACCAGCACCTGTTCGTTCGATGATCGTTCATACGTCTGCGCCGGCTCGTCCTGGTACGGCGCGCAGATGTACCGATACGCAGGCTAAGGCCTCTCGTGGAATTTTCTTGGCTGGACGCGCAATAAAAATTGGCTACGGGCGCAGTCCGCCAAGGACGCGTTCACCCCGGTGTGCTAGCGTGGTAGCTTGAATTTGCCGGGCTGCTCGGATCACGGGTGCGGTCCATGAGAACCGTCCTGACAACAAGCGAGATCGCTGAGCGAAAGCGCGCTCAGTACTGGCAGGACGCCGTCTGCGACACTTTCGTCGAACTCGATTGCCAGGTCCGTCCGGACCGGCCGTTTTTCGGCGAACTCGTCACCACCGAATGTGAGGGCTTGCACTTTTCCCGGGTGCACGCCGATGAACAGACGGTCAAACGCACGCCCAGGCGTATCAGCCGCGCCCGCGAAGAGGTGATGCTCATCAGCTTGCAGGTGAGCGGCGTCGGTTCGGTCAGCCAGGACGGCCGCGAGGCGCGGCTCGAGCCCGGCGATTTTGCCTGCTACGACTCGACGCGGCCTTACACGTTGCGCTTTGATTCCACGTTCGAGCAGCTCGTGCTGCATATGCCGCGCGAGGCCATGGTCAGACGCATCGGCCGCACCGAAGCCTGGACCGCACGGCGGGTCGCCGCGGCAAGTCCGGTCGGCTCACTCGTGATGCCCTTCGTGCGCCGCACGGCCTCTATCGTGTCCGAGGTGGCGCCGGCGACCGCAAGCAGGCTTTCTGAAACCTGCTTGTCGCTGGTCACCGCCGCGCTGGGCGAGAACCTGAGCGACACGTTCGAGGGTCAAAGCGCCGCCCGTACCGCGCTGACTTTCCGCGCCAAGGCGGTTATCGAAAATAACCTGCATGATCACACACTCAACACCGAGAAGGTCGCGACGATGGTTTGTATCTCGCCGCGTTACCTCCAGGACCTGTTTCAGGCCGAGCACACGACGGTGAGCGATTGGATCTGGGTGCGGCGACTGGAAAAGAGCCGGCGCGATTTGGCCGATCCGCTGCGGGCCCGCGATAGCATCGCGCAAATCGCGCTCGCTTGCGGTTTCTTGGACTTCGGCCATTTCAGCCGACGCTACAAGGAAGCGTTCGGGATGCCGCCGCGCCAATACCGCGCCGCGCTGCGCGGCACATCTGCGCCTAACCACGGCGACGGGACGGCTTAGCGCACCATTCTGCGAATTATCTGTTCGCGAACCTACCCGCTCATATGCGTTTCGAGAAAGGCGCCAGCGTGGCGTATCGCGTCACGTCCTTCGCCGAGCATAAAGCCGAACAGGTGCCAGACGTGCGGCATGCTCGGCCAGATTTCGAGCCGGACCGAAACATCGGCGGCGCCGGCCTGCGCCGCGAGCCGCGTCGCGTCATCGAACAGGATTTCGGCCGAGCCGACCTGAATGAGTAGCGGCGCCAAGCCGGACAGATCGGCGCCAAGCGGCGATAATTGGCCGCCGCGTCCCTCGCCCGCGCTGCCGCCGCGATACGAGCGGCCGGCATGCAACAATGCGTCCCTGTTTAATGCCAGATCGCTCTTCGCCTTGGTCTTCATCGACGCGCCGGAGCATTCAAGATCGAGCCACGGCGAAATGGCGAGGCCTGCGGCCGGCAATGGCAGGCCGCAATCGCGGACGGCCATCATTCCGGTCACGACAAGACCGCCGCCCGCTGAATCGCCGGCGAACACGACGGACTTCGCGGGTGTCCCCCGATCGAGGAGCGACTTATAAGAGGCGACGATATCGTCGACGGCTGCGGGAAACGGATCCTCCGGTGCCAGGCGATAGTCAATTGCCAGCGCGCGCGCCTTGGTCGCGCGGCCGAGTTCGCCGACCAGTGGCCGATACCCTTGGCCGAGCCCGAGACGTAGCCGCCGCCGTGCAGGTAAAGCATCACGCGGTCCTGCCGCACACCGGGCGCGTCGATCCACAGCCCCGGCACGCCGCCTGCTTGCGCGGCTTCGAACTTGAGATCGGGTGAAACCGGCACGCTTGCCAACAAGCCTTCGAACTCGGCGCGCGCCTGCGCCGGTGGCGCCCCAAGGTTTGGGCCGCCCTGGCTCATCATGCCGGTCAGCGTCGCAAGTTCTTCAGCGCTCATGATTACATTTCCTCCGCGGTCGCGACCGCGCGCACTGTAGCTGTTGCGCCGTCGTTCGGACAATAACGCGGAGGGACCGGCCGACTGAAACGCTTTTGCTCACACCCTCGCGATGACCGCGACCGGACCGCCGCCGGGCGGCCCCTGATGTTCGGCGCCGCCGGACACGTAGACCGCCCCGGTTCCTGAGAGGCCGCCGATCAAACCGCCGACGGCGGCGCGGGCGTGGCGCGTTGAGCCTACATCGGAGTCGTCGAGCATAGTGTGGCGAAATCCGCGTACGTTGCCGTCGGGCGAGGCTTCGGCTTTGGCGAAAATGTTGACCAGCCGGTCTTTGACCTGCGCGTCGGCAATCCCGAGGTTCACGCTTTTCAACGCTTCGATCACCGCGGAAAGATCGATCGAGTCGCGCATCACCGAATGTCCGATCACGAACGGGCTTGCCGACCAGCGCGAATTGCCCATGACGATCACGACGTTATGCATCAGCTCGATGCCGGCTGAAGAGGAGGCGACCGAGGAAAACAAGTCCCAGTCCTTCAATATCCGGTCTTCTTCGATCTCGTCATCGATCTCGCCCAACGCCTGCGCCACCCCCAGCGCCGAGGCGCCCCGCGAATAGCCCATGGACGAATAGCCGCTGCTGGTGATGGTCTTGCGGCCACGGTGAAGCGCCGCCTCAATGCGCTCGCTTGTCAAAAGCGGACACTTGATCTGCACGAAATGGACGTCCAGCGGATCGTCGATGCCCGCATCGTTCATAGCCTGATGCACCGCTTTGACCGTCTCGGCGATTTGAACTTTGCGCCCGATCTCTTCCGGCAGAAAATCGCGGGTTTGAGCAATACCCACGCTCAGCCGCTTTCCGCTCGCGCCGTTCGGCGCCGTTGCCGCCTGCCGGGCGAATACCGTTAAATGCGGCGACAGCACGCCTTCGGTGCCGCCCGACATCACGAAGGCGATCTTGCCTTCGACCGCGTGTGGCGGAACGCCGAGATGCGGCGACAAAGCCTCGCACAGGGCCGCGACAGCATATTCGCGGGTGAAATCGTTGACGCCGCCGTTGCCTTCGGTCTTGCCGAGCACGGCAAGGATCGAGGACGGCGCCATCTTGCCGTTTTCAATCAGCCGCATCAGGCCCGAAACGTCACCCGGCCCTTTCGTCGGCACGCGCACAACGTCGACCGATATGCGACGCATGCTCATTCCGCCTCCCCCCTCGACCAGAAGATCAAGCGGCGTTCGGTGAAGCTGATAACGTAAAACATCGCGATCCCGGCGACCGCCGCGGCAAAGATTGCCGAAAACAGCGTCGCCGTTTCCAGATGCGCCGAAGAAATCATGATCAGATAGCCAAGTCCCTTGGTCGCGCCGACGAATTCGCCGACGATGGCGCCGACGACTGCCAGCGACGACGAAATCTTGAGTGCCGAGAACAAGTACGGGAGACAGTACGGCACCCGCAGCTTGCGAAATTCCTGCGCGCGCGTCGCGCCCATCGTCTCGAACAGCTCGCGATATTCCACGTCCGCCGCCTTGAGGCCCTTGACGGTGTTCACCAGCACCGGAAAGAAGCAGATCAGGATCGCCGCGACGATCTTCGACCACCATCCCGTGCCGAGCCAAATGACCAAGAGCGGTGCGATTGCTACGATCGGCGTCGTCTTCACCGCGATCGCGATGGGAAAAATCCCATGTTCCAGGGTGTGAAAGCGCACGAACAATGTGGCGATGGCGAACGCCAGCACACTGGCAATCGTGAAGCCCGCCAGCGCCTCAATGAACGTGACCGCAAAGTCGAGGCCGAGCGAACGGTCGGCCGTTGCCAGAATCGCCGCGGGCGATGGCAAAAGATATTCCGGGATCTGCAAGACGACCACGATCGCTTGCCAGGCGACAAACAGTGCCAGGCTGAATGCCACAGGCGGCAGCACGCGCGAGGTCATTGCCCTCTCCTCACCATGGTGCGGATGCGGCGTATGATAGCCGCAGCGGTGGCATCCTCGGGCGCGCGCGGGCGCCCGCACGCGATCGTAATATCCTCAATTAACTGCGCGGGACGGGAAGACAGCACGATGACGCGATCGGACATGGCCACAGCTTCGGGAATGGAATGGGTCACCATCACGACTGTAGAGAGCCGTGTCTCTTTGTTTTGCCAGATGCGGATCAGCTCTTCGTTGAGCGTGTCGCGGGTGAGTTCGTCGAGCGCGCCGAACGGCTCGTCGAGCAGGAGAATATCGGGATCACACATCAGCGCCCGCGCCAGAGCGACGCGCTGCTGCATGCCGCCCGACAATTGATGCGGATACGCTTTTACGAAATCGCCGAGACGCACCAGCTCGAGCATGCGGGCCGCGTTCCGCCGCTCAGCTGAATCGGCAACCGCACCGCCCCGCTGAATCTCAACCGGCAACAGCACATTATCGAGAGTGGTTCGCCACGGCAGTAACAGCGGCTTCTGAAACATGAAGCCCATGCGCAAATCGGCGACCGAGCGGTCGATACGGCCGCCGGTCGGCTTTACCAAGCCGGCAATCGCCTTAAGGAGTGTCGACTTTCCGCAGCCGGACGGCCCAAGCAGCGAGACGAATTCGCCGCGGCTCACTGTCAAGCTCAAACTCTCGATCGCGGTCACGCCGCCGAAGCGCACGCACACCTCGGCGATCGAGAGCAGAGGGTTCGGCAGCGGCGCCGCTGCCACACTGAGCTTATCCGTCAAGACGATCGCATTCATGGGCGCATTCACGGCATCGCTTGCGCGGTGAAGGCTTTGGCGACCTCGATTGGCTGTTTCTGAAACTCCGCTCCCAGCAAAAGCTTCTGCGCGGATTCCCAGCCCGCTTCACTCATATAGCCGACCGGCTTGTCGTCCGGCTTCAGCAGCGGGATGCTTGCCTCCATCATTGCGAGTTCGTGATCGTAGCTGAGCTTGTCGCCGTATTTGACGGTGACCTTGGCCGCCTCCTCGGGCGCCGCAATCGCGGTATTCCAGCCCTTGAGCGTGGCGGCGACGAATTTCTTCACCAGCTCCGGCTTTTCCCTAAGGATCTTTTCCGTCGTGAACAAAGTGTCGGCATAAAGGTCGATGCCATAATCGGAGGGATAGACGATGTTGACGTCGAAGCCTTTTTCCTTCGCTGCCAAGACCTCGTTGATGAGGTAGCCCGGCCAGACGTCGACTGCGCCGGAAAGAAGCGGGGTGATATCGAACTTGACGGGGATTTCGGTGAGCTTGGCCTTCTCGACATTCGCCTTGGCAAGCACTGAGCGGTAGATCAGCTCTTCGTTGCCGCCGATCTTCACGCCAACATTCTTGCCGACATAATCGGACGGCATCTTTATTCCCGACTTGGCGAGCGAGAACAGCACGAATGGATTGCGCCGGTAGATCACCGAAAGCGCCACGACGGGGACGCCCTTGCTCCGAGCAATCAGGATTTGGTCGGCGCCGGTCACGCCGAACTGCTCGTTGCCGCCGGTGACCATCTGCACGGCGGGAAAGTCGGGTCCGCCCGGCTGAATGCTCACGTCAAGGCCTTCGGATTTGTAGTAACCCTTCTCTTTCGCCACGTAGAAACCGGCGAACTGTGCTTGATTGAGCCATTTTAGGCGCAATATCACTGCCTCGTCGGCGTAGGCGGTCGCGCACAAACTGCTCAAAGCCAGAAAGACGATCGATGCCACAGCTCGGTAGCGCATGGTGGCAGCCCTCCTTGTAAGAGCCCGGCAATGCCAACTATGCGCCGCTCAGTGAGCGCGACTAGAAGCAAATTCTGGCCGCGGCGAGCGAAAAATCAGCTCACTCGCCTCGAAATCGCGTACTCTGTCATGGGGCCGAAGAGAGGCGATAGGCGTGCGGAAACGAAGACCAGGGCAGACCGCGCACCGGCGTTCGTCCTCGCAGAGGCCGCCGGCGCGGATTGGTACCCACCCCAAACGTCTGCGCCCTCCCCGGCTTCTCGTCTATGTCGATGCGGTCGCACGACACGGCTCGATCCGCAAGGCGGCCGAGGCGCTCAACGTCGCGTCATCGGCCCTGAACCGGCAAATCCTCGATCTTGAAGTCGATTTAGGAACGGCTCTATTTGAGCGCCTACCGCGTGGCGTACGGGTGACGGCGGCCGGGGAGGTGTTCCTCGCTTACGCCCGCCAGGCCATTTCAGAACTCAAGGTAGTCGAATCCCGGGTCGAGCAACTGCGCGGTCTGGTGCGCGGGCAAGTCGGCGTCGCCGCCGTCGAGTCGGTTGCCACCGAATTGCTGCCGGCCGCGATCATCCGATTCCAGGCCGAGCATCCCAATGTGCGCTTCAATGTCCGCATCGGTGCGCCGGAAGAGCTGACCGCCGCGCTGATCGCCGATCAGGTCGATCTGATCCTCACCCTTTACCCGCCGCCGCGAAAACATGCGGCCATTATCGCGTCTGGTGAGCAAAAGCTTTGCGCCCTGATGATCCGCGATCATCCGCTCGCTCACCGCGTTGGTTTGCATTTGCGCGATTGCCTCGCCTATCCGCTGGCTCTTGGGGACGCCAGCCTCGCAGGCCGGGCGCTGATCGAGCAGGCCTTGGCGCACGCCTCATTCGATCTCGATCCGCGCCTCGTGTGCAACTCGGTGGAAACCATGAAAGCCTTTGTGCGCATGAACCGCGGCATCTGCTTCCAGTTCCGCAAACCCGGCGACACCCTCATCCCGCCCGGTGACATGATTGCGCTGCCGCTCGTCGATCCGCCGCTTTTGCAAGCGAAGCTCATCCTAGCGACACGCCGCGGGCGCGTACTGCCGATCGCAGCGGCTGGTTTCGTCGAACAGCTCAAGACCGTGATCGCGTGACGAAGCGAAGGATTTAGTCCCGGGCGATGATTTCGCGCTCGCCGTGATGAGATTCCGGCATGTCCGGCCACTTGGCGGCGCGGCGCCGCAACAGGAAGAGCGGCCGGCGCCGCGCGATGGCGCTGCGGCGGCGACGCCGCCATGTCGGCTCCTCGACGCGCAAAGCGCCGACGCGCGCGAACGGCTCGCGCAAACTGCCGTCGCGTTCGCCCACCAGAAGCGGCAGCCCGAGCACCCGCCCCCACGATTGCCAGTCGGCAACGATCTCGTCGTTTTCGCTCGCCGCGAAGAGCGACAACGAAAGAGCCGGATCCCGATGTTCGAGCACAATTTCGATTGCAGTCGGCGGCTCGTTGGCGTTGCCGTGCAACCGGATGGAGACGCCGCGGAAGGCGGCCACCGGCAAGCTGATCGCCATGCGCATGCCGCGAACGGAGCGGTGCACCACGACGCGCCGGGAATGAAGATCGACAAAGCGCACGCGGCCGTCGGCCGCGTCGTCGATAGCTTCAAACCGCGCGGGCAAAGAGAAGGGGTCGAGCCGCAACGTGCGGCTCGGCCCGGCAGCTAACCTGCCGGCTTCCATTTGACGCCCCGAACTAACTCCCGCCGGGCTGTTTGCCGCCCGGTTGCCGCGAGAATGCCAGAGTGAAGTCGTAATCGGCTTAAAAAGCCTGGTTAAAAGCTCGTATCATCGCAGCGAAATGGCGCGCATGATTGACAAGCCATTGCCGCAAAGTCTGCAATTAACGCTTGGGCAAGCTCCATGGCTTGAAGCAAGCGGCGCGCGCTAACATCTTCGCCTTGTGTTTTAGTCTATTCCTCCCTAATTCCGGCGGTTCATGTCTTCTTCCCTGCTCGATCAATCCGACCTCGCCGCGAACGCAGAACGACTCGTTGCCGCCGCGCGGCGCGCCGGCGCCGACCAGGCCGACGCGCTCGCCGTGCGCGCCGTCTCCCTTTCGGTCGATGTGCGCGACGGCGCCGTCGAAGAATCGCAGCGGGCGGAGGGCGACGACCTTGGTCTTCGCGTTCTCGTCGGTAAGCGGCAGGCAGTCGTGTCCACCAATGACCTCAAAGCTGACGGTTTTGCCGCTTTGGCCGAACGCGCCGTCGCCATGGCGCGGGCGGCCCCCGAGGACCGCTTTGCCGGGCTCGCCGACGCGTCGTTGCTGGCGAAGGAGTTCCCGGCACTCGATCTGGTCGATCCCGATATGCCGGCCGTTGGCGCTCTCGAAGTGCTCGCCCGGGAGGCGGAAGAAGCCGGGCTTGCGGTCGCCGGCGTAACCAAATCCGGGGGAGCATCGGCGTCGGCCGGCATATCCGGCCTCGTACTCGTAACCAGCCATGGTTTCAGCGGCACCACCATCGCTTCGCGCCACGGCGTCGCCATGACCGCGATCGCCGGCGAGGGCACCGGCATGGAGCGCGACTACGATTTTTCCTCGACGCTGCATGCAAGCGACCTCGAACCCGCACAGGTTATCGGCCGCCGCGCCGGCGAGCGCGCCATCAAGCGCCTCAATCCGCGCAAAGTCGCCACGCGGCGCCTTCCCGTCGTGTTCGACTCCCGGGTTTCGGGTTCGCTGGTCGGGCACCTGACAAACGCCGCCAACGGCAGCGCCATCGCCCGCAAGACCAGCTTCCTGCGCGACAAGCTCGGCGCGCAGATTTTTCCCGCCGGCATCACCATCATTGACGACCCGCTGCGGCCGCGAGGGTTGCGCTCGCGGCCGTTCGACGCCGAGGGCGTCGCCGGACAGCGCCTCGCTCTGGTGCAAAACGGCGTGCTTGCGAGCTGGATCCTCGACAGCGCCACCGCGCGCGAGCTTAATATGAAAACCACAGGCCACGCCCAGCGCGGCGTATCGTCGACGCCCTCGCCCGGACCAAGTAATCTGCACCTCGCCGCGGGCGCGAAAACTCCGGACGAACTGATCGGCGATATTGAGGAGGGCCTGTACGTCACGGACATGATCGGCATGGGCGTCAATCTCGTTAGCGGGGATTATAGCCGCGGCGCGTCCGGCTTCTGGATCGACAAGGGTCAATGCACTTACCCGGTCAGCGAGGTGACGATTGCCGGTCATCTTCTGGAGATGTTCGCCAGCCTTGAGCCGGCGAACGATCTTAAGTTCCGCTACGGCACCAACGCTCCGAGCCTGCGTGTCGAGGGCTTGACCGTTGCCGGTCACTGACGCCGTCGATCCAGTCGCAGCCACCGCGCACTTGGCGGCGTGCGTACGCGAAGCGGGCCAGCTCGCGCTGTCGATGTTTCGCACTTCGGTGAGGCGGTGGAATAAAAACGGTTCTTCGCCCGTCAGCGAAGCCGATATCGCCGTCGATCGATTGTTGCGCGAACGGCTGACCGCGGCGTTTCCGGGCGCCGGCTGGCTGTCCGAGGAAAGCGCCGACGACGCCTCGCGGCTTACGGCGCGTTACGTCTGGATTGTCGATCCGATTGACGGCACGCGCGCCTTTCTTGCCGACTTGCCGGATTGGACGGTTTCGGCGGCGCTGGTGGAAAGCGGCCGTCCGATCTCCGCTTGCCTGTTCGCTCCAGCAACGGACGAATTCTTCCTGGCTTCGGCCGATAACGGCGCCGCGTGCAACGGTGCCGCGATTTCCGTCACGCCCGGTGCTTCGCTCGCGCAGGCGCGCGTCGCCGGGCCGAGAAACATTATCTCGCGACTGACCTCCGTGGCGCCCGACCTTACGATCATGCCGCGCGTTCGTTCGCTTGCCCTTCGCTTCGCCCGCGTCGCGCAGGGAACTCTCGACATTGCAATTGCCGGGCCCGACAGCCATGACTGGGACCTTGCAGCAGCCGATCTTTTGGTGCACGAAGCCGGAGGAGCGCTGACGCGTGTCGGAGGTGGCACGGTGCTCTATAATCGCCCTGAGCCACGGCACGGAATACTCCTCGCCGGCGGGCGTGACCGGCTCAATCTTCTCAACGAATACCTTGGGGATGAACGCCTCGCCTCTTTGTAAATCGCGAACCCGCGCAGATTGAGTAACATGGCGGATTTTTCCGAACAGCATTCGAAGCAATTGCTCCATCTCGTTTTCGGCGGCGAGCTCAGCAATGTGACGGGCATGGAGTTCAAAGATCTCGGCAAACTCGATATCGTCGGAATTTATCCAAACTACGCGAGTGCTTACGTAGCGTGGAAGGAAAAGGCGCAGCGCACCGTCGACAACGCCGAAATGCGCTATTTCATTGTGCATTTGCATCGGCTGCTCGATCCAGAGAACTCGACGCAGCACTAACGAGGAGCGGATGGGGCGGAACTGGTGCCTTCGACGGGGCCGAGGCCGGTCAATACGCGCAGTAATGTCGAAAGCTTCTGCGCGGCGGGCTCGCCTGGGCCATGGAGAGTAAAGCGTGCGCGACCGTGTTCCCCTGGGGCTGCGACTATATCGATTGGCGTCAAGCGCTTTAGCAAAGCCTTTCGCCGGCTGGCTTCTTGCGCAGCGCACCAAACGCGGCAAGGAAGATCCGGCACGGCTTGCGGAGCGCTACGGTGTGGCAAGCCAGCCTCGCCCAGCGGGACCGTTGATTTGGCTGCATGGCGCCAGCGTCGGCGAACTGCTTGCAGTCGTTCCGCTGATCGAACGTTTGCGGGCGATGAATTTCGCCGTTCTCGTGACCTCAGGCACCGTTACTTCCGCCGCGCTTGCCGCACAGCGGCTGCCGCCCGGCGCCGTGCATCAGTTCATACCCCTCGACGCGCCAAAGTTTGTCGGTCAATTCCTCGATCATTGGCATCCCGATCTCGCGTTATTTGTCGAATCCGATTTATGGCCCAATCTCATTCTGACTTGCTCCGATCGCGGCATACCCATCATCCTCGTCAACGGCCGCGTATCCGAGCGCTCTTTTCAACGCTGGCGACTGGCGTCCGGCGGGATTGCGGCGCTACTTGAACGTTTCGACCTGTGCCTGACCCAATCGAACGCCGATACTCAACGCTACGCCCGTCTCGGCGCTTCCCACATCAGTAGCATCGGCAATTTGAAGCTCGACGTGCCCCCGCCCCCGGTGGATCGCGCCATTTTGCGCCACTTGAAAGACTCGATCGGCGCGCGGCTGGTGATCGCGGCGGCGTCCACCCATGCCGGCGAGGAAGCCGCCGTCATCAGCGCCCACAAGCGATTGCGCCTCAAACATCCCTCGCTGCTTACCGTCATCGCGCCACGCCATCCCGAACGCGGCCGCACCGTCGGCGAGCTGGCGAAAACGGCCGGCCTCTCCGTGGCGCAACGTTCGCTCGGCGAGCTGCCGAAGTCCCACGTGGATATTTTTGTCGCCGACACGCTCGGCGAGCTCGGCCTGATTTATCGTCTCGCGCCGATCGTATTCATGGGCGGGTCGCTCGCCAGCCACGGCGGTCAAAATCCGATCGAGCCGATAAGACTAGGCGCCGCGGTCGTCCACGGCCCGCACGTCTGGAATTTCGCGGAAATTTACGAGGCCCTTGATACGGCGCGAGGCGCGCAAGCGATCGCCGACGAGGAAACATTGACGACTTGTCTTTCCGCCTGGCTCACCGATCCCACCTCACGCACCGCCGTCGCCGACGCGGCCACGGTTACCGTCAAGACGTTGAGTGGCGCGCTGGAGCGCACCCTTGCTGCACTCGAGCCGTATTTGATGCAGTTGCGGCTCGAACAGCGCGCCTCTTAAGCCTGCCATGAGCGGATGCAGAACAGGGTGTCCGCGCCGGAGCACGCCGCCGGCCGGTACCGGGGTCGGATGCTAATGCGCGAGCCGGACTTTTGGTGGCAAGCAAATGGCGGCCGGCTGCTTGCTCCCTTCGGTGGCGTCTACGGCGCGGTGGCCGCCTTCCGGCTCAAATCGCCGGGACAAAAAGTTGGCACCCCCGTCATTTGTCTAGGCAACCTCACAATGGGCGGCGCCGGCAAGACGCCCGCCGCGCTCACCGTCGGCCGGCTTTTGCTCGCCGAGCACAAACGCCCCTTCTTTCTGACGCGCGGTTATGGTGGGCGTCTCGCCGGTCCCGTGCGAGTCGATCCTGCCATCCATAGCGCAGCCGACGTCGGCGATGAGCCTTTCCTGTTGGCCAAACTTGCGCCGACCATTGTCGCTCGCGACCGCCTCGCGGGCGCGAGTGCCGCGCGGCGCGACGGTGCGAACGTGATTGTGATGGACGACGGATTTCAAAACCCGTCGCTCGCGAAAGACCTTGCCATCTTGGTGGTCGATGGACGGCGCGCCATCGGCAATGGCCGCGTCTTCCCGGCGGGTCCATTGCGCGCACCATTGCAAGTCCAAGTCGCACACGCCCAAGCGGTGCTTGTTGTCGGCGCGCCCGCGGAAGGCATGGCGTCCGTATTGGAGAATACTCGGCGCCACGGTGTCGCGATCTTCCACGGCCGGCTTGAACCCGACCGGACGGGCCTCGATGAGCTCGGGCAGCGTCGCGTTCTCGCTTTTGCCGGCATCGCCGATCCGGAAAAGTTCTACTTAACGCTGCGCGAAGCCGGCGTCGTTGTCGCCGAACATGCAAGTTTTCCCGACCATCACCGCTACACGGCGGCCGACGCGCGCGATCTCGTCGCGCGCGCCGACGCCGCGAGCCTGACGCTTCTCACCACCGAGAAAGACCACGCGCGATTTCCCGGCAACGAGTCACTCGCCGAGCTTGCCGCCCGCTCGAGCGTGCTCCGTGTTCAGTTGAAGGTTAAAGAGGAATCCGAGTTCCGCCGGCTCGTCTTAAGCGTCTTCGAAGGACACTAGCGGCCGGTCAGACATGGTCGCCGTAAGCGCCGGCGTGCCGCTGCAACACGATCTCCGGCGTGGCATAAGCTTCTTGCAAATCCACGCTCCAGTAACGGAGTTCTTCGAGCGGGATAGCAACGCCGGTTACGGCGCAACGCACGAACGTTCCTGGCCGTACGACTCGGAAATCACCGTCAAGATATTTGACCTCGGCCTCTCCGGGTATGGGAAAGGATCGATCGGTCCGATTGAGCAAAATCAACCTCCGGCAAGCAGGCCTGTGCGGCCGGAACGAAGATAGTCGCTCTGCCCGCTGAATAAAACCCGGTCGGCTGATGAGAAGCAGCCAAAAAAGATACGCCGCGCCGATCACTCGGCGCGGCGCTAGCTCTAACTCCCAGCCCGCCGGATAGCCGTCGCGCCCCGGCGAAGCGACAGAAGTTTCGCTATCTCACAATCCGCATCGGCGGGGATGCCAGTAGCACCAGCTGTGGTGCCACCCCCAACCGCAGCGGCCCCAGCGACACCACACATGCGTGATGTTTCCGGACGCGGCGTCGTTGGCTACTCCCGCGGGCAACGGAGCAATCGGGGCCGCGCGCGAAACGCCGACACCAGCTGCGACGATGAAGGCTGCGACCGCAATCGCAAACGAAATTCGAATCATGCATTCCTCCTATGGACGAATAATGTGTGCCAAAGTCATAATACGGAAGCAAGTTCGCCGTTCCACAACGTCGCGATTTCAAAAACAATAATGAACAAAGCGTCATTCGGTTGTGGATGGAAATGAATAAACAGTCATTTTCGTTTGGTTCGCTGCACCGCGACAAGCACGCCGGCGGAGGCCGATAGCGAACTAAAAAAGATCGCCCTGACCGGGATCGACGAGTTGCCGGCGGCGGCGTCTGGGCCGCTCGACGTGCGATCCTGCCAAAGTCTGTACGCTGTCGGCGCGCGCTCCGACCCTCCCGTCGGAAAATTCAATGTCGATCCGCGCGCCGATCGCGACCGCCGTCGCAGTCCGCAGCGGACGGCCATTGCGGTCGCGCACCAATGCAAAACCCCGCGCCAACACGCCACGGTATGAGAAGGCAGCGAGCAATTGCGAATTCCGATCGTATCGCGCCCAGCGTGCGTCGAGGAAGTTATCGATCGCGCGGTCGGCACGTTTGCCCAAGGTGCCGACTCGCTCTTTGCCGCGGGAGACGTTGGTGCGGTGCGCTGCGAGATTGGCGGCGGCGCTGGCGCGCAGACGCAACGCAATATTGTTGTAGCGATCGCGGCGGCGCTCGACGTGGGAGCGCAGAAGATGTGTGCTGAGCCTGCCGCCGATTTGCGACAAGGCCATACGATGAAAATGTGCATTCGCCCGCAGCGCTCGGGCGAGAATGTGCGCCGCATGATCGAGCCGTTGCCGCGGCGAAGCCAGGAGAGCTTCCGCATTCGGCAAGGCCCGCGACGCCGAGTGGAGCGCGTTCCGCCGCGCCTCGTGCGCTCTCAGCCAGGCGGCAAACGCGCGCCTTTCGAGACTCTCGACGTCGATGATCAGTTCCGAGCGGACCGGCACGGCCATTTCGGCGGCTGCCGTCGGCGTCGGCGCCCGCCGGTCGGCCACAAAATCGAGGAGCGTGACGTCCGTCTCGTGACCGACCGCGGAGATCAGCGGGATAAAGCTTTGCGCCGCCGCGCGCACCACGATCTCCTCATTGAACGACCATAGGTCTTCCAGCGAGCCGCCGCCGCGCGCGACGATGAGAAGATCGGGGCGCGGCGGCGAGCCCTTTGCGGCAAGGGCGTTGAATCCGGCGATGGCGGCGGCGACTTCTCGCGCCGAATCCTCCCCCTGGACCTTGACCGGCCAGACCAAGACGTGGCGCGGGAAGCGATCGGCAAGCCGGTGCAGGATGTCGCGAATAACCGCGCCGCTCGGCGAAGTGATGACGCCGATCACCGCCGGCAAATACGGCAGAAGCTGCTTTCTGGCCTCGTCGAATAAACCTTCCGCGGTCAGTCTACGTTTGCGCTCCTCGAGGAGCGCCATCAACGCGCCGAGACCCGCCGGCTCAAGCGTCTCGACGATGATCTGGTATTGCGAGCGTCCCGGATAAGTGGTCAGCCGGCCGGTAACGACCACCTCAAGACCCGCTTCGAGTTTGAGCTTTATTCGTGTCGCTGTGCTTCGCCAAACAACTCCAGAAATGCAGGCGCGATCATCTTTAAGATCGAAGTAAATATGGCCATTGGAATGATAGCTGACTTTGCCGAGCTCGCCGCGTACGCGAACGAAACCATAGGCGTCCTCGACGGTGCGCTTGAGCGCCGCTGAGAGCTCGGAAACCGTCAATTCCGGCAAATTAAGGCGCGGTTCGTTCATGGACCTAAAATGGACCTAAAAACCTCTAGCACGCTCGGATTGCGGCCTGGCCGCCTTGAGCAAACCCTTGCAAACAAAGTCGCAATAGTCCCTGCCCGCCAGCCGGGTCAAGGCCGCAACACGTCGCCTGATCGATGTTCCGTCCGGTTGCGCCGTGGTAAATGGGCCTCGGCAAGGTCGGCACCATGAATATCCTGCTTCTCGGCTCCGGCGGACGCGAGCACGCGCTCGCCTGGAAAATGGCGGCGAGCCCCCTCACTGACCGGCTCTATTGCGCGCCCGGCAATGCGGGCATAGCGCGCGACGCTGAATGCATCGCACTCGACATCGACGATCACGCCGCGGTCATTGCATTTTGCAAATCCCATGACGTCGGTTTTGTCGTGGTCGGGCCCGAGGGCCCGCTGTGCGCCGGCATCGTCGATAATCTCGAAGCGGCCGGCATCAAAGCGTTCGGGCCGAGCCGGTCCGCAGCGCGGCTCGAAGGATCCAAAGGGTTCACCAAGGACCTGTGCCGGGCAAACGCCATACCGACCGCGAGCTACGAGCGGTTTCGAGAGGCGGAGCTCGCCAAAGACTATGTCCGTGCCCACGGCGCGCCAATCGTCGTCAAGGCGGACGGCCTTGCCGCCGGGAAAGGAGTCATTGTCGCCGAAAACGTCGACGAAGCCGAAGCCGCAATTGATGCCATTCTCAGCGGCGGCTTGGGCGAGGCCGGCGCCGAATTGGTGATCGAAGAATTTCTCGAGGGCGAGGAGGCTTCGTTTTTCGCGCTCTGCGACGGTGAGACCGCGATCGCGCTCGCTTCGGCGCAAGATCACAAGCGCGCCTTCGACGGCGACAAGGGCCCAAACACCGGAGGCATGGGCGCCTATTCGCCTGCGCCCATCGTCAATGACGAAGTCGCGCAACGCGTCATGAGGGAGATTGTCTCGCCGACATTGCGCGCGATGCGGGCAATGAACACGCCTTACAAGGGGATTCTCTACGCCGGCTTGATGATCACCGCGCAAGGTCCGAAGCTCATTGAATACAATGTCCGCTTCGGCGATCCGGAGTGCCAAGTCTTGATGCCGCGCTTGATGTCCGATCTCGTGCCTGCCCTGCTCGCAAGCCGCGACGGCGTGCTCAAATCAATCGATCTGCGCTGGTACCCGGCGGCTGCGCTGACCGTCGTGATGGCGGCACGCGGCTATCCCGGACCCTATGCCAGGGGCTCGGTCATCGAAGGGTTGGACGAGGCGGCGGCTGTCGAAGGCGTCGAAATCTTTCATGCCGGCACCAAGGCCGAAGGAGACCACCTGCTCGCCAATGGCGGACGCGTGCTCAACGTCTCCGCCCTCGGCGAGAATGTGGGGGAGGCGCGCGCACGCGCTTACCAAGCCGTTTCCCGTATCCGCTGGCCGGATGGATTCTGCCGGCACGACATCGGCTGGCGCGCGTTGGAGCGCACGACTGGCGCCGGCCATTGATTGGCGATATGCGAAAACCATGAGCGCGAGCGAGCGTCAGACCACCTTTTCCGGCACCAAGGAAGTCTCCGAGCGGCTCAAGTTCGATGCCGCGGGGCTTGAAAGCTATTTGCGAGCGCATTTGCCCGGATTCAAAGGCGCGCTTACGCTCAGCCAGTTCAAGGGCGGCCAATCGAACCCAACCTATCTTGTTGAAACGCCGCAGCAGCGTTACGTACTGCGGCGCAAGCCGCCCGGCAAGCTGTTGCCGTCAGCGCATGCGGTCGATCGCGAATACCGTGTGATCTCGGCGCTGCATACCAAAGGTTTCCCGGTCCCCCAACCGCTCATCTATTGCGCCGAGGACGGCGTCATCGGCACTCCTTTCTTTCTTATGGCTTATGTCGAGGGCCGCGTATTTTGGGACGCGGAAATGCCATCCTCCAATCCGGCGGAACGCGCGCAAGTCTACGACGCGATGAACGCGGCCTTGGCGCGCCTGCACACTTTCGATCCGGCCGGGATCGGCTTGGGCGATTTCGGCCGTGGCGAGAATTACGTGGCGCGGCAAGTTGAGCGCTGGTCGAAACAATACCGAGCCTCCGAGACGGAGAAAGTCGAGGACATGGAGCGGCTCATGGCGTGGCTCCCGGCCCATGTGCCGCCCGCGCAAGCGCCGCGGCTGGTGCACGGCGATTACCGGCTCGACAACGTGATCCTCGCGCCCAAGGAGCCGAAGATCCTCGCCGTGCTCGATTGGGAGCTGTCAACGCTGGGCGACCCGCTCGCCGATTTCTCCTACCATCTGATGCAGTGGCACATGCCGCCCTCGGAAGCGGGAACGGGCTCGCTGGTCGGTCATGATCTGACCGCGCTTGGAATTCCGCCGCTTGAAGATTACGTCGAAGCTTATGTGAGGCGGACCGGCCTCGACCCTCGCCCTTATCTTGCGGTTTATTCCGCTTACAATTTCTTCCGCATTGCGGCGATCCTCCAGGGTATTGTTGGACGCGTGCGCGACGGCACCGCCACCAGCACATTTGCCGCGGCGAAAGCTACGCTGGTGCGTCCGTTGGCGGCGAAAGCTTGGGAGTTCGCGCAGCAAGCAGGCGCGACGTGATGCGCCGCAACGGATGAAAACGTTCGCGCTCGCGCTGGGCGCCGGAGGCGCGCGCGGTCTCGCCCACATTGCCGTCATCGAAGCGCTCGACGAGATGGGCCTAAAGCCGGTTGCTATCGCCGGCACCTCGATCGGCGCCTTGATCGGCGCCGGCTACGCCGCGGGGATGCGCGGCAAGGCTATCCGCTATCACGTCATCGGCCTCGCTCACGACCGCGGCGAGATCATGCGCCGGCTTATTGCCGCACGCGCGGGCTCGCTGACCGACGTTTTCGCCGGCGCATTCGGTCAGGCCGCGCAGATCGACGCGGAAAAATTTTGCGCGCAATTCCTGCCGCAAGCCCTGCCGCAGGATTTTTCCGGGCTTGAGATTCCGCTCACTGTCGTGACGACCGACCTGCATCGGCGCGAAGAGGCGGCGCTCAGCGCGGGACCGCTTCACGCAGCGCTTGCCGCCTCCATCGCCATTCCAGGCCTGATGCGGCCGGTCGCGATCGGCGAACGTATCTTCATTGATGGCGGCACCACCAATCCGCTTCCCTTCGATCATTTGAACGGCGTCGCGGATGTCATCGTCGCCATTGACGTGCTGAGCCAGCCGCCGTCTGAACGCACCGATATTCCAGGCGCGTGGGCAAGCGTGATCGCGACCCTCAACATCATGGGTTGCGCGATCGTCGCCGCGAAGCTTGCGCTAAAGCCGCCGGATATTGTAATCCGGCCGCGCGTTGGAATTTTCCGCACGCTCGATTTTTATCAGGCAACCGCGATTTTGCGAGCGGCAAATGCTGTAAAGGCCGAAATCAAGGAACAGCTCGAACGTTTGCTTGGCTGATTTAACGTCTTGCCTGAAAAAAACTCTTGAGAAGTTCGGATGTTTCCGCCTCCGCCAATCCGCCATAGACTTCGGGCCGGTGATGGCAAGACGGCGACGCAAAGAATTTGACGCCATTGTCCACCGCGCCGCCCTTCGGATCGGCAGCACCGTAATAGAGCCGGCGGATCCGCGCGAAGGAGATGGCGGCCCCGCACATGGCGCAAGGTTCGAGCGTCACGTAAAGATCGCACTCGGTCAGGCGTTCGCTTCCGAGCGCGGCGGCAGCTGCGCGGATGGCGATAATCTCTGCATGCGCCGTCGGATCGCGCTCGGCGAGCGTGCGATTACCGGCGCGCGCCACGACAGCGCCGGCATGGACGACGACACAGCCGATAGGAACTTCGCCGCTTTGGCCGGCGGCGCGGGCTTCCTCCAGCGCAACTTCCATGAATGAGGTCATTGAATTCCACCGTCATGCCCGGCTGCAAGCTTGTGCCGGGCATCCATGTCTTTATACACCTGCAGACAGCAAGACGTGGATGGCTGGGATAAGCCCGGCTGTGACGATTTCAATTATTCATGACTGACATGAACGACCGCAGCGACAAGACCGGCGAGCGCATCGCCAAGGTGATTGCCCGCGCCGGTCTAGCGTCGCGCCGTGAAGCGGAGGCCTGGATCGCCGCCGGACGCGTCGCGGTAAATGGCGTCGTCATCGACTCGCCCGCCCGTAACGTCACCGCGCGCGACGAGCTCAGCGTCGACGGCAAAAAGCTGCCGGCACGCGAGCGCACGCGGCTATTCCTCTATCACAAACAACGCGGCCTTCTGACCACCCGCGTCGACCCGCAAGGACGGCCGACAATATTCGAACGCTTGCCGAATGGCCTGCCGCGGCTCATCAGCGTCGGCCGTCTCGATTTTAATACTGAGGGGCTTTTGCTGCTCACCAACGATGGTGAGCTGGCGCGAATATTGGAACTGCCCGCGACCGGGTGGCTGCGCCGCTATCGGGCACGCGCGCATGGCTCGGTCTCTCAAGCAAAACTCGATGAGTTGCGCGGCGGCGTCGACATCGACGGCATTCATTACGGCAATGTGGAAGCCACGCTGGATCGCGTGCAGGGCTCAAACCTTTGGCTCACCTTTGCCATCCGCGAAGGAAAGAATCGCGAGGTGCGCATACTCCTCGGCCACCTCGGGCTTACGGTCGCGCGATTGATCCGGGTCTCGTTCGGACCCTTTCAACTCGGCGAGCTTGCCGAAGGAGCCGTCGAGGAAATCCCGACGCGGGTGTTGCGCGAGCAGCTTGGCGAGCGCCTCGTTGCGCTCTCGGGCGTCGACTTCTCAACGCCGGTCACGCCGCAGCGGAATGAAAGCGAAGAGCAAAGGCCCGCGCGCCCGCAGAAGAAGTCGGACCGCGCCGTGAAATCGCACTCCTGGCGGGTTCACGAAGAAGACCGTCCGGCAAAAAAGCTCCGGCGCAAATTTCACGGCACGCGCCGTGACGACACTACGCCGCGCGAACGCCCCGCACGAGACGCCAAGCGTGGCGAAGTCGTCGACCGCAAGGGCCGCAGCGTTGCCCTCGAGCGATATGGCGAGCCGCCCGAACGAAAGCCGCAAGCTCCGTGGAGATCGGACCCGCCCCGCCGCGGACAACGCCCTCGCTTCAGCAAGGGTCGCGGAAACACGCGGCGGCGCTGATGCGGGTGGTCGGCGGCAGCCTGCGCGGCAGAGCGCTTGCCAGCCCGAAGTCGGCGGCGATCCGCCCCACCGCCGATCGTCTGCGGGAATCGCTGTTCAATATCCTGCTGCACGCTTACGGCGACTCGGTCGCTGGAGCGCGGGTGCTCGACCTTTTTGCCGGCACCGGCGCGCTCGGAATCGAGGCGCTGTCTCGCGGCGCCGCTTTCGCACTGTTTGTCGATCAAGGCGCCGAGGCGCGCGCGCTGCTGCGCGAGAACGTCACCGCGCTTGGCCTCGGCGGCACGTCACGTATTTTCCGGCGCGATGCAACGAAGCTCGGACCCTTGCATCCGCTCGAACCGTTTTCGCTTGCCTTTGTCGACCCGCCCTACGGGCAAGGACTGGCGCGGGCGGCTCTTAGCTCGATACTCGCCGGCGGTTGGCTGCTGCCTGGCGCTCTCATCGTCGTCGAAGAAACAACAAAAGCCCAGTTCGCGCCCCCGGCGGAATTCACCGAACTCGAGCGGCGCAGCTACGACGATACCGAGTTTGTTTTTCTACGCTCGAATTAGCGCCGCCCGAACAAGCGCTCGACGTCGGTGAGCTTTAATTCCACGTAGGTCGGGCGGCCGTGATTGCATTGCCCGGAATTGGGAGTGGTCTCCATCTCGCGCAGCAGCGCATTCATTTCTTCGGGCTTGAGCCGGCGCCCCGCCCGCACCGAGCCGTAGCAGGCCATGGTCGCGGCGACGTGCATCAGGCGGCGTTCGAGCGGCAGGGTTTCATCCCATTCTTCGAGATGCTGGGCGAGATCGCGGACAAGGCCGGCGCCGTCGATTTCCCCGAGCAAAGCCGGCGTTTCGCGTAACGCAACCGCCCCGGGTCCGAACGACTCAAGGACGATACCGTAGCGCGCAAGTTCTTGGCCGTGCGCCAGCAGCCGCCCCACCGCCGGCTCGTCAAGCTCGACGATTTCGGGGATGAGCAGTATCTGTCGCGCCACGCCGTCATGCGCCAAGGCTGACTTCAACCTTTCATAGACAATACGCTCGTGCGCCGCATGCTGGTCGACGATAATGAGGCCGTCGCGCGTCTGGGCCACGATGTAAGTTTCGTGCACCTGCGCACGCGCCGCTCCGAGCGGGTGATCGAGGGCGTCGCTACCCGCAGGAGCAACCGCATTCGGCTCAAACCCAAAGTCGGCGTCTGGCGCCGGCGCGGTACTTGCCGCAGGTGCGCCCACGTCAAACGAAGCTTGAGTGTGGTCCGCGAAGCCGACGCTGCGCGGCCATGACGGATGCCCCGCATCGGAGCCCGGCTGCGGCCGCAGCGCCGCAAGCGCGCCGGCACCGCCGGTTGTCGCGGCGCTCCTGGCTTCGCGCGCGAGCCCGCTCTTGAGCGCGTGCACAATGAGTGCACGCACCAAGCCGGCATCGCGGAAGCGAACTTCGGCTTTGGCCGGATGGACGTTAACATCGACTTCGCGCGCCGGGAGCGTGACGAAAAGCGCAACCAGCGGATGGCGATCGCGCGGCAAATAATCCGCATAGGCGGCGCGAACCGCGCCGATCAGCACCTTGTCGCGCACGGCGCGCCCGTTGACGAAAAGGTATTGACCGAGCGAGTTCGCGCGGGTCAGCGTCGGCAAGGCGGCAAAGCCTTCGACCGTAACGCCTTCGCGCGCGGCATGAATGGCGATCGCGTTGGCGCGAAAGTCCGCGCCGAGAACCTCCCCGAGCCGCACCAGCCGGCCGGCGGCGCCTGGCAGCGCCGCGGCAAAGCTGAGCGACGCGCGCTCCTCACCCGCAAGCGTGAAAGCGACATCGGCACGGCTCATGGCGAGGCGGCGCACGGCCTCGCGGATGGCGTCCGCCTCGGTGCGATCGGTTTTGAGAAATTTCAGGCGCGCAGGCGTCGCGTGAAAAAGGTCGCGTACTTCGACGCGCGTGCCGCCGCCGAGCGCCGCGGGCTTGAGATGCGATTTGACGCCGGCGTCGACCTCGACCGACCAGGCGTGCGACTCCTCCCCGTGGCGGCTCGTGATGGCAAGACGGGCCACGGCGCCGATCGACGGCAACGCTTCGCCGCGAAACCCCAGCGTGTTGATCGCCACGAGATCGTCGTCGTTGAGCTTTGACGTGGCGTGACGCTCGACGGCGATGGCCAGATCGGCTTGCCGCATGCCTTCGCCATTGTCGCTCACGGAGATGAGTCGCCGGCCGCCGCCATCGGTGAAAACGTCAATACGCGCGGCGCCAGCGTCGAGTGCGTTCTCGACCAGCTCCTTGACCACGCTCGCCGGACGCTCGACGACCTCGCCGGCGGCGATACGATTGACGATCGACTCGGGCAGCTGACGGATGGGCATTGGCGATTCGCAAACCTGCCCGACTCTTAGCCGCGTGCGCGGCGGATGGCGAGCCGCCGGTCCCGGAGACCGCACGCTATACGCAGTTCCCACAGCCCAGAGGGTGGCAAAGAGCTTTAGTCTATCCAGCCGCGGTGCACGTCGAATATGCGCGCCGCCTCGGTCACGTCGGGCAACTCAAACACCGCCGGCTCGCCGAGCGCCTTTCCCGTGTCGTCATATCCCGCCTGCCAGTGCTCCTCCATCGCCCGCCGGGAAAACTCGAACATCTTGCCCGCCGTTTCGAAATTGTTGGACTGATACTTCAACTGCACGATGGTTGCGACTTTCCCGCGCGCTTGTTCGGACAGGAACTGGACGTCCGGGTCGCTCTGGCACTGCGCGGGAAGCTCGTCGATGAATCGGCGCAGCGCCATGCGGAATTTCTGCATCCGCTTATATTCCTCGAGCGAGATGTTAATACGGCTGGCGCTGTGAATTTCCAGGGCGCGCAGATTGGCTGACGGAATATCGAGCGGCACTTCGCCGTTTTCGTCCCAGAGATCGACCTGAAACACCAGCGCCGTATGGCGCCCGCGGTTGTCGATAACGAACTGCATCGGCGAATTTGAGATCACGCCGCCGTCCCAGAAATACTCGCCGTTAATTTCAGTGGGGGGAAAGTTTGGCGGCAGCGAAGCGCTCGCCAGGATATGCGCAGGGCCGATCTCTTGTTCGCGATTCTCGAAATACGCGCGCGCGCCGCTGCGCACATTGGTGGCGAGCACCGTAAAGCGCATCGAATCGTCATTGATCAGGTCGAAATCGACGAGCCGCGCCAGCGTCTCTTTCAGCGGCGCGATGTCATAATAGCTCACGGCTTCGGGACTTTCCGCCGCCGAGTTTACCGGCGGCAGCGCCCGCGGTGAAAAGAAACCGGGCGCGCCGTGCAGCATGGTGGACAATGCACTGATGCGGCTCGTCCAGTAGCGCGCGTGTCCGTTGCTGCTCCATGGCAGATCGGTGAACCACGGAATGTTGGGAATTCGCACCGGCGGCTTAGTGATCGTCTCCCAGAAATCGCGCAGCCGTTCGACTCGCTTCTCCGGCGGATTACCGGCGATGATCGCGCCGTTGATTGCGCCGATCGATGTGCCGCACAGCCAATCGACCCCGATGTTTGCTTCATGGAGAGCATGGTAAACGCCGGCCTGGTATGCGCCCAACGCACCGCCGCCCTGTAACACGAGGGCCACGCGCTCAAACGGCAAGATGCGCGTCGCGCCCTTTACCATGCGTTCGGGGGAAGGTGCCTGATTCATTCACGTCTCCTGCGCAGTCGTAATCATAAGTTTTGCGTGCGCGGATGCTTTCGCGGCCGCCGCCAATCCTTAAAGCTCTCATTTTCTCGCTGATGGTATTGTCGTGTTTGGCGAGAGCCGTTTTCTTTGCCGGCGTTTCCCCTGTTCGCAGGTAGGCGCAACGTGCAATCGGCGCAAGTGTTCGCAGCGCGAAACGCATATTTGATCTGCGCGGAAATAAAATTGATCGGAGAGTCACAAAAATGATTCGGACGCCACAAATGCGCCGGTAATCAGCGAACGCGCGTGCCGCTTCTTAAGCGGAATCCGCTGTGTAAGCCGGCGCAGTGTCACTCCGTGATTAATCTTGATGCAGCGAACCGCGACGCAAATCTTTTATTCCGCCGCGGCGCTTCTTCGCTTCGATGCGCCGTTCACGCGATGCTCTGGTCGGCTTGGTCGGCCGACGCGGCCGCGGCGCGATCGCAGCGCGGCGGATCAGCTCGACCAGGCGGGCAAGCGCTTCCACGCGGTTGGCGCGTTGGGTGCGATGGCGCTGAGCGTTTATCACCAAGATTCCATCGCGGGTGAGACGACTGCCGGCAAGCCGCATGAGACGGCTCCGTACGTCCTCGGGTAACGACGGCGAGCGGCCCGCGTCAAAACGAAGATGGACGGCGCTGGAAACCTTGTTGACGTTCTGGCCGCCCGGCCCGGACGCGCGTATGAAGCTCTCTTCGATCTCGCGTTCGTCGATGGCGATGGCGGCGTTAATGCGGATCATGAGAGCTCATCACCGCAAGGCCGGCGTTCGATCATTCCGCGCTGGTAGCCGTGACGCCTTCGGGTTGGCCGACAACGGTGACGAGAAGACCGCTATCGAGCAACCGCTTGGCCACGCGCCGCGCGTCGTCCAGCGTCACGGCATTGATCATTTCCGTCCGGCGGCTGAAATAGTCGATGTCGAGGCCGTCAAGCTGCAATTGCACCAACAATGCCGCGATCTTGGTCGAGGTGTCGAGATTGAGAGCAAACGAGCCGTTGAGGTGCGCCTTGGCATCGGCCAGTTCTTGCGCCGTCGGTCCGTCGTTGGCCAAGCGCTGGATTTCCTTTTGGATCACGTCGAGGGTTTCGCCCGCGCGATCGGCGCGTGTCGCGGTGCCGCCGAGAAACAAGGCCGTGTGGTTTAACCACACGAGACTGTCATAGACCGAATAAGCAAGGCCGCGCTTCTCACGCACTTCTTGGTATAGCCGCGAGGAAAACGAGCCGCCGCCGAGAATGTGATTGACGATATAGGCGGCCATGAAATCGGGATCTTTGCGCGCGATCCCGGGACCGCCGAAGGTCACGACGGCCTGCGGCACGTCCAGTTTGACAACAATTCGTTTGCCTAGGCCTTGCGGCGCTGCTGTCACGACCGCCTTCAGCTCGGGCTGCGCCGGAAGCGCGCCGAATATGCGGTCGAGCGCGGTCTTTACGGTCTCTGCATCGATGTCGCCAACCACCGCGACTTTCAGGTTCGCGCGCGCCAGCACGCGATGCGTATAGCCGCGAATTTCGTCGGCTGTTACGGCCGGAACGCTATCCAGCGTCCCCATGACCGGACGACCGTAGGGATGGCCGGGAAATGCGGTTTGCCACCAGCGTTGAGTGGCGATTTCGTTCGGGCTGGTCGCGGCGCGCCGCAACAGCGAAACGACTTGTCCGCGGATGATCTCGACATCGGCGGCGTCAAAGCGTGGCGCGTTAAGCGAAAGCCGCAAGTCCTCGAAGGCTTCGTCGCGATTTTCCGAAAGCGTACGCAGCGACCCGCGTAACGTGTCGCGCTCGGCCTGGAAGCTCAACTCAATCGCCTTGCGCTCGAGGCGATTGTGAAACGCTTTCGAATCGAATTCGCCGGCGCCTTCGTCAAGGAGAGAAGCGACGAGGTCCGCCGTCCCACCCTTACCCGGAGGGTCCTGAGCGGCGCCGCCGGTGAAGGCAAAATCAATGGCAATCAAAGGAACTGCCGGCTCCCGTACCAGCCATGCCTCGATGCCGCCGGGGCTGACTACGCGTTCGATGGTAGTGGCGAATGCCGGTGTGGTGACAACCAGCGCGACCGCGATGGAAAGGGCCACGCGGCAGGCCGAACTTCGGCGTCGGCGCAACGCGAAACGCCCGCGCGCACGCCCGATGAGATTATTCACGTGTGTTTTTCCTCCGCCTGTACGGCGCGAACCAGGTAGCCGGTCACTGAGGCGCGGCTGTCGAGCCAGGTCCGCGCTGCGTCGCGCACCGTCTCTGCGCTCACGGCGCGAATGTCTTCGGGCCAGTGACGCACCATTTCGACCGTTTCCCCGGTCGCCAGCGCCGCGCCATACTGGCGGGCGAGCATCGCCTGATTGTCCTGCGCATAGACGGCGTCGGCGATGAGCCGGTTCTTTGCGAGGCTTAATTCGTCCGCGGTCACGCCGTGTTCGCGGATATCCGCAATAGCGACGTCGATCGCCGCCTCGACGTCGTGCAAGGTCTTGCCTGATCGCGGCGTGGCGTAAACTCCGAATTTGCCGTAGTCGAGCGCTGTCGCCGAGTAGACGGCGCCAGCGCTCACGGCAACGCCCTGCTCGACGACCAGAGATCGATAGAGACGGCTGTTTTCTCCACCGCCAAGGACGTGCGCCAAAACTTCCAGCGCTTCGCTCGCGCCGGGCTTGGCGCTGGTTCGCGACGGAACGAGATAGGCGCGGCTCAAGCTCGGCTGTTCAACCCGAGCATCGGCAAGGGTGACGGTCCGCGAGGCATCCTGCATCGGCTCCAGCGGCCGCCGGCGGGGCGCGATTTCCGCCCGTGGCGCAATCTTGCCGTAGGTATCGGCCGCATCCTCCCTGACCTCCGCGGCGGTCACGTCGCCTGCGACAACCACAATGGCGTTGTTCGGCGTATAGAAGCGCCGATAGAACGCCAACGCCTCGTCGCGCGTCAGCTGTTCGATTTCCGGCCGCCAGCCAATCACTGGACGGCCATAGGGATGATTGAGGTAAAGCGCCGCATCAATTTGCTCGGCCAAGCGGCTGTTCGGATTGTTGGCGACCCGCATATTCTGCTCTTCCAGCACAACGTTAAGTTCGGGGCGCACGACTTCGTCGGTAAGCGCCAGTCCGGTAATCCGATCGGCCTCCAGCGCCATCATTTCCTTGAGATGCTCGCGCGGAACACGCTGAAAGAAGCCGGTATAGTCGCTTGAAGTGAATGCATTTTCCTGGCCGCCGATGTCGGCCACGGCTTGCGAGAAACGATTTCCGGGATTCTGCGCGGTCCCTTTGAACATCAGGTGTTCAAGAAAATGCGCCAGCCCCGATTTGCCCGGGATCTCGTCGGCGGCGCCGACTTTGTACCAAATCATGTGGGTGACCACCGGGGCACGATGATCGGGCAACACCACGACCTCGAGACCGTTTGCAAGCTTAAAGGAGGTGACGCTCGGTTCGTCCGCGGCGAGTGCTGCAACGCAGGCCGCGCCGAGAACGAAAAGCACGAGCATTAGGCTTCTTGCCACGAACCGATCTCCCACCCCTGAATAATGTCACCCCGCGCGCTGTACCAAGCGCGAACTTCGGCTCTCCATACACGGCGATCCCACTCGCCCAAAGGCACGCGGGCTCAATTCCCCGGCATAGGCGCGTTACTGCGGCGCCAACACCGTCGGCGCGCCCGGTTGGCTCGGCGGCGCCGCTGGCTGAGGAGCTGCCGATTGGGGCGCCGGCTGCTGCGGCGCCGCCTGCGGATTCTGATCAGCGCCTTGCTTGCCGGTTTGCACGGTGGTGCCGTCGCCGGCAACTTTCTTTCCGGATTTCTTCTCGGGGCTTATGCCGTAGGGCTGCTCCGGTGAGGGTATTCGATAGCCGGCAGGAGGATCAGTCAAATTCTGGCGCACCGGTTCGCCCGGAAAGCTCGCGTATTCCTCCCGGCTGAACCAGCCCATTGGATTGTACCAGGGCTTCTTTTGCCACTGCGGATTTGCCGTCTGCACCGCGGTGTCAGGCACAACTCCCGGCTTATTCACAGTACGTTTGCGGGACTTTCGTGCATCGACCGGCCAATCGGCGGCAGGCGCACTGGACAGGGTTCCCGGCGGCGGCAGCTCGCGGGTTCGCGGCACGACCAGCGGCGAACGCTCGGTATAGTCAATCTCAGCTTCCGAGCCCGGCGGCTTCCTCAAGCCGAGCCGGGTCATCATCCGGTTCCACGCGTTCTCATCGATCGTGACGTCATTATCGGCGGCGCGCAGCAGCGAAGCATCGAAAGCAACGAATGAGGCAGCCAGAACGACGGCCAAAGCCGCGCGGGCGGCCTTGTTCCGCGGGCTCGTCCCGCGGCTTTCGACACCGCCGCCACTTCGATCCTGCTGCATGTCCTCACCCGAGGCGCTGGTACGCCGAAGCATGACTACTAGCCCTGCCGTTTCATCCCCGATCAGGGCGCTTTTGCGGCGCGTCCCTGGCGAAGCGAATCATACAACAGACCGGCAACGCCGGCCACGATGGCCAGATCAGCCAGATTAAAGACATACCAGCGAAAACTGAAGTTCGCGGTCTCAAAGTGAAACAACACGAAATCCATCACGCCAGGCCAGTGCAACCGGTCGATCGCGTTGCCGACCGCGCCGCCAATGATGAGGCCGAGCGCCACCGCGGTGAGCCGGGAGGACGCGCGCGCGAGCCAGACCCACAACAGCACCACCGCGACGACCTTAAACGCCAGCAGCGCCCAGGCGCCGAATAGTCCGCGCTGCGGAAACAGGCCGTAGCTGATGCCGGTGTTCCAGGTCAGGACAAAATCGACGAACGGCGTTACCGCCACGCGAAAGCGATCGGGCAGATCGAAGTCGTACAACAACCAGAATTTCGATGCCTGGTCGGCAAGGCCGGTCATTACGGCGACGGCAAGTCCGAGCAGGCTCTGAGCCCCCCACGCGTAGGAGCGGGCCGCACGCCGGTGCGCCACCTCCATCATATCTTATGCCTTCATTCCGCCGCGCGGCGCAGCGCTTCCCACTCACGCAAAGCTTGGGCGTCGCGGGGAGTCACGTCGGGATATTGCGGATCTGATCCGACCGCCGGCGAAATCTTCCACGAGCGGGCGCATTTGCGGCCTTCGGCGCGGCGCGGGTCGACGGCCACAGACGGCACATCGTCGAGCCGAAAGGCCGATGGCGGTCCCTCGCCTTCCACCAAGGTCGCCTGCGAGGTGATGCAGAGTTCGGCAAGGTCGGCATCGACAGCGACCGCGAACAATTCCCGATCGCCGACATAAACGATGGGTGCTGCTTCAAGCGCGGAGCCGATGCGCTTTGCCGCCCTTTCCATTTCCAGCGCCCCGGTGACGACGCGGCGCAGATTGCGCAGTTTTTTCCAGCGCTCGGCCAGAGCCTCATCGCGCCACAACGCGGGCACCGCTGGAAAGGATTCCAGATGCACGGATTGCGCAGCGGGATCCCACGCAAGCCACGCCTCTTCGGCGGTGAAGCACAGAAGCGGCGCGAGCCAGGTCACGGTGCAACGGAACAGGTGATCGAGCACGGTCAGGCACGATTTACGCGTTACCGAGGAATAGGGATCGCAGTACAGCGCGTCCTTGCGGATGTCGAAATAGAACGCCGACAGGTCCGAGGTCATGAACGCGTTGAGCGCGGCAAAGATGCGCTTGTAGTCGAAATCAGCATAGGCGCCGCGGATCAGCGGATCGAGCTCGGCGAGGCGGTGCAGCATCAGGCGCTCAAGCTCCGGCATGACGTCATAGCCGACCCGATCGGCGGGCTCGAAATGCGCGAGGTTGCCGAGCATCCATCGCAACGTGTTGCGGAGCTTGCGGTAAGTGTCGACCGTGGTCTTGAGGATTTCGGGGCCGATGCGCAGGTCGTCGGCATAGTCCGCCGCGCACACCCACATGCGCAGGATATCGGCGCCGGATTGTTTGATGACATCTTGCGGCGCCGTGACGTTGCCGAGCGACTTCGACATTTTGTAACCGGCTTCGTCGAGCACGAAGCCGTGGGTGAGCACCACGTCAAACGGCGCGCGGCCACGCGTGCCGCAGGATTCGAGCAGCGACGACTGAAACCAGCCGCGATGCTGGTCCGAGCCTTCAAGATACATCACGACCTCAGCGCCGCCTTCGGTCTTGCGCTTGATATCGGCAAAGGCGGGGAAGTGAGAGGGATCTTCGAGCACGAAAGCATGCGTCGAGCCGGAATCGAACCAGACATCGAGAATATCGTCGACTTTCTGCCAGCCCTCGTTGGCAAGCTTGCCGAGAAAACGCTCGCGCGCGCCCGGCGCATACCAGGCGTCGGCGCCTTCCGCCTCGAAAGCATCGATGATGGCGGCATTGACATCGGGATCGTCGAGGATTTCGACCGAGCCGTCTTGCTTTTCTTTGATGAACAACGCGATTGGCACGCCCCAGGCGCGCTGGCGCGAAATTACCCAATCGGGCCGGGATTCGATCATGCCGTTAATGCGCCGTTCACCCTGCTCCGGCACCCAGCGCGTTTGTTGGATCGCTGCGAGCGCAAGCTGTCGCAATGTGCGGCCATGTTGCTTACTGCCACTCAGCAACGCGATAGGCTGATCCATCGCGATGAACCATTGCGGCGTGTTGCGGAAAATCACCGGCTTCTTGGATCGCCAGGAATGCGGGTATTGATGCTTCAGGCGCCCGCGCGCGATCAGCATATGGGCGTCGATCAAGGCCTTGATCACCGCCTCGTTGGCATCACCCTTTTCGCCTTTCTCGGTGAGTACGCGTTTGCCGGCGAAACCTGGCGCTTGTTCGGTGAAGCGGCCGTCGGCATCGACGGTGTAGGGAATGGCAGTGTTGATGCCGCGTGCCGCAAGCTTCGACGCGTTGGCGGTCCATACGTCGAAATCTTCGCGCCCGTGCCCCGGGGCGGTGTGGACGAAGCCGGTGCCTGTCTCTTCGGTAACGTGATCGCCGGGAAGAAGCGGCACCCTAAAGCCGTATCCGTTATTGAACTTTCGTAGCGGATGATCGCACTCTAATGCTGAGAGATCGGAAGTTGCGATGCCGGATTTTCGCTCATATGCAAGCACACGTGCCTGCTTCATGACTCCAAGGGCAAGTGGATCGGCGAGCAAGAAATAGTCCCCAGGCTTCGCCCAATTGTCCGAAGGCGCATCTTTGACCAGATAAATTCCGTAAGAAATCTTCGGATTGAAACTGATTGCGCGATTTCCCGGTAACGTCCAAGGCGTGGTTGTCCAAATAATTACGGACAGATTGCCGGGCAACATCGGTCTTATGTCACGCTTATCTTTGTCGGATGTGAAGTCCTTGACGGGGAAACCTTTCACGGGAAACTTCACCCACACGGTGTCGCTGACATAATCCTCGTATTCGATCTCGGCCTCGGCGAGCGCGGTCTTTTCGACAACCGACCACATCACCGGCTTACTGCCGCGATAGAGCGTGCCGTTGGCGGCGAACTTCATCAGTTCGCGCGCGATCTGCGCCTCGGCGTAGAAGTCCATAGTGGTGTAAGGGTGCGCCCAATCGCCGACAACGCCGAGCCGCTGGAATTCCTCGCTCTGGACCTTAATCCAATGCTGGGCAAACGCCCGGCATTCTTTGCGAAATTCCACCACCGCCGCGGCGTTGCCAAGATCGGGCTTTGGCTTACCGCGCGCGCGGTAATTTTCTTCCTCGATCTTCCATTCGATCGGCAGGCCGTGGCAGTCCCAGCCCGGCACGTAATTGGCGTCGAAGCCGAGCATTTGCTGGCTCCGCGTGACAACGTCCTTCAGGATTTTGTTGAGCGCGTGGCCGATATGAATATTGCCGTTGGCGTAGGGCGGGCCGTCGTGAAGGATAAATCGCGGCAGGCCTTTCGCCGCCGCGCGCAACCGCCCATACAGGTCGATGCGGCTCCAGCGCGCGAGGATTTCCGGCTCCCTTTGCGGCAGGCCGGCGCGCATCGGAAAATCGGTCTTTGGCAGGAACAGCGTGTCGCTGTAATCGCGCGCTTTTTTCGGCTCCTCGCTCATGACGCGCCTTCTAACAAGCCCATGGCATGGCGCAAGACCTCGCCTATATAATTGCGGCGAGAGGTTGGGCCTCCGACAGCATGGAGAAAAGCCATGAATACCGCGTCAACAGCCACGGCCAGCGGGCGCGAAATCGGCCAAGACACGCGCGAGGCCGTGCGGGAAGCTCGTAAGGCCGAGGGCGCGCACGCGGGCAACCTCGAACACGATTTTCAGGCTTTGCGCGATGATTTTCGGCGCCTCGCCGATCAAGTCGCCGGAATTGTCAGCGACAGCGGTACTGCCGCTTGGCAGCGGGCCAAATCGAGCATCGATGACGCGGTGGCCGACGCGCAAGACAAAGGACGCGACGCGGCAAGCGCGGTCCGCGAGGTCTCCGATCGTTTCGTTGATGCACTCGATGAATCGCTGAAGACCCGCCCGTACACCACCTTGGCGATAGTCGCCGGCATCGCTTTTCTCTTCGGCGCGACCTGGCGGCGCTGAATCGGCGCCGCGGCGATCGCGAGATCTCAAATGATTAAGAACTGGCTGCGCGATCTTGCCCTTGCGGTGCAATCGCGAAGCGGGGTCACTGCGGGCCTCGTGATTTGGGTCTTTGTTTCCGCGTTCGCGCTATCGACCGCGTTCGTGTTTCTCTGCGTCGCCGCCTATGTCTGGCTGTCGCAAACATTCGGCGGCATTTACGCCGGCCTGATCGTCGCCGGTTTTTTTATTCTAGTGGCGCTGATCGCTGCGATCGTAGCCGCGGCGACGCGGCGGCGCGCTCGCGAACGCGCGATTTTGCAGCGCGCGGCCCGCGCCCATGCGAGTTCCTCCTGGCTGCTTGACCCGAAAATTCTGGCGACCGCGATGCAGGCCGGCCGCGGCATCGGCTGGCAGCGAATCGTCCCGCTGGCATTGCTCGGTTTCCTTGCGGCGCAATGGGCCCGCGATCGCAGCCAGGCTCCCGCCGACGAGTCCGACCCCGCTTCCTGATCGAATTGCGGTTCAACTAGACCGGCGGAAAAACGTCGCGGGCATTCGCCAGAACTGCCCGCGCCTGCGCGGCATCGTTGTCCATGTTGCGCACCAGCTCGCCAACCGAGCTGAAGAGTTTTTCCTCCCGGATCCAATCAATGAACGCCACGTCGATGTCGCGGCCATAAAGGTCGCCGGCAAAATCGAACAAAAAGACCTCGAGCAGAACCGCACCGCTGTCGAACATCGGGCGGCGGCCGAAATTGGCCACGCCATCGTAGCGGCGGCCGTCTACGCCGACACGCACCGCGTAGACGCCGTGGCGCAGACCGCAACTGGCTTCGAGTTCAAGATTGGCGGTGGGGAAGCCAAGCTCACGCCCACGCTTGTCGCCGTGGATAACTTTTCCCGAAACGAACCAGGGAAAGCCGAGCAACACCGCCGCATCCGTCACGCGTCCCGCGATAAGCGCGTCGCGGATCGGACCGGACGAGACCGGGCGTCCGTCGAGTTCGAATGGCGGCACGATATCGACCGCAAAGCCGTATTTGCGGCCTTGCTCGGTGAGGAATGCCGGCGAGCCCGCGCGATTCTTGCCGAAATGGAAATTGAAGCCGACGATAACGCCGCTGACGGCGAACCTTCCGACCAGGATATGCGCCACGAAATCTTCCGCGGTCGTCGCAGCCAACGCCGCGTTGAACGTCAGAACGACCGCTCCGTCGAGCCCGGCCGCAGCCAGGAGCCGGAGCTTGGCCGCTTCGTCGGTTAGCCGGAACAACGGTTCGGCGGGGTGGAAGAAGTCGCGCGGATGCGGCTCGAACGTCAGTACACCCGCCGGACGGCCGAACTCGCTCGCTCTTTTACGCGCCACCGCAATCACCGCCTGGTGGCCGCGATGCACGCCATCGAAATTGCCCATGGCGAGGACGGCGCCGCGCAGCGCGCCATCGGGCGCGGTATCGCGCACGACGAGGAAGCGTTTCGGCGCCATCTCACTTCACGCGTTGGGGAAACCGGAACAATCGTACGTGCCGCCGCGCGATGCTCAAGTCAAGCAGCGCAAGAGAGACGAGCTGAGCGCCTGCCCACTCGCGAGAGTGAACGTTGGGATTAACCCGCTGTTCAAACCCTCGATGATAGATCGGCCTCGGGGGGCGAGAGCGGCTTAGTTTCATGCAGGCGAAGGCCAGAGTATTGCCTCCCCCTGCCCGCGCACTAAGGAGCAGAACCTTGGCGCTTGATCCTTCGATGTCGGTGCTCGTGGTCGACGACTACAGCACCATGGTTCGAATTATCCGCAACCTTCTGCGCAAGCTCGGCTTCACCGACGTCGATGATGCCGCCGATGGGAGTGCGGCACTCGCCAAGATGCATGCCAAACATTACGGCCTGGTGATCTCCGACTGGAACATGGAGCCGATGACCGGGTTCGAGCTCCTGCAGGAAGTGCGGACCGATCCCAACTTGCGGGAAACGCCCTTCATCATGGTGACGGCGGAATCGAAGACTGAAAATGTCATCGCCGCGCGAAAGGCGGGCGTCAACAATTACATCGTCAAGCCCTTCAACGCGCAGACGCTCAAAGCCAAGATCGAGGCGGTGTTTGCCGGCGGCACGACCGCTTAGGCGCCGCGCAGCGGCGGCGACCTGCGCCGCGACGAACCTCAGCGCCGCGCGCTCACGATCACCACTGCAGTCTGCGCATCACCGCCTTCGGCGCCACGCCGGCGGCGCTGAACATTTCCGATAGTCCTGAAAGTTCGGCCGTTCCAGCTCCGCGGACATCGGCGGCGTGAATGCCCGATACGACAAACAGACAATCAATGCCGAACATGGCAGCGCCCTTAAGATCGGTGCGAATTGAATCGCCGATCGCGAGCACCCGATCGAGCGGCGGCGGTTCGCCGCCGCGAACACGAGCCGCCTGACCGAGCGCCGTTTCGTAAATCGGCGCGTGCGGCTTGCCGCAAAAGAGCACCTCGCCGCCCATTTCGGCATAGGCATCGGCGAGTGCCCCGGCGCAATAGACGAGAGTTTCGCCGCGCTCGACCACGATGTCGGGATTTGCGCACACCATGAATAGTGAGCGAGCGCGCATCGTCGCCAAAAGTGCACGATAATCGTCCGGGGTTTCGCGGGTATCGTCGAACAAGCCGGAGCAGACAACGTAGTCGGCCGTTTCGACCGGAGCAAAGCCGACATTGAGGCCGGCGAAAATGGGCAAATCGCGCTCCGGGCCAAGATGGAATATCCGCTGGCTCAAGCGGCTTTCCACGATGCCACGGGTGACATCGCCCGAGCTGACGATGGCGTCGTAGGCTTCGCGCGGGACCTTAAGCCGATCGAGTATCCGTCCCACCGCGGTGCCCGGCCGCGGCGCGTTGGTAATGAGGATGACCGTCCCGCCGGACGCGCGAAATCGTTGCAATGCGTCGCAGGCCGCAGGGAAAGCCTCCAGGCCGTTATGCACCACGCCCCAGACGTCGCAGAGAAGAACGTCATAGGTGCGCCTAAAGGGGGCAAACCGCTCGATAATTTCGGACAACTACTAGTGTCCCGATTCCGAAGTTCGCATGACCAAGCCGCAATCCCCATGTGCGAACTTCGGAATCAAAGGGACACTAGCAACTTATCGATTTAGTGTGGCTTTGGTTCAGAAGTCCGCATGACAAGGTGCCGGCACAAATGATGCGGACTTCTGAACCGCCACACTAGGCCGATCAGCTAAAGCCCGCCGCGCAACTCGGCGGTACCATGGCCGTCCGCGGGCGTCCGCCTGTTGGGCTGCGACGGCTCCTTGCCTGGCGCGCTGGCGGCCGTGAGTTCGTTGACGGCAGCTTCAAGTTTGTCCGCCGCCGATTTCGGTTCGGCCACGCTATTGATGGCCGCGGTATTGACCAGCGCGTCCTGGCGCACCGGCCGCGGCGGCGAGAACAAAAAGCCCTGCCCAAAGCGGACGTCGTAGTCCAGGAGATCAACCACCCTCGCCTCGCTTTCAATCCGCTCGGCGATGAGGTCGATGCCGAACCGGCCCAGCAGATCGGAAAAGTCGGCGGGGTGGATGTTGCCGGCGCCGGCGATCCGGCTGAGCAGGAGCTCCGCCGGCACTTTGATGAAACGAAAGCCGCGGTCGGTGAGTTCGCGCGGCTCGACGGCGAGGTCGGCGAGATTGTCCATGGAAAAGCGAAAACCGCGCGCGGCGAGCGCGGCGAGGCTATCGTGCTCGGCGGGGCCCATGGCGCGGATTGCGCTTTGGGTGAATTCGAATACCAGCGACGAAGCAATCGCCCGGTTGGCGTCGACGAATTCAAGGAGTTGCGGGAAGCCTCCGTCCGTCAGGGTGGTGATAGAAAGATTGCAGAATAACCCGACGTCGCGGTTCTTCATCAGCAAACGCCGCACCACTTGCACGCTGCGCGACACCGAGAGGCCGTCGAGCCTCGGCAAGATTGAAGCCGACGCGGCGAACGGCAGAAAATCCGCGGCGGCGACGATTTCGCCGTTACCGGCATTGAGCCGCGACAGCGCTTCGTAATAGCGCACCTTGCGCTGCGGCAAGGTGACGATAGGCTGGAGGTAGAGGTCGATCTTGTTCGCGTCCAGCGCGCCGGCTACGAGCGCGGCGATGCCGTCACGGTCGAGCCCTCGGAACGCCGCGATCTTTTCGGGTAGCGGCGCATCCGGCCGGCTGGCCTTGCCGTTGCTCGCGGCAGGCACGACGACCGCCGGATCGGGAATCGCCGCGGCGCGCGTTACGTCCTCCTGTCCGCGACGGCCGGCGTCATGGCCCGACACCGATTCGGCGAGACGCTTGAGGCGCCGGGACAGTTCCTCTACTTCGGCGGCCAACGGCTGCGTGTTGGAAAGCGCCCGGTCGATGGCCGTCTCGACCTGGTTTTCCACAACGCCGAGGCGACGGTCGAATTCCGCCATCTGCCGGGCGAGGTCGCCCGAGCCGCGGGCAATGTTGGAAACTTGATCGCTGACCTCCGCGCGATCGTGTTTGCGGCCGGCGATTGCGTTGTAAATCGAGAGCCCGCATAGGACGCCGAGCCCGACCAGAGCGGAGTCGGTGACGGAAACTCCGAAGCGGAAATGCAACGCGGTGCCTATAGATGCGGCAATAAGCACCATGCAGAAGGCGATGAAAAAGGCGCTGATACGCACCATCAATGACCCTGCTCCGCCCGCTCCCGAGGACGCCGAACCGGCGCGATAGACGGAACTTTTTTCGGTCTCCCTGCCGGGAAGAGTGATTCGCGCCCGGGCGTTATCAGTGTCCATAAGCGCTGCGCGCCTGCAAGTCCGGCGACGCGTCGCTTTTAAGACATAACGGCCCGGATCACCCGTCCCACTTTCTCGAAAATCTCGGCGATTTGCGCTTCGGTCACAATGAGCGGCGGCGCGATCGCGAGCGTGTCGCCGGTGATACGGATCACGAGGTCCTCGTCGTGGAAGGCACGGTCCATCGCTTCGTAACCCCGCTCACCCGGCGCGCCGGCGCGCGGCGCCAGATCGATGCCGGCGGCAATGCCGACAGCGCGTATGTCGAGCACCCCGGGCAGGCCTTTAAGCGTCATCGCAGCGTCAGCGAACGGCTTTTCCAGGCGTTTGGCGCGGCCGAAAATATCTTCGTCGCGATAGAGATCGAGCGTGGCGATGCCGGCGGCACAAGCGAGCGGATGCGCCGAGTAGGTGTAGCCGTGAAATAATTCGATGGTGTGCTCCGGCCCTTGCATGAACGCATCGTAGAGGTGCTCGCGGGCAATAACGCCGCCCATCGGGACCGCACCGGAGGTGACGCCTTTGGCAAAGCAAAGAAGATCGGGCGTCACGCCGTAGCGCTCGGCGGCGAATACCGCGCCGAGGCGGCCGAAACCGGTAATCACCTCGTCGAAAATCAGGAGGATGCCGTGCTTGTCGCAAATCGCGCGCAAGCGCTGGAGATAGCCCTTCGGCGGCGCCAGCACGCCGGTCGATCCGGCCATCGGCTCGACGATCACGGCGGCGATGGTGGACGCGCCGTGCAACGCGACAATGCGTTCAAGATCGTCGGCAAGATGCGCGCCCCATTCCGGCTCGCCGATGCTGAAGGCCTGATGCTCGCGGCTATAGGTTGCCGGCAAATGATCGACGCCGGTCAAGAGCGAGCCGAAAAATTTGCGGTTGTTGACAAGGCCGCCGACCGAAATGCCGCCGAAGCCGACGCCATGATAGCCGCGCTCACGGCCAATCAAGCGGGTCCGGCCCGCCTCCCCGCGCACGTTGTGATAGGCGAGCGCGATTTTGAGCGCGGTATCGACCGCCTCCGAGCCGGAATTGCAGAAGAACACCCGATTGAGATCGGCGGGCGCGATCGCGGCGATTCGGCTGGCGAGCTCAAACGATTTCGGATGAGCGAAATGAAAGGCGGCGGCATAGTCCAATTCAGCGGCCTGCCGCGCGATCGCCGCGACAATCGGATCGCGGTTATGGCCGGCATTGCTGCACCACAAGCCGGCCAATCCGTCGAGCACCGCGTGCCCGTCCGGGGTGAAGTAGTACATATCCTTGGCGCGGGCGAGCAGCCGCGGCGCGCGCTTGAACGCGCGATTGGGGGTAAACGGAATCCAAAAGGCATCGAGATCGTTGGTTTGCCGTGTCAGACTCGCCGCTTCCGTCATAATGGCCGATCCTTCGACTGCCCCCGATCGCGACCGCGGTGCGACAAAGACCAGGGCATGCGCGGCGTCATCCTACCGCTGCCAAGAATGAATGTACAAAGCTGCTTCGGGCTATCCAATTGCGCTCCTTCGGCCGGTGCGATACCAACCGCGGCATCCTCTTGAAACGCGAACGCGGCGAGAGCGCCGGTGGCTGAAAAGAACAAATCCAACAAGCTCAAAGCGCGCCTACCGCGCGGGCTGGCCGATCGCACGCCTGCCGAGATCGCCGCAACGCGGGAAATGATCGAGAAAATCCGCGTGGTCTACGAACGCTACGGCTTCGAGCCGGTGGAAACGCCGGCGATCGAATACACCGACGCGCTCGGCAAATTCCTGCCCGATCAGGACCGGCCGAACGAGGGCGTGTTTTCGTTCCAGGACGACGACGAGCAGTGGCTGTCGCTGCGCTATGATTTGACCGCGCCGCTGGCGCGTTACGTCGCGGAACGCGTCGGCACGGAAAATTTCGTGCTGCCCTATCGCAGCTACCGCGTCGGCTGGGTTTTCAGGAACGAGAAGCCGGGCCCCGGGCGCTTCCGCCAATTCATGCAGTTCGACGCCGACACCGTCGGCTCCGCCTCTCCCGCCGCCGACGCCGAGATGTGCATGATGGCGGCGGACACGATGGAGGAGTTGGGCCTTGCCGGTCGCTACGTCGTGAAGATCTGGAGCCGAAGGCTTCTCGATGGACAAATGGATGCTGTCCCAGAGTTAAACGCAGCGCCCGAAAGGCGGGTAACCGTTCTTCGTTCCATTGATGCACGGGATCGAATTGGCGTGAAAGGCGTGCAACAGCGTCTGGCCGGGGGAAGAACTGACGACAGTGGCGATTTCACTAAGGGGGCTGGATTAGAAAACTCAGCAAACAACTTCATCACCACAGCTTCATCTTTTATGCCGGTTACTGAAGCGCAATTTTTTACGTCCGCTGATTTGCTTCCCGAGGAAGTCGTAAAGGAGATGGAACGAGTTGACAGGGAGAAGCCGTTTTTTGATTTTGCCGTTTATGAGAACAAGCTGCGCATGTATCTGAAAGACAGGCCATTTCCCGAAGCAACCAAACTGGGAATTGATGAACTGCGCCGAATAAAAACGATTACAGATATTTGCGGTTATTCGGACCGAATAAAAATCGATCCTACTGTCGTCCGCGGCCTGGAATATTACACCGGCCCAGTCTTTGAAGTTGAACTGACCTTCCCGACCGACGGCAACGACGGTTCGCCGCGGTTCGGCTCGGTTGGCGGCGGCGGGCGTTACGATGGGCTGGTGTCGCGCTTTCGCGGCGAGCCGGTGCCGGCGACCGGATTTTCCATCGGCGTGTCGCGGTTCGCCGCTGCGCTCGAATATCTCGGCAAGCTCGACAGCAAACCCGGGTATGGTCCGGTTGTCGTTACCGTGTTCGATAGGGACCGCCTCGCCGATTATCAGAACATGGTGGCGAAGCTGCGCGCGGCAAAAATCCGCGCCGAGCTTTATCTCGGCAATCCGAAAAACCTCGGCAACCAGCTCAAATACGCCGACCGGCGCAACAGTCCCTGCGTGGTCATCCAGGGCTCCGACGAAAAGGCCAAGGGCGAAGTCACCATCAAGGATTTGATCGTCGGCGCTGAACTCGCCAAGCTGGAAAAGGGCCGCGACGAACATTTACAAAAGCAAGCTGAAGCGCAGCGGTCCGTGCCCGAAGCCAAGCTTGTGGAAACGGTTCGAAGCCTCCTCGCAAGTCATGGTGTAACCTGAAAAAACTTTCGCCAAGGCGCTGCCAATGAACCGCGGCGTAAAGATATTCGTCATCGTCGTTGTTGCGCTGGCCGTCGTGATCGCCGCGGCGCTTGGCGGCATGCTGGTGTTCGGTACGAGTGGAACGCCGCAGCTCCTCGCCTCGCTCGGCGCGCCATTCCGTAGCGTCGATTTCAGTGATTTGCCGGCGGTGCAAACAATCGTGGTCAGTAACCGCTCGCCGATCGCCTATCGCGCCTGGCTGCCGAGCCCGGCCGCCTCCAATCCGCCGCTCGTCGTCATCGCCATCCACGGCTCTTCGGCACAGAGCGCGAGTATTCATCCGCTGGGCAAAGCGCTGAGCGCGGAGGGCGTTGCGGTCTACGCGCCGGATATCCGCGGTCACGGCGATACCGGCGTACGCGGCGATATCGACTATGCAAACGAACTCGACGACGACATAGCCGACTTCACGGCGATGGTGCGCGGCAAATATCCCAACGCCAAGCTGGTATTAATGGGCTTTTCCTCCGGCGGCGGTTACGCGCTACATGTCGCCGCGACACCGCTCGGCAAAACCTTTGCGCGCACGGTACTGCTGTCGCCGATGCTCGGCCCGTTTGCACCGACCTACAAACAGGATGCGAAATACGCGCGGCCTTTCCTGCCGCGAATCATGGCGCTCATGGTGCTCGACCGTGTCGGCATTCGCGCCTTCGATCATTTGACCACGCTCCTTCTCGCCATCGATCCGGCGCGGAGCGACATTTTGGTCGGCCATTATTCGTGGCTGTTGATGCGGGCGTTCGGCACGCGCGATTACGCCGCCGACTTGCGTAACGCGCAGACGCCGCTCGCCGTCGTGGTCGGCGAAAAAGACGAGCTGTTCTATGCCGACAAATTCGCCCCGACCATCGACGCGGTGCGGCCGGGCGTTCCGGTCACGATCGTGCCCGCCCTGTCGCATACCGGCCTTACGGTCGACCCGAGCGCCGTACCGGCAATCCTCGCCGCGGTCCGCGGGCAAGGTTAGTCGCCCTGCTTCACCCTAAGGCAGATGCTCAAGATGCCGATGCGGAGCCGGCGCGGCGAAGGCTTGCGGAAATGCCCTGATCTTCCGCCTCAAGGCGCAGACTTTCAGCTTTAAGGCCTTGATTCACCCCATTAACGCCAGGATTAACGGCCGGCGCCGATGTTTATCGAATAGCGACGGTTGCCGTGCTAAAGGGCGGCCCAATCACGATTATCGCCGCGTGCTAAGAGAATGGATTAACCATACGCGGCGTGGAAGCGGCGAGCCATGTCGAGCGGTGCACTCAACGGTCCGGACCAGCGCGCGCAGAAGCTCATCGCCGCCTATCGGCGCGCGGGTTATGCGCCGATCGATCCGCCGGTGCTGCAGCCGGCCGAGCCGTTTCTCGACCTCTCCGGCGAAGACATTCGCCGGCGCATGTTTCTCACCAACGATCCGCTCGGCCGCGAATTGTGCTTGCGGCCGGACCTCACCATCCCGGTCTCGCGCGCCTATCTGCAATCGGCCGAAGCGGGCAAGCCCGCCGGCTTCTGCTACCTCGGCACGGTATTTCGTCATCGCGAAGGACGCGCGGCAGAATTCATCCAGGCCGGCATCGAATCCTTCGGCCGCCGCGATATCGCGGCAGCGGATGCGGAGATGCTGGCGCTCGGGCTTGAAGCGACGACGCTTTACGGCGTGGCCGCGCCCACGATTCGCGTCGGCGATGCCGGGTTGTTTGCCGCCTTCGTCGCCGCGCTCGATCTTGCACCGGCGTGGAAGCGGCGGCTGATCAAGGACTTCAACAGGAAATGGTCGCTCGCGCACGATCTCGACCAGCTCGCGCTCGCGGCCGCCAACCGGCCGCCGGAATATCAGGGCGTGCTCGCGGCGCTCGCCGGCTCTGATCCGAAGGCGGCGCACCACCTTGTGACCGATCTTCTTTCCATCGCCGGCATCGAAGCTGTCGGCGGCCGTTCTGTCGACGAAATCGCCGAGCGCTTTCTCGAACAGGCAGCGCTTGGCACCGGCACGCGGCTGCCGCGCGAAATCCGCGCGCTGATCGAGCGCTTCCTCGCGGTGCGCGGCGGGCCTGATGACGTCGCCGGCGAATTGCGGGCGCTGGCCGCCGACGCACAACTCGCGCTGACGCCGGCGCTCGATCTGTTCGAGACGCGCACCGGTTTTCTCGCCGCGCGCGGCGTTGACGTGCGTGCGATCGAATTCTCCACCGCCTTCGGCCGCGGCTTTGATTACTACACCGGCTTCGTGTTCGAGCTGCACGATGCGCGTGCCAAGGGCGCGCTGGTCGCCGGCGGCCGTTACGATGGATTGTTGACGCGGCTCGGCGCCCGCGAACCCATTCCCGCCGTCGGTTTTGCCGCATCGATCGAGGAGCTTTCAGCGTTGGGGGCGCCGGCATGAGCGCGCCGCTGATCCTCGCCGTGCCCTCGAAGGGGCGCCTGCAACAGAACGGGGAGAGTTTTTTCGCCCGTTCCGGCCTCGAACTCGTCAAGCCGCGCGGTCCCCGCGACTATCGCGGCGCCATCGCCGGCTTCGACGGCGTGGAAGTCGCCTACCTTTCGGCGGCGGAAATCACCACGCAGCTTGCGCTCGGCGCGGTGCATCTCGGTGTCACCGGCGAAGATCTGGTTCGCGAGATGATCGCGGACGCGGATCGCGAAGTCGTCTTCATCGACCAGCTCGGCTTCGGTTTTGCCAATGTCGCGGTCGCGGTGCCGCAAGCCTGGATCGACGTTCGTTCCATGGCGGACCTCGACGACGTCGCCACCGCCTTTCGCCTCAAGCATAACCGCAAGATGCGGCTTGCCACCAAATACGCCAATCTCACCCGCGGCTTCTTCGCCGAGCACGGCATTGTCGACTATCTCATTGTCGAAAGCCTCGGCGCCACTGAGGCGGCGCCGGCCGCCGGCACCGCCGAGCTGATTGTCGACATCACCACGACCGGCGCTACGCTCGCGGCCAACGGGCTCAAAGTCATCGACGACGGCATCATTTTGCGCTCGCAGGCAAACCTGGTCGCCGCGCGGGCCGCTTCATGGGACGCGGCGCGTCGCGAAATCGCCCGGCTCCTGCTCGATCGGGTCGCCGCGCAAAAGCGCGCGCAAGCCCATCGCGAGGTGCGCACTCGCTTTGCCGGCCTTAATGAGGCGCTGCTGCAAGAGGCGCGGGAAAAATTCGGCGTCGCCGCGCCGTTTGGCGGGCCGACCTCCTCGGGCATGCTGACGCTGCACTGTCCGCCCAAACAGGTGCAGGCACTCGCGATTTTCCTGCGCGAGCACGGCGCCGAGGCAGTCTCCGTCGCGGCCCTCGACTATGTCTATGCCCGCGACAATCCGCTCCACGCCCGGCTCGTCGCCGAGCTTGAGCGCGACGGGCCCGGCGCCGCGCGCTAGAGTTTGATAAGGAAGGCACGAGTCCGCTTTCCGAAAAGATCAACGGCAACAAAACCCAGCCCGAACGGGAGGAAACACGTTTGCCAAACTCCGAACGGCCGCACATCGACGTGCGCATGGAAGAACGGCCGCACGGGGTTATCGCGCGGCTGACCATCAACAATGCCCGGCGTCTCAACGCGCTCAACAGCGCCTTGATGGCCGAATTTGTCGATGTCTTGGGCCGGCTCACCGCTGATCAAAAGCTGCGCGCGGTGGTGCTGACTGGCGCCGGCGACAAGTCGTTTATTGTCGGCGCCGATATCGGCGAAATGGCCGCCATCACCAATGCCGAGAGCGCCAAGGCATTCATCACGCGGCTGCATCTTTGTTGCGACGCGATCCGAAAGTTTCCGGTGCCGGTGATCGCGCGCATTGCCGGCTATTGCTTCGGCGCCGGCCTCGAAATTGCCGCCGCATGTGACCTGCGCATTGCGTCTGAAACGTCCTCGTTCGGCATGCAGGAGGTCAAGCTCGGCATCCCCTCGGTCATTGAGGCGGCCCTGTTGCCGACACTCGTCGGCTGGGGCCGAGCGCGCGAAATCATGCTGCTAGGCGAAAAATTCTCCGCGGCCGACGCGCTTACCTGGGGCTTGCTCGAACGCGTAGCGCCGGCCACCGCGCTCGATGCAGCGGTCGACGCCTGTATCGAAAGCCTTTTGACTTCGCGCCCGCGCGCCGTTCGGCTGCAGAAGCGCCTGGTGCGCCAGTGGGAAGACTTGCCGCTTTCCGCCGCCATCGCCGCCGGCATCGATACATTCGCCGCGGCCTACGAGAGCGATGAGCCTGCCGCCGCTATGCGTGACTTTCTCACCGCTCGACCAGGACGCAAGCGTGACGCTTAGCGTTAGGCGTAGCCAGCAGTTTCAATGTTTGGCGTTTCGTCGCGGCTGCGCCCGAAACACGACGAAATGCGAAATTGAAAAGTTCACCACGAAGCTCACCAAAATGGCGACCGCCTTGGCAATCAAAACCGGCAGCAGCAAGATTTGGGCGAGCACAAGAAGGGTCGCGGTATTGGCGATCCAACCGGCAATACCGGAACCGGCGAACGCAAAATAAGCGCGCCAGCGAAGTTTGCGGCCGGTCTCGGCGGCAAAGGTGACAAAAGAATTCATCACAAACGAGCCGCTCATTGCGACAAGCCACGCAGCCGTGTTGGCGGCGATCAAGGTGAAAGTCGCGGTGCTGCCGCAGTCGCAGAGAACGGAGAGCGAAGCAAAGGCTGCGAGCGCGGCGGCAGAGCTGTCAAAGGCGGCGCGCGCAAGCAGAAAGACACAATAGTCGACCACGGTGTTGACTACGCCGACGAGGCCAAAGGCGATCGCCTTGAGGCTGAGCGCGCGGTTACGCCAGGCGACCAGCAGCCTAGCGCGCGCGTGGCCGTAACGGAAAACCGGGGTCATGGCCGCTTCCGCATATCACGTTGAGGACGACCCGCCACCCTCGTTGACGATGGGCCACCAGAGGGCGGCGAACCCCCGGCATCCAGAAATTACCGGCATGCCGCAGCGGCAGGTGGTCGCGGCCGCGGCCAGGTTACCACGACAGCCGCTTTTGATTGCGCTATAAGTCGGCGATATGGGAAACGACCCCGGTGAGCAATACGAACGAAAGCCGATTGACTGAGGCGGCGCGCGCCTTGCGGGGGACACCATTGTCCCCGGAGCCCACGCACACACCCGGTCCGGTCGCCGTCCCGGAGGTCCCGCCGCCCGATCCCGTCCTGGTGACGCCGCAGCCCAATCCGACCGCTGCGCAGGGCCTTTCGATTGTCGTTCCGATGCACAACGAAGCAGCTTCGCTTGCGCGATTGCACGCGCGGCTGCTCGAAATTGCCCAAGTGCTCGCCGCCAGGCGGGCGCTGTCCTGCGAGCTGGTCTATGTCGACGACGGCAGCCGCGACGATACGCTCGCGATTGCGTGCGCGCTGCCGGCCGATGGACTCGATCTGCAAATCGTTTCGCTGTCCCGCAATTTCGGCAAGGAAGCCGCCCTCCTCGCCGGTCTCGATCACGCGCGGCTCGGCGCGGTGATCTTCATCGACGGCGACGGCCAGCATCCGCCGGCGCTGATCGAAACAATGGTCAGCCGCTGGCTCGATGACGGCTATGACGTCGTCTATACCGCCAAAGCGCACCGCACCAATGAATCGCTGTTTCGGCGCGTGCTGGTGAAGGCATTTTACAAACTGCTGAACTGGGGCGCGCGCACCAACATTCCCGAGGACGCCGGAGATTTTCGCTTGTTGTCGCCGCGCGCGGCCGAAGCGTTGCGCCGGCTGCCGGAGAAGAACCGCTTTTTCAAAGGCCTCTCCAGCTGGATCGGCTTTCGTCAAATCCGCATCGACTATCAGCCGGAGCCACGGGCCGTGGGCCGCAGCCGCTGGAATCTGCGCAGCCTGATTGGACTTTCGATCGACGGATTGACCGGATTTTCGGTCGCCCCGCTGCGCGTCGCCACGCTTCTCGGCTTGCTGCTGGCGCTAGCCGCCTTCGTCTATGGCGGCAGGATCGTCTACGAGACGATGGTCTACGGCGAAACCGTGCCCGGTTATCCCTCGCTGTTCGTCGGCCTCATGGTGCTCGGCGGCGTGCAGCTGATCATGCTCGGCGTGGTCGGCGAGTATATCGGCAAGATCCTCTCCGAGATCAAAGGCCGGCCGGTCTATTTCATCGCCGAGCATATCGTCAAACAACGCGAGGATCACGCTGCCGCAATAAGCGATGCTCGGACGGCAGCAGAGTGATTTCCGCCGCCGTGAGAGAAGCCCTTCGCTGCGAAGACTCCGCTGCGCGCCGCGAGCGTGCCGCTTAAAGCACGATGACCTTGGTCCCCACCTTCACGCGCCCGTAAAGGTCGACGACATCCTCGTTACGCAGGCGAATGCAGCCTGAAGAAACTTGCGTCCCGATGCTCCATGGTTCGTTAGAGCCGTGGATGCGATAGAGCGACGAGCCGAGATACATCGCGCGTGCGCCGAGCGGATTGTCGGGCCCGCCTGGCATAAACCGCGGCAGTTCGGGACGGCGCGCAATCATCTCGGCCGGCGGAGTCCAATCCGGCCATTCGCGCATGGCGGAGATTTGCTTCACGCCGGACCAGGCAAATCCCGGACGGCCGACGCCGATGCCGTAGCGCAACGCTTTGCCGTCGGCCATCACCAGATAAAGAAAGAAATGCGGGCTATCGATGATGATCGTGCCGGGCTTTTCAGTGCCGTTGTAATCGACGCCCTGGCGCTCGTATTGCGGATCGATGGCGGGATGCGCCGGATCGGCTACTCGCGCCCCATAAGCAGGCGCGTAGGCCGGCGCTGGCGCGGGATCGTGGCTTGCGAACAATCCTTCGAAGATGCCGCGCGGCTGAACGTATCGCGGCGCAGGCTGATATGCTTCTGGCGTGACACCATACATCGACCCGGTCGGTTGATCGTCTCCGCCTCGCGCCGCGCCGTAACCCGGCGCGGAGCGCTGATAGGCGCGGTACTGTTGCGCCGGCACGTAGTATTGCGCCCTTGGTTGCGCGGCCTGCGGCCGCGCCGGCATGCGCTGCGACGCAGCGGCGGCCGACCGCTGCTCGGCGCTCGCTCGCGGTTCATTGCCAAACGTCGAACCGAAAAATCCGCCGTTGCCGTTCTGATTATCGGACGACGCGAGTTGCCAGCCCGAATCAAGGAGTTGGTCTTGTGCACGAGCTGGCGAACCAAAAACGCTCGCCATGCCGCAAGCCAAGAAAAACATCGCTACGTTTACGCCAACAAAGGTACGCCGCATTTTCTGAACTCTGTACTCAACAGGATTGCGAGCCGGACCAGGGAACGGTCCGTCTCGCGACTAGAAGCCTAAACCTCGACTGTTTGGTAAATTTCGCGGCGCGCGTTTCGCGTCGTGTCTTGTTTGTATATTGTTGATCAAGTTAGCGTTTATTTTGAGTGAACTCGGCGCGATTAACCTTAATCGTACGTATGCTGCCGGTCCGCCGTGGCGCGCCGCCTTCGCAGCGTGAACGCCGCATTAAGCGAACGACCTCTAGGGTAGCCGATTATCGGTCAGCAACCCGATGCCTGAGCGCCGAAAAGTTTTCCGCGTTGAGAAGATGGCGGCGCCGCACGGCGAATCTCCGTCCGCAGGCAAGTCCGCCTCCTCATGCTGCGAGGAGGTGGTGCGGGAGTTGGCGGCATTGCGCGCCATGTTGGCGGCCGCGCCGCTTCGCATATCCCGAACTTCAGCCCCGGAAAGCGCCGAGCTGGCGCGACTTATGTCGCGCTTGCGCGACATTCGCTCCATCCTCGCCGGATCGGAGCCCGCAGTCGCCGGCAATGGGATCGCTGCCGTGAACCCGCCAATGAGCCGCTTTACCCACGAACTTGAAGCCGCCGTGAAGACGAGCGAGCAGGCGACGCAAAAAATTCTTGCTGCCGCCGAAGAGATCGACCAGGCGGCGAATAATCTGTCGGCCGCGGTCAAAGGCGATAGCGAGCAAGGCCTCGCTCAAGACATCCGCGATCGGGTCATTGCGATTTTCGAAGCCTGCAATTTCCAGGACGTAACCAGCCAGCGGCTGGCGAAAGTCAAAGCAGCGCTGGCGGGAATGGAGAAATCGCTCGGCGCCGTCCTTGGTGAATTTGAGAGCGATACATCGCCGGCCGCGCACGGGCCGCCGCTCGACGGTGGCGACGAGCACGTTTCGCAGAGCGAGGTAGATTCGCTGTTTGCCGGCGGCGTTCGCCCCCTCGCCGAACGACCGCGCTAACGCGCGGGCGGCGATCGGTGCGCCGTGCCTTCAGGCGCACAGCGCACGTACACGGCAGTCCCGTAACGGCCGGCGACTTCGGGATTGATCCAGCGCAGCACCATTCTGCGGCCGTCGAACGAAACAATCTCGCGATCCTGTGGGCCGCCCGCCGGACCGGGCGGACCGACAAAGTTCACGCCGCTTGGACTGCCTTTCAAATGAAGTTCCTGCAGCTGCGCGCTGTCGGCGAGGTACATCATGACGCCGCCGTTCGGTCCGCGATTGATCACCACCGGTTGGCCGCATTGGCCCCTCGCCGCCGCTTCGGTCCGCGTCCGGTCGGCTTCATTGTGATAGGCGCCGTAGCCCCAGCGTCCGACGACCTCTTCGGGCCGGACGGACGCCGGCATTTCCGGTGCGACAGCGGGGGCTGGCGGGAGCGCCTCGGGCGGCGGGTTCCTCGCACACGCCGAAAGCGCAAGCGCCGCGACGGCAATGCTTACGGCCGGACGAAACTTGCGAAACCTTAGGCTCACGAGCATCCTCCTCATAACCGGCTTAAGAGTGCTGCGGATCGCACCGCATAATGGACTCGCACCGCATGCGCCGGGATGGTGACGATTTTCCGCCCCCAGTGCTAGAGCGCGGCTCGACTTTGGCAGCCCCGCGCGCTGTCGCCGGCACTAGAAATTGCTGGTGTCGAAGCGCCGGAATTTAAGCCGAACGGCAGAAGAAAATGCAGCCGCTGCTTGACAGCAGCCGGAGCAAATCCTATTTGCCTGTGCGTAATTGGCACTCTTTTCACTGAGTGCCAATTGGCTGCAAATCCACGACTTTTCTATTCAACTGGTCGAACGCCGCGCCGGACGCGGCAGTAAGGATGATCATGGCAAAGCTTAAGTTCCGCCCCCTGCATGACCGAGTCGTCGTCAAACGGATTGAGGCCGACGAGCGGTCCAAAGGCGGCATCATCATTCCTGATACAGTGAAAGAAAAACCGCAGGAAGGCGAGGTCGTCGCCGTCGGACCTGGCGGCCGCGACGAGAACGGCAAGCTCATCACTATGGACCTCAAGGCTGGCGACCGCGTGTTGTTCGGCAAGTGGTCCGGTACCGAGGTCAAGCTCGACGGCGACGAGCTTTTGATCATGAAGGAATCCGACGTCATGGGCGTGATCGCCTGAAGCCTGCGCCGTCATGCCCGGACGATCCGGCCATCCATGGAGCGGCGCCACCGCATGGATCACCGGGTCACGCCCGCTGACGGCGAATTGAAAACCTAAGGAGCAAACAAACTATGGCTGCGAAAGAAGTACGATTTTCCGGTGACGCCCGCGAGCGGATGCTCCGCGGCGTCGAGATACTGGCCAACGCCGTGAAGGTGACACTCGGCCCCAAGGGCCGCAACGTCGTGATTGAGAAGAGCTTCGGCGCTCCGCGCATCACCAAGGACGGCGTCACCGTCGCCAAAGAAATCGAGCTCGATGACAAGTTCGAGAATATGGGCGCGCAAATGGTGCGCGAGGTCGCGCAGAAGACCAACGACGAAGCCGGCGACGGCACCACAACGGCGACCGTGCTCGCCCATAGCATCGTCAAGGAAGGCGCCAAAGCGGTCGCCGCCGGCATGAACCCGATGGATCTGAAACGCGGTATCGATCTCGCCGTCGCGGCCGTCATCGGCGACATCAAAAAGCGCTCGAAGAAGGTCGGCTCGTCGGCCGAAATCGAGCAGGTCGGCACCATTTCATCCAACGGCGATAACAATGTCGGCAAGATGATCGCCCAAGCGATGCAAAAGGTCGGCAACGAGGGCGTCATTACCGTTGAAGAAGCCAAGGCGCTGGAGACCGACGTTGAAATCGTCGAGGGTATGCAGTTCGACCGCGGCTACCTCTCGCCGTACTTCATCACCAATGCCGAGAAGATGCTGGCCGAGCTCGAGGACGCCTATGTGCTGTTGCACGAGAAAAAGCTTCCCGGCTTGCAGCAATTGCTGCCGGTGCTCGAGGCGGTGGTGCAGTCGGGCAAGCCGCTGCTCATCATCGCCGAGGACGTCGAAGGCGAAGCATTGGCCACGCTCGTGGTCAATAAGCTGCGCGGCGGATTGAAAGTCGCGGCCGTAAAGGCTCCGGGCTTCGGCGACCGCCGCAAGGCGATGCTCGAAGACATCGCGATTTTGACCGGCGGCCAGCTCATTGCCGAAGATCTCGGCATCAAGCTCGAAAGCGTCACGGTGAACATGCTCGGTCGCGCCAAGAAGGTGGTGATCGAGAAGGAAAAGACCACCATTGTCGATGGCGCCGGCAAGAAAAAGGACATCGAAGCCCGCGTCAACCAGATCAAGGCGCAGATCGAAGAGACCACATCGGACTACGATCGCGAGAAACTGCAGGAGCGGCTGGCCAAGCTCGCCGGCGGCGTTGCCGTGATCCGCGTCGGCGGCGCTACCGAGGTCGAGGTGAAGGAGCGAAAGGATCGCGTCGAAGACGCGCTCAACGCCACTCGCGCCGCGGTCGAGGAAGGCATCGTACCGGGCGGCGGCGTCGCGCTTCTTCGGGCCAAGAAGGCCATCGGCAAGCTGATCAATGACAATGCCGACGTGCAGGCCGGGATCAACATCGTGCTCAAGGCGCTGGAGACGCCGCTCCGTCAGATTGCGGAAAACTCCGGCATGGAAGGCTCGATCGTGGTCAACAAGATCTTGGAAAACAAATCCGAGACCTTCGGCTTCGACGCCCAGAACGAAACCTACGTCGATATGATCGAGAAGGGCATTGTCGATCCAGCGAAGGTTGTGCGCGCCGCCCTCCAGGACGCGGCTTCCGTTGCAGGCCTCCTGGTTACGACCGAGGCTATGGTGGCGGAGAAACCCAAGGACAAACCGGCCATGCCGGCTATGCCGCCCGGCGGCGGAATGGGCGGAATGGACTTCTAAGTCCGTCGCCTTTATCCAACGAAAAGGGCGCGGGAAACCGCGCCCTTTTTGCTTGTCTTGCCGCCTCTGAAGCGAAAGCATGCGCGACCCTTGGAGCAATCGATGACGACTAAAACTGTCGATCAGTTCGCGACATTCAAAGCCGCCCAACGCGAGGCCTGGCGGTCATTTATCCCAGTCGAAATCACGACGACGCCGCCTGCCGCGCAGCTGGTGAAGTTCGCGCAAGTCAGCGCCGGACAGCACGTCCTCGACGTCGCATGCGGAACCGGCGTCGTCGCGATCACCGCCGCGCTCCGCGGTGCAAAGGCCTGCGGGCTCGATCTGACGCCTGCGCTTCTCGAACGGGCCAAAAAGAACGCCGAGATTGCCGGCGTCAATGTGGAATTCGTCGAAGGCGACGCCGAGGCGTTGCCCTACCCTGACGCTTCGTTCGATGTCGTTCTCAGCCAGTTTGGACACATCTTCGCGCCGCGCCCCGCCCTCGCGACGAGTGAAATGCTCCGCGTCCTCAAGCGCGGCGGCCGGATCGCATTTTCAACTTGGCCGCCCGAGCATTTCACCGGCCGCATGTTTGCCTTAGTCGCACGCCACATGCCCCCGCTCCCACCGGATGCCGATGCGCCGGCGCCGCCGCCGCTCTGGGGCGATCCAAATGTCGTGCGCGAGCGGCTGGGCTCCGCGGTAACTGATCTTAAGTTCGCGCAAGACACCTTGGTCGCGCCGGCGCTCAGCCTTGCGCATTTCCGCGCCGCACAGGAAGCGACAATCGGACCTCTCACTAAACTCGTCGAGTCGCTGAAAGGCGATGCGAAAAAGCTCGCCGAGTTGCGCGCGGAGTTCGATGCATTAGCCGCTGACATTTTCGAAGAGAATACAATCAGGATGCCCTACCTGATGACACGCGCGACCAAGGTATGATTTGCGCGCCGCAACAAACGGCGGCGAATACCGCGATTCGCCGCCGCTTCTTTGCTAATGAGGCAGAACGGCAATACCCGGGAAGAACAGGTAACAAGCCACGCCGATAAGCACGAGATAGACGAGCAGTACGATCGTCCAGCCGAAATTGTGGCGGATGACCGCGCCTTCGTTCCGCACGAAACGGCTGGTGGAAACGCCGACGCTCGCCGTCTGCGGCGCGATCGGCTTGCCGACTTCGGCGCCCACCGAGTTCAAGCTCGGCAGCAGAAGCAACGGAAAGCCGAGCACCTTGCCGACCAGCGCCTGGAAGGTGCCGAACATGGCGTTGGTCGACGTGTTGCTGCCGGAGAGCGCGACGCCAATGAACCCGAGCACCGGTGCGACGACAATGAACGCCGGTCCGATCTTGGAAAAGGCGCTGGCCAGTGAGCCGGCCATGCCGGAATAGTTGTAGACATAAGCAAGGCCGAAAATAAACACCCCGACCAGGCACGCTCCCCACATCTGCGACCAGGTCTTGGCAAAGATTTCACGGATCTGGCTCGGCTTCACGCGCAGCAAAATCGCGGTGATGATCCACGAAACCAGAATTGCAGTGCCGCCGACGAATGGTGTCCAATTGAACACCGCCGTGATCTTCGCCCCCGGCGTGATCGCCGAGTCGGCGGCGACCGCAGCATGATAAAGAATGATCTTCGGCAAATTGGACCAGGGTCCCGTCCAGGCGACGACCACGGCCACCAAGACGGCAATCGGCAGCCATGCCATGCCGACCTCACGCCCGGAAAGACCATGAGCTTCGACCTGCTGACTTTGGCTTACCGGGACGCCGCCGTAAGCCAGCACTTGCGCGGGCCGCCAAACGCGCAACAGAAGGAGTAGCACCACAAAGCATACAATGGAGCCGATGACGTCAGGTAGATACGGCCCGAGATAGATGGCGGTCGGCAACTGTCCGGCGATGTAGCCGAGCGAGCCGACAA
>Ga0302326_10001733_pt1 | contig 54687 bp, 67 predicted proteins | sample Palsa_T0_3_FD_202264 | JGI IMG/M metagenome (GOLD analysis project Ga0302326, IMG submission 202264) | Peat permafrost microbial communities from Stordalen Mire near Abisko, Sweden - Palsa_T0_3 | ecosystem: Environmental > Terrestrial > Soil > Palsa > Peat permafrost | place: Sweden: Abisko...
TGTCTGCCTCGGGTTGCCCGCCACGCTCGGCGCGATCCTCTCGCTTATCACGACGCGCCGAGAGCACGAGGCGTTGGTCAAGCGGGTCGACCAGCTCGAGGTCGCCACAGACAAGCGCCTCGACCGAGTCGAGGCCGAGGCGGGCAGCGCGTCGCGCGATCTGTCGGCGACGTCGCGCGACGTCGTCCGGGCCCTCACCTTGCTAGGCAAGGGATAACGCTATGCCGACACCCCCGGGAATCAGGAGCATGACGCCAGCTCGCCACCTGCGCGTGGTCTCGAGGGCGCTCCTCGAAAAGGTACGGGAGGTGTCGGGCACCACCCCCCCGATGCGTGACTTGCTGGAGTCCAGCTCGAACATCGAGCTGACCCCGGAGGAGCGCGAGACCGTCGAGGCGTACCGCACCGGAACGCTCCGGCCGCCCTCGCCGACGCCCGAACCCGCCCCGCGCAGCACGCGACCGATCGCCGCGATGGCGGCGTGCATGCTGCGCCTCGCCCAGGAGCAGGAGGGGGGTGTCGAGCCGGAGCTGCTTGCCCGGATCAACACGGCACACCCCTGCCCCGCGGAGGGCATCTGCCCCTTCTCCGGGGACCGCTGCCCCGTGCACTCCGCGGCGACAAGCAAGCGCGCCTGAACGTGACGCGGCGTTGCCACGACCGAGTCGGCGCGTCGCACCCACTAGCGCTTGCGTTTAAGTTCTAGAACGCGCAACAGTAGCGCATGCTGATCGAGCTACCCAGCGGTCTGAAGGGCGAGGCGCGGAAGATCCGGGGCGCGGAAGCGATCGAGCTGGCGGAGCGCGCGGGTCAGGCTGGGGGCAACTCCCTGGGGTCGATCCTGCGGGGCTGCTGGCAGCGAACGATCGACCCCGGCCCGTACGCCCACACGGTCGCGGGCGAACAGGCGCTCGACTGGAATCGCGTTCTCAAGGGGGACCTGCTCGCGGGGCTCATCGCGCTCCGCGCGGCCTCGATCCCGTCGGTGCGAGATGTCCCGCCCGGCGAACCCTGGCCCGGTAAGCAGTACAGCTTCTACGTCCAGTGCGAGCGGTGCCAGACCAAGTACGGCTGGACCGTCAACGACATCGTCCATGACCTGCCCCGTCGGGAGCTGTCCCCGGAGAGCGTCGAGCAGCTCCGCGCGGGCAGGCCGTTCACCGCCACCGCCACGGACGACGACGGCCACGCGCACGAGCTGACGTTCGACCTGATGCTGCCCGAGCAGGACGACGTCTTGCGCGTGCTGCTCAAGACGCTCAACCGCAAGCGCATCACGACCGTCGAGAGCCTCGCGGCCCAGACGCGCACGGTCAACGGCAAGACCATGGCGCCGGTCTTCCGCCAGCGCTTCTTCGCCCAGCTCCCGCTGGGTGAGCTGAACCGTCTGCGCGACCTCTTCGACACCGCGGACTGCGGCATCGACTTGGACTTCGAGTCCCGGTGCACCAACCCGGACTGCGGTTGGGAGCAAGACGTGACGCTCCCTTTCGACAAAACGTTCTGGCGCCCCGACTTGGCGCCAGCAAAGAAGGCACCGGAGCCGTCGCCCGACCCCGAGGCGTAGCGCCCGAAGAGGACGACGGTGTCTGGGATGAGTGCGGCGCGATGGTGCGCGGCATCTTCTCGGACTTGTCGGCCGAGTGGTGGGAAGCTGCATGCTTCGAGCTGTGCTGGCACCAACACGGGGGCTCGGGCCTGGGTCGTAGCTACCAGGACTTGCTCGTGATGCCGGTCGACACGATCCAGCGCGAGCTACAGCGACAGGATCGGCGACGCTCCGCCGAGGCCGACGCAATGCGGTCGCGCTAGGCTTGGCGAATGTCGATCAAGCTCACGGGAGACTGGCCGAAGGCCCGAGCGCTCAAGGACGTCGTCAGCAAGGCGCTCGAGGTCTCGCTGGCGCGCGAGGCTGACCTGCTGGGCGAGAACATGCGCGCCGGGATCGCGTCGGGCCACCCCGGCGGGACCACGCTGGCCCCGTTGCACCCGCTAACGGCCGCGCTCAAGGGCAACTCTATCCCGCTGGCCGGGATGGAACGCTGGATCCAGGTCAAGAAAGTCGACCGGTTCCACTACTTCATCGGCATGGTCGACCCCGAGGGCGCGTGGATCGGCGCGATCCACGAGGAGGGCCGCACCTGGACCCAGGTCTGGACGGAGCGTCAACGTCGCTGGTTTTTTTCGCAACTGTCGCGTTTTGGCCTGCTCGACCGCTCGGCTCCGAGGGGTTCAACGGGCGGCAACGGTGAGGTCACGCACGTCATCCCACCGCGTCCGTGGCTCCAGCCCACGGCAGACCAGCAACTCCCTGCAGCACGCCAGCGCATCTCTGCCGACGTCATCAAGGCCGTTCTGGGCTAACGCCGCGGGCTAGCGCTCGCGAAGAGCACCCGTTCGACGATGGTGTCGGAGCGCGACCGTGACGACGCGACGCAGCCGCATCATCTCCTCGAACAGGGCGCCGGACCGTGCTCGTAGCGCGTGGGCTTCCTGGTCGAGCCGACTTCCCTCAATGACGAGTCGGTCCATGTCCGCGACTGCTTGCTGGTCTAGCGCCAAGAGCTTCACCGTCACGTTCCCGTTCTCCTCGGCGGCCACACGCCGACGTTGAAGCCGCACTCCTGGTGGACCATGAGGCCTCGGCGGCTCGATGCCCCGTCGCCGCGCCAGTACAGCACCTTGTCGCCGATGACGTAGTCCTGCCCACAGGTGGGACAGACGCCATCACGCTTCGCGCGCCCACGAACGACGTCCGGATCGGGTGGCTTGGGCTTCGCCGGGGCCGCTGCGGGGGTCCTGACCGTGCCGGGCGCGGTCGGCAACGAGACCGTCAAGCTGTGCTCCCGGACGAGCCTACAGGCCAGCGACGCAGCCGTACGGGCCTCCTCGCGCTCGGGGCTCTCGGCGGCGAGCGCGAGGAGCTTCTGGAACCGGTCCAGGACGCTCACAGGCGTCCCGGGGGCCGTAGAGGTTTCGGCATCGCGTCGACCGCGAGCGCGACCGGGCGCCCGCGCGGGATGGGGCGACCCCGGTCCGCTCGCGGCAGGTCGACGCCGAGCGCGTCCGCGACTTTCTCGACCCACGCGAGCTGCTTGTCCGACAGCGGGAAGACACCGCGCTCCCGCACATCTTCGAACGCCCGGAGCGATGTCGCGAACCAGTCTTGCTTGGCCTCGGGCCAGTCGTCCTCCGACTTCACGAGCGCGTCCAACGCGACGTCGAGCATGGCCCGGTGCAGCCTAGCCTCCGGCGCTTCGCGGCGACAGACGTGAACGCCCACCTGGTTCGCCGCGGCCCAGGCCCGCACTTCCTCCGCGGTCGCGGTACACGGCGGCATCGCGCACCCCAGGGACAGAACGGCGTCGGTGCAGTCACCACAAAGGGCCGCGCCTACGTCGGGCCCCGATTCACGGCAAAGGGGGCAGATCAAACTGAACCTCCGGGGCCGATCGTGGTGTGCTCGGGTTCGGCCCAACCCCGGAAAACAAGGCTGATGCGCTCCCCGACGACGCGGTCGCGTTTCGGGATCCGGTGCTCCCAGGTGTCCTGCATGCCGGGCGCCATCACGAGCGCGCTGCCGTGCTCGAGCCACACCTCCGCGCGGTACGCCGCCGCGTGTTCTTCCTCCGGCCGCGCTACAGCACCCCGAGGCCCCCGCGGGACCTTGCGGCGGAACTGGATCGGGCGCGCGGCCCCGAGCGAAACGCTCACGATGGGCCGGGTGTCGTCCATCTCGGGCGAGTCGTCCGCGTGCCACCCGAGGTGGTCGTGCTGGCCCTCGTACCGGTTGAGGAAGCAGACCCCGTACTCGTGCCCCGTCGCGTACTCGACCGCCGCGCGGATCAAGAGGATCTCCGGCGTGTACGGGCGCGCCTCGTAGGTCCGGCGTCCGCGGCCCCGCCCGTACGCGTAGGGCAGCCCACGGTCGTTGCAATGGTACTCATACCGCGGAGCATCGTCCCGTCGCTCCCACGCGAGGTTCGCCCGCAATTCATCGAACAGTTCCGTCGCGACCGGGCCAGCTAGGAACCCAGCCAGGTACATCACGGGGGCGATCGTCATGCCTCTTCTCCGTCGTTTTCTTGGCCGTCGCGCAAGTCCGTCGTGGGCCCGATTCGGATCGACACCTTGCGACCTCGAACGCTCGCGTAGAGCCCCGGGTCGAACGGCGGGACGTACAAGCCTTCGGGCACGATCGGGTGCCCCTTGGGTTCACAGGTTTTCGACCAGCACGTCTGCGTCCTTGGATCCTTCATGGGGTTGTAGCCAGGGCCAGGCACGCGGAAGTCTGATTGACATCCTCCCCTCCCTGCCAAGAGGCGAGGGAGGGGATTCCCGAATCTCACGATCCAGGTTCCTGCTTCAACTCCGACTGCACCGCCTGCCGAAGCAAACGATGACTGACACCGGATCCACAGGCCGACACCGCGTGTCCCGCGGCCAGAATGTTGTGCGCAGCATTCACGTCCCGGTCGTGCGTCGCGTTGCATCGCGGGCACGTCCAGGCGCGTACGCTGAGCGGAAGATGGTCGACGACGTGCCCGCACGCGCTGCACGTCTTCGAGCTCGGAAAGAAGCGGTCGCACTTCAGAAAGTCGCGGCCGTACCACTCGGACTTGTACTCGAGGAACGACACCAGCATCCGGAAGGATGCATCCGAAATGACGCGCGCCAGGCTGTGGTTTTTCAGCATCCCGGAGACGTTCAGATCCTCGACGACGATCACTTGGTTTTCGCGAACGAGTCGAGTCGTGATCTTGTGCAGGTAGTCCCGTCGCCGGTCGGCGATCCTCGCGTGGTGCTTCGCGAGCTTCTGCTTGGCCTTGCCCCTGTTCTTCGATCCTTTCTGCTTCCTGGCGAGCGACTTGGAGAGCATGCGCTTCCTCGCCATCTCGTTCTGATCGGCCCTGATGTTCGGGATCTTCTCGCCGGTCGAGAGCGTGGCGAGGGCAGAGACGCCGAGGTCGATGCCGACCGCGGTCTTGAGCTTCGGCAGCGGCTTGACCGCCTTGTCCTCGCAGAGGATCGAGACGTGCCAGCGGCCCGCCGCGTCGAGGCTCACGGTCACGCTCGACGGGTCGGCGCCATCGGGCAAGGGACGGCTCCAGTGGATGTCGAGCGGCGCTTCCATCTTGGCGAGGTGCAGGGCGCCCGGTTCGAAGCGGAAGGCGCTTCGGGTGAAGGTCGCCGCCCCGCCGCGTCCCTTCTTCTTGAAGGTCGGGTACTTCGCGCGCTTCGCGAAGAAGTTGGAGTAGGCGCCCTGGAGGTGTCGCAGCGACTGCTGAAGCGGGACGCTCGAGACCTCGTTGAGGAAGGTCAGCTCCGGAAGCTTCTTCCACGCCGTGAGAGCGCGGTCCTGCGCGGCGTAGCCGATCGACTTCTTCGCTTGGGTCCAGGCCTCCGAGCGCGCGTAGAGCGCCTTGTTGTAGACCAGGCGTACGCAGCCGAGCGTCTTGCGCAGCAAGGTCTCCTCCTCCGCGGAGCGCGGGGAGAAGCGGTACTTGAACGCCCGGAGCACGCTTACCGTTTGACACGTCGTCACGTAAGACGCAACCTAGAACCGGAGCAGCGCTTCCTCCCCCGCCTGGCAGGAGCCGAGGCGGGGGCTTCCGCGCTGGAAGTCTGAGTGAAACGAGCCTTCGGCATCAGCGTCCACCCATGCGATGAACTTCGTGACGTGGTAGTCGACGCCCGAGAAGAACAGCCCGGTCAGCGGCAACTTCAGCACCCATGCGGCGTCTTCCTCGAAGTCGGTCGCACCAAAGCCCATGCGGGCCGACAGCGTCGCATGTCCAGCCTTGCGCCCCTCGTGGGTGACCAAGCCCACCTGACCGAGGATGAGCCAGGGCACCTCACGGGTTGCCCCGTCCTCTTGGGCTTCGAACAGGAAGACGCTGCACCGAAGGCGGTCCGGATAACGGCAGATCCCCCGCAGGTCCGTGATCGGAACGGTCCGGTGGATCTTCGGCGCCGCGACATCCACGCCTTTGCCTGAACGCCTCACGGACCGCTCGCCACCACCAGGTCGAAGCGCGTCTGGAGTCCGCGAACGCTGATGATCGTTCGGCGCGTGCTGTTCTCGACCGTACAGACCACCGACCCATCCCCCAGCGAGAGGACGGTGACGCGCCGGCCCTTCATGCGGGGGTCCCGCTCCCGGTAGACGTCGCCTACCTGAACCGCGCGCCGCTCAACCCTGGTCTTGTTCATCTGGACCTCCGCCCCGCTCCTTACCTCGTCGCGGGCGCCTTCGTCCCGGCCCGTGATAGGCTGGCGCCGTGGCGCTCAACGGCAACGGCGGAATCGGCCTGGGCATCACCCTCCAAGTAGACGACCTCGCGTCCGGCGTGCTCGACAAGGCCACCGAGGCGGTCGCGCGCTTGGAAAAGGGGCTCGACCGCCTCGACCGCCAAAGCCAGAAAACCGCGACATCCGTCGCGAGCGTCGGCAAGGCGATCTTCAACGCGGGCCGCGGGTTCCTCGAAGGCGCGTGGAAGCTCGCGAGCGGCGCCGGGGGCGAGCTAGAGGCCGCGACACACGAAATCGAGCACTTCGGCAAGGCCACGTCGGAGCAGATGCTCGACGTCAACGAGGCCATCTTCTCCAGCCAGAACGCCCTCATGGGGTTCACCGCGCTGGACTCCGCCAAGGCGCTCAAGGCACTGGCGATCGAGACCGGCGACGCCCAGAAGGCCCTGGACCAGCTCTCGCCCGCGCTGTTGTACGCCGGCATCACGGGCAAGAGCGGCGAGGCCGGGGTCAAGGCCATGACGGCCGCGATGCGGATGTTCCCGCAGGAGGGCAAAGACGCGGGCGAGGTCGTGGACCGGCTGGCGGTCTCGAGCGAGCTGTTCCACCTCAAGGCGAGCGAGATGAGCGACGCGCTCGGGCGCGCGGGCCCCGCGGCCCAGGCCGTCGGGGCCTCGATGACCGATACCGCGATCACGATCGGCCTGATGAGGACCGGCATGGGCAACCTCAGCAAGACCTCGATGGCCGCGATGGCGGCGCTCCGCGGGATGGCAAACCCCAAGTTCGGCTCGACCCTGAAGGGCATCGGCATCGACGCCAAGGACGCCGCGGGGAACGCGAAGTCGCTGCCGACCATCATGGGCGAGCTGGCCGATAAGGTCGGAAAGACCGGAACGATCACGGACAAGACGCGCGACGCGATGCGCAAGGCGTTCGGCCCCCAAGCGCTCCCCGGCTTGACGGCGGCCATCAAGGACCTGGCCAAAGGCGTGACGGACTCGAACGGCGTGCTGCACAAGGGCGCCGACGCGGTTCAATACTACTACGACAAGATGCACGACAACGAGGGCGCGGCGCGCGCCCTCTTGGACGCTCAGCTCGACACGTTCAAGGGCCAGGAGAAAGTCCTGAACAGCGTCATCACGTCGCTGAAGCAGGGGCTGTCGGCACCGCTCGCCAGCGCGCTCAAGCCCGCGGTCCGGGAGCTGGCGCTCGCCGGGGCCAAGATCCTCGAATACTTCAGCAAGATGGACCCCGAGACCAAGACGTTCATCGCCCAAGCGACGCTGCTCGCGGGCGTGTTGGTGACCGTGCTGGGCGCGGCCTTCATCTTCCTCGGCGGCCCCGCGGCGCTCGCGGTCGGCGCGCTCATCGCGATCGGCGCCGCGCTGTTCGCCGCGTACCACCAGAACCTGGGTGGCTTCGCGGACTTCGTTGACACGAGCGTGAAGCGCGTGATGCTGGTGTTCCGCGCGCTCGCGAGCTTGTTCACGCACGACGGTGGACTGAGCAAGGGGTTGTTCGACGAGCTGTCGAACGACCCCGGGTTGCTCAACTTCGTCCTGAACGTCTACGTGGCCTTCAACAAGGTCAAGGCGTTCGTCATGGGCTTCGTCGACGGGTTCCAGGCGGGCCTCGCGCGGGTTCAACCAGTCTTCGACGCCCTGGCGGACTCGTTCAAGCGTGTCGCGCAAGCTTTCGGGTTCATGTCGGATGAGGTCGACGTCGACAAGAACGCCGCATCACTCAAGTCCGCGGGCGAGGCAGGCAAGTGGTTCGGCGACATGCTCGCGAACGCCGCGAGCGTCATCGCCAGAGTTTTCACCGCCGCGCTCGACATCCTTTCTGGCTTCCTCACCCGGCTAGACGACATGTCCGAAGCCGCAAGCCCCCTCTCGGAGGCGTTTGAGACGGTCAAGCTTGCCTTGACTGAGCTGATGGCCGCTTTCGGTGAGAGCGGCGACAGCTTTGAACTGTTCGGCGGGCTCCTCGGCGACGTCATCACGATCGCCATCGCGGTCGTCTCTAACGGCATCGCGACCATCGCGGGTGTCTTCCGCGGCGTGGTCAACATCTGGGCCGGCGTCATTAAGGCGCTCACCGCTATCTCGAACGGGGACTGGACGGGCCTGTGGCAGGGCATGAAGCAGGTCGTCTACGGGGTCGTGACCCAGATCCTGTCAATCCTCGGAGGCCTCACGGGCGCCATCCAGGGAATCCTCGGCGCAATCGGGATCAAGATGCCGGACGTGAAGGGCATGATCAAGAACATCGACGCCGAGCTGAAAACGGCGATGTTGGGCGTACCGATCGCGGACGTCCGGAACCAGGCCGCTACCGGAGGCGCGGCGTCAGTCGTGACTCCGCTGGAGTCGGAGTTCTTCGCTCCCGCGAAGGCCCCGGCGGCTGCCGACATGCCTGCTGTCGCCGGAGCGCCGTCGGCTTTCGGTCCCGCCGCGTCGCCGGGCGTTCCCTCGGTGACGTCCAAGCTCAACATCACGAGCCAGCTTCATCTGGATGGCAAGGTCCTGTACGAGGAGCTGAAGCAGTACGACGTCGCCAGCAAAGACGACTCCGGGGTGCACTGATGGCCAACGCGCTTCCCACCACGGCGACACCTCCTCGCGTGACGTTCCAGAATCTCGCCAACGGCGTGACGATGAACGCTCAGTACAACCCAAGTACCTTCGAGGAGGACATCGGCGCCGTCTACCAGAAGATCAAGATCCAAGGGCTCAGCCACCAGGTGCTCCAGTTCGAACACACCGAGAACTACACGGCCAAGTTCGACCTGACGTTCGACCAGTTCTCGACCAGCCTCGCGCGCGGCCTCTCGGACAACATCATGACGGCGCGCAACAACATCCTGAGCTGGGTCTACCCGACCCGCGCGGGCTCGGGCTCCGTCGCGTCCGGCGGACCCGGCCGGATCATGTTCGTCTGGCCCCTGATGGTCTCGCTCACGGGCGTCATCACGAAACTCACGTTCAAGAACAAGCGCTTCGCCTGGGGCGGCGTCGACCCCACGACCCAGACGGGCGCGCAGCAGAACACCGGCAGCCTGGTCGCGACGTGGTTCACGGTCTCGGTGACGCTCGAGGCGATCCGCGACACGCCGATCTACGCGGACCAGATCGCCGCGTCGGGCACGGTTTGGTCCGGGACCTGAGCTAGGATCGCCCCATGGCAGGCCCCACCTCACGGTACTCCCGGGACTACTTCTGCACCGGTCAGCTCGACGCCGATGGGCTTTTTTTTCTGAGTGAGCGCGTCCCCTTCCGGTACCAGCCGTTCGACGACACGATCGAGCGCATCGCGGTCGCGGGGGACACGTGGTGGTCGCTCGCGTTCATGTACTACGGCGCGATCCCGAACGCGGCGAACCTGCTGTGGTACGTCATCGCGGACTTCCAACCCGTGCCGGTCGTGGACCCGACGATCGCAATCGTCCCGGGCACGACCGTCTACGTGCCGAGCCTCCAGACGTTGCTGTCGGATATCTGCTCGGAACAGCGGCGCAAAGATTTCACGGCGTAGTCTGAGAGTTGGGGCGCCGAAGTCCGGATCTCGTGTGAGATCCCGCGCGAAGCGACCAAGCGCGAAGCCAGGGGCATCGCGGCGCTCATCCGGTCCTTCGGCGAGTAGGCGACCAACCGGGCCTAGTTCGAGGCCACCCCGGCCATGGTAGATTCCAGCCATGGCGCTCGACCGGTCCAACCCCGTCATGTTCGTGCGGATCGGCCCCGCGGGCTCGCAGAGCTTCCAGCGTATCCCGGTCGCGATCCGGCTTGAGAGCCTCACGTTCGACGAAGAGGAGCGCAAGCAGGACGTCCTGAGCATCATGGTCGACAACCACGACCTCGCCAACTTCGACACCCCGCTGTTTGCCGTGGGCAACGTCATCGAGGCCGTGTGGGGGTACCCCGGCGCGATGTCCCGGGTGCGCGAGTGCACGATCACGAAGATCACCGGGTCGCTCAAGCTCAAGGTCGAGTGCAAGGGCGCGGCCCACGTGGTCAACCTGGTGCAGCAGTGCCGGATCTTCAACAACATGAAGCGCTCCGACATCGCAGCCCAGATCGCGACTGAGGAGGGCTACAGCGGCGCGAACCAGATCATCCAGCCGACCAAGACGACGCTCGACCAGGTCCTCCAGGTCCGGATGACCAACGCGCAGTTCCTCCGCGACATGGCCCAGCGCGAGAACTACGGCTTCTACATCGACTCCTACGGCTTCCACTTCCACGCCCGGAAGCTGCTGAACGTCCCGACGCGAACGTTCGAGTATTTCGTGGGTCAAGGCAACGGCGACATCGAGAGCTTCAACGTCGAGGGCGACATCACGGCCAAGCCCGCGGTCGTGATCGCGTCGGGTCGGGACCCGCTGCTCAAGAGCAACTTCGCCGTCTACAGCGACAACCAGAACCAACCCGGACGCCCGACCAACGCCGCCCAGTCGATCTTCAAGGCCGCGGCGGTCGTGTCCGCCGCGGGCGCCGTCATGGTGGACCCAGCGGCCGCGGCCGACCAGGGCGCGACGACGAGGCGCGGGACGACCCGGACGACCTCGGACGACGCCCAGACGAGCGTCAACGCGAGCCAAAGCACCGCCGAGCAGAAGGCCGTCAAGGTCACGCTCCACTGCGTCGGCGATGCGCTGATCGAGGCCAAGCAGACCGTCACGCTCAAGGGGTTCGGCCAGACCCTCGACGGCAACTACTACGTCGCGGGCGCGAAGCACACCGTGGGCCCGGGGTACAAGATGGCGCTGAAGCTCCACCGGAGCGGTGTCGGGTCGTCGACGGGCCTGGGGGCCAACGCGGACCCGAGCGACGGCACGGACAACACCGGCACGGGCCCGACGGCCGCGAGCCAGGTCCCGACGGTTCAGGTCAACCCGGACGGCAGCGTCTCCTGGGTGGGGGGCTGAGCGTGATCATCTCCCCTCCCTGCGCTCAGGAGAGCGCGAGGAAGGGGCTTCTCGGAACAGAAAGAGCCCCAGCGCTCTCCTGCCTCCGAAGGCGCTGTCCGCGCCGATCGATGTTGATTCCGGCGTTGACATCGCGATCCAGCACGAGCCCGCAATGCGGGCAGCGATGGACGCGCACGCCGAGGCCCTTCCGGACCACAGCGCCGCAGCCGGAGCATTCCTGGGAGGTACCGCGTGGATCCACGGCGGAAAACTCGCGGCCGGCGCACTCTGCCTTGCCGTCGGTGATCGTCGTGAACTGTGCCCACGCAGCGTCGAGAACTTGTTTCGCCAAACGCCCGCGCGCGAGGCCGATGACGTTGAGCTTCTCCACGGAGATCGAGTCGAAGTGATGCACCAGGTAGAGCGCCACCTTGTGGTGGAAGTCGAGCCGCACGCGACCCACGCGAGCGTGATGCTTGCGAAGCAGCACGACGGCCTTGCGGCGTCGCCGCGAGCCCTTCTTCCGCCGAGAGACGCGTTGCTGGGCAGCAGCGAGCCTCCGGTGAGCGGTCTCGTAGGGCCGCGGGTTGTCGATGCACTCGCCGGTCGAGAGCGCTGCGAAGGTCGTGATCCCCACGTCCACGCCGACGCTCTTGCCCGTCGACGGCAGAGGCTTGGTCGGCACGTCCTGGCAGACGAACGCGATGTACCAGTGACCGTCGCCGTCGAGCGAAACGCTGGCCTGCTTGATCCGGCCCTGCATGGGTCGGTGGAGCTTGACCTTGACGTTGCCGATCCCCGTGAGCTTGACCCGCTTGCCGCCCGCGAGAAGCCGCACGCCGTTGTGGTTCGCGGCGTCCTTGAACGTGAACGTCGAGTAGCGGTCGCGGCCCTTGAAGCGAGGGAAACCGGGCTTCTCGCCGGCCTTGAACCGGCGAAAGAAGGCGCGCATGGCGCGGTCGAGCCGCGTGAGCGCGTCTTGCAAGAGGTGCGTGTGGATCGCGGCGTACTCGGGGCGGACCTCGCGGACCTCGCGCAGCTCGGCCATCTGATCGTAGGCCGAGAGCGTGACGCCTCGCTGGCGGTACGCCTTGATCCGCTCCTCGAGCGCCGCGTTGTAGAGCTCGCGCAGCCGGTAGGTCGTCTCACGCAGCGCAGCGTCCTGCGCTCGCGTCGGAGCGAGACGGTAGCGGTAGACACGAACCACGCGCATAATGTACTTCGTTCGGACATCACGTGCAAGCACTCCACCGCAACAACAACGCTGTTTTCCGGATCGTCTACCACTTGGTTCTCGTCTCCAAGTACCGGCGGGCCGTCCTCACCGGGCCGATGCTCGATCGCTGCGCCGAGATCCTGCGGAGCCTGTGCGTCTCGTGGGAGGGCGAGCTCGTCGAGTGCAACGGCGAGGCGGACCACGTCCACATGCTCCTCGACATGCCGCCCAAGGTCCGCCCGAGCGACCTCACCAACAACGTCAAGACCGTCCTCTCGCGACGCCTCCGCTCCGAATTCCCGGCGCTCCGCGCGGCGTACCGCGGGAAGGCCGTCCTCTGGTCCCCGAGCTACTGCATCCTCTCCGCAGGAGGCGCGCCGATCGAGATCCTCAAGAGGTACGTCGAGAACCAGAAGAAACCGGAGTAGCGCCGCCGTGCTCGACCGGAACCTGGTGGACCCCCGCCTGCGGAGCGAGGCGGGGGCTTGCGGTTCTTGGGTCAGGTTGGACCGTCAAACGAGCGACAGCGGTCGACGACGCCGGCAGAGGCTGCTCGCGTCGGGGCAGGTGCTGGGGCGAGCTTCGTCTCCGCCGGCAGCGGTCGCTCCCGCGCCGGGGAAGCGACCGGCGCAACAGGCGGCGGCTCGTTGCTGCTCTTGCCGATGGCGTCTCGAATAGCGCGTGTCATCCCCGTCGCCCGCACTTCGCCGCACTTGCCGAAGTCGACCAACTGTTCGAGCAACATCACGGTCCGAGCGCCGTGCTGCTCGATCTTCTCAAGATGCCGCTCGATCCGGTGCACCAGGTTGACCCGAGCGCCCGCCGGCCCGATGCGCAGCGTGTTCAAGATGACCCAAACGGGCCCGCGCTCGAGCCGGACCTCGGCGGCGTCCGTCGTCAGAGGCTCCGCCGGACCCGCCGCCGCGGCAGCAGCGCGTTCGGCACGGGCCGCCGCCTTCTTCTCGTTGGCGGCGTTCCGGCGCTCCAGCGCCGTCGGGGGCGCGGGCTTGGCGGGCTTCACCTTCACGGGCGGCGGCGGGTGCTCACCCTCCTGCTCGGGCCAATACTGCACGGGGTTGCGGAAGCTCGCGTACCGGACGTAACTCGGGCTGCCGGTCAGCACCGTGGTACCGTCACGCGCGACCCGGTAGTTCTACAGGCCGATTTTGAAATCGACAGCGTCCAAGAGGACGTGGCGTTCGACCAAAATGACCCGACGCAAGGGCGGTGCGGCCTGCTTGAGCGACGGGCGCGAGTAGTAGAGGTCGCCCACACTCGGGAGCGGGTTGTGCGCCCACGGGCGGTTCGTGGGCATGGTCTCGAGCGGCGCGGGTGGCTCGGCGGGCACCGGGACGTCGAGCGGTGTGGTCCCGAAGGGATGGGGATCCGGCGGCGGGTGATCGTTGGGAAAGGGCATCGTGTTGTCTCCTTCCGCGTCCCTTACCTTGCCCCGAGCGGCTTCGCGGGCGTACAGTGCCTGGGTGTCGGGCTCCCAACTTGAAGACCTCCGCGACGAGGTCCACTGCACCCGGTGGACGATCTACGCCCACACGAACCGTGCGAACGGTAAGCGTGTTCGGCGGCATCGCGGGAATCCTCGCGGGCGCCGCTGCCTCGAAAGGATCGACCCCATGACCATGCGACTGACGATCAAAAACGAAGACCCGAACCGCTCCGCCGCCACAACGCTGATCGACGTCGGCCCGTCCGGCGCGCGCATCAGCGAAGGCAAGGCCGAGGCGCCGGTCACCCTCGCGCCGGGCGAGAGCCGCGAGGTGTGGATCCACTCGGGCCGCGTCGTCCTCGTCGAGGAGCTGGACGCACCGAAGGAGGCCACGTAATTTCCCCTCGCTCGACTCACAGCTTCCTCTCCGTCGTCGGCGCCGTGGCCGTCGGCGCCTTCGCCATCGGCGGTGTCGTCGCGGGCGCCGCCCTGCCCCCGAAAGGACCGCTCTCGTGATCAACCCGTACCGCAACAACGAAGCGCGCGAGCGAAGGCCATCTGGGCCGGCATGACAGAAGAGCAGCGAGTGGACGCAATCAAGCGGCGCGTTGCGTCTCGTAAAGCCAACAAGGAAGCGAATAATGAGCGGGTCTAACCTCGAAGATCTCCGCGACGAGGTCCACAGGTATTATGGATTACAGAGGGGTGTCGTGACCTCGATCACGGACCCCAAGGGGTTGCACCGCGTGCAGGCCATCATCCCGGGCATCGTCGAGCCCAACACGGACTGGCTCTACCCGCTGACGATGGGCGGCGGGTCGCCCCAGCGCGGGGGCCACGTCGTGCCCGCCGTAGGCTCGGACGTCGCGATCTGGTTCCACCAGGGCGACCCCCAGGGCGCGGGCGCATACGCAGCGGCCCATTGGGGCCTGCCCACGGCCGGCACCGAGATCCCCGGGGACGTCAACGACGTCGGGACCCAGAACCCCGAGCTGGTCCAGTCGCTCGAGTTCCCCGACGCGACGGTCGCGAACGGCGGCTCCGGCGGAACGCTCCGCATCACCGTCGATGAGCGCCCGGGCTCGCGCTCGCTCCAGATTCTCGATCTCGACGCCAACAAGCAGGTCCAGAGCGTCATCCTGCTGGACCGCGAAAACCGCGCGATCATGCTCCAAGCGGTCAGCCAGATCATCCTGAAGTGCACCGGCGCGATCGTCCTGGACGCCCTTGAGGTCAACATCGGGGGCCGCCGGGTTCAGACTTCGAGCGCGATGATCTGATGCTCCGCGAGCGCCTCTCTTCTACCGCGGCGCGCCACCGGCGAGAAAGGAGAATCTAACCTACATGCTCGTACCTATCGTACCTTTGCTCTGTTTGCCGCCGCCACCGCACATCGACCTGTGCATTACAATGCCGGGAAACGTAACCATATGTGCGATGGACCTACTCAACGCGGCAGATCCCTACATCCTGATCCAGACACTGTTTCAGGGCCTGAATAGCGCGCTCGCGCCCCTAACGCCCATATTCGACATAATCGACGTGTGCGTGGCGCTCGTGCAGTGCATCCAGGCTATTCCACAATGCCTCGCTCCTCCGGACCCGGAGCCGCTGATCAAGTGCATCCCGATCTTGGCCGCCGCCATCGCGAAGCTGGTTCAGCTCGTGCCGCAGCTCTCGGTGCCGATCATGATCTTGGAGATCATCAAGGCGCTGATCGTCGCCGTCACGGCGCTCATCACGCGGCTTGAGGTAATCATCCTCAAGAACGCGCAGCTCCTGGTCGCCGTGACCGCAGCGGCCCAACCGGGCAACATCGCGCTCAAGGCCGTCGTGGACTGCGCGACGGGCAACATCGCCATCGAGATCCACAACCTCAACGCGTCGCTCGCGCCGCTCAACCGGTTGATCGGAATAATAAACGTCTTCGCGGCCTTCATCCCCGGGGTTCCGAACCCGCTGATCCCGAGTCTCGCGGACCTCGGGGCCGACGCGGCCGCCGCCATCGCGCCGCTTCAGAACGTCGTGGACATCCTCAGCGAAATTGTCAGCTTCCTCCCCGTTCCGTGACCTTACCCCGCGGTCGCGAGGCTCCACGCCATCCAGAGGAGGATCGCGCCGAACAGTCCAAACAGGAGCCGGTCGTCGAGGTCCCGCGGCTTCAAGGTTCACCCGCGGCGCCGCGGGTGGCGCGGCCCCTTACAGGCGGCCAACGCCAACCCGCGCCCTCGCGCAGTTCGTTCCTGCACCACGCGACCGCGAGCTTCGGCAAGAGCCAGTAGGGGTCTTGGTAGTGCCGTAATCTGTTACGGGCGTCGGCGCTGCGGTCGTCGGTCGCGCGGGCGATCCTGCATTCCGCGACACCGTCATTGGTTGGTGCGTGGTGCAGGCCGCGCTGTAGCTCGACACCCTCAACCCAGAAGTATCGGAACGCCCTGGAGTCCGCGGCGCGGTAGGGCGTTAGGAACCACTCCGGCAATTCAGGCAGGGGCTCGCCGCGGGGCACCCGGTACTGCGCCCACCAAAGCATCGCAGCCGCCCGGGCCGCCCGGTCGATCATCTTGGTCGACGCGATCGGCTTCACCATCAGTCGTCGTCCCCCTTGAGCCGGACGGCCGCGAACGCCGCCGCGGCCTCTCGAGTCAGCGCGAAGAGCCTCTCCTCTTCGCGCTCCGCTTCCACCAGTAGCTCCGGCAACACACGCGCGGCGTCGATGCGCGTGTAGGCCGCACACGACTGAAGCAGGCTACGCACGGGGTCAAGACCGGGCTCCTGGTGCTCGACCGCCAGCGTCCAATCTTGGCCGATCTTTGTCCACCACAGCCGGCCGCCTTCGGGTAACGCCGCGCTCGCGCGAGCGTGGAACCGGGCCCGCATCCACTCGATGGTCCCTTGGATCTCGAGGTTCAACGCGAAGAACGCGCCGTCCATCTCCTGCTTGGTCGGCTTTGCCACGCTAGACCTTCCACTTCTTCAGCAAGTAGGCCTCGCCGTGGTACTTCAAGATGACGCGGCCCATGTGCTCAGTACGCTCGTGCGCCGGACGCACGACGAAGCCTTCTCGCACGTGGGTTGGGTTCAACAAGTCAGGCCCATCGGCGTGCGAGACCAACTCGCGCGACCAGGAACCCCGGTAGAGCACCGGCGCGGTCAGAAGACCGAGCTGGTCCGCAACCGCCGCGAAGTCGTCGTAGTCGAGGTAGCGGCGCTGTCGAAGGTCCATCGCATCGAAGAGCCGCAGACCGCGCTCGCTCGCGCTGGCGTCATATCGCATGCCGGTGACGTTGCCGTACAGTTCACCGTAGACCCCGATGTGGCCCCCGAGCGCGCGAAGCTTTTGCTCAAGACCCAGGCGCTCGGCCGTGGTGGTCCAAGCCGTACGAGCCGCCGGCGCCTTCCAACGCGTACGCGAACCGCAATACAGCCGCGCGTCGTCGACACAGTACCTCGCGTTTTCTCCGTGGATCTTCGTAACCAACACGACGTCTTCACCATCTTGAAGCGCGTGAGGGTGCTGGCGCAGCCCGTCGATGTCGGTGTACGTCGGCATCAATCCTGGGTCGGCCTCGTTCTCGAGGCTCGAGGACGAAGACGCGTCGACAGCCTCCGCGCGCTCGATGCGCAGGTCCATCGAGACGTCTTGCCCGACAGCCCACGAGGGTTCGGCGCGCGTCAGGATCCCCATGGAGAAGATCCCGCGCAAGCGCTTGGCATCGATCTCCGTGTAGGGCTTGGTTGACCCCGGATTGGCCAGAAAAGACCATCGCGGGTCGTCCAACGGAACGGCGGCCCCGACCGGCACGTACACCGCGCGGTCGCCTTCGTGGAACTCGCCGGTTCTCAAAATGACCGGATAGCCACCTTCGCCCCCGACCGTCGTTAGACTCAGCGAGTCCGCGTTCGGGTGCTTCGTTACAGGGCCAAGCTCAACGACTCGTACATGAAACTCGCTCATGCAGACCCCTTACCTTCCGCAAGTACGGTTTCCGGGTATTCCCACGGACCCACGGGAATCTGTGGGGCCCTCGGGAGCAACGAGACGCGCCGCACCTTTCCGCCGTAGCGAGCCAGAATCGCCGCGAGCGAACCCGCGGCGTCACGCTCGTCCGGCAGCAACACGATGCCGCTCGGCGTCACGACAACCTCGACTTTGACGGGCTCGACGGGCCGCAGAACCGAGCACCCGCGGCGATACGGCAAAGCCTCCAAATGTGGGGGCGCGCAGTACAGCTTAGCCTTGGCCTTGGGCCTCGGCGGCTTGGACTTGGGCCTGCTCATTCCGGCTCCTCGGGGTCGACGACTTCGTCAAAGAGCTTCAGCGCACGCTCCCAGCCGTCTTCTACCGCGGTGGCTTCGACGGCCGCTTCACTGTCGTGGCGGTTGCTCGCATCGATCCGATCCCTCTTTGCCTCAGCGGCAAGCTCTTGCATGCGATAGTGTAAGCGCACGAGGTGGCCATCTAGCCGATCGCACCGCGATTCCAACTCATCCACCGTCGCGCTCGAGACGACGGGGGCGCTAGCCGCACCGTAGCGGACTTTCGCGCGCAGGCGCCAAACCTCACCGATGAGCCGCATGAAGTGACCACGAAGGTGTCCGAGATCGACCCCGTCGGGGTTCTTGCCCGTAAGAGCGTACGCGTCCGCCGCCATGGTGTTGAGTTCGTCTGCTGTGATCGGCTTCGTCATGTCGGGTCCCTTACCCCGGCGGCGGAGACTTGCGCCGCCCGCGCCGTTGGGGTTCAATGCCTCGCATGTTTTGCCACAATTACAGCCAGCCCCACCCGCGCCTCCGTGGCGTTCGCCTTGCCGCCCCGCACGACGGCTCCGCACCCTCGTTCCCCGACGGGTCGCTGTCGGTACGGCAGATCCTCGGCTCCATGGGGTTCACCAAGGACCTCTACAGCACCGCCACGGCGGTCAAGGTCGGCATCGTCTCGCTTGGCGGCGGCGTCGTGATGGCGGACGTCGAGAACACGTGCCGGTGGTTCGGGTGTGCTGCGCCCCAGAACACCATCGTGCTGGCCCCGGGCGGCGTCGACAACCCCGCGGACCAGGACCCGTCGACCGAGGTCATGCTGGACAACGAGGTCGTGATGCAGGTCGTCTGGGACCAGACGGGCAAGCCGGCCACGATCGTCAACTGCTTCGCAGCCAACACGGGCCCCGGCATCGCCCAGGCGATCGACAAGCTCGTCGAGGCGGGGTGCAGCGTCATCACGATCTCGTGGGGCCAGGCGTACGACCAGTGGGACCCCGCGGACATCGCCACCACCGAGGCTGCGCTCCAGCGCGCGCACGGCGCCAACGTGAGCGTGTTCGCCGCGAGTGGTGACAACTCGATCGACGACGGCACCGCGTCCCCGACGCCCGACTATCCCGCGTGCTCCGTGTGGGTCACGAGCGTCGGCGGTGTCTTCGAGCAGCTCGCGGCCGACGGGTCGATCGCACAGCTCACCGCGTGGGGTGACGGCCTGCCGGGCGACCCCGGCGGTGGCGGTGGCGCGGTCGCGGCCCCCGCCTCGCCTCCCTGGCAGACCGGTATCGTTCCGCCGCCACCCGCGAGCCTCGGGGTCCAGGGAGCCTTCATCGCCGTGCCGGTGCTGAGCGCGGTCGCAGACCCGAACAGCGGCGTGCAGGGCAGCTTCAACGACGCGCCGAACGTCGTCGGCGGTACCTCGATGGCGGCGCCGCTCGTCGCCGCACTCGTCGCGGTCGCCAAGGGCGTCAGCGGTGTCAAGGTCGGCTGCGTCAACGAGATGCTCGGGAAGGCCTACCCGGGCGCGTTCATCGACGTCGCGCTCGGCAGCGACGGGGTCACGGCGACCGTTGGCTACGACTTCTGCACCGGCATGGGTATCCCGAACGGCCCGAGGTTCGTCCAGGCCATCTGCTAGTTGATGGTGCCGACCGTGGTAGGCTCGGGTGGATGGCGACACCCTCGAGCCCCACGGCGACGACCGCACAACAGGCTGCGACGGCGCTGCGCCTCACGCCAGCACTTCCCCAGGCCAAATTTGGTCTCCTCCGGCCATTGGTCCAAGACCAAGCACGCGACTTCGCCCAGGCTTCGGGTGACGCCCTGTTGGCGAGCCGCGTCGGCCAAGTCATCGGCTCCGCGGGGGAGTTCCCTTGGCGACCTGACTTGAACGCCAACCTCGACCGCGTGCGGAATGTCGCGGACAACTACGCGCTCCAGGAGTTCGCGCGTGCGTACATCAGTCAGGCGCTCCAGGCGTTCCTGCCGTCAGTCGTGGCCGTTGCGGTCTCGGCCGCGAAGACCAACCGGACGCTCTTGCTGACCGTGACGTGTACGCGATTGGTCGACCTTAACCGCGTGCCCGCCAAGACCTTCACGTCAACCGTGTCGCTGTCGCTGTAGCGTCCGTGTGATAGGCTGCGCTGCCATGAAGCTCACGAACATCCGTTTCGCTCCCATCCTGGTGCTTTCGAGCGCCCTGACGATCTGCCTGACCGCCACGGGCTGCAACCTCCCCGCCGCGACCGTCATCTCCGACATCGAGGCGGGCGTGTCCGACGCTGGACTCGCGCTCCAGGGCGTCATCACGGTCGTCGACGGCATTCTGGCCGCGCACCCGAACCCCGCGGTTCAAGCCGACTTCACCAAGGTCGCGGCCGTCGCGACCGAGGCCCTCCAGGGGCTCGACGCCGCGCTCGCCGGGGCCACCAGCATCTCGGACGCCAACGTCCAGGCCGCGCTCGCCAACTTCTACCAGGCGTACCAGGCGCTGATGACGATCGCGGGCCAACTCGGGGTCCAGACGGCCGGCACGCCCGCGGCCAATTTCGCGCGCCCCGCCGGCACCGCCATCGTCTACGTCAAGGCGCCACGCATCTTCGCGCACCTCAAGCACTGAGGCGGCGAAGCCGGACGCGGCAAGGCCGACAGCGGCAAAGCCGAAGCTTCGCGCGGAAGGCGAGGTGCGCTACGCTGCGCACATGAAGCCCTCTCAGCACCGCGCCTCGGCGCTGCTCTTCGTCTCGGTCTGCGCCCTCGCGGCGGTCCTGACCTCCAACCCCAGCCTCGCCCAGACCGCCATCACGCCGACGCCCACGAGCGGTGGCGGGCTCAGCCCCGACCTGTTCGTGACGCTGTGCGCGCTCGGCGCCGCCATCAGCCTCGGTCTCCAGCACGCGCTCCAGGCGGGCAACTGGCCCCCGGGCGTCACGCTCTCGCCGATGGTCCGCGCGCTCGTCGCGACGCTGCCCGGCGTCGGTGCCATCATCTTCGTGACCGCGCAGAACAGCGGCCACTTCGACCAGCACGCGTTGGCGGCGGGTCTGATGGGTGCCGTCGGTGCACTCCAGGGCCTGTTCAACGCCTGGTGGCCCACGGCTTCGGGCGCGACGCCGGCCGTCGGCAAGGGGTCCTGACGATGACCGGCATCCACAGCACTCCGACCTTCCCGCCGCCGCCCACGCGCGTCGTCAAGGCCCGGGCGAACCTCACGATCGGCGTGCTCAACATGCCGCGTGAGGTCCTGCGCTTCTTCGCCGAAACCTTCCGGGTCGGTCCGTTCTCGCCGACGCCCGAGCTGCGCGCGGCCTTCGAGCACCACCCGCTGGGCTGAACCCGCCCACGCGGGGGTAAGGGGCGGACGTGCCCATCAACCGCCTCCTAATTCTGGACGTCGAGACCGCAGGCGTCACGCCACAGAGCGCCTGCATCGAAGTTGCGGTGTCGGTGTTCGACGTGCCCCACGCGTCCGTCGTCCGATCGTTCTCGTCGCTCATCCGCGGCGACCGCAACCAAGCCTTCCACGTCAACCAGATCCACGAGCGCCTCCTGCAAGACGCGCCGCTGCCCGACGCGGTCTGGTCTGCGGTCGCGCGCTCAGTTGAACGGTGCGAGGCGATCGTGAGCCACAACGCTAACTTTGACCGCCGTTACGTCCCGACTGAGGTCGTCGCGGGGCGCCCGTGGTTCTGTAGCTGCTACGACTTCGCCTGGCCCGCAGCGCTCAAGGCGGGCTCAAGCCTCAGCGCGCTCGCCCGAGACCACAGCGTCCCGCTTGGCGGGGTCCACCGGGCCGCGGCCGACGTCGACACGCTTGCGCGCCTCTTCGCGCACGTCGACCGCGTTTCCAACCTCACGCAGCTCATCGACCGCGCACTCGCGAAGGCTGCGGGCCGGTCTAAAAGGCCTGCCCCGTAGTCGGATTCAAAAGCTGGATCGCGCCGATCTGTGGGAACTGATACGCCGCCAGCGCGACGTCGGTCCGCGCGCCGTTGAGCAAGAACCCGCTGGGCCCCGGGTCTAGCTTCAGTACCCCCGTGACGCTGCCGACGAGGTCGAACAGAACGGACCAACTGAAGACCCCCGTGGGGTTGCCGTTTTGGTCCAAGGTCTTGGCCCCGAAGTCGATCATGGGGTTCAGCGACCCGTCTGGCAGGCTCGGCGCGAAGAACGCCGTCAGGGCCGCGCGGATCGCCGCGCCGACGACCAGCGGCGCGGCCCCCTTGGCGAGATACACGAGCGCCGAGACGTTGATCGTCAGGTAGTCCACACCGAGCCAGCGGATCGGGAACGCGTTGGGTTTCGGGTAGGCCGGCGCCGGGTAGCCCACGACGGGCGTCGACTGCGCCAAGACCTGCTGGAGCAACAGCGGCGTCGGCTGCCCCCCGCCGGTCGGTACGATGAAGCCGCAACCGGAGTTCCATGGGACCAACGGACTCTCGGTCGCGGTCAGGAACAAGGACCGCAGGACCCCCGGCGTCAGGTTCGCGACGGTCTCGTAGTCGCTGTTGGCGACGCAGCGGTTCGCGACCGTAAGCGACGCCGGGGCAAGCTGCTGGATCTGCGCGACGCTGTAGCGGTCGGCGCCCGGGGTCGAGGCCTCGTTCGTGACCGTGAGCGAGACGGGATTGTTGTCCCCGTCGACAGGCGACGAGGGCCCGACCGTCAGGGCCCCGGCGGCGACCGCGCCCGCCGTGCCGCCGCCGGTCTTGTACGCGGCCGTGATGGTGCCGCTGGGGATCGCGCCCGTGACACCGTTACCGAACGTGACGAGGCACCGGTCGAGGTTGTCCACCGTGGTGGTGAAGACGTGGTCCGTGGGCAACGCCGACAGGAAGTTCGGCACCTCGTACCAACCTCCGGGGTTCTCCACGGCGTCGTACGGACCCGTCACGGCGTCGGTCACCAGAAGCGACGCGTCCAAGTAGGGCGTCTGGGTCAGGAGGAACTGCTGGTTCGCTGCACCCGAGCTGGTGAAGGTGTCCTGCTTGACCGCGCTGTTCTCGACCGTGCCGGAGCCGATGGCCCAGATGGCGCCTCCGGTCGCGAGCGTGCCGGCGCCGCCGGTGCACTCGTTGAACGAGGGCGTACCGCCGCCCGTGACGCTCGTGTACGAGACGACCTGCTTGCCCACGGAGGACGTGACGTTGATCTGGCCTGACGCGGCGTAGCCTTCGGTCGTGGCGGCGTAGATGACGCCCGCGGGCAACGCGACGCCGTTCGACCCCGTCGCGATGGTCGTACCCGCGGGCAGCACGATGGTCTCGAGGAGCTGGTAGACGATGGGGGTCGGAGACGACGACGTCGAGACCGAGATGCCCGATGTTCCCTCCACGAAGTCCGCGCCCAAGAACGTGACGGGCGCCGCCGGGGACGCCGCGAGCGCGAACGTTTCGACCGCCTGAGCCGCGACCGCGCCGGGCACGCGGAACCCGATGAGCTTGACCAAACCGAGCAGGCCGCGCCGCTGGGTCGCGGTCGTGATCCGGGCCTCGCGACCGATGAGCCGCAGGTAGTACGCCAGGATGTCCGAGACCCACGCGTTGCTCTCGAGCAGCAGCGTCGCCATCTCGGCAAGGCTGTCGAGTTCCAGGTTGGGGAAGACGCTCTGGCAGAGCTGGATGAGCCGCGTCCGGATCGACTGGAATTCCAGTTCGGTGTAGCTTGGCGAGGGGCTCTGTAGAAAGCTCACGTGGGCAGCCTACCTGCTCCTCGCCCGCGCGTCGCGCTCACCGTGATAGGCTGGCGCCTCCACCGCCCATGGCCGCGCCCACAAATCTGAATTTCAGCACCCCTGGCGCCGCGCCGGGAACAGCGGCCGGCTGGCAGGCGAACATCTCCAACGGCGGTGTCGTCCTAGCCGACTTCCGCGGGACGCTCCCCGGCCCGACCGGCTTCGAGGACTTCAGCCATGACTGGGGCAACGGCGAGGGGATTTTCCCCCCGTGGGTCGGCGGCGAGGTCTACCCGGCGGCGTTCTTCGCCACGTCGAGCGGCAACCTGTACCAGTCGCTCAACGCCGGAACGTCCTCGGCGGTGAATACTGGGCCGAGCGGGACCGGCACGTTCGTCGACAACCCCGGGCTGTACCAGGTCGCCTGGCTCTACGTCGGACCCGTCGCGGTGCCGCCATTCGTTCCGGACAACCAAGACTGGTCTGGAACGATCCTGCTTCCTTCGCCCGCGCTCTTCGACGCGACCCCGGTCGTCTACGACGGCAGCACCTACGCGGGCCGCCCAGGCGGCCAGCCCATCGAGGACTTCAGCTTCAACTGGTTGAACGACGCAAGCCTCGGCGGGACCACGCCCCTGCGTATCTACTGGTACCAACTTGACCTCGCCGAGGGAGCAAGTTTCTGCGCCGCGACGCCCCCGGAGGTCTTGCCCGCCTGGACCCCCTCGACGGTCTACGCGAAGGGTCAGGAGGTCTTGGCCAACGGCGGCGTATGGCTCGTCGTCCTGACGGCTGGCACCGGAACCTCTGCCGCGCTCGGCATCGGGCCCATCCGGGTCTCGGGTCCGACCTACCTCGACAACCGCGGCACGAACCAGATCACGTGGCTCTATCTGTCGGCGACTGCGAACCCGCCGGCCAACCCCGTCGAGGACTTCGCCCACGGCTGGCTTGGCGCTGAGGGCGAGTTCCCACCGTGGTCGCCCGAGACCGCATACCTCGCGGGCGACTTCGCCGTGTCGAACGGCAACGTCTACCAGGCACTCAACGCCGGCACGTCCGCCCCGCTCGGCCCGGGCCCCGTCGGCACTAGCGCGTTCATCGACAACCCCGGGACGGACCAGATCGTTTGGGGCTACGTCGAGGCGAATCCGACGGGTGCGACCCCGATCGACGTCAGCTCGGTCGCCAACGCCGACCCAGTTATCCTGACGCTCGTCGCCGACCACGGCGTCCAGACCGGCCAGCCATTCGAGGTCTTCGTGACCGGCGTGACCGGCTGCACGGCCGCCAACGGCCTGTGGTCGGGCAACCTCGCCGCGACCGCGACGAGCCCGACCGCGCTGTCGCTCCCGACGCAGGGCAACGCCGCGGGTTCAGGCGGGAGCGCGCTGCTCCAGACGACGTTCGAGACCCTGTACCGGCCGCCCTCGTGGGAGACCGTGACGCCTTACGCAGCCGCCGCGGCGGTCCTGTCACGCGGCTACTGGTACCAGGCGAACGCTGCAGGCCTCTCCGGCTTCAGCAACACGGGCCCCATCGGACCGGTGTTCATCGACACGCCGCCGCCGCCTTGGGCCCCCCGGAGGAACTACGTGTTGGGATCGACCGTGACCTCGAGCGGCAACTGGTACATCGCGTCAGGGATCTCGGGCTCGGGCCTCTCGGGCCTCATCGCGCCCGTGGGCAGTGGAACGTTCGTCGATGGACAGGTCACATGGGCTTTTGAGACCGCAGCACCAACGACGCCACCGATCGTCTGGACACGACTACGCGCGGCCCCGGTCGGGCCGTTGTACGGGGCTCGCGTGGCCGTCTTCGGCACGGACCCGGCCGAATACTTCGAGTTCGGATGGGGCGTTGTTCCGTACTACACGGGCCTGGAAAACCCCGCCATCGCGACATTTTACGGGTACGAGTCGGGCATTTCCCCGTCTCCCGCGCTCGTGGGAAACAGCGCGCTCACGACCGAAACGTTCACGCCGCTTCTCCAGACGCCCACCATGATTGCGCTCGTCGACATTGGCGCCAACTTGATCTCACTCGCGCCCGGGAAGCACCTCCCGGACGGCGCGCACGTGACGTTCGCCGCGACGCCGCCGTACTCAGCCTACAGCGTCACGTATCCCCTGCCGATCGTACCCGCGGCCTCCTACGTCGTGTGGAACGCCGCGCCCGCGCTCGGTCTCGACCGTCTCAACGTCGGCGACGACAGTGCCGCGACCTCGACGGCAGTCTCCTCGACCGAGGGCGGTTTCTTTGGCTCCACGGTGGTGGTAACCACCACACCCCACGGGCTGTCGGACGGCTGCACGGTCTTCATCGCCAACAACCAACCGTTCGCTGGCGTGAACGGCTTCTGGACCGCCACCGTTTTGGACGCGACGCACTTCACCGTGCCGGTCTCAAGCTCATCCGACACCATGAGCACGTCAGGCTTCGTAACCGGGCCGATCACGCCTGTCGTGCTCCAGACGACCGGCGCGGGTCAGCTCACGCTCGTTGGCGACCCCGGTTGGGACTGGCCCGCGCCAGGCTAGTCTGCTGTAGCTGCGTACTCGTAGCGCATGTTTCACCCCCCTTGGCCAAACAACTTGGCCTCGTTCTCAAGCATTGCAGCCGCTACTACCCACCGCGGGAGTGCCGCCAGGGTCGCGTCGTACGCCGCCGCCGCGCGTTCCAATCGGCCAGCCATGACCGCGTGGTAGGCGTAGCTCGCGTCGTAGACGCCATGCGTTCTGTGCTCGGCTACGGCGCGCCGGGCGCTTGCGGCGTTTTCAAGCGCAACCAAGGCGCGGCGGCCTGCCGCGTTGTCGTCGAACTCGAACACGTGCGCGTGACGATCTGCGGCGATGCGCGCCCGGTACAGCGCCGCGCGTGTCTTGTTCCACGGGACCGACACCAACTCCGGCAAGAGCCCAAGCACCGCCGCCGCTCGCAGGCGGTGCGTACCCTCGCGTGCGTGCCAGACCCCTACCTCCGCATCGTAGAAGGCTCGGATCTTCGGGGCGCCCCGACGGCGCATCTCGACGACGACGTGGTCGAGGTGGTCCTGCCGGAAGTAGCCGTGCAGCGGGTTGACGACCATCGCGAGTACCTTCCCCCGCCGCCGGTGCGTTCGCCGCTAGGTCTCGCGCCCCCAATCGCGTAGACTCCCCACATGGTCGCTGTCGTTACCACCAAGGGTTTGGTCTGAACATGGGCGCGACCGATTGGTCCGAGCTGTCCGACAACGCCCTACAGGCGAACGTCCCGCACGGCGTCATCAACGCGGCGGCGATCGGCGGAAGTCCGCCGGGCAGCGGCAGTTCGTTCGTCTACGCCATGAACAGCGCGATCAACAGCGCCGCCGTCGTCGCGAGCTACACGACCGTCTCGGGATTCAGCCCCGTGGCCAAGGGCGCTTCAATCTCGGGGGCGATCCAGCGCTGCGTCAGCGGCGGACCCTCGGGCTGGAGCGTCTGGCTTTTCGCCGCGCTCCAAGGCGGCAGCTCACTCTTCAGCGCGTACGCGCTCGGCCTCGCCGACGGGGGCACCGGGGCCCACATCGTGCTCCAGCGCGCACCTCTGTCGTTCGGCATGGCCGACAACGCCCCCGGTACGGCCAACTCCGGCACGCTCGCACGCGGCACCGCGACCTACCCGCCCGGCACCTGGGTCCAGCTCATGCTCGAGGTCGTGTGCAACACCAACGGGGACGTGGTGTTGAACTGCTACCAGAACGACCTCACGGTCGTGGACGCCAGCGTCCAGACGCCCACGTGGGCCCCGGTCCCCGGGATCTCGCAGTTCATCGACGACGCCGTGGGGGCGAACGTCAGCAACCTGCTGGCGCAGAACCCCCAGTCGCCGCTCGCACCGGGCTTTGTGGGCTGGGGGATGCAAAGTTCCCAGGCCGCGCGCCGCGCGGCCATTTCGACCGTACAGATCGCCGCGCAGTTGTAGCGCTCGCCCGCTCACCCCAGACCGTGTAACCTGCTGTCGTGGCAGCTCGGATCCAGGTCAACGGCGGCGCGGTCGGCGTAGGATCGCTCGCGTGCCCCCACGCGGAGCCTGTGGCGCTCACGGACGCGGGCGGCGGAACCCCGACGTCGCGCCAATGGGTCGTCACGTACTGGCCCGCGCCACTTCTGACGCCCCCGACGCTCTCGACGCCCACGACCAGTTCGTCCGGGTTCAGCGGGCTCCCGGGCACCTACGTGATCCAGCTTACCCGGGTGGAGTCGACGGGCGCCACCACGACCCAGTCGGTCCTGGTTGGAATCGAAGACGTCAACGGAAACGTTCTGCCGAGTCCTGGCGTACCCGACGCGCTCTACGGCCTCTTGGGCAACAGCCCTGCGTTCGCCTCCCACGGGGCTTACGTCACCGGCGAGTCGCTCGTGACGAACGACAACCCCACGCGGGTCTACGGGTGCGTCTCAGGCGGGACCGACGCCGGCTCTTCCGGCCCCACCGGAACCGGGTCGACCATCGTCGTCGGTGGCTTGACCTGGCAGTACCTCGGCACGGCCTCCCAACAAGTCGCCGCGGCCGCGACGGCAGGATGGAGCGGCAGCGCGTTCGGCGGCACGCCGAACCTGATGGACGCCGCCCTGCGCGACCTTACAACGCTCGCGCCCGGGACCGCTATCCCGGACTCGAATGAAGGGCAGATCGGCTACATTTTGGCTGTTGCGTCCCCCGGGGTCGCGGCGTGGGAGGTGCTACCGCCAGGCTTCAACGCGGGAGCCGATCTAGGCGGTACCTCCGCGGACCAGACGGTCGTGGCCATCCAAGGTCTCCCGACGGTGGGAAGCGCAGAAGCCGTTAGCGGCAACGTTGCCCAAGTCTTGCCGTCCGCCTTGTGGGTTGAACCCACGGGAATTTCTTGGGACGGAACGCACCTGTGGGTGCTCGACGGCGAGGTCAACACCGCTACGGGCCACGTTAGCGTTTACGAAACGGACGGCGCGACATTCGTCACCCCATATGGGCTCGACCCTAGCGTGACGCTGGGGCTGAGGATCCTCTATAGCTCGGCCGCGGGGTACAACCTCGTGGGCGTCCAAAACAACACCTCCAACACGTACTACCTGTACGTCGTCAACACGTCCGGGGCGGTTATCGGCATCGGCTCCTTTCCAGGACTCAGCTCCAGCGGGTGCACGGGGCTCGCGTTCGACTCGTCGGGGAACGTTTGGACGGCGGACGCGACCTACGGGCTCCAATGCTTCAACATCGCCTCCATGGTGTCGCGCGGCCTGGGCACGCCCACGCCACCGACTCAAACCTTGGCGTTCTCGGGGTGCGCCGACGTTTGCTTCGACGGGACGTACTTGTACGCGTGCGCGGGGACGACCCTCAAAAAGGTCAACGCCTCTACCGCGACGGTGCTGGCAACCGCAACGGCGTCCACCGCCATCGCGGCGCTCTTTTACCACGCCAGCACGGGGCCTAGCTTCTACGCCAGCGCCGCCAACGCGACCGCGCTTTTCAAGGTCACCTCCGCACTCGCGATCACCACCGTCACGTCGAGCGGTAGCGGTTCCTCGGGGTTCGGCCGTCTGAACACAGACGGGGGCGGGACGTACGTGTACGTGGCGCGCTCGCCCGGCGTAGACGTGTTCAACATCACGACGCCGGCTTGGTATGCCCAGTACGCGACCCTTGCCCCGTTCAGCAGCGCTAGCGTGGTCAATGGCCTTGTTAGCGACGGGTCGTCCGTTTGGTGCTGCGTTGCCGGGTCTTCGGGCGTTTCGTCTGGCCTACAGCAGTTCACCTCTGCTGGACCGTCGTCGCTGTACGTCGGGCCGCTGTCGCTCGCCTACGCCGCCGGGACCCCCTCGACGGGACTCGTGCTCGGCTACAACGGCACCGCTTGGGTAGCGACTACCCCGTCCCCCGCGACAGTCTCCCTGGTGTCTGAGACGGTGTCGACGACGTCAACCTCCGCCGTTACAGTGGGCTCTCGTGGTTTCGACCCGAGCGCTTACGCAAGCGTGGGCAGGACGATCAAGCTGTGGGCCGTCGCCCAGGTCGCTTCCGCAAGCGACACCCTTACGATTTCGCTCGTAGACGCGAGCGACACAACGACGATCGCCACGCTCACAACGACGTCCACTGTAGCTGTGGAGCTTTCTACGACTCTCACGGTATCGAGCGCGGGGAGTGGTACCCTCGCGAACAGCAGAAAACTCTACTACGCCACGATTCAGCGCACCGGGGGCGTCTCGAGTGACGGCGTCACGATTCACTCCTGCTCACTCGAGGTTACGTACTAGCCATGGCCGACTACCCCTCCCTCGTAAAGACCTGGCTCGCTCCGACGGCGGGCCCCAACCTCGCGCTGCCCACGACGGGCACGCAGCTTGGAGACGCCAAGGCACTTCTTTGGGCGATCTACCAAATGTTCATCGGGTTCGCGACGAACCCGATGACGTTGGTCAGCTCCAACGCGTTCGGGTCGTCCTCAGCGCTCACGTGGGCTGCGAGCGGCACCGCACACTCGTGGATCGTGCTGAAGCAGGCCGGCTCCAACGCGCAGCTTTTGATCGCGTGCAGCAACGCATCGTCAACCAACCTCAACGTCTCCGTCTCGCCGAGCGTCGGATTCGCGGGCGGTACAACGCTACTCGACCCGACCGCGAGCGATAGCTTCGCGCTGCTGACCAACGCAAGCTGGGGCGCGAACGCCGCCACGGCGACCTACAAGCTCCAGGGCATTCAGGCTAGCGACGGGACGATTACCCGCATCATGATTTGCCAGCATGAGACCGGCGTTGGTGGTGTTGTTAGCGGCTACGTCACTCTTGAGGTACCCGCAAACCCGGTGAGCGGTTGGAGCAACCCCGTGGTCGGCGTCTGGCTCGGGTCCAGCAGCGCGACCCAGGTCTTGACCGCTAGTTCACTGCGTAACGCCGCAGCATTCCAAGGCCGCGGTGTCTCGACGATGTCGCTGTACTGCACCAGCGAGTACACGTCGAACAACTACGTCGAATCCCTTTTCTTCGCGCCAAACGACTTGTCGCAGGAGTGGCCCGCGCCTCCCATCGGCTTGTTCTCCCTTACGACGAGCAACCGCGGGCGCCACGGGTCGTTTTATGACGCCTGGTGGACCCCCGGCGTGTTCGTGGCTGTGGGCGGCGTCGGGTTCAGCAACGCCTCCGCGTGGGGGTACGCGCCATTCGGGTGCCTGATGCTGCCGTGGCCGTCGGGCGTTCCCGTACAGTACAGTTAGGGGTACTACCATGAGCGCCACCTACCCCACGCTCGACCTCACCTGGCAGGAGTCGGTCACATCCGTAGCCGCGCAGGGCACCGCCCTGGCATGCTCGCAAGTCCTGCTGCTCACGATCGTCAACGCGCTGCTCGGGTTTGCGTCCGCGCCCCCGCAGGTGCGCGGGAGTAGCAACTCGGTCTCGGCATCGCTTCTCGCTCAGTCGGCCACCGGACCCGGAACAAATTATTGGTCGTTGAGCACCAACCTGGTATGGGCCGCGAACGGCACGGCTCATTCGTGGATCGTGCTGAGGCAGGCCGGTTGGGGCAACGGAACGTACCCGGAGGTCCTCATCTCCTGCGTCAGCGGCTCGTCAACATTGACGGTTCGGGTTTCCCCCTCTGCGGGGTTCGCTGGAGGAAGCGCCACGACGGACCCGACCGCAACGGACTCCCAGACGCTAGGTAGCAACGCGAGCTGGGGGGTGACGGGCAGCAACCAGGCCTACGTCGCGTCCGTGTGGCAGGACACAACAGGCAAGTGCACCCGCATTGGAATCGGCACCGCAACGGCAACGAGCGGGTATATCGCCTGGGAAACCGCCAAGAACCCTGTCTCTGGTTGGACGAACCCGATCGTCTTCGGGATGATCGGAACCAACTCAGGGGCCAACCAGCTCACGAGCAACGGCTTCTGGCACAACATTGGGCCGTGGCAAACCGTGGTCAACGGCAGCTTGGTCAGTCTGTGGTGGACGAGCGAGTCATGTCAACCCTCCGTTACTCTCATCACGACAGGACTCCTAGCGCCAAACGACTTGTCGGGGAGCTATCCCGCGGCGCCAATTGGCCTGTTCGTGGTTACGGCCGGTTCGGGGGCGTCGAGCGTTGGTCGTGGCCGAATCGGGATGTTCTACGATCTATGGTGGGGGACCAGCTCCGTCACGAATGCCTCGCCCTACGCGGGCGCTACGGCCCACCAATACGTCCAGTTCGGCGAGTGCATTTTCCCAAACCCGCTAGGAACCGCGTACCCGGGCGGACCCTCCACGGACCTGACGCTCTACGGAACGTACGGGCTCGGTACGAGCAACGGAGGCAAAGGCAGCAACTACGGACAGCTCACCACAAGCTCAAACCCGTTGGGTGCGGCGAAGCTGTCTGCTGCCGTTACGTATTGGTACCAAATGGTCTGCTGCGACGCGGTTTCGTCCGCCACGGCGTCGTGGCTCGTACAAGGTGCCCCGGATCCCACCGCAACGACGGTTGCTGCCCTCGCGGCCATCGCGAACGCGGGCCTCGCGACCCCGGTGCGCTTCGTCCGTATCGCAGCTTCGTGGCCGTCGCCCAACTGATCGCGTAGCCTCGCCCGATGCCGAGTTTTGGCGTAGGCCCCTGGGGTAACGGAGGTGTAGGTGGCGCCACCACGGCGGCCCTGACGGTGTTCGACTACGCGGCAGGCACGACGCAGCTCGCGGTCCCAGACCCCGACGGCTTCGTCGCGCCCTTGAACCTGCGATCGATCTTCAGCGTCGGCACGGCTCAGTTCGTCCTCGGGAGCGACCTTCCCGGGGAGATGTGGCGTGCGGCCGCGGGGGACTACGTCGAGGTCGCGCAGCTTGCCGACTGGGCGGCGAATGTTCTGCGCGTTGCGGTACAGGTCCGACCCCCTGTGCCGCTCGCGCCCGGCGTCGTCTGGACCGTGACGTTCACCGTCGACGGCGCCACGTGGGACAGCTTCACCTTCGCGCCCGGCGACCCGCCGCGCATGCGTCAAAGCATCGCGGTCCGGGGCGCATCCATCGGCGCGACCCCGCACAACGTCGCGGTCCGGCTCACGCTCACGTCGTCGCCCACGATCGCGGCCGCACAGCCAATCCCGCACCCCTCGGTCGCGTTGCCGCCGATGGTGGTCGCGGCCGGCTCAGTCGGGACCGACATCTCGACCTTTACGGGGTCAGGCGTTCTACACGTCGCGGCCGTACCGGGCGGCTACCCTACGGCGGGATCGATGTACCTCCCGCGGCTCGACGCGGTCGTGTCGTTCACCGGTGCGTCGGGCGCCACCGTCACGGGCTGCACGACCCAGGGTGGGGCCTCCGGGGCTCTCGCACTTGCGGACGCCGCGCTGGGCCTCCATGGCACCCAGGTTACGCTCTCGGTCTCGGGCGCGACCAACCCACCGTCCCCCGCACCGATCGTCCTCACGACCACCACACCGCACGGCCTGCTCTCGGGCGACGCCGTCGCGATTACGGGCGTCTTGGGCAACACGGCGGCGAACGGCCTGTGGCAGGTCACGGCGATCGACGCGATGCATCTCGCGCTCGTTGGATCGGTTGGAACCGCGGTCTACACGTCCGGCGGCACCGTCACGAGCCCCCCGAGCGCGCCAGTCCTGTACAGTGCGGGCATGCGGTCTCTGGTGGAGTTGCCGGGCGTCTACGTCGTCTGTTTTGCGCAGGACAACTCATGACGACCCGCCTTATTCTGCTCGACCAGGATCCCGAGCCCGACGACGGCGCGGCAGAGCTAACGTACGTCCGGCTTAGTGCGACCGACGCGGGCTCCAGCGGCGTCGACCCGAACAACGTCGACGTGCGCGTGCTGCGCGCGGTGCCGATCTCCGGTGCGGTCCCGAGCCCCGCGGGCGACGCCGTCCTGCTGTCGTTCGCGTCGCCCCACGGTCTCGGCCCGTCGACGATCACGACGGTGTCGGTGTCGTCCGCCGCGCTTTCGGCGTCGCCCTCGACGGTCACGACCAGCACCCCGCACGGCCTCGTAACCGGCCAAGAGGTCTTGATTTCGGGCATCAAAGGCAACACCTCGCTCAACGGCAACTGGTTCGTGACCGTCGTCGACACGACCCACTTCACCGTACCGGTCGCGGGCGTCGCGCCCTACACGGGGGGCGGGACCGTCGTGGGCCCGATCGAGCAATCTGCCCAAGTTCTGGTCGCGGGGATCGTCGGGTTCGGTCTCGCGCTGAACACCGCGTGGACCGCGACGGTCTTGGACCCGTCGACGCTCAGCGTCCCTTTCGCGCCCCCCGCGGGCGCGGCGTATACCACGGGCGGCAGCGTCACGGTCGCGTCGATGCCGCTCGCGGGCGCGTCCGACACGACGCCCGTCGTGATCACGACCGAGTACCCGCACGGCCTCGGCCCGGTCAACACGATCGTCCAAGCGCTCGTGTCCGACGCGGGGGTTTGGACGGGGGCGAACGGGGACTGGGTGGGGGTCGTCACGGGAACAACGACCGTGTCGCTCGCGGGGTCGGTCCCGGTGAGCCTTCCGCCGCCGCACTCCGGCGCCACCGGTGAGGTCGTGTTCTGTGCGGGGTCCGGCGCGGCCCTCGCCTACCGCGCAGGATCAATCCAGAGCGGTTGGAGCGGGACCGCCGCGCTCTTGGTCGACGGCAAGACGCTCGCGCTCAATCTCGCGCCAGCGGTGCCGCTGGTGAGCGCGGCACCGCACTTCGTCCGCGCGATCGTCAACGATGTCGGCGCGGACATCTCGCCGCTCGTGACGCTGTACGGGTTCACGACCCTCAACGACTTGGCGCCGGCTGTGATGTCGGCGGTCGCGTTGGACCCCGAGACCGTCCAGCTCGCATTCTACGTCCCGGTGTTGCAGGAAAGCGTGACAGGCTCGAGCGACGCACTCAACCCGGCGAACTACACGGTCGTCCCCACCGCGGGCCTGCCGGCGGTCGCGCCCCCGGTCACGAGCGTCGCGCAGGTCGCGCCCCCGGGCCAACCCGGATACGCAGCCAACACGGTCCTGCTCTCGCTCGAGTACCCTATGACGCGCGGCGCGACCTACCTCGTGACCGTCACGGCCGTCCAAGACCTCGTCGGCAACGTCGCGGCCCCGCCGACCAACACGGCGTCGTTCGTCGGGTGGCAATCGGTCGTACCGGGTCGCGTCTTCTCGGCCTACTCATGGTGGCCGGTCGTGAACCAGCTCGAGGACACCTCGGGCGACCTACGGAACCTGATCGCGTGCTTCCAGGAGGTCGCGGACACCATCCTGGGCGAGATCGATACGTTCCTGGACATCCTGGACCCCGACCTCGCGCCGGCCGCGTGGCTTCCGTCAATGCTGGCGGACCAGGGCAACCCGTTCGCGTTTTTGCTCGGTCAACTCTCCGCCAACGACCAACGCCGCCTGGCCCATGCGCTTGTTTTCGTCTACCAGCTCAAGGGCACCGACACCGGCATCGTCCAAGCGCTCAACTTCTTCCTGGGCATCGAGGCGACGGTTTCGTACGAGTCGCCGGGCGACCAACCGCTGGGCCTCGGGTGCCTGACGGGTCCGGTATCCACGACGGTCGCGGCCGGGTCCGCGACCGTGCCGTTCCCCGCGTTGGTCTCACCCCCGACGACCTTCAGCCTCAACGTCGTCAGCACCAGCGGCTTCGCCGCGCCCACGGGGCAGCTCCGGGTCGACGGTCAAGTCGTCACGTACACGGCGGCGCAGCCTTCGATCGCGTACGCCCCTCCGGTGCTCAAGGTCGCGGCCGGCTCGGTCGGAACCGACGTCTCGACCTTCACGGGGTCGGGCGTCTTGTCGGTCGCGTCGGTACCCGCGGGTTACCCGGGCGCGGGCACGGTCTACCTCCCGCGGCTTGGCGCGCTCGTCTCATTCACGGGAACCTCCGGCGCGACCCTCGCGGGGTGCGCAACGCTCAACGGCGCCTCGGGTGCGCTCGACCTCAACGACATCGTCAACGCCGTGAGCGGGCCCGACGTCTCGACCCTCACAGGCGCGGGCGTTCTGCTGACCTCGACGCTACCGCCGAGCTACCCGACCTCGGGTAGCGTCTACCTAAAGCGCCTCGGTGCCACCGTGACGTTCACCGGCGCGACCAGCGCGAGCTTGACGGGGTGCGCGGTCGTGGGGGTCGCGGGGGGCGCAATCCTCGCGGGGGACGAGATCGCTGGAACGGTCTTCGCCAACTGCACCGGCGGGGTCGCGACGCCCGCGCTGGACGACGTCGTCCAGCCCGTCGGTCTGTCGATCCGGCTTGGCGCTGCCCCGTACACGGCCGAGCTGATGACGTTCTTCGTGGACATCCCGGCGGGCCTGACGGCGCAACAGGTCGCCAACGCAGAGGCGATCATCGGGTACATGCGCCGGGCCGGGACGCGGCCAGTCCTGCGGACCCCCGAGCAGGCCGCGCCCGCGGTCCCGATGCTCACGTTGGGCGAGTTCACGATCGGGCCCGGCGGCTCGTGGCAGTTAGTGTAGGCTACGCCCCATGGCGAACCGCTGGATCCAGTGGCAAGGGCAGTACGTCGCGGCGTCGGACCTCAACACGTCGGCGGCGGGCCTGGAGGCCGCGGACCGAGCGCTCGCCGCCGACCTCGGGTTTTTCGGCATCGTGGTCGGCGGCGCGTGCGCCCAGGCGGTCTCGCCCGCGATGTCGATCGTGCTCGCCGGGCCCACGGTCGCGTACGATCAGCTCGGCCAGCGCATCTACGTCGCGGCGAGCCAGACGATCGACCTGTCGGTCGACTACCTCGGACAGTCCACGACGGTCGCGACCGTCGGGCACAGCAAGGTCCTCAGCGTCTTTCTCCAGTTCACGCGCAACAACACGCAGGCCGTCGTCGACGGCGAAACGCCGCCGCAGACCGTCTACGTCAATCAAGCCGAGAGCTACCAGATCCTGGTCTACCAGGGCGCCGAGTCCGCCAGCCCGTCGCGCCCTGCGCTGCTGAGCAACGGCGTCCTGCTTTGCGACGTCATCATCGCGTACGGTCAGACGCAGGTCCACACCGACGGGACCGCCGCAGGCGGCAGCCCGGTGGGCCACGACGTCTATGAGACCGTGGGCGACACGTACAACGCCGCGACCTCGCGGCAGCAGCTCCTGTTCGCCGTGCCGCACCAGAACACCTGGGCTGGTCTCATGGGCAACGGCGCCGGGCTCAACGACATCTTCACTTCGATCTCGAACGAGATCGACACGTTCACGGCCGCGGGTGTCGTCAACTACCTCGGGTCCCACTACACCCCGAATGTACAAGGTACGTGGCGCGACGGAAGCTACCTCGCCCCGCAAAACACGCTCGGCGACGCCATCAGCGACGTCATCGTCATCTTGGGATGGGACACTACGGGGTCGAACACCGACGGCGCGTCTAAGGTTGGCTCTCAGTTGATCCCGACGCTCACGAGCGGCGTACAGATCAACGCGGGCTCGGTCCACGCGCAGTTGGTCGCGCTCAAGAGCGCCGCCAACCTCGACTTCTCGACCACCGCGACGTGGGCCAACGGGTCCATCCTGGTCGACGGAGACCTCCAAGACGTCATCAACTCGCAGATCGTGGGAGCTCTCGCGTCCACGTCGACCGGGACGTTGTACGTCGGCGGGCCCGCGATCTCCTCCACGACGGGGCTGTCTGCCGTCGCGGCTGGTACGTTGAGTAGTCAGCTCAACGCACTCAAGAGCAGCGCTAACATCGATTCCACCGCGTACTCCGCAGGCGGCGCGATCCCGCTGAACAACTCCAGCGTCCAGAGCAACCTGATCGCGCTCGCGATCGCCGCCGCCCCGCGCGCGAGCCCGACGTTCACCGGGACCGTGACGGTCCCGGCGCCCACGATCAGCAGCCAAGTCGTCGGCCCCTCGGTTACGGGTACGCCGAGCATCACACGCGTTCAGCAAGGCCCTTGGTGCGTGACGAACGCAACGTACGCGAACGGCGGCATTGCCGCCCTCGGACAGGTCACGGCCAACGCGGGGGACTCTTGGGGACAGCAGCTCGACCTACCGCACGGATGCGCGGTTTCGAGCATCAAGGTCAATCTTGCCTCCTATGGCGGCCCCGGGGCCGCCACGCAGGCACAGCTCAAGCTCATCCAAATCAGTGCGCTGTCCCAAGCCACGACGATTTTGGGAACCGTCAGCGACAGCTACAACGCCGCGGACCACGACCTCACGTTGACGGTCTCGACCACGGTCGACCGATCGCAGTATTTCTACGTTGCGCTGTTTGTGGCTGAGAGCGGCAGCGGCGCAGCGTCGCGCGGAATCGCGGCGTCACGTGTGACGTTCACGCTGTCCACGATGGACATCGCCGCGGCCTAGCGCACGGAACACCTAGACTAGACCCAACGACGCCGACGCCGTTGGGCCGCGCGTATACCCGCCGATACGCCGGAGCCCTTGACCACCTCCGGGGAATCCGGGCCGTACACGACTTCCATGAACGCCTCAGTCCCGCCCGCACTTGAATCGCCGCCGGCCAAGAGATACGCGGCCTGTAGGCCCCGAAGCGACGCGGCGGGGTCCGGCTGCTTCCGGGCCCACGTGAGCGCGTCCCTCAACCACGGGGCTTCGTAAGATCCAAGCGACGAGCGAAAGAACCGGATCGTGTCCAGCTCGTACGACAAAACCCAACGCTCGCCGCGCGAGCCCAAAGGCGTAAGCGTCGGCACCGCGCAATACACGACGAGTACGTGCTCCCCCGGCAGCACGTCCTCGTAACCCGCGGCGACCAACTGGGCCTCGGTCATGTCCGTGATCACGGGTCAGGGTCCTGGGCCAGCCGCAGCACCCCAGGCAGCGCCTCCGCACCCCATACTTCGACCGCGACCCCCATGGGCCTGCCCTTCCGCTGGGCGTACGCGAACGCCACGACGTCGCTCCCGTCGTCGACGCCCAGGATGGCGCAGATCGCGTCCCGTACGGTCTTAAGCGCCAGCGGTACCGCGTCATCATCAAGCCGCGACGGCGAGACCCGCGTGAGCCGCACGCACCAGGGCCCGGCGGGCGGCATCGCCTGGTCCACGAGCGCAACCGACACGGCCTCGACGGTGGTGTCGCGCGCGTCCTGACGCCGCCGAACCTTCGCCCACCGCTGGGTCGTCCCGTTGGCCTCGTTGGCCGTCCGAAGTTCAAACGCAACCGAGAACCCCGGCGCCCCCAAAGGCTCCGCCGGACCCCCGCACCAGACGCGCGGCCAAGCTCCGGCCGGCGTGGTCAAGATACCGACTCCTGGCAGATCCTCACCAGCGCCTCGGTCGCGCCGTCGAGCGCGACCCGCCGGCTGTGTGCCGTGCCCTCTTGTGCGTGGTCCGTGCAGAGCGGGTGCCAGACCCGCCACCGCCAGACCCGGCCCGGTCCTGGGCGCCAGACCCGACCGCCTAGGTCGTACTGGACGCGCGCAAGCAACGTCCAGTAGCGCCGGTCCTCCTCTGGACCGTACTCGACCCAGTCGAGTAGCCGAACCGTCAAGGTCACGTACGGGTCCACGGTGGCCAACGTCCCTGCCTGGGTGCCGAGCGGGGGCACGCTACAGGTCCTCCAGGTCGAAGAGGTCGAGCTGTGCAGCTGTCCCCCACCGCGCCGGGTCGGCCTCCCGGGCCGCGAGCTTCACCAGCACCAACGCGGTGTCAAGGTTGACCCCGGCGGCACCGCAGACGCGACCCAGCGCCAACGCCAGAGCCGCGACGGCAGCCCGCGGCGTCGCTTCCCGTCCAGCCAACACCAAGAGCCCGTCGCTGGCCCGGAGCGCGGTCACGACGGTGCCCATGGCGTAAAGCTGTAGCCCGCAAGGGGCTTCTTGGAAAGGTTGCTCACGATCGAGACCTTACCCCGTGGCGCGCGGGTTCACTCTAGATATTCTCTTCTAACACTTGCGCTTTGGGGCAGATGTCTTAGAATAGCTTCCATGAGCCACCCCAAGACAGACTCCGCGCCCCGGACCAACCCGTGGGTCGGCGCGATCCGCAAGACCCCCGCGGAGCCCCGGACGCCCGCCCAGAAGCGCGCGGCCGAGCAGATCAAGCTCTGGGGTTTCGACAAGAAGATCGCCGCGAAAGGACCCACTCAATGATGACCGCCAAGCAAGAAGCCTTTGACCGCAAGATCGCGCGCGCGGACCGCGAGCACTACCTGAAGCTCGCCCAACTCTCGCTCCAGCGTGCCCGCCACTGGGTCGTGAACCCAAAGGGTCTCCCGGAGGACGTCAGGTCTCTGTATATCGTCAGCAACATCGTCAGCGCGCTTCAGTACCGAGACCGCGCGCGGTCTTGCGGGGTAGCGTCGTGAGGCCCTCGGTCGTCGCGTGGGTCGCGGGACTGGTCGCGGGGCTCCTGCTCCGGTCGGCCGGGTCGGCCCACGGCCTGCTCTCCGCGCTCGTCGTGGTCGCGACCAGCGCAGCCGCCGCGGGCTACGCCTGGCGCTTGGCTCGTCCGAAGCCCCCGGCGGGCCTCCCGGCCAACCGTCGGGTCGCGCCGCCACAGTACCCAGCGCTCGACGGCGACTGGGCCGCCCGGTCCCGCTACCTCGCGCAGCAGGTCCGGGCCTATGCGGACAGCGCGACCCGGACCGAGCGAGACGCCGCGGATCTGCTGCTTGAGCGCGTCAACCAAGAGGAGACCAGCCGATGACCTCGCCTGCTACCACCAACACCATCTTGATCGTCGGGAACACGTACCCCGTGAAGGACGCCCTCCGTGAGCTGGGCGGCCGGTGGGACGCGGCCCAGAAGGGCTGGCGGGTGCCCGCGGACGTCGCGGACAAGGCCCGCGCGCTCGTAGCGTCCGCGGCAACCACCCCCTCCCGCCCGACCTCGAGCCCTACGGCAGCCAGAACGCGCCGTCCGTGGCGTCCGTGCGGGTACCCCGGGTGCAACCCCAGGTACTGCGACGAGTGCGACGGCGAGGGGTACACAGGCCGATGACCACCACCGTCCAAGACCGCGTCCGGGGCTGCCTGATGGGCCAGTTCGCCGGGGACTCGCTGGGCTCGCTCGTCGAGTTCCGGACCGCCCGAGACATCGCCCGACAGTACCCTGCGGGCGTCCGCGAACTGGCCGACGGCGGCACGTTCAACACGCTCGCCGGACAACCCACGGACGACTCCGAGCTGGCGCTGACGCTCGCGCGGTCGATCGTCGCGGCGGGCCGCTACAACGCCGACGACGCGCGCGCGGGCTACGTCGAGTGGTACCGGTCGGGACCGTTCGACATCGGCGGCACGACCGCCGCGGCGCTCTCCCGACCGACGGGAGGAAAGCTCCCCGAGGCGAGCCAAGCGAGTCAGGCCAACGGGTCGCTCATGAGGGTCTCGCCCCTCGGGATCGTCGCGGTCGGCTCGCCGGACCTGGCGGCCCGTTGGGCCCTACAGGACAGCGCCCTCACGCACCCCAACGAGGTCTGCCGCTGGGCCTGCGTCGCCTACGTCGCGGCAATCGGGACCGCGATCCGTACCGGCAACGCTCGCCAGGCCTTCGCGGCCGCGTCGGAGGCTGCGTCCGAAACGGACGAGCGGGCCCGCCCGATCCTTGAAGCCTTGGCCCGTGCCCGAACCGAACTGCCCGAGGACTTCGAGCACCAACAGGGTTGGGTCCTGACGGCGTTCCAGAACACCTTCTACCAGCTCATCCACGCGCCATCGCTCGAGGAGGGCGTCGTCGCGACCGTCGGGATGGGCGGGGACACCGACACCAACGGGTGTATCGCGGGCGCGCTCCTCGGCGCGGTGCATGGCGTCGACGCCATCCCGTACCAGTGGGTCCACGCGGTCTTGAACTGCCGGCCCGAGGCGGGGCCCGGCGTACGTCACCCACGGCCCCGACGGTACTGGCCGATCGACGCAATCCGACTGGCGGACCAACTGCTGCTGGTCGGTCAGCGACTAGACCACAAAGACCTTGGGGTTGGTGGGACCTGAAAGATAATCTCTTCTAAAACTTGCCAAACGTCTAACAATAGCTAAGCTAGGTCCTATGACGACGCTCAACGGTTACGACGACTGGAAGCTCGCCTCCCCGCCCGAACCGGGCGAACCGTTCGACGACGAGCAGCCCCCGCCGCTGCCACTCGGGTGGGAAGCGACCCCGAGTCCGCTCAGCGACACCGAGCCCCCGCCGACCCCCGCGACGTCGGGCGAAGTCCCCCGGGCGCTCGACTGGCGCCCGTTCGCCAAGGACGACGGCTACGCATTCGCGGGCGCCGCCGACTTCGAACGCGGGACCGGGCCACGCGGGACCGGGCCACTCATCGCCGACATCGAGGTCGACGGTCGGGGCGGCATCGCGGTCCTGGACCGCAGCGGCTTGAGCCTGATCTGGTTCAACGCCAACCCCAAGGTCTCGTCGATCGACTCCGACGACCACGAGGCGCACGTTCACCACCCGCTCGCCGCCCGCGCGGTCGCGCTGCTCCGCACGCCCACGACCTCGGCCGAGCTTCGCGCGCTCGGCGCCAACTTCAGCTAACCCTCAAGAAAGAAAGACAGAAAATGAGCAAACTGAACCTCTTCAAGGCCGCGATCTTCACGCCCCTGGCCCGTGGCCGCTGGGGCCTGCCGCTACTCGCCTGGAGCACGCCGGGCGCCGCCAAGTCGGACCTCCTGCGGGAGATTTGCGAGAGCTTCGACCTGCCGTTCATCTCGCTGAGCCCCGGCGAAATGGGAGAGGGGGCGTTCGGCGTCGTGCCGGTGCCCGACAAGAGCGGCGTCATCAAGTACCCGCCCCCCGACTGGACCCTGACGGTCGCGACCGGCGGGGTGATCCTGATCGATGAGATTTCCTGTTTCGTCGCGGGCACGCCTGTCGACGCCGTTATCGGCGGAGAGGTCGTCCGCGTTCCGATCGAGAATCTCAAGATCGGCGACACCGTCGTGAGCGTCGACGTTGCCTCCGGGAGGAGCCGTTGTAACATGGTGTCAAACTTCTTCACCCGACGGGCGAATAACCTCGTCCGTGTGGAGCTGACCGATGGCCGACACCTCATCTGCACCTCCGACCACCGCTTCCTCACCGACGCCGGTTGGGTCTCCGCCGGAAACCTCCCCGCAGGATCCCGTCTCTGCGAAGGAACCCACTCGGGCGCGGGATATGTCGCTGCCGGCGACGATCGCTTCGATTCGAACGTTTCTTGGGCTACCGTTGGCACCGTCCACGCCCTGACCGAGGGCGCGCAAGTCTTCGATATCACGGTCGAGCGCGACCACAACTTCCTGGTGAACGGGGTCGTGGCGCACAACTGCGTCCCCCCTGCCCTCCAGCCTGCGCTGCTCGGGCTCGTGCTGGACGCGCGCATCGGCGGCACCGTGCTGCACCCGCGCGTTCGACGCATCGCGGCCGCCAACCCACCCGAGTACGCGGCCAACGGCTATGATATCAACGCGGCCCAGGCGAACCGCATGGGGCACATCGATTGGACCGCCCCCACGGTCCAAGAGCACACCGCATACATGATGCGCGGTACTACGGGCCACGGGGGCGCGGCCGAGCGCCAGTTCAGCGCCACCGCGGAGGAGGAGCGCGTGTTGACCGCGTGGGACGGCGGCGCGTGGGCCCGGGCGGTCGGACTCGAGACGTCCTTCCTGGCCGCGCGGTCCGACCTCAAGAACAAGTGCCCCAAGGCGAGCGATCCGGCGGCGTCGCGCGCGTGGCCGTCAGACCGGTCGTGGACCATGGCGACCCGGGCGCTCGCGAGCGCCGACGTCCACGGGTTGTCGCCCGCCGATACCGACGAGTTCGTCGGGGCGTTTATCGGTCACGAGACCTACGCTGAGTGGGCCACGTACATCCGCGAGGCCGACCTGCCCAACACGGCGGACCTGCTGGACGGCCGGGTCGATTTCAAGCACTCGGCGGACCGCCTGGACCGTACGGTGGCGGTCCTGAACGCCTGCTGCGCTTTGGTCGCGCCCGCCGAGGCCCCTCGGCGCGATGAGCGCGCCACCGCGCTGTGGGGTCTGTTGTCTAAGCTCTTCACGACGCCCGGCACGTCCCAGGACCTCGTGTTGGACGCGTGTCTGGCGCTCGTCCGAGCAAAGGTCGCGCACAACGCAACGAGCGCCAAGGTCCGCGCGGCGTACCAACAGCTCGGACAGCATCCAAAGTTCATTCCGCTGATGAAGGCCGCGGGGTTCTCGTGATGGACTGCGCCGAGATCACCAAGGCGATCGAAGTGGCGCGCCGCTGCCTCAACGTGGCACAGCGCTACCTCGAAAGCGGCGACTCGACCAAGTCGGCGGAAGCGCTCGACCGCGCAGCCCTCTTGGCCCAAGCGGCGGGTCGCATCCAGCACCCCATCTTGTCTGACGCCAAACGCGCCGAAAGCGATGTCCTCATCCGCGCGGCAATCCTCCGCGTCGTAGCTGACCTCGACGCGGATCCGCAGTGAAACCCCTCCTCGAGTGCCCCGACTGCGGTTGCTTCTACCGCGGCCTCGGGGCCCACCGGGGATCGACGCCGTGTCAGGTGCAGGCGCGGCGGCGCGATCTTCGCGCGCTTGGGCTCGAGCGAACCGTGCGTGTCGCGAAGCTCCGGGATGCCGGTTGGCCCGTCGTGCGGGCAATGACGGGCCTTGAGAAGTACCCGAAGCGGAGCGTGACGCAGCAGACATGGGTCCCGGAGCTGGGGGCTTTGCTGGTCCACTACCACTATGGCGGCTACCTCCTGCCCTACGCGGATGGGGTGCGGCGCCTGCGCGCTGTGTTCGAGCTTCCCGAGGGCGCCAAACGGGCCCTCCTGGCGACCTACCTGCTGGGCGGTCACCCCGCGCTACAGGACGCGATGGCCGCGGAAGTCCCGGGATGGAGCGACCCGCCGCGGCACCGGACCGAAGCCGAGTTCCTCATGCAGACCAGTGTCTAACAATTCTCTTCTAACACTTGCGTTTCGTGGCAGACGTCTTAGAATAGCTCTCGGAGGTCCTGAATGAGCTACGAATCCGCCCCCGCGACCAAGATGTTGGCAACCCAGTGTGCGTGCTGCGGCCGGCCGTTGGTCGACGCCGCGTCGATTGAGGCCGGCATGGGCCCGATCTGTCGCAAGCAACACGGCTACGCCGCGGCCCAGGTCGCGCCCGATTGGAAGTCCGTCCTGTCCGAGACCGACGGCGCGCTCTCCGTGTCGGAGATCCTGGGCTTCCGCCACGAGGCCGCGACCGAGCTGAACCTGCTCGAGGCCTCGTGGCTTCTCGGGGGGCTCGAGACCCGCCGGGTCGCCAACGCCCTCGTCCACCGCATCGCGGTCGACCAGGACGGCCCGCAGGTCCTCCAACTCACCAACGCGATCCGGGCCCTCGGGTTCACGAAGCTCGCGGACCGGATCGCCCACCGCCTAGCGAAGATCGTCATCACGGTCGAGGGCGACGCCCTCTTCGTCGAAGCGCCCTTCTCGGACGCAAAGGTCGAGGCGTTCCGTAAGGTCCCGGGCCGATCACGCGACAAGGATCGCGGCCGCTACGGCGCCGACCGCTTCCCCCTCACGTCCAAGCGGTCGCTCTTCACCGCCCTCAAGTCCGCGTTCCCGGGCGCCACCGCGGTCGGCCCCAAGGGCCTGTTCACCATCAACTCCGACCACGCATAAAGGACGAATCATGGCCTGGCAAGCTCAGCTCTTCATCGGTCAACCCGTCCGTTCCTACGAGGAAGCGAGGGCGATCCTTACGAAACTCGGCGTCACCTCCGCCCTCGCGGAGACCGGGGACACCGACCTTCCGAACGTAATCTGGAAGGTGATCCCGATGACCTATCTCGGGAAGAAGTTCGCGGGGGAGGTCTACTTCTCCATCGAACGCGAGGGCGGCTCCCGTTTCCCGACCCCGAAGGGTCAAAACCAAAACTACACTGACGCGGCCGTCGTTCTCGACCTCACGAGCCGCTACGAAGGTTCCATCCTCGACGCGGAGGAAACGCACGGCCGTCCGGAGCCGTTCGTGTTCGACCCGATTGAGGTCGCGGACCTCCTGACCCAGGTCCGGGCTGTCTGGCCCGAAGCTCAGGCCCTCATCTGGGGCCGCTGGTACTAACCAACCGAAAGCGAAAAGGCCCCACCGCCATGACGGAATCACGAAAGCTCGTCCTCAAGCCGCTCACGGCCGCTGAAATCGAAAAGGCGCGCCAAACGATGGCGGCCGGGCGCTACCTCGCGCGTAAGGCCGCGCCGTACTTCCAGCGGATCCTGATGAAGCTGGTGATCCGCGAGGTCCCGCCGATGGTCGACCTCGCGGGCAACATCCTGTTCGGCACCGTCGGGGTGTCGGAGTCCATGATCATGTACTCGTGCATGGAGTACGTCGCGACCCTGACGCCCGAGACGATGGCGGGCGACTTCCTCCACGAGAGCCTCCACCTTTTCATGCGCCACGCCCAGCGCCGGGGCCTCCGCGACCACGAGCGTTATAACCGGGCCGGAGACTTGGCCATCAACACGATCACGCGCGACATGGGCGTGAAGCAGACCCCGGTGGCGATCTGGCCCAAGGACTACGGCTTCGACGAGCACCTCTCGGCCGACGAGTACTACATGCTGCTCGAGAAGCTCGAAAAGAGCGGCAAGGGCAAGAAGGGCCAGGGCGGCTCAGGCCAAGACGGCAAAGGGCCACCAAGCCCCGGCGCAGGTCACTGTGGCTCGTGCGCGGGCCACAAGCTCCCGATCGAGGGCGACGACCCCGCGGGCCGGACCGAGACCGAGGTCGAGTCCGCGGTGCGCGAGGTCGCGATGGCGATCAAGTCCCATGCCCAGAGCCAGGGCAAGCTCCCGGCGGGCCTCGCGCTGATGGCGGACGACATGCTGGCGCCGCCAAAGGTCCCCTGGCAGCAGCACCTCTCGCGGGTCGTCCGGGCGTCGTGTGCCTGGACGTCCGGCGCGGTCTACGCGCGGTACAATCACCCTAGCCGACGCCAGGCCGCGATCGGCTACGGCGTCGGGCGACCCATCCTGCCGGCCCTGCGCCGGCCCACCCCTCGGGTCGCGGTCGTGGTCGACACGTCGGGCTCGATGGGCTCGGGTCCGGGCTCACCGCTGGCGGCGGCGACATCGGAGGTCATGGGGGTCGTGAAGGCCGTCGGGGCCGAGGTGCAGTTCATCGCGGTCGACGCCGCGGTCCACGCCAACGCCAAGGTGCGGGGGGCGCAGGACCTCCTCCAGAACATCAAGGGCGGCGGCGGAACCAGTTTCGTGCCGGGGTTCGAGGCCGCGGAGAAGCTCCGGCCCCGCGTCAACGTGGTGATCTACATGACCGACGGCTGGGGGGACGCACCCCCCGAAGCCCCGCGGGGAATGCGGGTCATCTGGTGCCTCATCGGCAAGGGCGCGCCGCACCCTGCGACGTATGGCGAGGTCGTCCGGATTGAGGACTGAGGCGCGGTGTTCTACCTCCAGTTCATCGAGGACGAGGACAAGCGCGCGATGTACGCGCGCCTCGGCGGCTACGAAGGCGACGACTCGTATCTGACCCAGTACGACTTCATCACACGCGACTTCGCTCAGGCCCACCCCTACGCCTGCGTAGAAACCGCCGAGCACACCCTTCGGCGAAGCCGGTACTCCGACGTCCTCCGGGTCGTCCCCGAGGCCGACATCCTCCTGTCCCGCGAAGCTCGGCGGCAAGTACGAAGGTGAGCGCGATATTCTCTTCTAAGACTTGCGCATTATCAAACTCGACTTAAACTAGTCCCGTGAGCAAGAGAACCTACCCCGCAAAGTGCGCGACCCTGTGCGGCCGCGCGGCCGTCACGGGGCAGAACCTCTGCGCTCGGTGCAAACAACAACTCGTATCCAGGGAAACCAACATCATGGCAAAGCGCGGCAACAAGGCTTCCGGTGCAGACAACGCCAAGGGCTACCCGGTCCAGCTCGTAATCGACGGCGAGCGCCAGCTCTCGGTCGAGGAGATCATCGACCACCTCTTCGAGGTCGCGGCGGACGCGACCTCGCCGGACCAGTACGGGCTCGCGGACCGCGGGACGGCCGAGAACCTCCTCAAGGGCATGGGCAAGCCCGGGCGCAACGCTCTCGCCCGCGCGGTCGCGAAGCGCGCGTCCGAGACTCCGGCGACCGTCGCGGCTCCGGTCACGGCGCTCGACCCCGCAGGCCCGGACGACGACTTCGAGCCGGAGGTCGGCAGCTACGAAGCTCCGGCGGACGTCCCGGAGATCGCCGCTCCCCCGGCGGTGGCAAGCCCGGCGCCCAAGCCCGCGGCCCCCGCCCCGGTCAGCGACGACGCCCGAACGGCGCGCATCGAAGCCCTGCGGGCCATGACGCACGAGCAGCTCGAGTCCGTTTGGGGCAAGACGACCCCGGCGAAGGACTCGCTCCTGCGATGTTGGATCGTCATCCGCGAGTTCGGCAATGGAAAGGTGGCAAAGCCGGCCCCCGCGGCCAAGGCCCCGAAGGCGCCGAAAGCCCCCAAGGCGGCGCCCAAGACCGCGGCCGATCCGGTCGACCCGCGGCTGGCGTTCGCCAAGCTCGTGACGCTCACGTTCGACGCCTTCAAGGCGCTCCAGGACAAGCGCGGCCAAGAGATCGTCGCGGGCAGCGCGTTCGCGGCGCTCAACGGAGTCGTGAACGCCGTCCTGGATGACGCCGCGGCGGCCGTCGATGTGCCCGACGGCGACGAGCGCGTGGCCGAGACCGAAGAGATCCAGGTCCACACGGCGGAAAGCCCGGCGGCAAGCGCGCCTCCCGCGGTCTCCGAGACGCCCGCGGCGGCAAGCGCACCCGAGGCAAAGGCCCCGGGTCGCATCGCCGACATCGCCCCGGCGCACCAAGCGAAGTACATCGACGCCCTCACGGCCGAGCAGATGCAGGCCCTGACGGTGCTGGACCGCAAGGGCGGGCTCACGACATGCCGCACCGCGGACGGCGCGGTGGTCTCGATCAAGTCCAGCCACCTCGTGACCCGGACGGCCGCGTGAAGCTCTTCCGCGACAACCTCTCGCCCGAGGAGCAGGCGGCGTTCCGCCGGTGGGCTCGGGACCACTACAAGGTCTTCGAGCCCATCCAGGGCGTCTGGCACCCGCTGGTTCAGCAGGAATGCGTCGAGATGAACCGAGAGGCTTCAAGGAACCTCAAGGACGTCTCGTAACGCCAAGATCGTTTTCTCTTGTAAAACGACTCGATCCCCATACTATTCTAGATCGGAAGGGACGCGCGCCATGACCGTGTACGCAGTGCCGGAACAAGAAGACGCGGGCAGCGTCGTGTACTGGCGTCTCCAGGGCGCAGTCGACCCGGACCACCTGGCAGCCGCGTGGGAGGCCGCGGGGCTCGACCCGGCGGACCTGCCGGAGCTGCCGTCACCTGCGACGGCGCTCAACCGGACCCTCAAGGCATTCCAGCGAGGCAGGACGCTCATCCGACCGCTCGCGGCCGGTGGCTACGCGGTGGTCCAGGAGACGGCGCGGCGCGAGGCCCTCGAGTACGACACCGTGCTGACGGCGCGGCTCGACTCGGTGGGGCGGCTGGTCTTCAGCCGCGAGGCCCAGGCGACGTGCGACTGCGGCTGGGCCGAGAAGTCCGACGAAGAGCGGGCCACGTCGCTCCACACCAAGGCTTGCGCGGTGCGCGTAGCCGTCGAGGCCGCGGGCGAGGCCCATCCCTTGGCGCCCGCGATCCGCACCGCCTACGCGACGACGATGAACGAATTGGCGCCGGTCGACGTCGTGCCGTGGCTGGTCGACCTGCTGTACCGACGGTGCGACGCCGTGGCGCTCCGAGACCACGGCGGCGTCTACTACGTGCCCCGAACCGGGACCGAGCGGTGGCGCGCGATCCTGGGCGCGATCCGCGAGGTCAGTCAGCACCGGGTCTTCGAGATCCCCGCGCTGTCCAGCAAGGAGGTGCTGTCGGCCGTGCTGGACGCCGTGGAGCGCGAAGCCGCGCGCGAGGCGGAGGACATGGCGGCGGAGCTGGCCTCCGGTGTCTCAGAGCGCGTCGCCAAGACCAGGGTCGCGCGGTGCGATGCCGTGGAGCAGAAGGTCACGCGGTACGAGGCTATCTTGGGGGAGCGACTCGAGGGCATCCGGGCGAAGCTCGCGGAGCTTCGCGGCGGGCTCGCGAGCGCGATGCTCTCGAACGAGGCGGCCGAGCAAGCGGCGGCGGAGTAACGATGAACGCTGAAACGGCAGAGATCGCGGCCCGGGTGGTCAACGAGGTCGTGGTCCAGTACGCGTTCCGCGTGCGCGCATGGTGCGACGAGCGGGACCTAGCGCAGCACGCGTGGGAGGTCGTGATGACGACGCTCGCCGCCGGGGGCCACGACCCCGCGAAGGGCCCGCTGGCCCCCTACCTGGCGAACGCGCTGCGACGCCAGCTTGGCGAGCAGCTCGTCCGGCAACACGCGCCCGTCTCCGCCCGGCGTAGCGAGGTGTACAAGCTCCACCCGACCCGGGGCGAGTCGCTCGAGGGGTTCCAGGACTACGGTGAAAACCGACGATTGGACGGCCGGCAACAAGGCGGCAAACTGAAGCTCACGCCCGAAGCCACGCAGGAGCCCGTGCGCTGGGTCGACCAGATCCTGGCGGACCGCGAGTGGCACTACCGCGTGTTGACCCGGCTCACGGCCGTCGTAGGCGACGACGGCTTCGATGGCCTGTTGGACCTGCTGCGCGAGGGGCCGCGGCGCACCGAGGGCGGAACGCCCGTAACGGGCCGGGCTCCCTGGGACCTCGAACAGTCCCGCGCGACCGCATGTATCCGGATCGCCCAAGACCCCGAGCTGCGTACGCTCGCGAAGGAGCGCCCGTGACGACCAAGCTCGGAGACCCCCTGTCGCCCCGCCAGCAAGACGCGCTCAAGGCCATCCAGCGCCACATCGCCGCCCGGGGCTACAGCCCGACGATCCGAGAGCTGGGCGAGGCGCTCAACGTCAGCCCTAGCGGGGCTGCGGCTCTACTCGAGGGCCTGAAACGCAAGGGGGCGATCCGCCGTCACCCCGACAGGGCGCGGACTATCGTGGTCGCCGTTCCTGTCGTCGGTACGCTCTTCTACCTCGTCCTAGACGATACCGGCACGCCCCGGGTCTGCCGCGAAGGCGTCAAGGTTGGTCCAGACGGTCGGGTGCCCGCGTGACCAAGCAGAAGATCACCCCCGCCGTCGTTGAATCCTCGGAACCGCCGACCTGGCGCACGCTCGCGTTCCCGCTCGACGACCGGCTCCGCGAGCCCCCGGGGCCCAACCCGAACGTCATGTCCGAGCAGGACCTCCAGTTGCTCGCGGACAACATGCGCCGGACCGGCTGTGTCCAACCCGTGCTGGCGCGGGTCCTACCCGGGACCGACCTGCCGCCGTCCGTCCCGGGCAACGACGACGCGCGTTGGCTCGACACCGCCGCGCTCGAGGTCATCGACGGGTCCCACCGGGTCGAGGCCGCGCGGCGCGCGGGGTTCACCGAGATCCCCGTGACGGTCGCGAGCTTCTCCGATGAGCGCGCTCGGGCGCTTCGGATCGGCATGAACAAGCTCCGCGGCGAGCTAGACCTGAACGCGGTCGGCGCGAGCCTGACGCAGCTCGCGGACCTCGCGGCGATCGACGGTGGCCAGGCCGACCTCCAGCTCACGGGCTACGGCGCCGAGGACATCGCGGACCTGATCGCGGCCGTGCAGCCGAGCGACGATGAGGCTAACGCGATGGCGGCGCTCGGCGGGGTGTCGAACGACGCCCCGGAGCCCGCGGCGCCCAAAGAGCGACGCTACCTGCTGGAAGTGTCGTTCGCGGACAAGGCCCAACGGGACCGCTGCCGGCGGGTGCTCGATGGTCTCGGCGGCGGCGACCTCCGGGCGGGCTTGCTGCTCGCGCTCGAGCAGGCGGGTGAGGGTGAAGACGAGGAAAAACATGAGTAGGATCAAGCGCTTGAGCAAGTCTGACGAAATGATGCGTATGGATGGTTTCGTGACCGCCATGGAGGTCCATGAGGCCACCGGCCTGGCGCTCAGCGCGATCCACAAGGGCATCGAAGACGGCCGGATCCCGGGCCGGAGCTTGTACGTGTCCGACAAGTACAGCCACAAGTACGTCGACATCCGCGCATACGTCTCGATGGGACTGTACCGGGGCGCGACCACGATTGAGGCCAACCTGGCCAAGCTGGTCGCAGCAGTCGACGCCATGAAGGGCAAGTCCGTGGCGTCGACCCCACGGCCCGCATCCGACTCCTGACACGCGGGGGCCTTTGCCATGATGATCCGCCTAACCAACCGGGTCGCGACGTTGGTACGCGCGACGCCCGAGGAGCGCGACTACGTCCGCGGCTACCTGTCGATCCCTGACCCGCAGGCGTTCTTCAAGGGCAAGGAAGAGGCGACGTACAACCTCTACACCGAGGCCACGTCGTCGTTCTTCGGTGGGTTCCTGCCTGGGCTGCGCAAGGCCGCGGCGGCCGAGGGGTTCACGGTCGAGATCGTGGACAACCGGGTCCAGCCGGTCGCGCGCGACCCCGCGGCGGACCTCGCGTGGCTCCGGGACTACCAACGCGAGGCCGTGGACGCCGTAGACAGCCATGTACATGGCATCATTTGGCAAATTACGGGATGTCTCGTCGGAGACACCTCCCTCGTCGTCAACCGGGGCGGAGCCGCTCGTCCAGTGGCGCTGAAGACCTTGGTGAGTCGTATGCGTGGGGAAGCTACGCGAAACCACGGCGGTAAGGGACGAACGTGCGCGTGGGACCTCTCGATCCCGACCTACACACAATCGGTCGATCCCGAGGGGTATCTCCGCCTCAATCAAATCGTCAACGTCCACGATAACGGGGAGGCGGACGTCTTCTGCCTCAAGCTCACCGACGGGCGGTCGATCCGCGGAACGGCGGACCACCGCTTTCTTCAAGAAAGCGGCGAGTACACGCGGCTGGGTGACCTAGCCCCGGGCGACGAGGTCATGATCATCGAGTGGCCCAAGAGCCTGGCCAAGCTCGCGCATCACGACAAGGTCGACGACTACGAGCTGATCGACAAGATGTACAACCACCCGTATGCACAGTGGACGAACTGGTCGCGCACGGGGAAGCTCGTGCGCGTCCCGAAGCACCGACTCGTTGCCGAGGCCCGCCTGAACAACATCAACCTGTTCGAGCTTGTGGGCCGAATCATCCTCAACGAGATTGAGGGCCTGACCTTCCTCGGGCCCGAGGTCCACGTCCACCACAAGGATGAAAACAGGCGAAACAACGACCCCGACAACTTGGAGGTCCTCCCGCGCAAGGAACACCTCGCGGAGCACGGACGCCGCGGTGGTTGGAAGAACGTGTCCGGTCGCGCGGTTCCCGCCGTCGTCGCGAGCATCACGCCCTGCGGCCGAGAGCCTGTGTACGACCTGACGATGGCGAGCCCGATGTCGAACTACGTGGCCAACGAGTTCGTCGTCCACAACAGCGGCAAATCGGACGTTGCGGTGGGACTCACGCGCGCGTTCCCCTGCCACTGGTTGTTCATGGCCCCGAGCCTCTCGTTGGTGAACAGCATGGCGGACCGCTTCGTGTTGCGGAACACCGAGCACGGAGTCGACCTGGGTGAGCCCGGCCGGATCGGCGAGGGTCGGTGGACCGAAGGCGCCCGCCTGACGTGCGCCACCTACCAATCGATCCAGCGCAGCCTGGCCAACCCGAGTACGCGGGCACTGCTCGAGCGCACCGGGGGCCTGGTCGTCGACGAGTGCTTCGTCGCGGGCACGCCTGTGGGTGACGTACCCATCGAAGCCGTGCGCGTGGGGGACTACGTCCCCTCGTTCGACACGGACGCGGACCCTTGGGACCCGGTCCAGCGTCGTGTCCTGCGGACGATGCGGCGGCGGCCCGAAGTGCTCACCCGCGTCTGGCTATCGACCGGCGAGAGCTTCGTCTGCACGCCAAGCCATAAGTTCTGGACCCCATGTCGCGCAACAGAGCACCGTTGGACGCCCGCGGAGTCGCTCGAGGGCCACCTCCTGGTCGACGCCTACGCGGCGCCGGTAGGTGCGCCCCCGCTGGTCCGGGTCGATCGAGTACAGGCGCTTCACCCCGGGGCCGACGGAACCTTTGAGGGCGCGTGCCCCGACGGGTACGTGTACGACCTCGAAGTCGAAGGGACGCACACGTTCCTGGTGGGGTCCGGCATCGTGGTCCATAACTGCCACCAGGTCCCCGCGCGCACGTTTCTGGAAGCGACGAGGGCCTGCAACGCCTACTGGCGTGTAGGGTTGTCGTCGACCCCGATGGCCCGTGGCGACATGAAGTCGGCGCTCACGATGGGCGTCACGGGTCCGGTGATCCACCGCTACACGGCCCAGCAGGCCATCGCGGCCGGCGTGGTCTCGACCGCCCGGGTCCGGATGATCACTGTCAAGCACCCGAACCCCGCGGGCTACACGTACGCTGAGGTTTACCAGGAGCTGATCGCGCGGTCCGCACAGCGCAACGCGATGGCGGTCGCGGCGTTGAAGAAGGCGGCCAAGCCCGCCATCGCGTTCGTCAAGCACATCCAACACGGCCGGACGCTGCTCAAGCTGCTCCAGCAGGCGGGCATCTCGGCGGAGTTCGTCTGGGGCACGCACAAGGCCGCGGAGATCGAACGCCACATCAACGACCTGCGCCGCGGCGACACCGAGGTGATCGTGTCGAGTGCGGTCCTAAGGCAAGGAATTGATGTCCCGGAGCTGCGAACGGTCGTGAACTTGTCGGCGGGTCGGAGCGTCATCGACGTGCTCCAGAAGCTGGGCCGCGGGTCCCGGGTCGAGCGCGACGCCGCCGGCAACGCGGTCAAGACCTCGTTCGAGCTGGTGGACTTCTACGACATCTCGTCGGAGTGGCTCGAGGACCACGCGAAGAAGCGGCGGCGCGCCTACCTCGGCGAGGGCTACTCGGTGGTAGTGGAAGGCGAGATCCCCCGGAAGCACGTGCGGGCCGACCCCGCGCGGGTGTCTTGGGGCCTGGCCGACGCGCCGGCAAACAAGCGCGAGATCGGTAAGGGGCCCTGATGCAGTATGTACGCTGGG
>Ga0302326_10001734_pt1 | contig 54672 bp, 43 predicted proteins | sample Palsa_T0_3_FD_202264 | JGI IMG/M metagenome (GOLD analysis project Ga0302326, IMG submission 202264) | Peat permafrost microbial communities from Stordalen Mire near Abisko, Sweden - Palsa_T0_3 | ecosystem: Environmental > Terrestrial > Soil > Palsa > Peat permafrost | place: Sweden: Abisko...
GGGCAGACGCTGGCGAAAGGAGCCGACATTCTGCGTCCCGGAATCGTGCATCGCCTCGACAAAGAAACGTCAGGGATCATTTTGGTGGCCAAGAACGACGCGGCACACGCGAAACTTGGTGAAGCATTCCGGCAGCGCACGGTAAAAAAGAGTTACATCGCGCTTTTGGAGGGCAAGCTTCCCAAGGATTCGGGGCGGATTGAGTTGGCCATCGCGCGAGACCCAAAGCGCCGCACTCGCATGACCTCGTTGCGCGCAAGTGCGCTGCCCGATGCGCGCGATGCCCGGACGGACTGGCGGATATTGGCGCACGTTGCCGACAATACTCTGGTGGAAGTGCAGCTGTACACCGGGCGAACCCACCAGATTCGCGTACATTTCTCGGCCTTGCATCACCCCGTAGTCGGAGACACGTTGTATGGAGCCTCTGCGCAACTTCGCGTGGGTGAAAACTCCCTGCCACGTCTGGGTCGTAATTTCCTTCACGCGGCGCGGCTGGGATTCAGCCAGCCAAAAACCGGGGAATGGATTGAAGTCCGAGCTCCGTTGCCCCGGCCGCTGTACTTGTTCCTTCAACAATTGGCGTCCGCCGCTGGAGATGGGCCCTCTCGAATTGACGCTGCACTCGCCGGGTACCTATAATCGATTTGCAATGCAAAAAAGATTGATCCCGGCGGTGGTTTTGACATTGTCTCTTTGTGCCGCGAGCATCCGCGGCCAAGATCCCAACCCAGGCTCACCATCCAGCCCAACCAATCCCCCGACGTCGCCCCAACAGACTGGCGCACCGCAACAGCTAGAAGCCGCACCGCAGGTGCCGGGCGGGCGGATCACCCAGGTCGTGAACCTGGTGGACGTATTGTTTACTGTACTCAACCGGCGCAATAAGTTAGTGCCCGATCTTGGCAAAGATGACTTCAAGATTTTCGACGACAATAAGCCGCAAGCGATTCGCTACTTCAGCAAGCAGACCGACCTGCCGCTTCGTATCGGCATGTTGCTGGACACTTCGAACAGTATCCGGGATCGCATCAAGTTCGAACAAGATGCCGCGACATCCTTCCTGTTCAACGTAATTCGCCACGGCAAGGACCAGGCGTTTGTGATGACCTTCGACGATGAGCCGAACATTTTGCAAACTTTCACCGAGGACACCGGGCGGCTGCGCGACGAGATCGTTAAAACCCGGGCAGGGGGAGGGACCGCCGTCTACGATGCGATCTACGACGCCTGTTTTAAAGAGTTGAGCCACCCGCCGCGCCCCCCGGGAGATCAGCCCGACGTGGTGCGCAGGGTCATGATCGTGATCAGCGACGGCGAGGACAATCTTTCACGGCGGACTCGCGCGGAAGCCATCGAGATGGCCCAGCGCACCAGTGTGGTGATCTACACCATCAGCACCAGCACTCAATGGATTCAGCTTTCGCAGACCAATCCGGACAAGCTGGCCGACCGCAAGACGCACCTGACCGAGGGCGATCAGGTTCTTCAGGATCTGGCGCAAGAGACCGGGGGTCGGGCTTTCTTTCCCTATCACGTGGATGATCTGGATCAATCCTTCCAGGACATTGGCGACGAACTGCGAAATCAATATTCGATTGCCTACAACCCATCCGACTACAACTTAAACGGGAAATATCACAAGATTCGAATCGAGACGCCCGACCACAAGGGCTACCAAGTGCGCGCGCGGCGAGGCTATTTCGCCAAAGCCAACAGCACGCCGGGCGCAAATCCCTCCGGCGTATCGCGATAAGTTCCAGCAATGTTCAAGAAGCTTACTTGGGGGTGTCGGTGATCAGCACCGCGTCCGATTCGAGGTGGCCTCGCTGAATCGCAATCTTCGATCCGTCCTGAGAAAACACGAATCGGCTAATTCTCTCGGTGGCGAAGTGCGTCAGCGGCCGCGTCGCCGCCGAGCCACCCAGCGGTTGCATCCACAAATTGTCAACTCCCTTTTGCTGCACCACGTACACCATCGCTTTCCCATCCGGCGAAAACGACAAGGGTCCCGATGCGCGCTGGTCGACATCCTGATAGGTAGTCTTCTTGTCGTCGATGGAGTACAGATTCAGCACCAACTGGTGATCGAGTTCGCGAATATCCAGGCTGGCGATGGTCTTGCCGTCCGGAGAAAGCACCCAGGGACCTTCCACCGAATCCAGCGCCGTTTGTGGCGATCCGCCCGCAACCGGGATGCGTTTGATGGCATTCCCGTCCGGCGCATCCAGGTAATACACCCACTTTCCATCTTTCGAACATTGAGGATCGACGTCGTTCGACCCGTAGGTGAGCTGCTTTTCGTTTCCGCCGGTCGCATCCATCCGCCAAAGATTCACCGCCGCGGCGCGCGCTCGGCCCACCGAGCGGAACACGATGTACTGCCCGCCTCCACACGAGACTGCGTCAACTGACAAGTGCTTCGCGTCTGAAAACACTACGTTTTCGCCGCCAGTCGCGCCGACCAGCCGAATATCGCCGGCCTGGGGAATCACCAGCCGACCGTCGGCCGCCCAATCCCACCGCCAGATCGGTACGTGGGACGTCAAGGGCACTGCGCTGATGGTGTCCGGCGTCGCCATCGACGCAACGTCGAGCTCATACTGCAGCTGGGTCTGATTGACCGCCAGGCTATGTCCGTCCATGGCCACGCTCGGATGCAAATAGTTGTTCGTGTCGGTAGTCAGAAGGCGGAACGCACCGCCGGGATAATTCAGGAACCCAAGTTGCCGTCGAGACAACCCGGTTTCCGCCAGCGCGGAGGAAACCACCAGTCCGCCACCATTGGGGAGCCACGCCGGATCGAAGTAAATACGATCGGCGGTGATCGCCACGTCCTTGGTCTTGCCGGTATTTACATCCACCGACAACAACCCGCCCAACGCATCGTGAGTCGGTTGATCGATCGGAATTACGATGGTAGTACCGTCCGGCGACCATGCCGGGACACTGCTATCCGTCGCGATGGGCCGATTGGTGAACAAGGCCTTATTCGGAGACCCGTCGGCATTGGCGATCAGCAAGTCGAAGTTTGGGGTGTCGTGGTGTGCGCGAAGATACGCAAAGCGCTTGCCATCGGGAGAAAACGTGATCGGAGAATCCACATCCCGCACCAACAGACGCGGCGTTCCTCCCAGCATCGGAGCGGAGTACAACGCCGCGATGGTGTGCTCGGACTCGTCCCGGCGCACGCAGTAGATATAGTTGGCGTCCGGAGAAAAATTCAACCCGGCATATCGGGTGGCCGCGGGCGCCACGATCTGGGTGTTACTGCCGGTGGCGATATGTCGAAGCCACAGGGATTGCAAACCGTTTTCGTCCCGCACGTGAAGAAGATATTTGCCGTCAGGCGACAGCGCGGCCAGAGAGACGTGGCCGTTGTTGGTGAGATTTTCGATGGTGAAGTGTTCGAACGGCGCCGGCCGGCTGCGTTGCAAGAGGGTGTAGGCCCCATATCCCGCAATGAGCAAAATGACCAACGCCACGGCGGAAAACACTCCGGTGCCCAATTTGTTTTTTCTCGCCGCCTCCACTAGAACCGAGCCGCTCGATTTCGAACTGGCCTGGCTGCGATCGGAGCGAACCACGGCGGAAGCAACCGCTTGCGACCGCGTCGCAGAGACGGCCATAGTCCGCCCGGAATCGCTCTCTCGCTGCAAACGTTTCAGATCTGCACGCAATTCCGCCGCGACCTGGTAGCGGGTTTCCCGGTCTTTCTCTAACGTCTTGTTGATAATGCGCTCCAGCTCGGCAGGAATACCCGGGTTCAGTTGCACTGGGGCCGTGGGGGTCGAATTCAGGATTTTGTCGAAGACCACCGCGCTGGTCGCGCCGGGGAAGGGGCGCTTTCCAGTCACCATCTGGTACATGACCGCCCCGAGGGAAAATAGGTCGCTGCGTCCGTCCAGCTCTTCCCCGCGAGCCTGCTCCGGCGACATGTAGGCGATGGTCCCAACCGCGGTGCCGGGGCTGGTAAGTAAGGTCGCGGCCTCGTCCGCCAAAGTAGCATCGTTCAAATCGGCGCCTTGATCACGAAATAACTTGGCAAGACCGAAGTCGAGGATTTTCACCGAGCCCCGATCGGTCACAAAAACATTGCCGGGCTTGATATCCCGGTGGACGATGTTTTTCTTATGCGCGGCGTCCAACGCATCGGCAGCTTGGATCGCGATCTCCAACGTTCGTGGGATCGGCAGAGAGCTAGTCTCCAGCAGCTTGTCCAGGGATCGGCCCTCGAGAAGCTCCATAACCAGAAAGGTACGACCGTCGGTCTCTTCGATCGCGTGAATCGTGCAGATCGAGGGATGGTTCAGCGCGGAAGCGGATCGCGCTTCACGCACAAAGCGCTCCAGCGATATCGGATCGCGCTCCAACTCGTCTGGTAAAAACTTGAGGGCCACTTTGCGGACCAGTTTGGAATCTTCCGCCTCGTACACCACACCCATGCCACCGCCGCCGATCTTGCGGACAATCCGGTAGTGCGCAATGGATGAGCCTTCCATAGATTTGTGTGACCCACGATGGTAGACGGAGAGAATAGCGCGGTCAATTGCCGCACGGACGATTGCTGCCCGGACGATTCGCAGAACTCAGCTCGGAAGATTCGGAGCGTTATCCTCTGGGCGCGTAATACCCTTTGCGCGCAAGCACCTTGTAATCGTGATTCGAAGTCTCCACTTTGATCTTCCTGAATTTACCGTCGTGCGCCGCGTTGGTCGGGTAGTAGCCCAGGGTGTACTGACTGCGCAGTTCTTCGGAGATTTGGTCGAAGGCTTCGGCCAAATGCTTTTCGGAATTCACAGCAATCATGCGTCCTCCGGTCTCCTCGGTGATTTTTCGGGCTACCCCGGCGTTGCCGCCAAAACGAGGGTCCGCGACCAGAAGAATGTGCACGACCGTATCGGTTCGCTGCGCGGCCTCAATGGCTTCCTCAACGCGCACCTTGCTGCCCTCATCCTGCGCGTCGGTCACCACCACGATGGCCTTACGGCCGGCCTCAGTGTTCAGCTTCTCGTTGCAGGCCAGATACAGCGCGTCATAGAAGGCGGTGCCCACGCTGTTGCTGGTTGGCAGCGGGCCGGGATTGATTCTTCCTCCCACCGGGGCGTTAATGCGCGTCTTGCGAATGGCGCGGTCCAGCTGACCACGATCATCCGTGAAGTCTGAAAGCAAATCCACGTCGGTGTCGAACGACATGATCAGGGCTTCGTCCCCTTTTCGCAGCACCCGGTCCAGAAAGCGCCCGCCGGCATCCTGGATGGCACCAAGCATATTTTGTTCGCTGCCGGAGGTGTCCAGGAGTAACGCCAGGGTGATGGGAAGTGATACTTCCTTGGAGAAGAAGGCGATCTGCTGATTCTGCCCATCCTCTTCGACCTTGAAATCTTGCTGTTTCAGGTCAGTGACGATCCGCTTGCCCTTATCTCGTACGGTGACAAACAGGTTCACCAGGTTTACCTGGGTTCGAATCACCGGGCCTTGCGCGGAAGGTTCCTGTGTAAGCGCCACAGAACAGAGGGCTGCCGTCAGCCCGGCCCCCAGCATCAAAGTTAGGCATACCATCAGGAGCTTCTTCGCAGAACGCATGTATACTTCCCTTGAAACGAGATGTCCGGCCAGAGTGACTTGCGGCTGGGATGCTTCCGCCAGCGTAAGATGCGATGAAGCGGTGCGGGGGATGCGCGGTTCCCCGGTTCGAACGCGCAAATCCAAGAGAAGTTTCGCTTGAGGGCCATGAAAAGTCCACGAAAAACCTTGCTTGGGGCAGTGCTCTGCTGCTCGACCTGCATGCTGTTGGTGAGCATCGCCGGGGCGTTACCAACGCCGCGGGCCACTCAAGGACAGAGCGACGCGCAGGCCAAAATTGTGGTGAATTCAAACCTGGTGATTTTGCCAGTCACCGTTAAGGATTCCGCAGGAAATCTAGTGCCCGACCTTCGCAGGGACGAGTTCCGCGTTTTGGAAGATAACGTCGAACAGCGCATTGACGTGTTCACGGCTGAGGCTTTCCCCCTTTCGGTGGTCATTCTGATCGACAACGACTTGAAGGATAAAGATGCCGCGGCGGTGCAGGCGAGCTTGGATTCGATCCTGCTGGGGCTGAGTGATCAAGATGAAGCGGAGGTGTGCAGGTTCGATCAGTTTTTTCATCCGGGCAAGGGATTCACGACGGATCAGGACAAGCTGCGAACCGAGCTGAAGCGCACCAAACTGGATACTGAACCTTCCGTTGGCCCTCCAGGCGGGCCCTTCAACGGTCCCGTTATCAACAATCACTCCGTGGTCGACCAACAAGCGGTCAACCCGTCGGAACAACTAATCAAGGGTCAGCCGACCAAGGGGCTAGACGACGCCGTCTATGCTGCCTCTCAGTTGCTACGCGACCGTAATCGCGGTCGCCGCCGGCTAATCGTTTTAATCTCTGACGGTATCGACGGCGGCAAGAAGTTCAACACCTTCAGCTACGATCAGGTGGTGCATACGCTCCTGGCAGAAAATGTAACGGTGTATAGCCTGGCGGCGCCCAGCGCTTTGTTGGAACGTAGGGTTTCCCCTCTGGATCGCACCGTTTCACGGCTAATACGTTACGCGGATGCGACCGGCGGTGAGGTTTATCACGCCACCAAGGAACATAGTCTCGAGGAGTTCTATTCCCGCCTGACCGAGGAAGCCCGCTATGAATACACCCTGGCGTATTCGCCCAGGGGCACCAATCCGGCCAACGACTATCACACCGTGGAAGTGCGCATCCGCCGGGAAGGTCTGAACGTTAAGACTCGCCAAGGCTATTTCACCGGCGCGATTCCCACCGGCAGTGCCCCTTAATGATTTCTTCGACGCACCTGCTTACACCACGCTGAGTGCTTCTTCATATGCGGGACAAATCGGCTTGTAGGCGCATCCACGGCATACGTAGCCGGGCTTCGGCGAGAATTCGCCGGCCCGGATATCGGCGGCGACCTCCTGAAGGATCTTCTGGGTATCGGCAAGCTGCTTGGCTTCCCGGGTGGTCACCTGAACATGGTTGTTTTGTAAATAGTGGAGAATCAGCCGAACCGGATTCCATTCGAAAATCTCTTTCGCAGCAATCGCGTAAATCCCGAGTTGCAGATTTCTCCTCGCGTCGGAATCTTTTCCCGGCTTTCCGGTTTTGTAGTCCACGATTTCTACGTCGCTGCCGCCCAACCAATTGATCTGATCGATGCGGCCGGTCATGATCACATTGTTCTCCAGCGGCAGCTCGAAGCTCTTTTCCTGTTCGAGAATCTCGGGCGGCGCTTCGAGAATGGCGCTGTGAAAGACTCGCAATTGCTCGGCGCCGTCCTTCTTGTACTCGCCTTCCTGGTAGTCGTCTTCGAATCCTGCCGAGTTCCACTCCGCTTCGAAGATTCTCTCCAGTTCTTCGAACGGCAGTTTCACGCCCTTGCGCAGCTGCTCCACGAATCGCTTGATGGTGGTATGCATCACACTCCCGAAAGTGAGCGTCGCGCGCGGCCCATCCTTCAATGACCACAAATACGAAAAGGCATATTGCTGCGGGCACCGGCGAAATTTGTCGACTTGTGAGGCGCTAAGCTTCAAGGGCTCTGCGCACGGAGGATGAAATGTTTCCGCCCAGAGCGCCGTCTGCGAGAAAATTCTGGGAGCTGTTCCTGAGGGAACGGATAAAGCGGTTCCGTCGGCCGCGTTGGTTGTCTGGCCATCGGCTCGCCGGCGGACCTTGGGTGCGATTTGCAGCACGTCGTGGCGCTTCAACGCCGGCTCCATCAGGATGTCTTCGATGAAAGTCGGGACCTTGCCCTTCTTATCCCTCAAGGTAGTGATGGTCAGCTTCCGCTCGGCGCGAGTTACCGCTACGTAGAACAGCCGGCGCTCTTCTTGAATGTGGAAATCGCCGGCCGGCAGGTCTTCCTTCATCAACTGCACCGGGAATTCGAACAGCGGCGACCGGGCCTTCGAGGGAAAACAACCTTGATTGACGCGCATCAGGAATACATGCGGAAACTCCAGCCCTTTTGCTCCGTGTACGGTGGTGAGTTGCGCTGCGTCGCCTGGCGGGTGGTCCTCGAGACAGACCGCGCCGCCGGCTTGATCGAAGTAATCGAGGTATTCGAGAAACTCCGGCAAAGACCGGGTGTCGCTTTTGGGCTCCCACTCCCTCAGGAACTCGGTGAGGCGGTTGACGTAGCGTAAGTCGCGCTCCGCCGCCAGTTTGCGCACCTGCAACCAGTCAATGAGCTGCGCCAGGATTTCCGCGGCCTCTTGTTTCCGAAGGATCTTCCGTTTGGCGGAGACAAATTCCAGCAAGTCGGCGAGGGCGGCAGGCGAAGGATCGAAAGGCAACTCCGATTGCGGCGACTGCAGCATGTCGTAGATCGAGGTGCCGCGCTTTTTTCGAGTGCGTTCTGCCAGGCGTACGACGTCGGGTGCACGCAGATGCCACGCGGGCACCCCCAGCACCCGTGCGCAGGCAATGTCGTCGTAGGGTTTGGCGATCAACCGCAGATACGCGAGAACGTCACGCACCAGTGGATGGTCCAGAATGGACAACCTGGTGATGACGAAGGGAATCTTGCGTTGCAACAGTTCTTCGACGAGATTGTCGCGGTGGGCATGCTGGCGGTACAGCACCGCAAAGTCCCGCCAGGCAGTTCCGGCGGCGTGCAAGCGTTCCAACTCGGAGGCCACCCAGGCGGCCTCATCTTCCGCCGTTGCCAGCTCGACGATGCGAATGCGTTCGCCCTCGGAACGCCTGGTTGACAATATTTTATTGGGAAAGTCAGCGCTGACTTCATTCTGCGAGATGACTTGCGTGGCCACCCGCAAAATGTTCGGCGTGGAGCGATAGTTTTGGGTGAGGGTGACGCGATAAGAACTCGAATCGCGTCCCGCGCGCCATCCCGCAAAGCGCTCCAGGAACAGTTTGAAACTGCCGAAAGAAGCCCCGCGAAAACGATAGATAGCTTGGTCGTTGTCGCCCACCACCACGATGTTGCGGGGTTCTGAGCAGAGCAGATGCAGCAACTCTAACTGCGCAATATTCGTGTCTTGAAATTCATCCACCAGGATGTGCCGATATCGTCGCTGGGTCTCCTCGCGGCGACTGGCGTTGCTGCGTAACTGATTGACGGCTTCGGCAATCAAGCCGTTTAGCGCCACCGCCTTTTTCTCCCGCAGCAATTCTTCACTGGCTTTGTATGCCCGCGCAAGTTCCTGCTGCAGCGCGACATTTTCCGCGCGCTCAACATAACGGTCTTCGTCGAGCGCGGCTCGTTCCTGTTCCAGGCCAGCCGCGAGCGTATCAACGTGAGCCTGGAAATCCTCGCTAGAAACCAACTCGTCCTGACATCGCGAGAAAAATGTGATGAAATCCCCAAGAAATTGGCCGGGTTCCGCGAGCCTTCGATATCGTTCTAGTTTCAGCCGGGCCATATTGCGGCGCAGCAGAATCCAATGATCTTCCTTCTCCAAAGCCATCCGTGCCGGTTCGACTTCCTTTAGAAGCGATTCGGAAAGTCCGTGGAAAGTAGAAATGTTGACGCTCTTGGCGCGCTCACCAGCGATCTTTATGACCCGCGATTTGAGTTCCCCGGCCGCTTTCCTAGTGAAAGTCAAACCGAGAATGCTTTCCCCCGAGAGCTTGGCATCGGAATCGAGCAGGTGGCGAATCCGCTCGGTGATCACCCGCGTCTTCCCGGTGCCGGCTCCAGCGATGACCAGCAGCGGTCCTTCGCCGTGAGTGATGGCCCGCCGCTGCGCCTGGTTCGGCTCCAGGTCGGTAGCCGGAAGCGGGCTGATATCAAAGAGCGTGAGATTCATTCGATAAGGGTAACCAAGTTTGGGGCGAAGAGGAAACGAAACATCGTGGAGCTAAAAAACGGCCGTGCGAGAAACTTATCGTTGCGATTTTTTTCCGGTTCGGACCGCCTCGGCGAATTGCTGCGACTGGCCTCGCGGGACACTCAAGGAATCCCACTTTCCGTTTTCAACCACTCCGAAGTGCTTCGCAACAAAAACAATCTGGCCGATGTGATACGAATAATGAGCCATCTGCCGATTGATCGCCTGCATCACCGAGTGCGCTTCCCCGCGGATGGTCACGGCCCTACCCAGGTCCGCAGCAGTCAAGGGTTCGAGCGCGTCGAGGAGATAGGTCCAGCCTTGCTCCCACAGCTCCACGAGTTGCTGCCGGGCTTTCGGCGGATCCTCGAATTCACGGTCACGATTGCGATCCGGCTTGTCGCCGTCAGTTGTCAAGAAGGACGTCCATCGCGACTTCATATTGTTGGACATGTGTTTGACGATGGTGGCGATGGAGTTGGATTCGGCGTCGAGTGTGGCGAACAACCCGTGGTCTGGGCATTGGGCAATGGCCCGTTCCCCCAGCTTTTTGTAGTAACGGAAAAGGTCCGTCGAGTCCTTCAGATAGGAGGTAGTGAAGTGCAGAGCCATGGGCGCATTTTGCCCCGGATGACGAATCGTCGCAAGCTTGGCGTCGGAAATGGACTGGTAGCGAAACCAGAAACAACAGCGTAAGCTGTGGCCCCATTTAGGAGAAAGGCCGGGCGACGGCCAGAAACAAATCTACGTTAGCGGTTGACAATTCGCTTTTTGTTCGCCTACAATACCGCCCGCGGGAAGCAGACGAACTAGGAGGAAATATGACCATCGCTGAATCACTACTGCCGGAATTTGATCAGGAAATGGGAAATACCCGGAAAGTGCTCGAGCGCGTTCCGGACGACCGCTTTGGCTGGAAGCCTCACGACAAGTCCGGCACCCTCGGCTGGCTCGCATCGCACATTGCCAACATGCCGGAATGGGCCGCAGTTACCATGACCCAAGACGAACTGGATTACGCTCCGGTCAATGGGCCAGGATACCAGTCCCCTAAAACAGAAAATCGTAAGCAATTGCTGGAAGTGTTCGACAAGAGCCTGATTCAGGCTCGCGCTGCGCTCGCTGCTACCAGCGACCAGGACATGATGAAAAACTGGACGCTGCTCGCCGGCGGCCAGACCATCTTCGCCATGCCGCGTGTCGCCGTGTTCCGGAGTATGGTGATGAATCATCTGATTCACCATCGTGCCCAACTCACGGTTTACTTCCGGCTGTTGGATGTGCCGGTGCCAGGGCTGTACGGCCCGAGCGCCGACGAGATGACCCCCGACAAATCAACCTCAGCGTAAGCGTCACCATTCGATCCGAGGAGACGGTTCGCGAAGATAGGCGGCCGTTCTCCTCGGTCCTTTCTCGGCCCTGTCACTTTTCCTGCCTGAAAGGACCACTCCGCATCCCTGCCCCGGGCTCGCGCATCTCGTATACTAAGAACTCGCCCGGAGGCGCGTTATGGGAACTCCCGTAATACTTTCAGCGGTTCGAACGCCGGTGGGGAAATTTCAAGGTGGGCTCTCCAGCTTTCAAGCGACGGAGTTGGGGGGCCAGGTCATTGCCGAAGCGATTCGCAGAGCAGGTGTCGACGCGCCTCAGGTCGACGAGGCGATTCTGGGAAATGTGGTGCAAGCGGGCTTGGGACAGAACCCCGCACGCCAGGCCGCGCTAAAGGGCGGATGTGACCCACGAGTTGCAGCACTAACGATCAACAAAGTTTGCGGTTCCGGCCTGAAGGCCGTTGCGCTTGCTGCCCAAGCTGTTCAGCTTGGCGAATCCGAAGTGGTTGTCGCCGGCGGTATGGAATCCATGTCCAACTGCCCGTATCTGCTTCCCAATGCCCGCACCGGTTATCGATTGGGCGACCAGAGGGTGGTCGACTCCATGATTCACGATGGGCTCTGGGACGCGTTCGAAGACTTTCATATGGGCATGACCGGCGAACTCGTGGCGGAAAAATACGGAATCACTCGAGAACAGCAGGACCGCTACGCGGTGGAAAGTCATCGCCGGGCCATCCACGCGAGGAAATCTTGTTTCTTCCAGGAACAGATTCTGCCTATTGAGGTGGCACAGAAAAAAGGCGAGCCGCTGGTGATCAAATATGATGAATCGCCGCGCGAGGACACCAGCCTTGAAGTTCTGGCCAAGCTAAAGCCCGCCTTTAAGAAAGACGGAACGGTGACCGCCGGCAACGCGCCAGGCACCAACGACGGCGCCGCGGCGTTGATCGTAACCAGCGAACGCCACGCAGAAAGACTGAACAAGAGGCCGATGGCGCGAATTGTAGCCCAAGCCGTGAGTGGCGTGGAGCCGAAGTGGGTCATGATGGCCCCGGTTGAAGCCATCGAAAAGCTTCTCGTGAAAACCGGTTGGGACCGAGATAAGGATGTCGATTTGGTGGAACTGAACGAAGCGTTTGCCGTGGCAGCGATTGCTGTAATGCGGCAGACCCGGTTGGATCCGTCGAAGGTGAATGTGAATGGCGGCGCGGTAGCACTCGGGCACCCCATCGGCGCGAGCGGCGCACGCATTCTGGTGACGTTGCTGTACGAAATGCAGCGCCGGAATTTGAAGCGAGGCATCGCCGCCCTTTGTTTGGGCGGAGGAAACGCTGTGGCCCTAGCCGTGGAAAGGGACTGACATGAATTATTGCCCGATTTGCGATGCCGAATACACCGCTGCGCACACGCAATGCACGGTATGCGGAGTTGACTTAGTTCCGGAAGAACACCGCGGCAGGCCGCTGGACGCGAAGCAGAACAACGAAAAAATCCTCATCGTCTGGCGCGGCGGAGATCCCCTGGCAGTGAGTGAAGTGATCAGCACGTTGCGCGAAGCCGGAATCCGCCATCACGTGCAGCCAACCAACGAACACATGGTGTTCGAATTGGGCATGCCCAGGCCGAAATACGCGGTGCGAGTGTTTGCTTCGGATTTAGGGAAGGCCAAACGCCTCCTCGGGGACATCCGGGAAACCGCGCCGTTCGAACTGGGCGGGCCTTCCCAGGACGGCGAAGCGATTTCGACCGAACGAGAACGCCCGAGGCATGAATTTGTGGTCGGAGGCGCGACTGTCGAGATCTGGAGAGGTGAAGATGGCGCGCTAGCGGAGCTGCTGGAGGCCTGCCTGCACGAGAATTCGATCGGAGTAAAGCGGGTTGGGGAAGAGCCCGGACCCTTGATGCTGGTGGTGATGCCTGAGGATGAGCCGGAAGCGCGAGAAATTATTCGCGAGGTCCGCGAGGGAACTCCGCCTGCTTAACAATTCCCTGCTCCGATTTGCCGGCCGGACCTGCCCCTGGCTGCTTTCCGGGATATCGACCAGTTATTCTTTGTCGGTGCTGGGAGGAGCCATCTTCTGGATTTCGTCCCAGTGCGCGTCGACGAAGTCCAGATTAGCGGGATTGATGGTTCCCTGAGCCGCCGAGTAGTCCTTGATTTGTCCCGACTTTTTCATGGAAACAAAGCCTGTCGCGGTGATGAACACATATAAGCTGATCAGATACTCCTTGGTGTCCATACCGTTCTTCTTGATAATCGCCGCGACCTCCGGGAATTTGTCATCCGTCGATTTTACCTTGGCTGACAGCGATCCGCCCTGATCGTCCGCTCCGGATGCCTCGGCCGTTTTGGGGTTTTTGGTCTGCCATTCCTTTAGGGCCTTAGTGGTGGCGTTCATCTTACGGATTTTGTCCATCGACAAGGTGTACGCAAGGATGTCTTTTTGATCCTCAGCGGTGATGTCGCCCTTGGCTCGCGGCGCGTCCGCTGATTGCGCCGACGGTCCGGACATGGCCCACGACGCGCTGGGCATCGCTATGGAGCCAGCGAGAAACGCCGCAAGAATTCTTGCCTTGCGTTTTCGAAGTTCCATCGAATGCGCGGTGAACATACTCCGTTTCCTCCTTACGTCCTGGGTTACAACCTAGTAGTGAGCCACCGAGATGTCAACCGGATCGGCGACTAGACTGGAACTTCGAAGGCCAGCGTTCATGAACCCGACCGCTTTACATCCCGTTTTGGACCATGCATTCTTAAGTTTCTTCCTGACCGTCCGGAGCTTTCACTTTGACCATCGATTTAATCAAGACAGTTGCCGTGCTCGGCGCAGGCACCATGGGCAATGGCATTGCCCATGTTTTCATTCGTTCCGGATATAAGGTTCTTTTGCGCGACGTCGAACAGGGCTACCTGGATCGCGCCTTGGACAGCATCGCCGGCAACATGGACCGAGAAATCAAGAAGGGCACGCTCACCGCGGCACAGAAAGGTGACGCTCTTGAGAGGCTTCTCCCAGTTACAGATATGTCCACCATTGCTGTTGCGGATTTTCTGGTCGAAGCGGTTCCGGAAAAAATCGAAATCAAGCGTCGAGTGCTTGCCGAAGCGGATCGCCTGCTGCGCCCGGACGTGATCATCGCCAGCAATACCTCGTCGATCGCCATGACCGCGCTCGCGGCTATGACCAAGCGTCCAGAAAGTTTCGTGGGCATGCACTTCATGAACCCGGTACCGGTGATGCAACTGGTGGAAGTAATCCGTGCGCTGCAAACCAGCGACACCACCTTCGCGACCACCAGGGACCTGGCCAGGAAACTGGGCAAAACTCCCGTGGCCGTAAACGACGCTCCCGGGTTCGTCTCCAATCGCGTATTGATGCCGCTGATCAATGAAGCCGCGTATTGCGTCATGGAAGGAGTGGCCACCCCCACGGATGTTGACGCGATAATGAAGCTGGGGATGAATCACCCGATGGGACCGCTGGAGCTGGCCGATTTTATCGGCTTGGATGTTTGCCTGGACATCATGGCGGTACTGCAAGACGGGCTGGGCGATCCGAAATATCGGGCCTGCCCGCTGCTGAAGAAGTATGTGGCGGCAGGCTGGCTGGGACGCAAGACTGGCCAGGGCTTCTACGGGTACCAAAAGAGGTAACGGCCGGCTAGAGGCGAATAAGAAGCGAATAATATATTTGCTTTTTGTTCGCTATGTGATAGTTTGGGGGCTCGGAGTTTTCAACAGGCCGGGTTTCGGGGCCTTGCTGTAGCCGGACGACTTGCCACATCCTGAAGATGGCCGGGTTTGTTGAGGACAGAAAAAACAGCGGCGTAGTGAACTCACTGGGGCCATGAGATCAGAATCGCTAAGAAGTAAATAACTAGTAAATGAATCATGGTGTGATGTGCCGCAGTCCACCGCGCAGCGGGTCGGATCACCAAATTCTTCGATTGAGGTGAAAGATGTCAGACGAAAAAACCAAATTAGTGGACGCGGCAATCGCGCAAATCGAAAAGGATTACGGCAAAGGCGCCATCATGCGCTTGGGCAATCGCGACGTCCTGGTGCCGGTCAGCGTGATCCCCTCGAGCTGCCTTTCGTTGGATAGTGCTCTAGGCGTAGGGGGATTTCCCCGCGGCCGTGTCGTGGAGATTTACGGACCCGAGTCTGGCGGCAAAACCACCTTGACGCTACATGTCATCGCCGAAGCGCAAAAGCTTGGCGGAATCGCTGCATTCATCGATGCGGAGCACGCCCTGGACCCTATCTACGCTCGCAAACTCGGTGTCGACGTGGACAATCTGCTGGTCTCGCAGCCGGATAACGGAGAGCAGGCGCTGGAAATCGCCCAGACGCTGATTCGTTCCGGTAGCGTGGATGTCGTAGTCATCGACTCGGTGGCTGCCCTGGTTCCCAAGGCCGAACTTGAAGGCGACATGGGCGATCCTTCGATGGGACTGCAGGCGCGACTGATGTCTCAGGCGCTGCGCAAGCTCACTGGCCTGGTTTCGAAGTCGCGCACCTGCCTGATCTTCATCAACCAGATTCGCGAAAAAATCGGCGTAATGTTCGGGAATCCGGAAACGACCACCGGCGGACGGGCGCTGAAATTCTATGCTTCGATCCGCGTGGACATCCGGCGCATCCAGGCCATCAAGGAAGGCGATCGCGTGGTCGGCAACCGCACCCGCGCGAAGGTGGTGAAGAATAAGGTCGCCGCCCCGTTCCGTGAAGCGGAGTTCGACATCATTTACGGCGAGGGTATTTCCCGCGAAGGCGACCTAATCGACCTCGGAGTCGACAAAGGCATTCTGGAAAAATCTGGAACCTGGATCAGTTTTGCTGGCGAACGTATGGGACAGGGCCGGGAAAACGCCCGCGTTTTTCTAAGAGAGCATCAGGATATCCGCGAGAAAGTCGAAACAGCTCTTCGCAAGAAGCTGGAGATGGCCGGCACGAAAAACGGTGCCTCGGCGGGGCCTCACGGTGCCAATGGCGCCATGGCGTCCTCCGACAAGTCACCAGTTAAAGCTGCCGCTGCGGTGGCCTCATCTTCCGATGCAGGCAAAGGCCGCCCAACGCGCTAGAGCGGCCCGGGCACGGACATTTACTGCGCAAATCAGCACATGGACCTTGCAAAGCGCTAACGCCTCAAGAGCGAGGGCTTCGGATGGTTCTCTTGGCTGTCCTTGGGACCAGCCGTTCAGAACAAAGCACATAGTTATCTACTGCCCATCAAGGCTATTGCACATCCATCTCCGTTGCCCCTACAATGCGTCTCACCTAAGGGCAGCTACCGTCCACTTTATGTCCGGTCGGGCAAGCCCCCGGAAGATAAGTGGCTTGTAATGAGCGCTGCTGATTTGGCCTGAAAGATGCAATAAAGGTCAAAATCGATCCGCAAAGCGCCCTTTTTTGGCCACTGGTCGGATGCAAAGCTTCTGAGGTGTTTACAGTGAAGCAGTCCGCAAAGATTGGGTTGGCCGCCACGCTTTCAATTTTCTTGGCGATGCCGATGCCCGCCGCTTCCGCTGCCGGTAAAGCTGCACGTACCACTCACGCCACGCGTTTTCGGGGAGTGCCAACATTCGCGAATTCCACGCTTGCCGACATCGGAACTTTCGACGATCCGGTGGTTCGCTCTGCTGCGGTGCAAGGTTTGGGCCGCTACAACGGCGCGGTCGTGGCAGTAGACCCAAATAGCGGACGCATTCTGACCATCGTCAATCAAAAGATTGCCTTCGGCGAAGGATACATCCCCTGCTCGACGATCAAGCCCACCATCGCGCTTGCGGCCCTGGAAGAGAACGTCATCACCCGCGACACCATGCTAAAGGTGAATCGCCGGCAGTACATGAATTTGACCGAGGCGATGGCGCACTCCAACAACGAATTTTTCGAACAGCTGGGTGTTCGCCTGGGATTTGAAACGGTCTCGCGTTACGCTCGGCTGCTCGGCCTGGGCGAGCTTGCAGGCTACAACCTGCCAGAAGAGCATCCCGGATCGTTCCCGATGGCACCTCCCGCGCATGGCGGCATCGCACGGATGTCCAGTTTCGGTGAAGGCATTCAGATGACTCCGCTGCAGCTGGTTTCCCTGGCAGCAGCGTTCGCCAACGGCGGCACTTTGTTTTACCTCCAATATCCGCGTACCCCAGACGAAATCCAGGCCTTTTCCCCGCGAGTCAAGCGCGAGTTGAACATCGCTTCCCTGCTTCCGGAAATTCGTGAAGGGATGTTGGCCGCGGTGCTGTACGGCACCGGCAAGCGCAGCTATGATTCCGGCGGCGACGAGATGCCGATGGGCAAGACCGGAACTTGCAATGATCCCACGTCGCGCGTCGGCTGGTTTGTCACCTTCGCCGGTGAGGATCATCCCAAGATTGCCCTAGCCGTGCTGCTGCGTGGAAGCTCCCGTCAGGTCATGGGGCCGACCGCGGCGCAAGTCGCTGGCAATATCTACCGTCGGCTTCGTGAGCAGAATTACTTTGTGAAGTCTAATGCCGTTGCTGCTGTCGCGATTCCCGCCGGCAGGTAGCAGCTGTTGAAGTCGCCGACATCTGCGGGAATTCATCTCTGATACTGTGCGTTTTCCATCGCTATCCCGTGGTACTTTACTTCTGCCCAGCGCTAGGTCCACCGGCGCCGGCGTGCTTTGAGCGCGTCAATACCCAACGATCGGGAGAAAATTTGAATCGTCGGCAGACCGCGGTTTTGCTTGCCGTTCTCGCAGCAATGGCTAGCGCTTCCGTCTATCTCATCAAGTCCCATCGCGCGACCAACGAAGTCATTCATCAGCAGGATCAACGTGTTCAAGCCGAGAACGCCAAAGCGGCCGAACCGGCCATGATTCCAACCGAGACGCGAATCTCCGCAGGTCAAAATTTCGCCGCCGCCCTGCAAAAGGCCGGGATCAGCGCAAATGATGCTGCCAGCGCGTCTGCCGCTGCGCAGCGCGTATTCAGGGTGCGGCAACTGCGCTCGGACAATGTCATCGTGGTGAACCGGTCGCCCGCCGGGATTCTCGGGGACATCGAATACCAGACCGATATCGACCATATGTTGAGAATTGTCCCCGAGCCGCCGGGCTTCCGGGCCACGATTGAGGAAATTCCGTCGCGCACCGAGGTGGCGGTGGTCGACGGCCAGCTTGAGGATTCCTTGTTCCGGGCCGTGGAACGCGCGGGAGAGTCGCCCGAGCTCACCGTGCGGCTGGCCCAAATCTTCGGCTACGACCTGGATTTCTACACCGATCCGCGCAAAGGCGACACCTTTCGGGTGATCGTCGAGAAAAAGAAATATGCTAGCGGCAAAACGTCGGGTTACGGCAGGATCCTGGCTGCGGAATACAAGAACGCCGCCAAGAACTACCAGGCGCTATTGTTTCATGACCCATTGGGCCATGCGGCGTTCTACAACGCCGACGGCAAGTCCTTGCAAAAACAATTTCTAAGATCGCCACTCCGGTTTGCCGCTCCGGTCACCTCGCATTTCAGCAAGGCCAGATTTCATCCGATCTTGAAAACCTATCGCGCCCACATGGGAACGGACTTCGGGGCTCCGGTGGGAACTCCGGTGCAGGCGATCGGCGGCGGACGCGTGGAGTTCGCGGGTCGCAAGGTCGGTGAAGGCAACATGGTGGAGATCGCTCACGCCAGCGGCTACGAGACCATGTATCTGCATCTGTCGCGCATCTACGTACGCAGCGGCGAGCACATCGAAATCGGGAAGATTATTGGGCTGGTGGGAAGCACCGGCCTGTCCACCGGACCGCACCTGGATTTCAGGATCTTGCAGCGTGGCCAATATAAAAATTTTGAGAAATTGGGACTGCCGCCTTCCGATCCGGTGGCGAAGAAGGACTGGGCCGATTTCTGCGCGGTCCGAGAAAAATGGTTGCAGGTGCTCGCCAATCCTGATGGGTCATCTACCACGGAAGTATCGGCTCCGTCCCCACCGGCGGCGCCCGTTTCTAGTACCGGATCGCAGCGCTAGTACAGCGTACCGCCGAGACTAACTGGCCGCGCTACGTTTTCTTCCAAACCTCAATAAATGATGGGTAACTTCGAAAAATCTTGCGAAGCGTGATCGTTGACTCGCAAAACGACAAGGGTCCGATCATCGGAGGGAGCCGATCCCGCGCCACTGTATTCGTCGGTCGCGGCAAGAATACCATTCGCGACGTCGGCAGCGGTTTGTTGCGAATCAACCTGGGTCAACGCAGCGGCTAGACGGTCATCGCCGAACTCTTCCAAGTCCGCGTTGGTTGACTCCAAGATCCCGTCCGACGCGAAAATGACGGCGTCGCCCGCCACCAGATCCAGAGTGATTTCCTCGTATTTTGTGTCCGGAAAAAGACCCAGCGGGATCCCCGCAATTCGAATGGATTGCACCACGCCATCTCGCAGCAAGAGCGGATAGGGTGTGCCGGCATTCGAAACCGTAAGGCGCCGAGAACCCGCGTCGTAAACCGCAAAAAGCATGGCGATAAATCGACTGTCCAGTCGAGCCGCGTGCAACCGTACATTCAGCATCGCCAGCATCTCCGGGGGTTCACAGGGATGCTCGACGACATGCTCGCGAAGGGTGCCAATCGCCAGCGAACCAAACAGTGCCGCACCGGTTCCCTTCCCAGAGACATCTCCCAAAGCAATTCCCAGACGGCCTTTCCCGTACGGCAAAAAATCGTAGAAATCGCCGCCCAGCTCTCGCGCCGGCTGGTACGCGGCCGCGAGGTCCAGTCCAGGAATTTCTCGTGCGCCGGTGGGCAGAAGCTGCCGCTGAATTTCTCGAGCGGTCGCCAGGTCGCTGCGTAAACTGTGCTGCGTCTCGCGCGCTTCCTCATATAACCGGGCATTCTCTAATGCGATGGCGATATACGACGCCAGAGTGACCAGCATGCGCTCGTGCTCGGCCGTAAACGCGTGCGGCTGGGTGCTTTCCAAATCGAGAACACCGATCAGGCGACCCTGCAGAAGCAACGGCACCACCAGCTCCGATCGCACCACGACGCCGTTTTCACACTGGATGTGCCGGGGGTCCAGTAGCGTATCGCCTACCCGAACGGCTCGACGCTGCGCGGCTGACGCCCCGGTAATCCCTTGGTTCAGGGGCAAACGCAGACGGGCCGGAATGGAGTCCGCGTAGCGCATTCCGAACACGCTTTCCAGCAGTTGCGAACTCTCGTTCCACAACATCACGCTAAAGAGCTGATAGTTCACCAGCCTTTTCACGCGCTGGGCGACGCTGCGCAGCAGCTGCTCGCGATCGAGAATCGAGGTGATTTCGCGACTGAGGTCGTACAGCAGCGCCAGGGTGCTGTCCTCGGCAAAGGACAGTGGCAGACCGGAAGAAACCGGGTCGGCGTCACCAACCATGGGAAACAGCGCAGTCTTCAGGTGATCATCCATGCAGATTGATACGCGCAGCGCGCGCAGTAATAACCATTGGATGTCCAAGTTTACCAAGCGTTGCGAGAATTGATGGACGCCCTAAGCCGCTGAACGTACGAGATTTGTGCCAGAAAGTCCCGGTTATGAAGCCAAAGTACTAGGGTGTAACAACGGGAGTTCTATTGGGCCGCCGGCGCCGGCGAGCCATACTGCCATGCGCGGATTTTTCGCGAAATTGAGGGAAACCGGTCCAGCTAAGCGTGGTCACTTGCCAGCTATAATGCCAGACACCCGGCCAGAAGCCGGGTCAACCCTAGTTCCGGACAGCAGGATTGTGGAACCGCAGACCACAACGCGCCGTACAGCTGCGCGAAAAAAACATACGTCACGCCATCCGGTGCTGTCATTCGTCGGCGGCTCCCTGATGGCATTGCTTTGCCTAGAGCTGGCCTTTCACAATTTCTCGGGAAAAACTGAATCCAGTCTAGGCGTGGAGCAGCGTGAATACCGGGAAGGGATCGCAAAGTCTCACTTCCTGCCCAACGGTTTGCGCATCACCGGAAATCCCCAAATTCCGGGCGCACCCGACGTACTGCTTCTGGGCGATTCGCACATCGAAGGCTTCGCCTTAAACGACAAGCAGACCATGGGCTCGATTCTGGAGCGCCGCCTGCGGGCCGACGGCAAGCCGTGGAACGTCGAGCAATACGGTTGGAGCGGAGCGGACGGTCCCGACTATATCTTCGAAGCGTCGATGGTTCGTAACGAATACCATCCGGCCTGGATCTTTCTGCTGATGACCTTCGGAGACGTGGGCAGTACGGTCACCGAAGGCGCTCGTCTGGTGGAGAAAGATGGTCGAGTGGTTGCCGAACCCGCACATCCCGGTGGTACCCCCGGACGCCCGCCTTCCTATGGAGGACCACTCGAAAGAAAACTGAAAGAATCGGCGCTCTTGTATGCGGCGACGGTGCACTTCCACCTGGAGGTTTGGCCGCGAATCACCGGGGCCAAGGGCCAGCAGCAAGCCCAGGACATGGTGCGTTCGGAAACTTCCCAGCAGACGGTTGACACCATTATGCGCGGCCTGAAAGACAGCTACGGCACTGGCCTGCACATCCTGTACGCCCCCACTCAGCCCTTCTCAGCCAATCCCCCGGTGGAACCTCAGGAAGTGGCCCTGATGCAGGCTTGCAAGACCTACGGAATGAATTGCCGGAGTCTTCGAGATCGCATGATTAACGACCTGATGGTGAATCACAAAATTGATCGCGGCTTTATGAATACCACTCCGGGAGACGGGCACCTGAATGCGCGCGGCCACGAACTGGCGGCCGATGAGATTTACGACTGGTTGAATTCGGGAAACTGAGCGATGGTATTCACTTCTTTCACATTCGTCTGGTTCTTCCTGATCGTCCTGGCGGCTCTGGCGGTCTGCCGGACTCGTTGGCAACGCCAGTTCGCTATTCTGCTTTCCAGCATCTTCTTTTACGGCTATTGGAACCCTTGGTATTTGCTACTGCTGGCCACCCCCAGCGTCATCGACTACTTCTGCGCCCTGCGCATCAGTGAAACTGCGGACCAGCGTCGCCGCAAGTTTTGGCTGATCTTCAGCATGGTTTCCAACCTCGGCCTGCTTGGGTATTTCAAATACGCCAACTTCTTTGTGCAGAATTTCGCGAAGCTCATGGGTCGTGACGTTTCCTTGTTCCACATCCTGCTGCCCGTCGGTATTTCCTTTTACACCTTCAAGACCATGAGCTACACCATCGACGTGTACCGCCGGCACATCGAGCCGTGCCGCAGTTGGTGGCGATACGCGATGTTCGTCACCTATTTCCCGGAACTGGTGGCCGGACCTATCGTCCGCGCCTCCGTTTTCTTGCCACAAATGACCCGTTCGCTCAAGCCGTCGTGGCCGCGGGCCTACGTGGGACTGCAACTCGTGGCGTTGGGCTTTTCGAAGAAATTACTCATTGCCGATCGGCTGGCGAAATTCGTCGATGTGGTGTTTTCGCATCCCTCGCTGTATTCCACCTGGACCGTTTGGTCCGGTGTCATCGCCTACGCACTCCAAATTTACTGCGACTTCTCCGGTTACTCCGACATCGCCATCGGAATCTCGCGCATCATAGGATTCGATCTGCCGGAAAACTTCAACATGCCGTACTTGTCCACTTCGATTACCGAATTCTGGCGGCGCTGGCACATTACCCTGTCGCAGTGGCTGCGGGACTATCTGTACATTCCCCTCGGCGGCAACCGCAAAGGCAAATTCCGCACCTATATCAACCTGACCATCACCATGCTGCTGGGAGGACTCTGGCACGGAGCCAGTTGGACCTTCGTGGTCTGGGGTGCAATGCACGGCCTCGGATTAGCAGTGCATAAACTCTGGCTGGATGGCGCCAAAAAGCGGACCTGGAAGATACCCAACATCGTGGGCTGGGCAGCGACGTTCATTTACGTATGCTTCTGCTGGGTGCTCTTCCGCGCCCAGAATTTTGCTACCGCGATGATCGTTATGCGCAAAATGATCGGAATCAACTCGGTTGGCGTGAACTTCGTATACATTTGGCTGTATCTGATCGTTCCGTGCGTGGTCGTGGCCCACGTGATCGGCTGGTACGCCAACCACGCCGTCGAGCGCGCCGCCGGGAAACGGCGCGTCTTTGCTCGCGGATGGGGCCAGCGCTTGTACGCCGGAACCAACCGCGTGGCCATACGCCCGCACCCTCAGGCTGGGACCTACGCGTTGCTTCCTTCGGATCCCTTCGTGCTGGGGTTCTGCGTCACCGCGTGGTTCGTAGTTTTTTATCTCTTCGCCGCAGTCGACTCTAACCCGTTCATTTATTTTCAGTTTTAAGCAGGCCGACGGCTCTGCATGGCTAGGCCTTGCGCTAGATTTCCAGTGGAACGTAACTCGCAGGTGGCAGGGTTGGACGAAGGAAAAGGGGGAGACTTCCGGCACGATTCCCACCGGAACCGAATTCCCCTTTCCCTTCACTTCGGCGAAACGTGCTCGCCTGGCCAAGACTCCCAAATCGTGCCGTTTATGGCCATACCTGGGATTCTGTAGAAGACCTGTAGGTCCCGCTGACTCACCGAATGGGTTGCTACTAGCGAACCGGCGGTCCACACGGAACCATTGGCACTTTTCGCGCGTGTTATGCTTCCGGAATGCTGAGATTGCAAAACTCCTCTCCCCCCCGGACAGAAGTGCTTTTTATTCGAAAGAATTCGAGATTGCTGATCATGGTCGTCGCGATGGCGGCTGCGTGGCCCCTGTTCTCGGCTGGCTCCGCCAGAGCGCAAAGCGCCGGCGGCCTCGACTTCATCGCCCGAATCACGCCTTCAGCAGCACGGCCCGAGCCGGTGCGACAATTTACGTTCTACGTGCTGACCAAAAGTTACAAGGACATATGGAAAGAAGTCGAAGCTCAAGACGTGATTCCCTCCCGAGACCAATTTGTCGCGGAGTTAAAACTATCTCCAGAGCTAAAAGAGTGGCTCAAGACCCACGACGTATTCGACTTGACGATGCCCGGAATCGACAAGCTTATGACCGCGGACGACGTTCTGAAGGTACCCGAATTTCTCCTCGGGTATCAGCGTTCGAACAGCGGCGGGGTAACCGCAGGGGTTCCCAAACCAAAATACCGGGACGCCGACAAAACCGAGAATCCCGCACGATACGAAAAACAGCACCAGGAATACCTGAGCGCGCTGAAAAAGTTCATTCAAGCGCGTCCCGAAACGATTTCTGGAATCGAACTGGAACTTGACGGTGTAAGCCCCCAGCGGAAATGGCTACAGATTCAGGCCGACCACAGCAAACGCATTCAGCGCCTGGCGCCCGATGTCGCCCAGACCGAGTATCTTGCAGGAAAAACGGAAACCGATCTGGATGGCCGCGGGACCATTGCGAGCCTGACACCCGGCAAATACTGGGTGAGCACTCTGGGCCTGGATGCTGACGCTGGGGACGAACGGCTACGATGGGATGTTCCGGTCACCGTGCAAGCCGGACTTACGACTCGCGTTGAGCTTACCAACCTGAATGCCACCGAAGTGCGCGGGTCGACGCCCTAGGCGCTCCGGCGGCTTCTTTCATGGGCACGCCTCTCCTCTGGATCCTCTTCAACCTTTTCGTTCTTGCGGCAGTCGCCATGGACCTGGGCGTGTTCAGCCGCAGGTTGCACAAGGTTGGCCTTCGCGAAGCTGCCAGGTCCAGCTTGGCTTGGGTTGCCCTTTCAACTCTCTTCGGAATTGGCGTCTTGCATTACGCCGGGCATCAGAAAGGCCTCGAGTTCTTCACCGGTTATCTAATCGAAAAGGCCCTAAGCGTCGACAACCTGTTTTTGTTCCTGGTAATCTTTCGGACCTTTAGCGTGGATGAAGGTCTGCAGCACCGGCTGTTGGAGTGGGGGATCTTGGGTGCGCTAGTGATGCGCGGCACAATGATCGCGGCCGGAGCCCAACTCATCGAGCGATTCTCCTGGATCATGTACGTGTTCGGCGCTTTCCTGGTGTACGCCGGAGTGCATATGCTGTTTTCCAAGAAGCATGCGATTCACCCGGAAAATAACCCCGTATTTAAATTCGCGAGCCGCCATCTCCGGATGACCTCCGAGTATCAAGGTCAGCGATTTTTTATTCGCTCGAAAGATAAATGGTGGGTCACGCCGCTCTTCTTGGTGCTCCTGGTGGTAGAGGTCACCGATGTCACCCTGGCGGTGGACTCCATCCCCGCGATCTTCGGAATCACCCGGGATCCGTTCATCGTCTATACCTCGAACGTTTTCGCCATTCTCGGCCTGCGGGCGATGTATTTCCTGCTTGCCGGTGTGCTGAATCGATTGAGATTCCTGACCATCGGACTTTCCTTGGTACTCTTGTTTATCGGAGGAAAAATGATTGGTGAACCGTGGGTGCACATCACCGAAGTGGTGTCCCTGTCGGTTGTGGGAGGGATTCTGGCCGCGGCGTTGGCCGCTTCTTTAGCATTCCCTTCGCCAAGCTCCGGATCAACGGAAAAGCCTTAGTCGGGCTCGCCTTCAAACATGACCCCATCGATATAGCACCACATCCAACTTTCACCGGGCTCGATCGACCGCATGATGGGATGTTTGGTAGCGTGGTAATGCTTGGTGGCATGCTTGTTCTTGGAGCTGTCGCAACATCCCACGTGCCCGCAGATCAGGCACATCCGAAGATGTACCCAACTATCGCCCATCTTCAGGCACTCTTCACAACCTTTGGTCTTTGGTTTGACGTCGCGAATCTGATCGGTATGCGTGCAGACTTCAGCCATTTTGCCCCTCCCAGCTTTATTCTGGTTTACTTTGCCGCGTGAATCGGAATTCGCACCGCGAATCGCGTCTCTCCTGGAACGGAGTGAACGTTAATGTCGCCATTCATCTTCTTCACGACCCGATAGGCAATGTCCAGGCCCAGGCCGGTTCCCTGCCCAACATCTTTGGTGGTAAAGAACGGTTCGAATATGTGCGGCAGCACCTCATTTGGAATGCCCGGCCCGTTGTCCATAATCTCTACAAGCACAAATTCGCTATCTGGCGCGGTGCGCACCGTGAGCTTTCCTTTTCCTTTCATCGCATCCGCGGCATTGTCGATGATATTGGTCCATACCTGGTTCAACTCACTGCCGTGGGCCATTACCTTCGGAAGATCCGTTGCAAATTCTCGAACGACGGTGATTCCGTGTTTCAGCTTGTGGTTCAGGATGGTGAGGGTATTCTGCAGGCTTCTGGTGACATCCACTTCCTGCACCGCTCCCTGATCCATGTAGGAATATTCCTTAATGGCCGTCACCAGATCGGAAATCCGCGCGGTACTGTTCTCCAGCTCGTCGGCCAGGCGGTCCATCTCCAGCAGCGTGGCAAAGCGCACCAGCTCCGGACCCACCGAGTTGCCGGCTGCGTCCGCAAAGCTGTCCAGTTGATCGTCACTCAGATTGGCTTCGCAGATCAGCGGAGCAATCTTCCAGGGCTCGTTCACGCCGTGGGATTCGAGCCAGGCCTGCACCACATCTTCGCGATCGGCCCGCGCGAACTCGTCTTTGTGCTGCGGAGGTTTCAGGGCCGAGCGGATTTCCTCTTCTCGGACCGCTAGGACCCCACAGTCTTCCAGCAGCGGCGAAGCATCCCGGCTGGCCTGTCGCAGTCTCTGCAGGCAATCTCTAAGGGCACTGGCGGATCGCCGCGCCGCGGCGGACGGATTATTTAATTCATGAGCCAGGCCCGCAGAAAGTGTGCCCAGCGCCGCGAGCTTCTCGCTCTGCTGCTCCGCCAGCGTGAAGTTGCGAACCCGGTCGGTAAGCAACCCCACCAGGCGCTGAGAAAGCTCCGGCATGCGCAGCAACAACTCCGGAAATTTGCTCTTGGGAAACTCCAGGACGCGCACATCGGTCACCGCGCGTATGGACACCGCAAACGTTTTCATCCGCGAAAAAGGCAGCACTCCGGTAGGGGTCCCGGCCGGAATGTCGATGGTAGGGCTATCAGCACCGGCATTCTCCCGCCGTCCCCGAAGTTCGCCCTCCATCAACACAAACATTCGGTCGGCCGGCTCGTCTTCATGAACCAGGAATTCCCCTGCGGGAACTCGAAGCTCATGGCTCTGCGAGATGAACCATTCGATGCGCTCGGTGAGGAGATCGCTGAAGATTTGCACCTTGCGCAAGTCCGCGACCACCGCTGCCATGCTGGCTTGATCCATCTTTTCGCTCATGCGTTCCGCCCTCAAGGCGACAGTCACCTTCCGATTCGGGGGCCGACCTACTGTACCTTGGCAAGATATTGATGGATGAATTGAACCACTACGGCGCCTTCTCCAACGCCAGATGCCACACGTTTCACTGATCCGTGGCGCACGTCGCCGACCGCGAAAATTCCCGGCACGCTGGTTTCCAGCAATTTTGGATCGCGATCCAGGGTCCACGACCGCGGTCGTTTGCCGTCCCGCAAAAGATCGGGACCCGACAGCACGAAGCCGAGCTCGTCGCGATCGACCAGGTCTCCGAGCCACGCTGTTTGAGGTTGCGCTCCGATAAAAATAAACAAACTGCAAGCATCGATCTCTTGACGCTCGCGACTCGGGCCACGCTCCACGGTAATGCCCGACAATCGGGACTCGCCGCGCACCCCGACAACTTCGGTATCGGTCCAGACCTCGATCTTCTCCGTCTTTCCAATCTGTTCGACCAGGTAGTGTGACATGGTGGCAGCCAGGGATTCCCCGCGAACTAGCATGACCACCTTGTCTGCAAACTTGGAAAAATGCATGGCCGCCTGGCCGGCAGAATTGGCGCCACCCACGATATAAACGGTTTCGCCCTTGCAGGACAAAGCTTCCGAGGTGCCGCCGCCGTAGTAAACGCCGGCCCCCTGCAGCTTGTTGATGCCGGGTATATCCAAGGTTCGCCATTGGACGCCCATTGCCAGCAACAAGGCATGGCAGGAAATCTCCGTGCCATCGGCAAGCTTGACGCGACGGTACGGGCCCTCCACGCGAACGCCTAGCGCTTCCTGAGGAGCCAGTATCTCCACGTCGAAGCGCATCGCTTGCGCCACCGCGCGTCGTGCCAGATCGCCCCCCGTTAATCCGGACGGAAACCCCAGATAATTTTCGATGCGGGAGCTGAGTCCGGCTTGGCCGCCGGGCGCCTCCCGCTCCACGATCACCGTTCGAAGCCCTTCTGAAGCCCCGTAGACCGCCGCGGCCAGCCCAGCAGGCCCACCACCAATGATTGCCAAGTCGTAAAAATTCGTTTGCGCGTGAGTTCGCAAACCGAGCTTGTCGGCTACCGCTGGAAAAGCCGGTTCGGCGAGCCGCTCGCCGTCGGGGAACAGAATCAAGGGCAAGGTTTCCGCTTCTGGCCCAAGCGATTCAACCAACCGCCGCACTTCCGGATCGGTGGCAGTAAGTTCGATATCGATCCACTGGTACGGCACCTGATTCCGGCCCAGGAAATCTCGCAATTCGTAAGAACGCGAAGACCACCGCGTGCCCAGCACGCGAATTCCTTCGTACAGCGGTCGAAATTGCGACATCCAATCGTGCAGCAGATCGTCCAGCGCCGGAAAAAGCTTCTCTTCAGGTGGGTCCCACGGCTTCATCAGGTAGTAATGGACGCGAGCCTCGTTGATAGCCTCAATGGCCGCATTGGTGTCCGCGTACGCGGTCAGCAAGGCGCGCTTAGCTTGAGGATGAATATCCATGGCTTCGGTAAGAAAACCGACGCCATCCATGTTCGGCATGCGCTGGTCGGCCAATAACAACGCCACCGGGTGGTTCCGTGCCTTTAGTTCGCGCAGCGTAGTCAACCCCGCGCTAGCGGAGTCTGCGCGCATCACTCGATAATTCTGAGAATAGCGGGAGCGCAAATCTCGATCGATGGCCCTGAGGACCTCGGGATCGTCGTCTACCGTCAACACCACCGGTTTTGGCATAGCCCGCTTTAGATGATCCTCGCGGCGCATTCGTTACCATTCGTGCCGCGTTCCCTTGTTCCTGCAGGAAAGCTACAATCCCACCATACACGTGTCCGACCCTCTCTCGAGTGCCATTACCAGCCTGGGTTCCAGCGACGCGGCAGCGCGTCTGGCGGCCGCTACGCAGATCTTCTATCGCGGCCGCAGCAGCGCCGATGCAGCGATATCTTCCTGGTGGGAAGTTCCGGCGTTGCGGCTGCTTCTAGGATCCGAGCCAGTCATAACCGTTGGAATTGCCGTCCATCGGGAGGCATTCGAGCGGATTCGTGCTGCTAACGGGGCCCCGTCTCTGGCACAGATCCCGCCAGACCAAGATGCCGAGGAATTCGAACTGCACTTCCCTGGCCAAATTTCTCTCGACGTGCTCACCAGTCGTGAACCCACCGGACCAGGCGCGATCGCATCATTTCTTTCCAAATTCGGCGAAGGTATTCAGCAGGTGGAGTTTCTGTGTTCCAGCGTCGATCGCGCGACCGAGATATTGAGAGGAACGCTCGGGATCAACCCGGTGTATCCGAAAACTCGCGCCGGGGCCAACGGCTCCAGAATCAACTTCTTTCTGATTCCGACCGGAACCTTCGGAAAAATCTTGATCGAATTGTACGATCGCTCCTGACCGTCCCTAGTTTCCCGCAGACGGAAAGTTTGCGACGGAAAAAATCTGGTGCGCCGCCCGCAGCATTTCGCCCACCGTCCAGGCTTGCGCGATGCACCCGTGCGGCGTAAACGGGGCATCACCTTCGAAGATTTCTCCCAGCGTCCCCAAGCCGTACATGTGCACCGAGATCCCCAGCGGCTCCAGGAAGCGTAATGCCTGCTCGGGGCTTTGGTAGACGCGTAAGTGTGCCAGCACGAAAGGGCCCAACAGCCAACCCCACACCGTACCTTGATGATAGGCGGCATCGCGGTCGCGCGGGCCGCCGCTGTATTGCCCACGATACCCCGGTTCCCGTGGTCCCAGGCTGCGCATTCCGTAAGAAGTCAGTAGATGCTGAGCGCAGATATCAACCACCGCTTTCTGTTGTTCTTCGCTCAGCGGGCTTACCGGCAGCGACACGCTGAAGATCTGATTGGGTCGGAGGGCGGGGTCGTTTCCTATGCCCGGCGCATCGATCACGTCGTAGCAACATTCCCGATCCGCATTCCAGAATTTCTGGAAATTCTTGCGCGCTTTGGCGGAAAGTTTTTCGTATCCACCGCTGGCCTTTCCCAACTTCCGCGCGAACCCAGCCAACGTTTCCAGGGCATTGATCCATAGCGAATTCACTTCAACTGGCTTCCCGGTGCGCGGCGTAACCACCAGATCACCAACTTTCGCGTCCATCCAGGTAAGTTGAACGCCGGGACCTCCAGCGTAAAGTAGCCCGTCGTTAGGATCGACGTGGATGTTATAGCGAGTGCCGTTGACGTGAGCGTCAATCATTCCGGCGAGCACCGGGAAAAGCTCTTGGAGGGTCGTGGTGTCTGCTGTTGCGGCGAAATATTGACGGATGGCTTCGAAATACCACAAAGCGGCATCGACGGTGTTGTACCCGGGCTTACCGCCCGCGTCCGGAAAATTATTCGGCAACATCCCGCCATCCACATAGCGAGCATAAGCGAGAAGAATCTGGCGAGCCACATCGTTCCTCCCGGTCGCCAGCGTCAGTCCGGGAAGCGAAATCATCACGTCGCGGCCCCAATCGCCAAACCAGTGATAGCCCGCGATAATGCTGCGGCCATCGATCTGATCGGGAAGATTTCGCTTCACGATGAATTGATCCGCAGCCACCGCGCACTGCGGCAGCCACCCGGGCCAACCCCCGTTGGGCTTCGGAGTGAGCGCGCCCCAGCGTTCCAGCAAGTCCGCTTGCTGTGCGGCGACTTTCTTCCGGGTGCTCCCGGCATCTATTTCCGGTGAAGCTTCCGTGCTAACCACGAAATTCACCGTGGTGCCGACGTTCAATTTCGCTCGAAACAGTGCCGCAAACAGATGATCGTCGGTATCGTCCAGACCGCGTTCCTTTTCCACCGAAAGAAAACAGTTTCGGTACCATTCATGGCGCGGTTCACACGATGCGCCGACGCATTTTAGATAGAACGGCGTTGCTCCTGGGAACGCTTGGACCGCGACCCCGTTTTCGACCGGATCGATCTGCATGTGCCAGTCGCCCGCGTGGGTGCTGGAGTGGTAGTCCCGGTAGTTCACCAGCCCTTTCACTTCAATCTCGATCGAGGCTCGCCCGCGAACCAGCGAATACTGCACGTATGTGGTGTTTTCTCCCGGGCGCATAATGACTCGTTTTTCGAGCAGTAAATCGGCCACAGCGTAAGTCCACACTGGAGCCATGCCTTCCAGATGAAAGCTTTCGATATTCACGAAGCCTTTGGGATCGACGGTGCCGCCGCTCCATTGATGCGTTGCGAGAGGATATTCACTTCCAGCGTAATGAACGATTTCATCAAAGCCGGCGACCAGATGAGTTCTGCCCACCGGCGGGCGCAATGCCGCGATCAGCAGACCGTGGTACCTGCGGGTCATCGCTCCCGCGATGGTGCCGGAGGCAAAGCCGCCGATGCTGTTCGTCACCAGCCATTCGCGCGCGGTCGCCGCTTCGAAATTCCCGCAAACTTCGCGGCCAAACTGCACGATCGGTTCGATGGTCAAACCGCACGCCCCAGAATTAACTTTTCGCGCTCGACTTCGCTACCGGCTTCAGCCACTTGGTCATCAAGCAACGCCCGTGGTCCCGATAATCGAGCCGACGGTACAGGCTAACAGCGGCATCGTTCTGCGGGTCGACTTCCAAGTGAATCGCGTTGACGCCCAGCGCCCTGGCTCGTCCAGCCACGAATTCCATCGCCTGCGTCCCGAAACCCTGCCCGCGGAACTTGGGTTCCAGGTAAAGCTCGTCGATAAACGCCTCCCGCCCGTGGTACTCAAAACTGAATCCGAGCGTCAGAATGACATAACCGGCGGTCTGATTGCCCACATCGATTAACCATGCTTTTCCAAAATCAGGGTGCGCCCGGAACAATATCCAGGCATGGCGAACCGCTGCTACCTCGAATGGCACCACGGGATCTTGCGCCGCCAATTTGCGCATCATGGCGATGAGACAATCCAAGTCGTCGCCCGTGGCTTCCCGTAACCGTAACTCGGCTTTTGGATCGCTATTCACCGCTCTGTTCGATCAACTTGGCCACTAGGCCGCTCCATCCGGTTTGATGACTGGCACCCAGCCCGGCGCCATTGTCGCCGTGAAAATACTCGTAGAAAAGAATCAGATCCCTCCAATGCGGATCGGATTGAAATAGCTCTGCTCCGCCGGACACCGGACGGCGTCCTTGCGGGTCCCGCAGGAAAATGCGGGTCAGCCGCCGCGAAATTTCGGCCGAGACTTCCCACAAATCCAGCTCCTTTCCTGAATTCGTTGGGCATTCGGCTCTAAAATCCTCGCCATAGTAATAATGAAATTTCTGCAGCGACTCGATCAAGAGATAGTTAACCGGAAACCAGATAGGCCCTCGCCAGTTGGAGTTGCCACCGAAAATCCCCGTCGCCGATTCAGCCGGCTCATAGTCCACGCGGCTGACGTGCCCGTCCACGGTGACTTCGTAAGGATGATCCAGGTGGTAGCGCGACAACGCCCGTATCCCGTAGGGCGACAGAAACTCGGTTTCGTCCAACATGCGAGCCAGCACACGTTTCAGTTGTTTGCGGCTTACCAGCGATAACAACCTTCGCACACCTCGCGCGGAATGCTCGGTCATCTCGATGTGCTCGCCGATGTCGGCATGATTGTCAATGAACCACTGCATGCGCCTTTTGAAACCGGGCAAGCGATCTACGATTTCAGGCTCCAGGGTCTCCACCGCGAAAAGCGGGATCAATCCAACCATGGAGCGAATCTTGATGAAGTCCTCATTTCCATCGGGCAAATGAAGAACATCGTAGTAAAACCCGTCGGTGTCGTCCCACAGAGAACGCGCTTCCGTTCCCACATCGTTCATGGCATGCGCGATGTTTACGAAATGCTCGAAGAATTTACTGGCGACATCTTCGTAGGCGGTGTCTTCCTTCGCTAGTTCCAGTGCAATCGCCAGCATATTCAGGCAATACATACCCATCCAGCTGGTGCCATCGGATTGTTCCAGATGCCCGCCCGTCGGTAGCGGTGCGGACCGGTCAAAAACGCCGATGTTGTCGAGCCCCAGGAACCCACCCTGGAAGATATTCATGCCGTCGGGGTCTTTGCGGTTCACCCACCAGGTGAAATTCAAGAGCAACTTGTGGAATACCTTCTCCAGGAACTTGCGATCCGCGACTCCGCGCAGCCGGCGCTCAATCTTGTACACTCGCCAGGCAGCCCAGGCATGCACTGGCGGATTCACATCGCCGAAAGCCCATTCATAGGCTGGTAGCTGGCCGTTGGGATGCATATACCATTCGCGAAGAAGCAGGACCAGCTGATCCTTGGCAAAATCCGGATCGACCAACGCGATTGAAATGCAGTGAAACGCCAGGTCCCACGCTGCATACCAGGGATATTCCCATTTATCCGGCATGGAAATGATGTCATCGTTATAGAGGTGGGTCCAATCCTTGTTACGGCCCTGCAGGCGTTCTTTCGGTGGTGGCGGGTTGCCAGCATCACCGGCCAGCCAGGTGCGCACGTCGTAGTGATAATGCTGTTTGCACCACATCATTCCGGAGAGAGCCTGCCGCATCACAAGTTTCGAATCGTCGGAGAGCTCCTTGGGTATTCTCGATGCGTAAAATTCATCGGCCTCGCTCTGCCGAAGGGCGAATAGCGCGTCAAATCCTTCAGCAAAATCGTTGGCTGCCGGCACGCCCGCTGCGCGATCGGGCTGCCCCGGTGGCAGAACGGTTCCAACCATCCTCGAATCGGCGCCCATAAATCCGAGAGGGCCCGTATCGGTCAGCCGAAGCTTTAACGTGCGGGATTCGCCGGGCCCCAGCAGCAGGGGATAAACAGCAGCCATCTTGGTTCCCATTTGGGCGGGGTTGACCGCGGCCTTGTCGCCATTGATCACGAACGAATGAAAGGCGTCTTTAACGTAAGAACGACTCTGGATGCCAAACAGCCGCTGATAGTTTGTTTCATTTTCCGTGAAGATGAGTTGTGGTTGCCCCTCACAAAGAAACCACCGCTTGCCGTATTGCCAGTGCTGGACCTCAGCACTCACTGCCCCGGGCCAGGCGGGAGCCGTGCGAATCACCGGTCGACGCAAATCCGGTCCCCAGGACCAGGTGTTTCGAAACCACAAGCTGGGCAAAGCTTGTAATGTTGCCGGCTCAGGTCCCCGGTTCACCGCGGTGATTCTAATCAGGATGTCTTCTACGTCGGCCTTGGCATACTCAACGAAAATATCGAAGTACCGGTTCTCGGCAAAAACGCCGGTATCGATGAGTTCGAACTCCGGTTGATCCCGACCGCGCCGGCGATTCTCCTCCACTAATTGCTGATAGGGGAACGCGGCCTGAGGGTATTTATACAGCGCACGCATGTAACTGTGCGTGGCGGTCGAATCCAGATAGAAATAATATTCCTTAACATCCTCGCCGTGATTTCCTTCATGCCCGTTGAGCCCGAAGAGCCGCTCTTTTAGTATCGGGTCGCGCCCGTTCCACAGCGCCAACGCAAAGCAGATCATCTGATGGCGGTCGCTGATCCCGCAAATGCCGTCTTCCCCCCAGCGGTAGGCGCGGGAGCGCGCGTGATCGTGAGGAAAGTATTCCCACGCGGTGCCCCCGGGGCTGTAATCTTCGCGAACGGTTCCCCATTGCCGCTCCGAAAGGTAAGGACCCCATCGCTTCCAGTGTTTCTTTCGGGTGCGTGCTTCTTCGAGGCGTTTGTCTTCCGTGGTCGTAAGTCGTGGCACGAGGGTGTCCTAAACGATAGTTTCCGTTCGAATAGAAGCTAGCTATGGTCGCATGGCTTCTGTAAGTAAATAAATAAGGGTCGGGCTTGGCGACTATCCAACCCGCGGCACTGCTTTGGCCTCGCTTGCGGTCGTAGCTGAGCTAGAAACAACTGTGAAGTCCGGCCGAAGCACTTTTCCCCGGCTTGTAGTCTAATGGCAATGGTCAGCAGCATACGCCGTCTGAACCGAGTGTCCAAGGAGTTCGAATCATGCCCGGCTCAAGCAGTCTTCAGAGATCACCTGTGAACTTTTGTACGGCTAATCTGACCATCCTTTTGATGGCCCTCCTGAGCGTATTGCCGGTACGTGCCCAGGAGCGGCCCGCCGACAACACCCTGAGAAAGCTGAACGAATCGGTGGATGCATTGATCAAGAAGGTTTCGCCGAGCGTGGTGCAAATCCTGGTGACCGGCTACGGACCGGTCGAATCCAGTGAACACGGCAACACCGCTGTGGTGATCGGACGGCAGCGTGCCATCGGTTCTGGATTCGTGGTTGACTCAGACGGTTACGTTCTGACCAACGCGCACGTCGTCAACGGTGCGCAACGCGTCCAGATCGTAGTGCCCACGGGAAATGGCGACGGCTCGCTCCAATCGATCCTTTCCGCACGAACAAATATCGTGCCGGCGCGAGTCGTTGGCGTAGCGCGAGACGCAGATCTGGCGTTACTGAAAATGGACAACGTGAAACTGACGGCCTTGCCCCTCGCTTCTTACCGGAATATCCGGCAAGGAGAAGTGGTGCTGGCTTTCGGGAGCCCCGAGGGCCTTCGTAACACGGTGACCTTGGGAGTGGTTTCGTCTGTCGCCAGGCAGATCGATCCCGACTCGCCGATGGTGTACATTCAAACCGACGCGCCGATCAACCCGGGAAATTCCGGTGGCCCGCTGGTTAACGTGGATGGCGAAGTGGTGGGAGTGAATACGTTCATTTTGTCGCAAAGTGGCGGCAATGAAGGGTTGGGATTTGCGATCCCCAGCAGCGTGGTGAACCAGGTCTATCAGCAGCTGCGAAAATTTGGTCACTTGCATCGGACTGAAATTGGAGTTGGGATTCAAACCATCACCCCGGTGATGGCGGCCGCACTGAACTTGCCTCACAGCTATGGGGTCATCGTATCGGACGTGCTGCCGGACACCCCTGCCGCCGCCGCCGGCATCCGCATCGGTGACGTGCTCTTGTCCATTGATGGAAGACTGGCAGACAGCGTTCCCTACGTCTCGTTCCGCCTGATGTCCGTCAGCAGCGGAGAAAAAGTGCACATTGAATTGTTGCGCGGAAAAGAACGTCTGGCTTTCGACGTCCCGGTGATCGAGCGGGCCGACAATATGGATCAGATCACTTCTCTCGCCGACCCCGAAAAGAATCTGGTCAGGCCACTGGGAATTCTGGGAATCGAAATCGATCAAAAAATCGCGGGAATGGCGCCAGACTTGCGCGATCCTTACGGGATCATTGTCGCAGCACGCTCCACGGAAGCCACCAGTGATATTCCGCTCAACTCTGGCGACGTTATCCGCACCCTGAATGGCGAGCCGATGACGACGCTGCAACGCCTGCGCGACGCTCTGAAAGCGCTTCAGCCCGGCGCTCCGGTAGTCTTGCAAATTCAGCGCGACGACCGCCTGCTATACATCCCCTTCACGCTGGAGCAGCCGCTCTAACTGCGTTTCTCACCTGAGCAGCCCCGTAGCTGCGTTTCAGGCTTTCGAGCATCTCCAAGCAACCGCGCCTTCGATCGCCGGACGGTTCACCGAAAGGTTTACCGAAGAATTCCCGCCGGGCTGCCCCCATCCATGAGCGAAAACCATCCACTGGCAGGCAAAATGATCGCATTGGCCACCAGATAGCTGGTGAGCACCCAGGTGGCTTCATCGGTCGTAGCCGAAAGACTACCGGCAATGTGAGGTAGGGCCACGGAAGCGATAGCGGTGTCCAGCAGCTCCACAAACGTCGGCGGCATCACCGACGCCGCGATTGGGCATGGGCTGCAGTCCGGGCACCAGGCGTCTAGCGAGTTCGCACTTGAATCTTCAGGCACTGGAGGGTCGGTTCCGATTTGGTTAACTTCCGCAAAGAGATCGAGTGTCGATCCACGCGAACTGGGCGATGGCCACCGCACCTCCGCGGAACTCCTTTGATGCCAATCGAGGATGAAATGTATGCAGTGCTGGATACAGCGATCGCTGGACTTCGAGGTTAAATACCTACGTAAGGTTGGCGTCGCAGAAACTGCCCGAAACCCGGCCGGCCAATAAATTGTCCGGCTTCAATAATAGTGCGCCCTCGTGACAATACCGTCCTCGGAACTCCGGTAACCTGAACGCCCTCGAACATCGAATAATCCACACGCATATGGTGGGTTTGCGAGCTTATGGTTTGCTGTTCGATGGGATTGAAAATGACCAGATCGGCGTCCGACCCCACCGCAACGGTACCCTTGCGGGGAAAAAGTCCAAAGAGTTTCGCCGGTGCGGTAGAGACCAACTCCACAAAACGATTCGCTGAAAATCGCTTGTTGTGCACACCGCCGGTATAGATCAGGCTAAGCCGATGCTCGATGCCGGGTCCGCCATTGGGAATCTTCGTGAAATCATCCTTGCCCAACTCTTTCTGTTCCTTGAAGCAAAACGGGCAGTGATCGGTGGACACCACCTGCAAAGTATCCTGCTTTAGCCCTTGCCACAGCTTTTCCTGGTGCCATTTCTCGCGCAGCGGCGGAGTGAATACGTACTTGGCGCCCTCAAAGCCAGGCGCATCCATATTTTCCAGCGACAAGTACAAATATTGCGGGCAGGTCTCCGCGTAAGCCGGCAACCCCCGATCGCGGGCCTCCCGTACTTTCTCCAGCGCTTCGTTACAGGACAGATGAACGATATACACTGGCGCCCCAGCCATCTCCGCCAGAGCAATGGCCCGAGAGGTCGCTTCGGCTTCGGCGGTCGTAGGCCGCGTGAGCGCGTGATATTTCGGAGCTCGCTTCCCTTCCGCCAGCGCCTGCTGCACGATCACGTCGATCGCTCCGCCGTTTTCCGCGTGCATGCAAATCATCCCGGAGTGCTTCGCAGCCTGGGACATCGCGCGAAAAATCGTAGCATCGTCCAGCATAAACACACCCGGATAGGCCATGAACAATTTGAAACTAGTCACGCCTTCGCGTATCAACGGCCCCATTTCATCCAGCTGCGCTGCGGATACATCGGTGATGATGCAGTGGAACGCGTAGTCGATGGTCGCTTTGTCGTGCGCTTTTTTCATCCAAGTATCGAACGCGTGCCGCAAAGTCTGCCCTTTGTATTGAATCGCGAAATCGATCAGCGTGGTCGTACCGCCAAATGCCGCGGCCACCGTGCCAGTCTCAAAGTCGTCTGCGCTGGTGGTGCCGCCAAAGGGCATATCCAGGTGCGTGTGAACATCGATGCCGCCGGGCAGCACTAGGTGTTGCGCAGCGTCGATCACTCGCGTGGCGTTCTCAGCCGGCAATTGGTCGGCGATCGCAGAGATCTTGTCGCCAACGATGCCCACGTCGGCACGCGTCGTATCGGCCGCGGTCACGATCGTTCCGTTTCTGATGATCGTGTCGAATCGCATGATTCAGCTCCGAGCGTCGGGTGACGCCTTCAGGGACCTTTCCCAACTGGTTCGTGTTTGATAGCAGCGGCTAGCCGCCTAGACGCGAGTCGCGCTGTATCGCGGCACGACCTCGCGACCATACACGTCCAACGTATCTTCCTCTTCGCCACACATCAGATAAATGTTGAACTGGGTCACGCCGACACTTTTCAGCTTTTCCAGCTTCGCAAGGTGCTTTTCAACGGGTCCAATCAGACAGAAGCGGTCCACGATTTCATCGGTGACAAAATTAGCGTTGTCGCTGCCAACTTCGCAGTGATGCAGATAATCGTAGCCGCCGCGGTTACGAACAAAGGACACCAGACTCTCCGGTAAGTCTTCCGGCTTATATTTCGAAACTAAATCCACTACGTGGTTGGAGACCAGCGCCGGAAACCAGCGAACGCGGTCGCGAGCAACCGCATCATCGTTCGACACCCACACCGGAGCAGCAGCCATCACCCGAATTTCCGCAGGGTCGCGCCCCGCCTCGCGCGCCCCTTCATGGACAAAACCCAGACACCAGGAAATCAAGTCCGGATCGGCAAATTGCAGAATCACGCCATCACCGATGCGGCCCGCAGTCCGCAGCGCTCTTGGCCCGTAGCCCGCGACCCAAACCGGGGGGACGCCTGCAGTCGCCCACGGAAAGCGTGCGTTCGCACCTTCGTGTTCAACAGAGTGTCCGGCGTTCAGTTCTCGAAACGCCTTCACGAACTTTTCCAGATTTTCCAGCGTGGTCGGTTTCTTTCCCAAGACCCGCCGGGAGCTGTCTCCCCGGCCGATACCCATTTGCATCCGTCCGTGAGAAATCAGATTGAGCGTTGCGAACAAGCTCGATGCTACGGTTAAATCGCGCACCGCCGGATTGGTGACGCACGTACCCAGCCGCATCGTCTTGGTATTCGCAGCCATCAACGTCAGCAACGGGAACGGCTCCATCCAGATGACGTGAGAATCGAAAATCCACGCATCGGCGAAGCCCGCAGCTTCCGCCTGGCCGGTGAGGCTGACAATGCGATCGACGGAGATATCCGGCTTGATGGTGATCCCCAATTCCATCGAACTTTCCTCTCAGACCGCTGCTAGCGCGGCCGCCCGCTTCTTGCTGTCAGTACAAAGTACACTACAAAACTCACCGCGAAACCTACGAACCACGCGTAGTTGTACAACACCCGCAGCGGCGGCACCACTAATCCTATGAACGCGACCGCCGCTCCCGCACCAAGAGCGGAAATTGCCTGCAAATGGAACCCGTGACGATATTCATATCGGCCGCCGCGCAGATACAAATCATCAACGGATAACATCTTCTTCCTTACCACGAAATAATCACAAATGAGCACGCCCGCGATTGGTCCCAGGAATCCAGAGTAGCCGACCAGCCAACCAAAAATATAACTTCCATAGTTGGCCATCAATTTCCAGGGCTGCATCAGCACGCCCACCGCGCAAGTGATCAGCCCACCGGTGCGGAAGCTGATGCGACTCGGCGACAGATTCGAGAAATCGTTCGCGGGTGAAACCACGTTGGCGGCAACGTTGACGTTCAGCGTAGCCACCAGAAGCGCCAGCATCGCCAGTACCACCGCCCAGGGATTGCCTAGCCGCGCGAGCACCGCGACTGGATCCCACAGCGCCTGACCAAAAATGATTAGCGTGGCCGACGTGACCGCGATTCCGATAAACGAATAAAACGTCATCGTCGCCGGTAGACCCAGCGCTTGACCAACCACCTGATCGCGCTGGCTATGAGCATACCGCGTGAAATCCGGGATATTCAGCGAAACGGTAGCCCAGAAGCCCACCACGCCGGTTAGCGACGGAACGAAAAAGTGAAAGAAATCGCCGAAGCTTTGGAATTTGGAAGGAGTAGATAGCATCGGCCCGAACCCGCCGGCCCTTCCGCGAGCCCACAAAAGTAACGCCAAACCGATCAGCAGCAGAAACGGTGCTGAAATTCCTTGCAAAAGGCGAATTGTTCCAATCCCACGGAGAATCACCAGAACATTCAGGATCCAGAAAAAAGCAAAACACAGCGCCGCTCCGTAGGAAAAATGGCTCCAGCCGGGCGCCAACGCAAGAATCATGGCGTTGATGGCTTCACCGCCAATCCAGGTTTGAATTCCGAACCAGCCGCACGCCACCAAGGCGCGAAGAATCGCGGGTACATTCGCGCCCAGAACGCCAAACGAAGCGCGCGCAAACACCGGAAACGGAATACCGTACTGCGCGCCGGCGTGCGCATTCAGCAGCATTGGAATCAGCACCAGAACGTTCCCCAAGAAAACGGTGAAGAGCGCCTGCTTCCAGTCCATGCCGCCCGCGATCATGCCGCTAGCCAGCATATACGTCGGAATATTCACGCTCATGGAAATCCACAGCGCTGCATAGTTGTAAGTACGCCAGGTCCGCCGAGCTGGCGATACCGGCGCAAGGTCTGTGTTATACAGACTTGCGTTGTACAGCGAGCTGTCGCAAATCGGCTGGTTTACAGGCACGTGGTGGTATGCGCCTGGAACATTGAAACGATTCCACATCGTCGCAGGCGATGCGAGAGTCTACTCTTGCCTACCACTGCCTACAACTCTTGCGATGAGGGTCAGAGATGGGTTCGCTTCGCGATTTCCCTTGCGCGAATATCGCCCCGTCGACTCAGGTCCGATGAAGTAGCATGGGTGAGGAAAGACGCCGGTTAGGAATTTGGCCGAGGCCTGCATTTACTCCTAAAACAGGCAAAACCCAACAAACGGAAGCATTTCACGGTTTTCCGGACTCGCTTGGCCTACTTTCCTAAGCCGCGTAAGCCCTAATGAGTCAGGAGCGATGATGGCCCATCAAGCACCACTGAAATATATCTTCTATATTGCCGCCACACCGGAGAAGGTGTGGGAAGGATTTGTGTCGCTGGAGTCGAACCGCATCATCTTCTCGGGCGCTGAGCTTCAGGCGGACTTTAGGCCTGGCGGCTTGCTCGCATGGGTGGGCGCGGGATCCGATGGCAAATCCATAACCTACGTACGAGGGAAGGTCCTTCGGTTTGAGCCACCAAAAGTCTTTCAGTACACCTTCGCTATGGGCCAAAATGATAAGGCATCCCGCGCAACTATCGAACTCGTGCCCGAGACCGAAGCCACAAGAGTAACGGTGACGCATGACGAGTGGGCCGAGAATGACCCTACTTACGCTGCCTGCGCCGATGGATGGCCACGTATTCTTTCCCGCCTGAAGACGCTGCTGGAGACGGGGAAGACATTCAAGCCGCATTGATGGTCTGAAGTTTTCGATCCGCCGGTATTCCCCCAAACTTAGCGGATGCGGGAGGGACGATCATCGCTGAGCGCCCCCGCACAGATCCGTACGAGCGCTTCTGCGCATGCGGCTCCCCACCTCGGATGGGTGGCGAGAAAGCGAACTCTAACGGACAGACCGGACATGGGACCTAGTGTTCGGTAATGCGGGTGGTCTCGACAGGTCGATGCAACACCATCTGATAAATCCACGTCCGCGAAAGACTTTAGGTTTTGAGACTCCTGCCACGAGACTTCGAGCAAGGGTTGCCCCCACCCATTGGGCTGGCAGCGGTTACCGGACGATTGGATTGGTTCCTGACCGCATATCCGATCATCCGACGTATTCATTCCAACCAACCGAGCACTTGGGGACCCAATCCTGCGGTTGGTGATTGGGCAGCGCGGCACTTGTTGCTCCCTCCGAGGACAGTCAGAATCTACCAGTGGCGCGGGAAGGAGACACACATGAGGCGAGCCCGTGGATCATTGCTGGCCAGTGTCGCTGGTTCCCTTCTGTACTTGGGACTTGCCGTTTTGGGTCGGGGTGGGATCGTCGCATTCTTTTCGATACCCGCCCTCACAGCAGTCGCCGTCTCAACCTTGGGACTGGTCGTGGTGGGTCTTTTCAGCCCGGTAAATCTCAGTTCCGGAGTGCGGGAGGACCGCGACAATCGCTGGGCTCTCGTCGCCTTGATGGTAATCGGGTTCGCGAGTGCGTATCTGCCGGCCTACACGGACCGGGTCGGGTTCTGGACTGTGGACGGCAACGGCGTCCGTTGGTTCGGCGTCGCGTTGTTCATCGCCGGCGGTTTGTTGAGGCTTTGGCCGGTATTTGCACTCCAAGGACAGTTCAGCGGACTGGTGGCAATCCAGCCCGGACATACGCTGGTGACCACCGGGGTCTACAGCGTCGTCCGCAATCCCAGCTATCTGGGATTGCTCGTAAACGCGTTGGGCTGGGGACTTGCTTTTCGGTCTGGAATTGGGGTGCTGCTCGCGATACTTAATGTCCCGCCGCTACTGGCACGCATACGGTCGGAGGAGATGCTGCTAGAGTCGCAATTCAAGGGCGAATACGAAGCCTACCGAGCCCGCACCTCACGCCTGATCCCTGGTCTGTATTGACTTAATACCTGCGATACAGCATGGCGTAACAAGCGGCCACCCTTGGTGCGGCGAGATGGGAGAAGCTTAACCGCGCCAATGATTCGAAGCTCAGGCGCGACATAGCCATGAAGGTCCTGCCGCAGGCTTCACCGCGGCGCCTCAAGCCGAAACCGCTCTGGCAGGCTTGGTTCTGTTCGCCAGCAAAGCCAGCCTCTGCTCGTGACTCATTGGCTCCCACGGGACAAGTTTCTCGGCGAGAACATCCATTCTGCGAAGGAGAGTCAACTCGACGAAAAGCTCCATAAAATCCAGGTCCCGAAAGATCAAGGAGCCGGACTCTTTCATCTTGTCGCGAATCCGCTCAAGATGGGCCGGCATCTCGGTCCAGTGCAGCGCAGATCGGTGGTGATGACAGAGGTGGTATCCTTCGTTCATAAAGTTCACCTCATCAAAGATAGTCACGGTACACGCAAAATAATCCTCGGGACGTTCCGGATCACAGAAAGCGTGCTGCACCCACGAGGTGATTGCCATGATGAAGTTCATGCATAGAAGAGGAACTAACACGAACGCGATCCCAATTCTCCAATCGTAAATAAAGACAGCTCCGAAATAAACGAAGTACCGCGTTATTCCCCAGAACACTCGATTTCGGTTCTTTTCATCACCTCTCGCTTTAAAGTAGGCGTATGGAGCAAGCCCCAGGGTCGTCCAAATGTTGTCCGAAAGATACCAAAGGAAATGCACTGGATTGGTTCGATCATAGCCACTGGTGGAGGCATAATCGTCGGATCCGCCGTTCTCTTTATGGTGGAGACGGACATGAACGGTCCGACCCAGTTCTGGAAGGTCCCCATACAAATATCCGAGAAAGAATTCGACGTAGCGGCCGAAGACCCTGTCGTATTTCTCCGAGAAGTACCCTCGGGGCCGGTGCGCCTCCATGTGTTTGGCGCTGAACATCCTCACGGACCGTTGGAACTTGAGACCACATAGGGAAAGATAAAAAGCGATCGCGAGCAGAAGCCGAGGCTTCCCCAAAACCAGTTGGATCACGAAAATTGGCACGGCGGTAAGGCTGAGGGAGACCATGAGTCGTAGCGCGGGGGTGTCTCGGGAGTCCCGCAGAACTTCTTGGCCCAGCCTGTCGAGGAACCGGTCGTAGGCCCGCGAGAGAAATTGATACCCGTCGCGTAAGGGACGAATCCTCCCGAATAGCACAGCCGCGCCATAGCATCCGAAGGAAAGCGCGCCCACGAGCGATATGGCAGCAATGCTTGCCAAAGCCATGAGTACTGCCCAGAACCGAAATACGAGTTTGAGGATAGCCGCAGGCTTGATCGCACGCCAATACGTCTTTGAGCGAGTGCCTTTTCGCTCGTAGTTCAAATCCGCTGCCGATAACTTGCCTACAAATTGCATGTTCGTCGTTATGCTGATCGACGGGCTTGGTCCGGTGTCGACGCAAAGGATTCTACACTCAAGGGACCGAAAGTTCAGCGTCGAACGGCTGTGCTCGATAAACGCGCAACCGCTCATGTGCAGTCGCCCCAGGCAGACGTCCGGTAACGCGACGCCATATAAAAGGGCGGTCCTTTGGATTAGGTTTTGAGTGTTCGCCTCAACCCCCCCGGAAAGGAGCACCCCCGTATGGATAACGTGAATGATATCGGCATGGATGGGCGCAAGGAAGCGGCCTCGACCGCGGTCTTGAATGTGTCTGGCAAGGTGGTGATGGAATGCACCATCGAAACGCATACGTCCATTCACTGTCTGCTGTCGCATCATGGTGGGATGGTTCGGGCAATCCGGAGGTCGTGAGGGTCGTTGAGGCTCTTTAGTCGCTATTTCCACTCTTGGCCGCATTCTTCCCTTTCTTCCATTCTTGTTCAATCGAAGGCGGAAATTTGCCCATTTGCGAGAGGAACGCGCTCAATTTCCAAATCTGATCGTCACTGAAAACATTCCCCCAGCCGGGCATTCCTGTAAATCGTATTCCATGCTTAATGATGTAGAAGTTCTCGTTCTCGGGCATGTCGGGCGCATCTTCCAGAAACCGCGGCGCGGGCGGATAGAAAGAGCTGCCCAGGACAGGCTTAGGATCTTCGGGATCGCCGTGGCAACTCGCGCAATTCGCCTTGTAAACCTTCGACGCTTCAATCAAGTTCGCGTCTGTCGCCGGGATTGGGTTTCTGGTGTCGGGCGCATGGCGCTTGGTCGAGGCGTCGAGAACTTGCATGGCGTACTTCTGTTCGAACTTAGACGGAGTTTGATCGGCACGGAAACTGAAGAGCCCAAGATCAAGAAAGACGTAAGTCCCCACTGCAATAAGCGAGAGAGCAATGACGCATCCCATAAAAACCTTCATCGGCTTGCTCCTCTCAACATCGCCACCGACCCAGCCGGCACATTGGGTTTCTCATCTGCTTCGAGTCAACAGCAATACAGCCAACTGCAGCCTGCAGGTTAGTGGCATCCACGACTGATCCCTCACGAATCATGCAAGAGGGACTTCTCTTAGTGTAGCCGCCGCTGGATGACAATTCCAAACAGCCTCTAAAAGACTGGCGTCCTAATGGTGGATGACCGGATATTGTCCGGTTACCGTAATTACGAACCAAAAAGAAATGTTCATTTTCCCGTCCCTATTCTGCCCCACTCGGTGGTTTCCGCGCGGCAGACTGAGTGCTAACATACCAAAAGGAATTCAATTGGTGTGGGCAACGCCAGGAACGAATACTGTCCGGGTTGCGCAGCCACTAGGCACTTGCAACGTTGATGCCTCGGGCAGCTGGATCGCCGATGAACTTCGCCTTATGCTTGTGGCGAGCGGATTAGCGAGAAGAGTGAACTATGAAAGAGAATCTACCGTTAATCGTAACGTTGTCCTCGGAAGCGTCCTACGCGGAAAACTATGACAATCACCCTGTAGCCAATGTAAACGACCACGTTGTACGGATCAGCATGATGACCCACCCGTATCATTGGCACTCTCATCCGAACTCAGACGAAACATTTCTTATTATCGAAGGCGGGCTTGTGATCGAATTCGAGCACGGTGAAATCCAACTCGCTCCGGGCCAGATGACAACAGTTCCTCGCGGTCTAAGTCACCGTACTCGACCTTTGGGCCGCCGGACCGTCAATCTGACTTTCGAAGCTGCCAACGCCGAAACAGAGCCGAAGAAAATCTGAGCAGCTCACCGCCGCAAGACTTGGTGCGCATGCGAACAAATTGTGGTTTGTTGGCGATGCGGACACATCTGTCCTAGCAGGGCTCCACTTCACATTTCCGGTAAGCGCGTTCTATAAAAGGGGATGTCAAGAGAAACACCGCACCGTCGACCGGAGGGAGAAGAGTTTTTCTTGGCTTCCAGCCCTGGTAATGGAGTGAGGCGGTCGGGCTTTTCCACGTTCCGAGAATTCATCTTCTGGCGTGACGACATCATCGGCTTTCGGACGCAAACAAGCAGCGCGGTTGATGGTGTCAACCATGGTTCTATCTGAGGCTCGGGGCCTATAGCTTTTCTGGTTGTCCGAGGGACCATATGGTTATGCACCAGCAGCAGGGCGTCCAACTGTGGGTAGAAAAACTGGGCGCCCGCGCGTTCGGCCGGCCATTGGCCATGTCCAAGAAGGAGTTGTTGTAGTGGAACCGTTTCGGATTCATGTCGCAGACGAGGTGCTCGACGATCTGCGGGCGCGGTTGCGCCATGCAAGATGGCCCGACCAGGTACTTGGCATAGGCTGGGAACAGGGCACTGAGCTGGACTGGTTGCGGCGCCTCGTGTCCTACTGGGCCCATGAGTTCGACTGGCGTGCCTGGGAGCGGAAGCTCAACGCGCTCAACCACTTCACCTGGGAGGGCATCCACTTCGTGCACCAGCGCGCCGCATCCGGCCGCGGTGTGCCGCTCATCCTCACGCACGGCTGGCCCAGCAGTTTCCTCGACTACCTGGAAATGCTGCCGATGCTCGAGGACTTCGACGTGGTCGTGCCCTCCCTGCCAGGGTATGGATTCTCGCCGCGCCCACCCGAGGTCGGCATCAACTACCGGTACGTCTTGGAGCGCTGGCACCGGCTCATGACCGAGCTCGGGTATTCCCGCTATGGTGCGGGCGGCGGTGACTTCGGCGCCGGCGTGACGACGTTCCTTGCACTGGCCCATCCCGAGTCGGTGATTGGGATCCACCTCACCACACTGGAGTCGGAGCTCACTCCCGAAGTGGACGACGCCGAGCTGTCCGATGTGGAACGTTCATACCTCGCGGTGAAGCGGGGCTGGGACGCGACCGAGCGGGGCTACAGCGCGATCCAGTCCACCAAACCGCAGACCGTCGGCTATGGACTGAACGACTCCCCGGCCGGGCTGGCCGCATACCTGGGCGAGAAGTGGCACTCGTGGAGCGACGTCACACCCCCCGTCGACTTCCTCTGCGCCACGCTCACCCTGTACTGGGTCACGCAGACCATCACCTCTTCGATGCGCGACTATTGGGACAATCGCTGGTACCCGGTCGAGCCCGCCTACGTCGGGACGCCCACGGCGTTCGGTGTCTTCGCGCACCAGACCGTTCCCGAGGGCGAGCCGCCGCGCTCGTATCTGGGGCGCGTGTACAACATCCATCGCTGGACAGTCTTTCCGCATGGCGGGCACTTCGCCGCGGCTGAGGAACCGGCGGCGATCGCAGGGGACCTGACCGCTTTCTTCCGTGACCTAAGCTCGGGCCATAGAACGGTCGGCTGATGTTTCCAAGTCCCGCACGGATTATCGGGATGGTCGGTTACAGGTTAATCGTGCACTTCAACGGGATTCAATCTTGCCCTGCTCACCCTCTCGCCACGAACGCAATCCGACGCAGCTCCCAAGCTGTACCCAATCGTCGCGGCGAAAGGCTTCCATCTTACAATTTCACAACAATGCAGCACGATCCGACGGAAGCATACTTGAGGGGCACGTCGTGAAAGCAATTGTACGCACACAATACGGACCACCGGATGTGCTGCAGTTCAGGGAGGTAGAAAAACCTGCCCCCAAGGATAATGAGGTTTTGATAAAGCTTCACGCAGCATCGGTAAATCCACTGGACTTGTTCACCATGAGAGGGGCGCCGCTGATCCGTCTGATTCCGGGGCTGCGCACACCAAAGGACAAGCGAATAGGCGTTGATGTGGCTGGGCAGGTCCAATCGGTGGGCAGGAACATAACCCAGTTTAAACCAGGCGACGAGGTGTTCGGCGTGTGCCGCGGGGCCTTTGCCGAGTATGTGTGTGCTACTGAAGATAAGTTGGCACGGAAGCCAGGCAACCTATCGTTTGAAGAAGCAGCAGCCGTACCCGTGGCGGCGATCACTGCCCTTCAGGGTCTTCGTGATAAGGGAAGAATCCAGCAGCGCCAGAAGGTTCTGGTCGATGGCGCGTCTGGTGGCGTGGGTACGTTTGCGGTGCAGATTGCCAAATCATTTGGGGCCGAAGTCACTGCCGTGTGCAGCACCAGGAATGTGGAGACGGCACGATCGATTGGCGCAGACCATGCCATTGACTACATGCGTGAAGATTTCACGAAAAGTGGGCAACGTTACGATCTGATCCTGGGTGCGAATGCCCACCACTCGATTTTTGATTGCAGACGTGCGTTGACTCAGGACGGAATTTATGTCGTCGTCGGTGGTTGTTTGGCTCGAATTTTCCAAGCTATGTTACTGGCGCCGTTACTGTCACGGATTGGGAACAAGAAGACGGTCTTCTTTATCGCGAACACGAACCAGAAGGATTTGGTTTTTCTGAAAGGACTTCTTGAAGCCGGGAAAGTTGTACCCGTCATCGATGGACGCTACCCGTTAAGGGAGGCGGCTGAAGCTCTCCGTTATCTTGAACAACGACATGCGCGAGGGAAAATCGTATTAACTGTTGAACACCACGCTCAGTAAGCTGCCGCGCCTTGTTGATAACGGAAGGTGGGTGGTGATTTGTGGCTCGCGAAATCAGTCGGAGATCAGAACTGTGCCGCCACATTCAAAATCTCTATGACTAGCACTAAATATATCGGTATGGACGTACACAAAGAAAGTAGTTCGATCGCAGTCCTGAATTTCGCCGGCAGGGCGGTGATGGAATGCGTTATCGAGACCACAGCGAGCACCATTCTGCAGTTTATCAACGGGCTTCGTTGAGTGCGTTTATCACGCACGTGGTCGAGGCCACTGATTCGCCACGGAATCGATCACTTTCGGTATTGCTCGTCACTAACCTGTTCCCGCCAGTCGACAACCTTGCCGTCGAGTGTTTCCTGAATTGCGATGTGCGTCATGGCCGTGGTCGGGATGGCCCCATGCCAATGCTTCTCGCCGGGTGGGAACCAGACCACATCACCGCACCGGATCTCTTCGATCTGTCCGCCTTCGCGCTGCGCCCAGCCGCAGCCAGCCGTCACGATGAGGGTCTGACCGAGCGGATGCGTATGCCACGCGGTCCGCGCACCGGGCTCGAAAGTTACGCTGGCCCCTTGCACAAGTGCGGGATCTGGCGCCTGAAATAGTGGATCGATCCGTACTGTGCCGGTGAACCACTCAGACGGACCCTTGATGGAAGGTTGCGAGCCAATTCTCTTGATCTCCATAGCCTTATCCCCCTTCTTGCTGTCCCTATATTTGGTTCGGGCCACAACAATGCAGCGAACGTAGCCTAGCAGACGGTCGTCTGGCGCGCTCAGCCGGAGACACGCCGTTGTGTTTGTTCTGGGGCGCTCGTGACGGAAACCCCATGGACCCTTACGGACACGAGTGGGGAATCAACCAACAGGTCGAGCAACTGGCGGAAGCGCACGCCCTCTCATCGAGCCGTTTGGCCTCCAGTATAATTCTACCTGTGTAGACAGTTGCGAGCCGTCCCATCCGGCTGTGGTCGTTGTCTCGACTTGGTTCAGAGTCGTCGGCTACTCAGAACGTATCGTTGGACCACACGGCTCCTGTTTGAGCCCCGATTGCAGCACGGGTGAGGAAATCGTCGGGCAGCTACACTACATAGGCTCGCGACCTCTTCGCGGATATCGTTAAATCTCTTGCGAGATGTTTTCTCCTAACGCTTATTCGTAACCTGTAATACATACTTTCCATGGGGAGCCTCCTTGGTTGTGTTGAACGCGAATACTCAGTCTTTATGCTCGGAGTCGTCCACCTCGTCTATTCGTCTGGGGGCCAAAGCTCACGCCGCACGACTCCGCGCTGCAAATCAGCATGAGCCAGATTTCACCTGTCATTAGGGGGATTTCGCCCGAGCTTGAGGTCAGCATAGCCCGGATCAGTCGCGCTGCGGTGGAAGCTGAACTTAGGATGTCAACAGAGCCGGCCTATCTCATAAATGCATTCCCATAGGTTGCCGGTTTGCTGCCCGCAATCCGTCGAAAACAGATGTCAGGCGGCGGGGACCACTTCCTGGAAGCCGACCCGTTGCCTTGGTCATCCGCGTCAACTCCATACTCCTGCTACTTTACGAACGGTCAGTCAGCATTGGCCAAGTTCACTTCATGCTGTCGACTTTGCCACGCCTGACCGCAGCGATCTGAAGCCCGCGCGGACCTCTTCTGAAAAGAGCCGTGGCTGTTCCCAGGCCGCATAGTGCCCGCCTCGGTCAACTTGGTTGTAGTAGATGAGTTTGTGATACGCCCGCTCTGTCCAACTCCGCGGGGCTTGATAGTTCTCGCCGGGAAAGACGCTCACAGCAGCTGGGATGGAGACATTGGCCGCGTTATAAAGATTGAGGTGAAGTTCCCAATAGAAACGAGCCGCAGAAATCGCCGTGTTCGTCAACCAGTAGAGCGTGAAGTCGTCGAGTACATCGTCTCGTGTCAGGTCACCTGCGGAGTATCCATTAATCGTGCGCCCGAGCACTGCCGAGGTGATCGGCGCCGCCGGTTGGCCATAACCGTCACCATGGTCAAAGAGCCAAGCTGCCAGGCAGACGGGCGAATCCGCCAATCCGTACAGCGTTTGCGGGCGAGTCGCCATCATTTGTGCGTAGGCACGTTTCTTCGTAAATAGATTGGTCAGCTGCTCGTAAGCACGTCTTTCGTCGGCGGATAGGCTGGATGGCGGGGGATGGCCACACTGGAGCGCCCTCGCGATGTCGGATGGAATAGTCCCAGGGAAGTTGGTGTGAATTCCCAGCAATTCTGGAGGTGCGTGTTTGGCCATCACAGTGCAAACGCCCGCGCCCAAATCGCCGCCTTGCGCCACAAATTGCGCGTATCCAAGGCGCTTCATCAGCACTACCCAGGCACTTGCAGTGCGCTCCGGACCCCAGCCGGAAGTGGTGGGCCTTGCTGAAAACCCGAACCCCGGTAGCGACGGAATCACCAGATCGAAGGCGTCCGATGCGCTCCCACCATGGGCCGTAGGATCAGCAAGTGGATCGATAATCTTCAGCTGCTCGATGACTGAGCCGGGCCATCCGTGCGTGACGATCAGCGGCAACGCATTTTCATGTTTCGAACGAACGTGGATGAAATGAATGTCCAGCCCATCGATCTCGGTGATGAACTGCGGCAGGGCGTTCAGTTTCGCCTCGCACTTGCGCCAATCGTAGTCTGTCGCCCAATAGCGCGCGAGTTCCTGAATTGTCGCAAGCGGCACTCCTTGCGATTCATCCGTGACCGTTTCGCGATCAGGCCATCTTGTCGAGTTGATGCGCCTGCGCAATTCGGTGAGTTCCGCTTCTGGAACTTTCACGTTAAACGAACGAATATCGGACTTCTTTCTGCCCGTCTGTTGTGCGATTCCAGCCATACCATCAGTCATAGATTTAACTCCCCTGCAAAAACCGTGAGTATCTAGCAAGCCCGCGGAAACGGTTGCCGCTGCTACGCTGCAAAAGCGGCGGCGAGTAAATCCGCGTGTTGTTGACGCACGAGTGGTCTCACGGGGAACATCGGCATCAGTCCCCTGCTTGTGGTCTTGTGGTGTAGCACTGGTTTGTGTCATAGCGGCCCCGTTACTTAGTAGTTTGGGATTTTTTGGCTTGTGCTGCAGTTGATTTGTGTGCGGTCATCGCCTCATTTCTATCTGCTGCCGTTCTCGGAATTAGGGTGCGTGACGAGTGAATACAAAGCCGTGATCTTTGGCAGGCTCGTGACAGGAAAAACAGGTTTTGTGGCGTTGACCGGGGCTCCTACGTTGGCCACGGAGATCAACCTCCAGTCGCGGTATTCTCGGGGGATTTTGACTCCGTAGATCGGGGAGGCCTCTTCATCGGCGTGCCCGGACGCGGGACCGTGAAGGCGACAACACCGGCCATGGTTGCAACTGCAAGCAGCAAGAAACCGAGCCGTTTCATAGTGTTCCTCCTCTTAATATCTTGAGTACCGCCCTTCGCCCTCCGCAGTCACGCGTTCGCTCACGCCGGCAGCTCCGTCCCGGCTTGCTCCGCCACCATATACTCGGCGTACCAGTCGGGCCAGTTCGCATCTGCCCCGCCGATGCGCTTCTCGTGTTCTCCGTGCGCGGCCGCGGCACGGCGAAGTGCGCTCGCCAAGTCGCTCGCCGATGCGAAGGTCGTTGTCGCTGGGTCGATGCGCCCGGGCAGCCGCGTCGTGATCTCCTGGAACAGCCAACCGTTGCCGTCGGGATCATGGAACGAGGCGAACGAGCGGTAGCTGCGATGCTCGGGGTCCCGACCGCTGACCCGTTGCCGCCCAAACAGGTAGGGCTCATCTGGGCCAGCGTATACGCCGCTGGCGTCATGGAACACCTCGCTGATCTTGACGCCGCGACCCAGCAACTCAGCGCGGGTCGCCTCGATGTCGGAGACGATCAGATATAAGCCCTGTGCGGAACCGGGGGCCGCCGCGGTGACGTTCTTGCCGAAGATGATCGAGCACCCCGAGCCCGGCGGCGTAAACTGGAGCACGCGGAAGTCTTTACCGCTGTCGTAGTCGGCGTCGAGCCTCCATCCGAGCTTCTGGTAGAACTCCTTCGCGCGGTCCACGTCCGAGACCGGGATGACGATCACCTCGAGCTTCATGTCCACTGTCCCGACACTCGCGTCATACTTGTGTTCGCTCATACTCGCGCCTGTTTGACTCATTTTGATTCTCCTTTCGAGTAGCCGTTTAGGCATAACTTTGGATTGCAGCCTCGGAGCCTTCCCGCTCCAGAATTTAACACGGGTTTGACAAACGGCAGGCGAGCGCGGCGCGGCAAAATCTGTTGCGGTCGTCAATACCTGTCGGCTAGCATACGTCGATCATGAAACGCTGGAATCTGATTTTCTCCTACTGGTGCTGGCCGCGGCGCTGGCGATTGCCGCCGGCGTTTCGATGCTGCACAACGGCTTGAGCGCACATGCCACACCGACGGCGATGGAAGCGATGCTGGCGCGAAACGCCCGCCACCTGGCGATTCCGGCGAATGCCCGCAACGAGCACAACCCGGTCACGCCGTCCGATCAGAATCTTCAAGAAGCGATGGCGCACTTCGCGGATCACTGCGCACCGTGTCACGGGAACGACGGCAGGGGCGATACCCTGTACGGCAAAGGCTTATACCCGAAGCCGCCGGATTTGCGCTTGGCGGAAACGCAAAAGCTTTCCGACGGCGAACTATTCTGGATCATCGAAAACGGAATCCGCTTCACTGGCATGCCGGCCTTTGCCCCCCACGGATCGCAGGACGACTGGAAACTGGTACTCTTCATTCGGCATTTGCCGCAACTGACGATCGAAGAACGCACGGAGATGGAGCGCGACAACCCGAAAGGGCTACTCGAACACGAGAAAGATCATCATTAGTGAGGGTTGGCATTGAGGGTCGGCGCTCTGTCGAAGAGACCCCAACATCCTGTCCGTTTTTCAAACTGGTCGCTAGCTCCTGTGCAGTCACATAGTCGGAGAAGTGGTTTTGGCCGGGATTCCACTGGTGTCGCCAGATCGGTCAATACCAGCGTTTGTCGGTACTAATCCGACGGAAGCACGGATCACTTCCAGGTTGCCCGTTATCCACTCCGCAAGACGTTCCAAAATAGCGGTTCAATCAGCATGAGCTTTTGCCGACTTCGCCTCGCTACCGAGCGACCTAAATGCGTCCTGGATAATGGGAGCTCCAAACGGGGCGCCCGTGGCTCCGCCATCCACCATCAGCTCGACCGCGTTGACATACGAAGAATCGTCCGACGCGAGGAAGAGCACGGCTTTGGCAATTTCTTCCGGCTCGCCCCAACGGCCCTGCGGAACCGCAGAAGAGAAGAACTTCGCCAACTTGGCGGAATCTTCGGCGGAAGCAGAGGCGCGGGGCCCGCGCTTCCAAATGGGAGTTTTGATCGCGCCTGGTGCGACGACATTCACGCGAATGTTACGCGGCGCCAGGTCGGCGGCGATGGAACGCGCCATCGAGACGAGACCACCCTTGGTGGCTGCATATGCGGCGACGCCAGGTTGACCGAGATAGTTATGTACCGACCCACTAAAGATGATGCTGCCGTTGTCGTTCAGCAGAGGGGCCGCTGAATTCACCGTAAAGAAAGCGGCACTGAGGTTGGTGTGGATCACGTTCTCAAAAATGGCCTCGTCGGTCGAGCCGGTAGGAGTCCGGCCGGAGATGCCGGCATTGGCGAAGACAATGTCGAGCTTCCCGAAATCTTTGGCCAGGGCTGCGAAGA
>Ga0302326_10001737_pt1 | contig 54642 bp, 51 predicted proteins | sample Palsa_T0_3_FD_202264 | JGI IMG/M metagenome (GOLD analysis project Ga0302326, IMG submission 202264) | Peat permafrost microbial communities from Stordalen Mire near Abisko, Sweden - Palsa_T0_3 | ecosystem: Environmental > Terrestrial > Soil > Palsa > Peat permafrost | place: Sweden: Abisko...
ACCGTATGCCCGCCTTCGCGAATCGCGAAGCGCAGGCCTTTCTCCATCGCCACCGGAGTAATCAGTTCGATCACCAGGCTCACGTTGTCTCCCGGCATCACCATCTCCGTGCCTGCCGGCAACTCGGCCACGCCCGTCACGTCCGTGGTGCGCAGATAAAACTGCGGACGGTATCCCTTGAAGAACGGCGTGTGCCGTCCGCCTTCTTCTTTCGTCAGGATGTACACTTCCGCCTTGAACTTGGTGTGCGGCGTGATCGATCCCGTCTTGGCCAGCACCATGCCGCGCTCCACATCTTCTTTGGCAATGCCGCGCAGCAGCAGGCCGGCATTGTCTCCCGCCATACCCTCGTCCAGTTGTTTCTTGAACATTTCGACGCCGGTCACGACCGTCTTGCGGGTCTCGCGGAAGCCCACAATCTCCACTTCCTCGCCCACCTTGACTTTGCCGCGCTCGATTCGTCCCGTCACCACCGTCCCGCGCCCCTGAATCGAAAAAATATCTTCGATCGGCATCAGAAACGGCTTGTCCAGTTCGCGCGCCGGCTGCGGCACGCTCTTGTCCACCGCCGCCATCAACTCGTCAATCTGCGCTTCCGCCTTGGCGTCCCCGTTCAGCGCGTTCAGCGCCGACACCCGCACCACCGGCACGTCGTCGCCGGGAAACTTGTAGCTCTTCAACAACTCACGAACTTCGAGCTCGACCAACTCAAGCAACTCGGGATCGTCCACCGCATCGACTTTATTCAACGCGACCACCAGATACGGCACGCCCACCTGCCGCGCCAGCAGCACGTGTTCGCGCGTCTGCGGCATCGGACCGTCCGTCGCAGCGACAACTAAGATCCCGCCATCCATCTGCGCCGCGCCCGTAATCATGTTCTTGATGTAGTCGGCGTGCCCCGGACAATCCACGTGCGCGTAGTGCCGGTTCGCCGTCTCATACTCCACGTGCGCCGTGGCGATGGTGATGCCGCGCGCCTTCTCTTCCGGAGCGTTGTCGATCGAGTCAAACGACCGGAACGTGTTCTTCGGATTATGCTTCGACAACACCTTCGTGATCGCCGCCGTCAACGTGGTTTTGCCGTGATCGATGTGACCAATCGTCCCTACGTTGCAGTGCGGCTTATTCCGATCAAATTTTTCTTTCGCCATAACCCAGCCTCTAGCTCCTAGCTTTTAGCTGTCAGCTCTCAGCCTTCAGCTCTCAGTTGAAACCTTGTCGTCCTCGCGGCGTTTCCGCCACAAAAAACGATCAGTAGTACTGATACAACTTCCTAAACTTGTGCCGAAGCGTAACGTCAAGCGTTTCCACCTTCGACAAGTAAAGCTCACGCATCTGTGCCTGATCGGAAACCGGCAGCGCGTCATACAACTGGCGCGCATTCAGTCCCGTTTCGGCGAAACCTTCGAGCACCCGTTCCGCCAGCACTGCATCCACGTTCCGAACGCGAATTCCCTTGCGGTCCATCTGCTTCAGGAACCGCTCAACTTTGTCTGGCAAGAACGCCTGCTCGACCGCCGCTTGCAGCTTGCCGAACTCTTCGGCCTTCTCAACCTTGATCGTTGCCTGTTCGAAAGCCATTTGTGCACGTGTGGCGCGGGCGCCCTCGCCCGCGCTCCTTAATTCCTGGAGCGGGAGACGGGAATCGAACCCGCGACCAACAGCTTGGAAGGCTGTGACTCTACCACTGAGTTACTCCCGCTTAAAACCAAGCTCTCAGCTATCCGCTGTCAGCCCTCAGCAAACACCCTAATCTCTGGAGCCGTTGACCAGGATTGAACTGGTGACCTCTCCCTTACCAAGGGAGTGCTCTACCAACTGAGCTACAACGGCCCTGCAAACCCAGCTGTCAGCCTTTCGCTTTCAGCTCTCAGCAAACCCTACTCTTCGCCTTCTGGATGCAGAACATCTTTGCGCCGCACCCAGCTCTTGAACGCGAACAGCGCTAGAATCGCCAGCGTTCCCGCGCGAATCCGCGTATCGCTGATCGTCGCCCACGCCAACACTGCCAGCACCACGTACGCGACCAAAGCTGCGGCCAGCCTATTCATCATGATCCCTCGCGCGCGCCGCGGACTTACTTGTCAACCCAGCCGATCACTGTTCCAGCCCGTCAACCTCAAATCTCTGGTGCACAGGGAAGGATTCGAACCTTCGTACCTCGCTAGGAGGGACAGATTTACAGTCTGTTGGCTTTAACCACTCACCCACCTGTGCAAGTTTCTTCAGACCCTTCGCACAAAACGCTCAGGATTTCGCCAGCAGGCTCACCCCTTCGGCCGCGCTCAGGGTCACGCCTGCTAAGCGGCTCAAGTCACACCTACGTCCCGCATGCCCTGATTTCCGCCAAACCGGCGAAAAAGAAAATCAAGGCCGCGCACAAGAAAACCGCCAGATCGCCTTATTGACGACTGTCGCGTCGAAGATGACTGCACGCCGGAAAAGTTCGGAATGGAGTGCGTTGGAAAAACCAGTTGCGCCGCTACCGAGTCCGCTGCCTGCCGCAGAAAAAACGTCTCTTCGCTACTTCACTACCAGGTTACTGCCAGAACCCGTTGCTGAGTTCGTTCTCTGGAGCTGGCGAAGGGAATCGAACCCCCGACCCTCTGATTACAAATCAGATGCTCTACCGACTGAGCTACGCCAGCAACTCTGGGGAAAGTGCACGCTTCCGCGCAAGCTTATCCCTCGGATCCCTTCCAGATGTCCGGGACAATTATATAAAGTACCACAGGGGGAAGTTGAGGCGCAACCGCCGCTTCAGGGTCAGTTCACGATGAGGAAACTCATGCATCCCAAGCCAGTCGTCCCAGTCCTTTGAACTGTGAAGCCGCTGCCCGACGTCCGTGAAGCGACCCAATAGCCTCCGCTCGGGGAGCTCACACAGGTAACTCCCCCAAGCGCTGTCCCTAAGGAGGCGTCAAATTGCACAAATATCTGGCTAGTCGCGGTAACTGCGGAAGTTGTGACCGTGAGCATGCTCGCGCCTGACTGAATCGCAACGAAACCCGCGGGATCAGTCATACAATTCGGGCTAGCTGTCGATATCGCGCATACCGGCGTGTAGCCGAGCTTCGGCGAAACAGTGGCCGACTGCGGGATGGCTGTCACCGCGGGTAACAGGGCGAGCACCGCGACGGCGCTCAACAGGATCAGCTTAGGGCCTAGGCTTGACATCTTGAGTTTCCTCCTTGTCTGTTGGCCTGTCTCGGCTACTTCGTGATATTGAAGCTGACATTGCTCATTAGCGTTCCGCTTGGGGTCACGACGACCACGCTTCCGCTCGTCGCTCCGCTCGGAACCACAGCGGTCATAAAGGTATCGGACACGACCGAGAAGCTTGTGGCCGGTACGCCGTCGAAGGTCACCGAAGTTGCGCCCGTCAGCCCTTGGCCGAGAATCTGAGCTGTATCGCCAGTCTTTCCGCTTGGGATCACGAAAGCGACAAAGGGCTGCAGACCAACGTCGAGGCTGAAGGCAACCCCTGGGGACGCGTAGGTTCCATAGAACAACCCGTTGGTCGCTTGGAGGACGGCGGAGTTCCCCCCCGGCCCGTATGAAGTAGTGAAGGTATAAACCGTTGTGATCGTGCGCGGGAGCGTCAGCTCGAAGATGTCTCCGCAGCACCCCTCGAGCGGGTTTCCTCCGTACAGGCTCCCGTTGCTCGCTAGCGCCAAGCCGGATTGAAGGGATCCGCCATCTGTGTCGAAAAACTTGTGGACCGTGGTAAACGTACCGCCTGAGGTGATCTTGAAAATCGTGCCACAGCCGCCCAAGCAACTGGGGCCTATGTCGCCGCCCTCATGGGTCGTTCCGTAGAGCCCCCACTCGCAGCCTGGACTAGCGGTGCGAGCAGTTCTTCGCCGTCCGAGAAGTCGAAGGGCGGGTGGCCCGCCCTTTGGGACCAGTATAAACCGCGGGTGCCCCATCCTTTCGCGGTTTGTGCGAAAGGGTGGGGACCACTGCGGCTGGCAGCGCCGGGTTGGACGTTGCTTGGGAAGCGTCACGCTGCCTGGGCGGACATCGATCATGAGTCAAAATCCTCCTCCGCCGGCAGCGTCGAAGCCCACCCGTCGCATAGAACGCGAAGAGTGGGGCACCCGCGCCAGGGGAAGCGCTAGAACGTTACCGCGAAGTGCTATCATTTCCTGACCGCATTTCATGCGAAAACGACGCACTCTCCCCATCGTCCTCGCGGTCTTGATTGTGGCGGCGGCCATTGTTGCCGCCGTGCAGTTGCGCAAGCATGCTCCGCCGGAAGCGGCTCGTCTGTTGCCCGGCGGCGACGCTTTTTTCTACGTCAACTACGGCTGGATCCGCAAAGCCACCAACGGCAAGGTAATTCTGCCGGCCACGCACGATCCCGAGTATGAGCGGTTCATTCAGGAAACCGGTTTCGACTTTGACCGCGACCTGGATGCGGTCGCGTTTGCGGCGCATTATCCAGAACGCTGGCCGGCTGGTGGCACAGGCGGCGCGGCGCCCGAACCTCGATTCTCTGAGGTCTTGATCGCGCGCTTCGATGCCGGCAAGTGCAGCGCATATCTGAAGAAAATCGCGCAGTCGGTCGAGAATTATCATTCGGTCGATATTTTCACCATTCCGATTTATGGAAGGACCTTGCGCGTCGCCATCCTCGGCGTGGATACGGCCGCGGCCTCGAATCACGACGATGTGGCTGTGATTCACGGCATGGTGGACCGTTCGCGGCGGCTGGCTTCGCCCTTCGGCGGCCCGGCAATGTTGCGGCGATATTACAAGCACGTGCAGTTTGCCAGCCCGGTGTGGGCTGTGGCGCGTGTCGATCCGGCTGCGCCTCCGTTTCAAGCATGGTCGACGGTTTTCTCCAAGCCCGCCGATCTGGTGATTTCTGCCAGTTACAATCCGCTGCTGCTGCCGTTGCATTCGGGGGCATTGCATCTTCGCGCGGAGGCCTGGGCCGCAGACGACAACGGCGCCCGCGTCATCGCCGAAAAGGCTAATCTTTTTCTGACCATGTTCCACAGCGCCGAGACATCGGTCGGATCGCCCGGCAACGATTCCGACTTGAAAGCTCTGTTCGACAGTTTGCAGGTGAAGCAGGAAGACAATCGGGCCGTGGCCAGCGCCACGGTGCCAACGGGAGTCTTCCGCAAGCTAATGGAATCGCCGCCGGTGCCGTGACCTAAAAGCCCCGAGGCTCGATCTCATGAGAAGAATCCGCTATGGCGTTGCCATGTCGCTCGACGGCTTCATCGCCGGACCGAACGGCGAATATGACTGGATTGAACCGGATCCCGACTTCGACTTTGCGGAACTCTGGGCGCAGTTTGACACGCTACTGATGGGCCGCCGTACTTATGAAGTCGCAGTGACCCGGCTCGGAGAATCGGCTTTCCAGGGGACGAAGATCGTTGTGGCCTCGCGCACGCTGCACGCGGCCGAGCATCCCGGCGTCACGGTTTTGTCCGAGGTCACCAAGGCCAGCCTGCAATCTCTGCGCGCGCAGCCCAGTGAAAAAGATATTTGGCTGATGGGAGGCGGTGTGTTTTTCCGCACCTTGCTCGAACTGCAAGAGGTTGATCAGATCGAACTCAGCATCAAGCCCGTGCTGCTGGGCGCGGGCGTTCCGCTGCTGCCCCCGCCATCGCCGCCAATCAAGTTGAAATTGTTGGAGAATAAAATCTACCGGTCCGGCATGGTGCGGGTGATCTATGCGGTCGGGGGGTGAGCCGGGCCATTGCCACTCCGCAATCTGCAGCTCAAACTTCATCGAGAGCCTTGCGTGGCCTTCGCGTCCCACTGGAATACTTCGGCCAGCGGCACATGAAAGACCTGCGCAATACGGAACGCAGCTTCCAACGAGGGCGAATATTTTCCCGCCTCGATCGCGGCGATCGTTTGCCGGGTGACGCCGATGCGCTGACCTAGCTCGGCCTGCGACATTTCGCCGTTGAGGAAACGAAGCACGCGAATCCGATTGGAAATTGACCCTTCCATCATGCCTGCCTGCGATAGCTGAATACGACCACGCTGTAGTGAACCAGTTCCGCGGCCACAATCATGAACAGCGCAGCGTTGATGATGGCCCATCCGCTGGAGTGGAAGGGCATAACGCAGCCCACCAGGATCATGCCGACAATAAGAAGATAGTAAGCGGACCTGATCGAGCGGTGCATGATCGCACGATCCCGTTCATCCGGCGGCGTGCGCGCATCTTGCGGAGATCGGCGACCGAGATAAAGATGTCCAACACCCAGGATGAGCATCTGCGTGATCGCCGCTACGGCGAACAAGCCGAGTTGGCGCAGGTTCGGCAGCGCCTCCGGATTGGAACTTGCCGTAATCGCAAAATACGGACCAAACGTGACAGCCATTGCGATCAACGACAACCAAGCGGTTTTCTCTCTGTAGGGCACTCTTAGCCTCCTTAAAATTGACCAACACGAATGTAATACATAGCGAACATGATGTCAAGTAAACTTAACATATCTCAAAGAGGCGACGCGAACGAGACCGGCAGCACCTGTGGAAGCGCATGCTGATCTGCTGGATCACTGATCATTCAGCGATTATTCCGGCAGCTGCCGGCCGAACAACTACATCTCCGCGGTTGGCACTTCGTTCTGCAACCTAATTTCGTCTCGCGCGTCCTATTCGGGAGCAACGCTCCAGATGAACTCGCAGCAGTTACAATAAAGACCAATGACGAGCCTTCCATTACCCTTGGCCGCTTTTTTGGCCGGACTGATCTCGTTCCTTTCGCCGTGCGTGCTGCCGCTGGTGCCGGGATACGTGTCGCTCATCTCCGGCGCCGGGGTTGAGGAGCTGAAGTCGGCGCAGTCGGCGCAATTGATGCGCCGGGTGATGATCAACTCCATCGGATTCATTCTTGGCTTCAGCGTGGTGTTTATCACGCTGGGGGCGATCTCGACCGAGATCGGGCAACTGGCGGCCCGTTACAAGCACACGCTGTCGATCGTCGCCGGAGTGGTGATCATTGTTTTTGGAGTGCACCTGACCGGGCTTTTCCAGATCAAGTGGTTGCTGCAGGATACCCGGCTGCACAGCGTGAAAGGGAGCAGCACGCCGATCGGAGCATTCATCATCGGTTTTGCCTTCGCGTTCGGCTGGACTCCCTGCCTGGGGCCGATTCTGACCGCGATCCTGGCGCTGGCCAGCGAGCAGGATACGCTGGTGAAGGGAATTCTTCTGCTGGCTGTTTATTCGCTGGGGTTGGCCGTCCCGTTCCTGCTGACATCATTGCTGATGGAACGCTTTCTCAAGTTCTACAGCCGCTTTCGCTCGCATATGCACGCGCTGGAAGTGGCTTCCGGGGGCTTGATGATCGCTCTGGGCCTGCTGCTGGTCTTTGGCCGGTTTACGCTGATCTCGAGCTGGCTTTCGTTCTTGAATCGTTTTGCCTTGTGAGGAATTTGTTTTATGTCTACCTATCCGAATGTTGAAGTGAAGCAGGAAAAGCCGTCATGGACATGCCCGAGTTGCGGCGCGACCTCCGATAAGGGAGTCGGCCCGGTGGCCGGCGACGGTTCAACGGGAACGGTGGTTTGCGGTGCTTGCGGAGCCAGCTTTCCTGAGGTTCGTGCCCCCGAGTTTCCCGCCCCGCCCGATGCGGCGACCGCTCCGCCTCAACCGTCCGGGCGCAATCCTCTGGTCTTAGTGGTCGTAGCAGTGGTGGTGGCGGGCATGCTGTACTTCGGATTTCACATGGCCCGGCGAACCGATTCCGACCCGCCCTCGGTTCTCGGCAAGTCCACCCCTGCGCCCGATTTCACGCTGGAATCGCTGGACGGCAAGAGCATGAAGCTCTCCGACTTCCGCGGCAAAGCGGTCGCGTTGAACTTCTGGGCGACGTGGTGCGGTCCCTGCAAAATCGAAACGCCGTGGCTGGTGCAGTTGCAGAGTGAGTATGGCGGCCAGGGCCTGCAGGTGGTCGGCGTCGCCATGGATGACTCGGGCAAAGATGAGATCGCGAAGTTCGCTAAGGAAGAAGGAATGAATTATCCCGTTCTCATCGGCAAAGAAGATGTTGGCGATGCTTACGGCGGCGTGCCGGCGCTGCCGGAAACTTTCTTCATCGGGCGCGACGGAAAGATCGTAGGGCGCATCATCGGTCTCAAGGGTCGATCCGATATTGAAGACGCCATCAAAAAGGCGCTGAACACGCAGGCCAGCTCGCGAACGCCCGCCGCTGCTTCCGAAATCTTGCAGGCTCAGAAGTGACAATAGGCACGGGTCGCAGTTGCTTTTACCATGGGAAGGATTTGATGCGCAGAGCCCCGTCCACTCGGAACTACCAAGTGCTGGTGCTGCTGGTCCTGCTCACGGCCGCAACCTGGGCACAGGAAGGCCGCGGTCCCTCCGTCACAATGGCGCCGGTTGAGGCAGTGACGGCTCCGCGAGCCGCGCAGACCATGGTCACCCTCGACTTTCGCGTGGGCTCCGGATTCCACATCAACTCCAATGCGCCGAAGTCGGAGTTCCTGATCCCGACGGCTCTCAAACTTGACTTGCCCACCGACATCGTTCTGGGAAAGATCGAGTATCCCCAGGGTCAGGACTTGTCCTTCCCCTTTTCGCCCGATGAAAAGCTCAGCGTGTACAGCGGTGATTTTTCCATCAAGCTGGCGGTGCATCCCATGGCTTCGGTGAATCCGGGAAAGTACGCGATTCACGGCGTGCTGCGCTACCAGGCTTGCGACAACGCCCAGTGCTTCCCTCCGAAGACCTTGCCCGTCAGCATCGATGTGAAAGTCGTGAAGCAGCCCACTCACGGGCAGGGCAATCCCGCGCAGAGCCCGCACGTGCATAATTAGGCGTCGGGCTTCGGGCGTCGGGCGCAGCAGTCGCGCTCATTCCGGCCTCGGCGACGCTTGGGCGACCGCGAGAATCGTTCCCGCATACAGCAGCGTGTCGAAAAAGTAGTTGATCCCTTCGATCTGGGTGCCGGCGCTTGCGTCCAAAAGCGAGGCGATCAGGATCGGTCCATAGATGAACAGGACCACAAGCACGAGCCAGAAGCCGAGATAGGTCGCTGCCATCCTCGTTCTCTGCGCCAGCAGAATGCCGGCTCCGGCAACCACAAGAAGCGCCCCCGTCACATAACTGATAAGCATGCGTGCGGGAATCCATGTGGGCATGAGTTTTTCCAGAGGTACGCCTGGGACATTGATGGGATGAAGGAAGTGCTCGACGCCGTAGAAAACGGCAGTCACACCGATGATCACGCGTGCCACGATCACGAGCCAACGCGTTCCCGAACGTTGCCTCTGCATTGCTGACGGGCGCGAGCCCATGATCGCGGCGGCGGCGAGGCACCAGCCACCGCTGCCAAACGACAACTCGCGCAGCAGAAGCGCCCAGTTAAAGCGGTCGTGAGGCTTGGCCAGGGTTCCGGGCAGGTCCATCATCGCCACGAACAGAAACATCATGATGCCGAACAGAAGCCCCGACCACTGCACCTGAATTCTGGTGGCAATACTTAAAGATGCTGCCAGCAACGCCACCCCCACAAAGTAGGCCCAGAACAAGTGCCATGGCATGAATGCTGGCACTCCCTCTGCTATGCCCTTCGCCTCAGCAAAATGCTCCGCGCCAAAAACCGCCAGAGGAATAGCGAAACACAAATTGCTCAAGGCTACGATTTTGTCGAGGCCGCCAGCCTGGGCGACCGCGCTTCGAACGGCCAACGCTGCGATCAGAAACAGAACAATGGCCGCGGCCAGCATCCAGACGGCGGTGCGGGACAGTGCGAAAATCATTGCGAAGATTGTGGCGAGAATAGTTGCGTGCATGTCGACCCCTCTCCGTACTGGGTGCGGCGTGGGTGAAGTAGTACTGCGGTTCGGATTGTACGATGCGGCGAAGCTCGGGAGCGGATTCCCGCATCGGGATACGCATTCGAAAATAGTTGATGGGACGCAACACCCGACGCCGGACGGAACGGTAATCTGGCTCTGGGCCCGTGGTGTAATTGGCAGCACGTAGGCCTGTCCAGCTTTAAGGTGCGGGTTCGAATCCCGTCGGGTCCACCGTTTCCCATCCTTGTGGTAGGAAACTGGCGAGGAGTCTCAGGACAGGGAGACTCCTCAAGTAACCTTGACTTTCGATCTCAGCATGCTGATAATCGAATTGAAGCTGGACAGGCTTACGCCCCGAGTGGAGTTGCGCTCGGGGTTTCGTTTTTCGCGCGCTTATCTCCCTCCCTGCTTCTTCTCCACCCTGGCCCAGGTGTCTTTCAGCGCGACGGTGCGGTTGAATACCGGCGCTCCCGGCTTCGAGTCCAGATCGGCGCAGAAATATCCCAGGCGCTCGAACTGACAGCGGCTTCCTGGCGCGGCATTCGCCAGTGACGGCTCGAGTTTGGCCTGCGCAATCACTTCCAGCGAATTTGGATTCAGATAATCCAGCGCGTCTTCGCCATCTTTCAGATCACCGAGATTCTCTTTGGTGAATAAATTCTCGTACACCCGCACTTCCGCATCGATCGCATGCGCGGCTGAGACCCAGTGAATCGTGGACTTCACCTTGCGTCCGTCGGGAGCGTTGCCGCCGCGCGTGGCCGGATCGTACGTACAATGCACTTCAATCACTTCGCCCTTTTCGTCTTTCACCACGCTCTTGGCGGTGATGAAGTAGCCGTAACGCAGCCGCACTTCTTTCCCCGGCGAAAGACGAAAATATTTCGGCGGAGGCACTTCGCGGAAATCGTCCTGCTCAATATAGAGCACGCGACCGAAGGGAATCTTGCGCGTACCGGCGCTCTCATCTTCCGGATTGTTGACCGCGTCCATTTCCTCGACCTGATTCTCCGGATAGTTGTCGATCACGACTTTCAGCGGGCGCAGCACCGCCATCACCCGCAGTGAACGCTTGTTCAGGTCTTCGCGCACGAAGTGTTCGAGCATCGCCAGATCCACGATCCCATTCGTGCGCGACACCCCGGCCGCTGTAACGAAATTGCGAATCGCCTCCGGCGTGTATCCGCGGCGCCGCATACCCGAAAGCGTCGGCATGCGCGGATCGTCCCAACCGCGCACGGTTCCCTGCTCCACCAACTGCCGCAGCTTGCGCTTCGACATCAGCGTGTAGGTCAGGCTGAGCCGGTCGAATTCAATCTGCTGCGATGGAAAGATTCCCAACTGCTCGATGAACCAGCGATAGATCGGCTGATGGTCGGCAAATTCGAGTGAGCACATCGAGTGCGTGACTTTCTCGATCGAATCCGACTGCCCGTGCGCGTAATCGTACATCGGGTAAATGCACCACTTGTTGCCGGTCCGGTGATGCTCGGCATGCAGAATGCGATACATGACCGGATCGCGCATGTTCAGATTTGGCGACGACATGTCGATCTTGGCGCGCAGCACGCGCCAGCCGTCCGGAAACTCTCCGGCCTTCATGCGCTCGAACAGCGCCAGATTTTCGGCCGCCGAACGGTTGCGATAAGGGCTGTCTTTGCCCGGTTCGGTAAGCGTGCCACGATGGCGGCGAATCTCATCGGCGGTTAGATCGTCCACATACGCTTTGCCGTCTTTGATCAGCTTCACCGCCCACTCATAGAGCTGATCGAAATAATCCGAGGCGTAGAAAAGCCCGTCCCAGCGGAAGCCAAGCCACTGAATGTCTTCCTGGATCGATTCGACGTATTCGGTGTCTTCTTTTTCAGGGTTCGTGTCGTCAAAGCGCAGGTTGGTGCGGCCCTTGAACTCGTCGGCCAATCCAAAGTCGAGGCAGATGGCCTTGGCGTGGCCAATGTGCAGATAACCGTTGGGCTCGGGAGGAAAGCGGGTCTGCACGCGGCCTTCGAACTTGTTGGTCTTGAGGTCTTCGCGGATCCGTTCGCTAAGAAAATTGGAAGGACGCGACTCCGGAGCGGCACTGGCCCCGGTCTCAGTCGCGGCATTGGACGTAGTCATAACCTTTGATCTTACCGCAAACGACCTTACCGCAAAGGGCAGCCGCCAGCGATCGGTGGCAACCAGAATGATGAAGCCTTCTGACCACGAATCACCAGCCACCGCCCTTGGTTCGATCAAGTTGGTTCGATCAACTTCGTTAGATCGCCTTCGCGGTTTAGATCACCTTCGCCACCGCTGGAATCCGGCGCAAAGCAGCAGTCGCTCCCCAACTCAAGATCACCGTGCCCAGAAATACCAGCGATCCCTTCGCGATTGCGGGCAGGTGAGATTTGAGCAGTCCAAGTTGCAGCCAGCTTACGAACGCGTAGTGGATCAGGTACATCCCATAAGCGCTGGCAGCGAGGCTGTCGAAAATCTTCCTGCGTTTCGCCGCGAACCTCACAAATAATGCCAGGAATGCAAAGCTCGTCGCGGCACAGGTGAGCACCCAGGTCGAGTCGGACGCGATCTGCCACGACCGCGACCCAATGTGCGCCATCATGGTCGCGATCCCGACGCCGGCGGCCAAGACGAATCCCAGGGGCGCGGCGATTGACCAGAGCCACCAGCGACGCGCCAGCTTGCCGTCGCGAGCAAGCAGGCCTCGATCCAGACCGTAGGCGCCGACCCCGGCCCCCAGCAGGAAGTAGGCAAGATAGTGCAGAATGCGGCTGGTCTGGAAAGTGAACGGCCCCCATGCGCTCCAGCGGAAGGCGTTGAACACCAGCTCCATCGGGATGTACGACGCCGCTGACAGTGCAACCAGCGCAGCAAAGAAAACGATTGGCCGCCGATGCGCGCCCGATGACAGTCGACCGAAAGCCTCGCCCCACCTCGGCCATAGCAACAACAGTCCCGCAGCAACGGCGTCGAATGCCAGCAGAACCCACACAAACCAGGCCGGTCCCGCCGGCCAGTTGCCCAGCCCGCGCCATTGATGCCAGAAACCGCCGATGCCGCCGCCCGCACCGATTTGCAGATAGGTTGGATAGTAGGCCAGCGGTGCCACAATCGCGGCCGCCAGCACGAATGGCAACCCCAACCTCAGCCCGCGATTGCGCAAGAACTGTCCCGCACCTTTGCTCAGCAGGCCCTTCCAGACGAAGATCCCGGAAAGGAAGAACATCAGCGCCATGAAGAAAGTGTCATTGAAGCCGACCAATAGCGTGAACAACATTGATCGCTGCGAGTCGACGATGGGAAAGCCTCCCACATGCGAGGCTCAGCGATGAGCGAACTCGGCGGAGCAGGCGCATACAGGTGATAGGCGATCCCCGCATGGTGCGCCAGCACCAGCAGGGTGACGAATGCTCGCAGGTATCCAATGGACACGTTGTAAGCTGGCGCTGACAGAATTTGGGGTCCACTTTGTGGCGCAACCGTGAGTTGCGGATCACGAATGGCTTGGTTTCCAGGTGCGAAATTGCTCGATGTTGCCATGGCTGAGTTTTCCTTTCTCGCTGTCGTTTCGATCTTTTCGATCGACAAGAATTCCCCAAGGCGTGCCCATGCAAGCAGGCGCGTCAGTCTTACGAAAGTTGTTGAGCCTTTACCGCAGTTGCAGAGAAGCGGGCTGCCCGCCGCCGAAAACACGTTTACGCACAAACATCAGCAGCCGCCAGAGATGCACGATCATGGCGATGGACAAGCCAATCCACGTACCGACCAGGCTGATCAGGATAGAGACGTTGACGATGGCGGCTACCTTAATGAGTTGCGCCGAGCCCTTCGCAAAATCGGCGAGAACCAGGAGGCCTTGCCCTTCTGCCATCGACGCCCGGCTTGCGTTCAAGATAAAGTTCAGCAAAATCAGGCTGAGCACGCCTTGCAGCAATTCCGCTACGGGCGGGAACCAGTCCCACTGGGGGAAAGCCAGCGTGAGGGCGGGGCGCAGCAGCGAGGCAGCGCTCAACAGCACAATCGGAAGATAGAACGCGTGCCACATCGGCGCGGCTTTCAAAAACGCGGCCGCAGGCCCAAGAATCAGCCATGGGGCGTATGGAAGCAGCAACAGCCACACCAATCCAAAGACGCCAAACACCAGTTGGCATACGCTCTCCGCCAGAGAAGGTTTGCGCTGCTGCTGCTTGCGCACTGGCGGAAGCTTAAGCGGGTCCCACTTGCAGGCAACTGAGGCGAAAGCCTGCGTCCGCTCAAGAATGGCGAAGACCAGCGTAATAATTCCGGCCGCCACGAATATCGCAGACCAGAGCTCGCCCATCGTATCAACGATGGCGGTGGGCCAATCGCCATTGCTGTTCGCCACATTCGTCGGCCCCACAATGAACAGGAAAACCGGTACCTGAATCCAGAGCAACACCATCTTGAGCACAAAGGTGTAAATCGGAAACAGCGCAGGCCCGATCAAGAACCGCTGTGGTCCCAGCCGGCCGGCAACCACCATGGGAGCGCCACAGCGCTGCAGGATCGCAGAGACTTCGTCTTTGTCGAGCGAGCGGCCGAGTTCGCTCTCCCGGGCCTCGATCTGCGATTGCAGATCTTCGCCCAGCTCCGCGATCAGGTCGTCTTGCCGCGCCGTCTTCGGCAGCCAAAAGCGCACAGCCTGCAGATAGCGATTCACAAATTCGGTAGGGGTTGTTGGTTTGCTCATAAAAACTCCATAATTTCTTTACTGCACGCCGATAAACGCGCTGCGCTGCGGGGCGGAGATCCGCTTCCGGACAGACCGCAGGAACTCCCGGGTTTGCAGGATCGCGGCAATGCACAACCCCAGCCATGTGGACGCAACGCTGATCAAAATCGACATATTCACGATGGCGGCGACTTTGAGGTATTTTGGCGAATCCCGCACCGCATCCTGCAGCATCACGATCGGCCAGGCGCCCGGCGTTTTGGTAATGGCCTCGATCATGAAATTCAGCAGGATCAGCATAAGAGCGGATTGCGTCAACTGGCTCAGGTGCGGAAACCATGTCCACTGCGGCCGCGCCAGCGTGATCGCTGACCTCACCAGGGCAACAATGCTCACCAAAACAAACGGAAGATAGAACGTATGCACAATCGGCCCGGCTTTCAGGATCCCCGCTGCGGGACCGAGGGCCAGGAACGGGTATTGCGGCACCAGCAGCAGCCAGACCAGGCCGACGATATTAAAGCCGAACTCGCATGCCGCTTTCAGCAACGAGGGCTGGCGCTCCTGCTTCTTCCGCAGCGGCGGCAGCGTCAGCGGATCCCACTTGCAGACAGCAGCAACATGCGCCTGGCTGCGCTCGACAATCGCGAACACCAGCGTGATGATCCCGGCTGAAATAAACCACCCCGACCAGAGACTGCCCAGCGTTTCCGCCAATGCTTCGCTCCAATGTTTTGCGTGCACCAAGTTCACCGGCCCAACGATGAACAGAAATACCGGAACCAGAATCCACAGCAGCACCATCTTCATCACGAAGCGGTAGACGGGATAAATCACCGGCCCGATCAGATAACGCCTCGGCGCCAGGTTTCCAGCCACGACCATGGGAACGCCGCAGCGCTTCAGGATTTCCGCGACCTCCGCCTGGTTGACGGGGCGGCCCAGTTCGTCCTCTTTGGCTTCAATCTGGGAGCGCAAGTCTTCGCCCAGTTCATGGACGAGATCCTCCTGCTGGCGGTCGTTCGGCAGCCAGAAGCGAACCGCCTGCAGATAGCGGTCGACCAGCTCTTGTGGATTTTTGTTGCTCATAATCATGCCTCTTGCAGAATTTTGTCGAGCGATGTGTTGATGCGCTGCCACTCGGCGAGCAGTTGTCCCAGAACCGCTTCGCCGGTTGGCGAGAGACGGTAGAATCGCTTATTGCGCTTGTCCTCTTCGCGCCACTGGCTCACCAGCAAACCCTGGCTTTCGAGCCGGCGTAGCAGAGGATAGAGCGTGCCTTCATCGATCTCCAGACCGTCGTCGGCCAGAGCCTTGCGCAAGGTATATCCGTACCGCTCAGTGCGCAGCTGCGTCAGAACGGCCAAACTCAAACAGCCGCGACGCAGTTCCAGCCTCAAATTCTCGAAGACCTCGACGTTCTCAGTACCATTCGACATACAGTGTACGTCACATACTGTGCGACACACACACTGTACGGCGCATAGTATAACTTGTCAAGCCTTTTCTTGTGTAGGGGCGGACGCAGCTTGCCCTGAGCCAAGTCGAAGGGTCCGCGCCGCCGCAAAGCGGCGTAAGAACCGATCACCAAACCCAGGGCTCCGAACGGATAGACGGAACAGTCGAACGGTGGACGTGGAACAAAATGTGGGTCAGCTAGGACATAATGGCATTCATTAAACTAGAAAATTGGTCCTTAAAATAGCAAAAGTGGCCAAAACCGAGTCCGCTTCAGCGATTGGCACAAGTTTGCTAGCAGCCCCGGCGGGAGGTTCAGCTCGGTAGTGCCAGCAAGATATTTTCCACAACAATTTTCACCCCAATGTGACGAACAACCTTTACCGAAAATTCCAGAACGCGCACACTAGACGAGTGCGTGACCCCTTTCAAAGAGGCGATAGCAATCAATCCCCTGTTCATATAGAGCCGGACGCAGCTTGCCTTGAGCGCAGTCGAAGGGTCCGCCGCGCGGCAAAGCGGCAGCCCGCGGCATCGATCTCGTTCGGAGCCCAACCAGGAAAACCCGAAAATCGCCAGCTAACTCCTTATTTCAGAAGAATTTACCCGCAACCCCTTTCGATCCAAGAATTTGCCAAAACGGGACCGTATCAAATTTTACTAACCCTTTTCGATCCAAGAATTTACGAACAGCGTGATCAAAAAAAAAATGTAGCCTGCATAGACGTCAACTGTCCTCCTTTCCCAAAACGGGAAAACACAAAGGGCACGCCGGAAGCGTGCCCTTTGCCTGCCATTCCCCAACCGTGCGGCAGCTAAAACCGTTTCAGGAGGAGACCATTGCCCGCGGCCCGCGACTCGAAGCTCAGGACTCAGGACTCACAGTGATCACCACCCGGAAGCGCGCCTTGCCGGTGATCATCTGCTGATACGCGTCGGCGGCTTTTTCCAGCGGATAGCGCTCGATCATCGGCCGCACGCCGCTAAGCGAGCTGAATTCGAGAGTGTCCTGAGAATCGCGCGCATGCCCAGAGGCCCAGCCGCGAACGGTCTTGCTCCCCGCTATGAGTTGCAGCGGGGTTACGTTCAAAGCCTCCAGGCCCGCGCCGACCACCAGCAGCACGCCTCTTGGTCCGAGCCCGTCGACCAGCGCCGAGATCGATTTTGAATCGGGCGCGGTTGCCAGGATAAGATTCGCTCCGCCCAGTTTCTGCAAAGCCTGCGCGGGATTTCCCGCGCTGGTGTCGATGTATTGGTGAGCGCCCAGCTTCTTCGCCAGAGCCTGCTTGTCTCCGCCTCGGCCGATGGCCACCGTGCGAAAGCCCATCTGGCGGGCGTACTGAACGCCAAGATGCCCCAGCCCGCCGATTCCCTGCACCGCGACCAGATCTCCGGCACGCGCCCCGGAATTGCGCATTGCGTTGAATACCGTGATGCCGGCGCAAAGCAAAGGCGCGGCTTCGTCGGCCGGAAGATCGTCGGGAATAAGCGCCACCGCCTCCGCTCCCACCACCATGTATTCCTGATAGCCGCCGTCGAAGTGAATCGCGGTGATCTTTTCATTCTGGCAATTGATGAAGTCGCCGCGCCGGCAGGGATTGCATTGAAAACAATGCCCGCCGTGCCATCCCACACCGACACGCTCGCCGGGCTTCCACTGCGTGACATCTGCGCCCACCGCGTCAATGCGTCCCGCAATCTCGTGGCCCGGCACGCGCGGATATTGAATGCCCGGCCAATAACCCTCCTTGACGAGCGCATCGCTGTGGCAGATTCCACAGGCTTCCACTTTGATGCGTACCTGCCCGCGTCCCGGCTCGGGAACAGGACGCTCGACGATTTCAAAATCACCGCCTGGTTTGCTGATCTGGACTGCTTTCATGGATTGGCCTTTCTTTGGCTGAGTCGTTGAATTGGAATGAAATCGGGAAAGTAACGGCGGAGCAAATCAGAGTCTTAGATCAAGCGCCACACTGCCCGGATGCAAGAAAAACGTCTTCTGATGAGTGGCCTCACAACGGCCTACTGGCGCCGATTAGCGACCAGGCCATGAGAAGTGTAGGATTGAGCCCACAGGCTGAACGAACAAACTGAACCAGCCCCCCCAGCTTCAGCGATCGTTCTCCAGCTATCATGGCAACCTCACAAAAAACGATTCTGGTCACCACCAGTTGGGACGACGGCGACTGCTCCGATATGCGGGTGGCCGAAGCGCTCGCCCGGCATGGGCTTGCCGGAACGTTCTATCTCCCGGTCGAACCGTTCCGAGCAGGCCGCGAGTTGAGTCTCGCTCAAGTTCGCGAGTTGACGGCTGGATCGTTTGAGATTGGCGGCCATACCGTTTCGCACCGCAGCCTGCCTGAACTTAGCGCCCAGGATCAACAACGCGAAATCTCGGACTGTAAGCGCGTGTGGGAAGAGCGTTTGGGGAGAGCCATCGAATCGTTCTGCTATCCCAATGGCCGGTTCAACGGAAACACTGTGCGCCACGTCGAACAAGCGGGATATCGCGGCGCTCGCACTACGCGAATGCTGCGCTCGTCGTTGCAGTTTTCACGGTTTGAAATGCCCACGACATTGCAGGCCTACCCGCATCCGGCGCGGGCTTACCTGCGCAATGGCCTCAAGGGGAAGAATCTGTCAGGTCTGTCGCAATTCGCCCTGTCGCAGTTCGCGCTGAATGCGTGGCGCGCGCGCAACTGGGTGGAGTTGGGAAAGGCATGGTTTGATCGCGCTCTGGAAAATGGCGGCGTCTGGCACCTTTACGGACACTCGTGGGAACTGGACCAGCTCAACTTGTGGGGAGAGTTGGAACAGTTGCTGAGTTACATTGCCCAGCGCCCGGGAGTTCAATATGTAACCAACGCCGGCGTCTGTCGTTTTACGACCGATCGAGTTACAAACGATCGCGTACCGAACCGGAGCGGCCCGTGAAAATCCTGCTGGCGCACAACACGTATCAGCAGATGGGAGGCGAGGATCGCGTCTTCGAGCAGGAACGGCGCATGCTGGAAGCGGCTGGTCATGACATTGTGGCGTTCGAGCGCAGCAATCACGAAGCCGATGCCTACCGCGGCCGCAAACGGCTGGATCTGGCGGTGAACACGGTGTGGTGCCGCCGGTCGCGACGTGAATTTCGGCGAGTGCTTGATCGGGAAGCGCCGGACCTGGTGCACATCCACAACACGTTCATGATGATTTCGCCGTCGATTTACTCCGCTTGCCGGAAAGCGCAGATTCCGGTGGTGCAGACGTTGCACAATTTTCGCCTGCTTTGCCCGGGGGCAAGTTTTTTCCGCGACGGCAAGGTTTGCGAGGACTGTCTGCATCGCTCGGTATGGGAGAGTGTGCGGCACGGCTGTTATCGAAATTCGCGAATGGCCACGGCAACGGTCGCTCTCATGCTCGAGGTTCACCACCGCTTAGGAACCTGGACAAGCAGCGTGAGCCGCTTTGTCGCGCTCAGCGAGTTTGCACGCGGTCGCTTCATTGCCGGAGGACTTCCCGCCCATCGCATGGTGGTGAAACCGAACTTTGTCGATCCCGATCCCGGCCCCGGCCCTGAGGCACGCGACTATGCAATCTTCGTTGGCCGATTCTCCCCGGTCGAACGAATGTACACCTTGTTGGCAGCCTGGGAGCAGTTGCGAAATCGGGTTCCGCTGCTCATTGTCGGCGGCGGGCCGGAGCGCGAGCAAATCGAAACCGAAGCACAACGCCGCGGCCTGAGCGCCATATCGTTTCTGGGGGGCTTGCCCAACCCCAGAACGATCTCGCTGATTCAGGGCGCGCGCTTTCTGGTCCTCCCTAGCCAATGGTATGAGAATTTCCCGGTGACCATTGCCGAGGCGTTCGCCTGCGAGACTCCGGTGATCTGCTCGGCGCTGGGGTCGATGAGAGAAATCGTCACCGATGGAATGACCGGGCTGCACTTTCATCCCGGGAACGCAACGGACCTGGCGGAAAAAGTGGCGCAAGCATGGGCCAGCCCGGCGCGTATGCGCGAGATGGGCGCGGCGGCCCGCCGCGAGTATCTGGCGCGCTACACGGCCACGCAGAACTATTCGCAGCTGATTGATATCTATGACGCGGCCCTGCGGGCGGGAGTTCCAGCGCAGATCCCGGCGAAACCCGCGACGCAACCCGCAAACTTAATCTATGGAATTCCGGGCACGGCGCAGGGGTGAAACAATTTGCGCGTCGGCTGCGCGGCAATGAAATGGGGTAGAAAGTTCGCGATTTCTTGGGGCCAGATTTTTGGGGCCAGATTCTTGGGGCCAAGCGGAGATTCCAGAGTACAATTGCCGTCTTGCAGTTTGCGCCGGAAACCCACGGTTGCCGGGGGTTTCGGGCCTTGCCGGTATTTCCGCGAGTACAACAACTTCCAAGGAGAACCATGAAACGAATGACTTATTTGCCTCGAATTGCCCAGATCGCGATCGCTGCCGGTGTTCTTAGCGCGGTCTCGCTTCCTTCCGCCTTCGCCCAGCAACCGGTCGATGACGCGGAAGCCCGCAACCAGGAGAACTGGCGCGAAACCATCGCGCGGACCGCGGCCCCCGCGGAAGGATGCTTTCATACCTCGTATCCGAGCCTGACCTGGAACAAGGCCGAATGCACGATCGCGCCCAACATCCCCTACATACCGCGAAAGGGGCGGGGGCTCAGTCAAACCGTAGGAGACGGCAACGATTATGCCGCCGAGGTCACCTCGGGGGTGATCAGCGAAACCATCGGCTCGTTCCCCACGGACTCCGGAGTAAAGACGGAAAAGGGCCTGCTGGGCGCAAATGATTACTCGCTGCAGCTCAATTCGAACTTCATGAACACGGCGGCGTGCGATGGCGCCAGTAACCCATCGGAGTGCCTGGACTGGGAGCAATTTGTCTATTCTTCCGGTTACGAGGAAGCGTTCATGCAGTATTGGCTGATCAATTGGAACAACCGTTGCCCCAGTGGCTGGTACAGCTATAGCAACGATTGCTACACGAACAGCTCCGCCGTCGGCACGCCGAAGGAAGCGATCGGCAAGCTCAAGTCGCTCAAGCTATCGGGTACGGCGGTGAAAGGGGGCATCGATACGCTGGTGTTCACGGTGGGAACGGAGGCTTACAGCACCACGGGACAAGATAGCGTCGTCGATCTTGCGACCGCGTGGACGGAGTCGGAATTCAACATCATCGGCGACGGCGACGGTTCAGCGGCCACTTTCAACACGGGCTCGTCTGTGACCGTGAAGGTCGCGGTGACCAATGGAACCAAGAACGTGCCGACGTGCGCCGCAGACTCGGGAACGACGGGCGAGACCAACAACTTGAATCTGGGCACTTGCTCCGGCACAGGCGGCGCCAAGCCGTATATCGAGTTCACCGAATCGAATTGATGCCGCCGCGGAGGAACTGAAGTCGTTCAGAGATTAATGAGGAACTCGGCAGCCTAAGAAACCCGAACCGGCGACGGTTCGGGTTTGCTTTTTGGAACGCGTTACTGAATTCTGTGAATCGCTTGCGCAATCCGCGCCAGTGTTGCTTCTTTCCCAGGACTTCCGTCCTAGACTGCTTTCATGGCTGCGATTCAGCAAAATCGCCGAGCCGGAGAGATTGCTGGCCAGCATAAATGCGCCAACGGCCCGTCGATCGCTACTGCCGCCACCGAAGACTGCGGCCCCGGCTATGATTTTCCCGTGTGCGGGCCTGACTCTTGAAGTACCACATATGGCCGATCCAGCAGGAAGCACCCAGCGCCACCAGCGCTAGGATTCGCACATAAGAGCTGTTTGGCCAGTGGATCAGATTGAACAACCCAAGTCCAATGTAGCCAGAGTCTACGAGCGCCATAGCAGCAACCGCAAACTGAATGTAACTTCTCTTTTGGTAGTAGGGAGGCACATCAGAATTGGTAGGTAGATGAAAAGACAGCCGCGTATTGGCTTCGAGAAAATAACCTCGAATTGCATTTACAGAGCGCATGTAGAGGACGATGTTAAACCACACTTGGATGTACATCATCGCTACAAGTCCACCGAGGATTCCAATCAATGTGAACGCGATGGCGATGGGACTAGGCATTTCTAAGAATGACGGCACGTTGGAATGATCCTTCAGAAGGAGGGCGTAAAGCGCCCACGGGGAAGCGGCCAGCGTCATGTAAATCGTCAGGAATCGGTCAAGGCGCTCGTTCCGCGCCTTATCGAGTTCGATCAGTGCCGCGTATTCAGCGCTGAGGAACTTCTCTTCGGACGTGCCTGTGGAACCGGGGATCTCGTCGGGGCCGGACATGCTTGCACACCTCCGCTGAGAATACACTTCCAAAATTCCTCGATCTCCACTGCCGCGTAGGGAATCTTTCGCTCGAGAATTCGCTCAATCTCGCCGGTTGCGCCGCATCGCGAGGAGTTCGCGACGAAGTCCCGTACCTCTTCAGACAGCGTGAAATTTGTTTTATAACCCACCATCAGTACATGTGCAACCTGCGCCGCGATAAACTTTTCCGAGACCCCTTTGCGGCCCATCAGGCCAATGCGTTCTGCGGCAATGGCGTCCAAGCATCCGCAATCGTGGAGGCAACCGGTTACCGGTTCCCAAAGAATGGCATCCACATCGAGAAGATTGTATCGAAGCAATTGTTCGATGGTGTGAGGTTTGGGGGCAAGGGCCATGTTGGTGTGATCTTCGATGCGCCAGAGATCGAAGACCAAACCTTTGGGGCGAAACCGGCATTTCACCCCGCCAAAAGCGTTTGTGGACTGGTTGATGTTTCCCAGCACGTTTCGTATTTCGTCGGGCGAATGTGCGCCAGAAATGACCAAATCCAGGTCCGCTGGCTTCGCTATATTTTTAGGAATGCCGTCTAGCAGCAAATCGCGAAGAAAACCTCCCATGACAAAGACTTTCCAATTGCGGGGAAATGACCCGGTCAGCGATTTAAAATCCTGGCCCGCTTCAGTCCGCAGGAATTCCCGCAGTGGCTCGGTCAACAGATGAATGGGTGCGAATGTGCGGTAGTGGATCATTTTTGCTGGGCACGCGATCAACGACATAGCGCTGTTTTATTGTACGCTTGCTCGATTCGCTGGAGCGTCGTTTCTTTCCCCAGGACTTCCAGCGTCTCGAACAATGGTGGGGCGTTCTTGCGTCCGCAAACGGCGACGCGGATGGGCTGGAACATCTGTCCCGCTTTCACGCCGAGTTGTTGAGCTGCGGCGCGCAGAGCCTGATCGAGCGGATCGTGCTTGAATTCGACGTTCGGCAGAACTTCCCGCGCTTTTTCCAGGACCCGGTTCGCCATCGCCGCGTCTCCCTTTTGCGGGATGAGTTCGGCAGGATCGTAGGGAGCCAACTGCTTCGCAAAGAAGAAATCCGCGGCGGTGACCACCTCCTGCAGAAGCCGGATACGTTCGCGGATCAGCGGCGTGACCCTTAGCATCCGTTCCGCAGTGGCGTTAAACCATCGGCCGCGCGCAAACGGCAATAATCGTTCGCTGAGATCCTCGATAGGGAGAGCCCGAATATGCTCCGCGTTCAACCATAGTGCTTTCGGGTCGAACATTTCCTCTGGGACCCCGAGTGATTCCTTGAAATTCACCACAGCATTCGCGCGGTTAATGCCCTCGAGCGAGAAAACGTCAGTCATCTCTTGGAGGCTCATCTTGGTGCGGTCGTCTTTCGGCGACCAACCGAGCAAGCACAGAAAATTGATGAAGGCCTCCGGCAGAAATCCCGCGTCGCGGTAGGTGGTGACGCTGACGACCGGGCCGTGGCGGCGCTTGGAAAGCTTGGTGCCGTCGGGCGCAACGAGCAGCGGAAGGTGCGCGAACTGCGGAGGAGCGTAACCGGCTGCTTCGAAAATCAAAATGTGCTTGAAAGTATTGGAAAGGTGATCCTGGCCGCGGATGACGTGCGTGATACCGAGATCGGCGTCGTCGGCGCAGGAAGCCAGATGATAGGTGGGCATACCGTCGGAACGAAGCAGAGCGAAGTCTTCGATGTCGGCTCCTGCCTTCATCTGATCGCCGTAAACGCTGTCGGAGAAGCGCACAACCTGGCCGTCGCGCGGTACGCGGAAGCGGAGCGCAAAGGGTTCGCCTGCAGCGGCACGGCGATCACTCTGTTCCGGCGAGAGTTCCCTCATTCCGGCATTGAAGAGCCACGTGCCCTGCGCGCCGGATTTTTCGCTGTCTCCGGTGTGGGCCGGCGTAAAGTCGCGATAGGCCAGACCCTTCTCGAAAATCTCCCAGGCGATCGTGCGATGCAGTTCGAGCCGCTCGGACTGTTTGTACTCTTCGTCCCAGCCCAAGCCGAGCCACTTCAGGCCCTCAAAGATGGAGTTTACCGAGGCATCGGTATTGCGCTCGACGTCGGTGTCGTCGAGCCGCAGAATCATGGTGCCGCTGTTGCGGCGAGCGTACAGCCAGTTGAAAATGAACGTGCGCGCACTGCCGACGTGAAGAAATCCAGTCGGGGATGGCGCAAAGCGTACGCGCGGCTTACCCTGGGAAGCAGAATTCAATCGATTCACGGACGACTTTTCGGGACCACTCCACGGCCATGCTCACTGTGCCAAGATCACCGCCCCTATCCCTGCATACTTCGCATTTATTGAATCGTGGGTTCGGTCTCTTCCGGCGCGCCGTGGCGGCGCAGCAATTGCGGAAGATTCTGCGAAAAGGCCGAGCGCGGCAGCACCATATCGCAGCCCACTTCATGGGCCTTTTGCTTCAGGTCTCCCTGCACGTGGGAAAGGAACCCGATGATCGAAGTTCCTTTCTTCAGCTTGCTCTTCAGCTTGGGGATCAGCGTAAGCGGCTTCACCGCAGCATTGTTCAGATCGAAGATAATCAGCGACGGTTTCTCTTCGCCATTCTGCTGCATCTTCTCCGCCATGTCTTTGTCGCTTTTTACGAACTCGACCTTGACGTTGAGCTTGCGAGCCGTCTCCTGAACCTTCGCCATGAAGAAAAGGTCTTCAATGAAGGCGAAGATGCGGGAACTGGTATCCTCGGTCGCGGGCAGGGGTTCGGGATCGGGCTGGGGAAACTGGGCGGCGAAGCCGGGACGCTGGCGCCCCGGCTTATGCCCGTTGTGGTTTCCACCCGCTAGAACGGCGCGATAGCTGTGATCCATGGGCGCGGTGTAGATGCCGTCTTTGTTTTCGCGTGCCAAGCCCTGACCCGGGCGGTGTCCGCGTGGATTGTGTTGACGGCGGCCGCGCCGTCGTCTTCTGCCTCCGCCACCGGAGGGTTTTCCTGGGCCTGCGTTCATAGTCCTCTCAATTGATTCACAGGTGCTGATTCGATTCCGCTCTCCATGGCCAGGATTGCGATGCACGGATGCCCACATTGCGCCGGGCGGTGAGGCTTCGAAGCAAGGTCCCGTGCCAGCCGTGACGGTTGACACGGACCTCTCTGCCAGAGCGGATTGCGGTAAAACGCACGATGGAACGAACCCCAACCTTGCGAACGTTTGATGCGAAAGAAACTTATTCAGTTTCGATTATCCGTGTCTCGGATCCGTAAGGCGCCGCCGGGGAACGGCTGGCGCAGAAGGCCTGCGCGGGAACGAGGCCTTACAGAGAACAGCTTTATCCTACTCGTCCCGGTCACGTCGCGCAAGTCCCCGCTCACCCGCGTTTTGCACAGGAGGGAGTGAACTGTAGTGTGAACCGGGTATTTCCGCAGGGCAGGTCAGCGAGCGGGCACCCCGTTATTCCACTTGGGAAATTTCCCGCGCCCATTGCTGAGCCTGCCAGTAAAGCCCCGCAGTATCTTCGGCGTCGAGATGCAGACTTCGACTCAACTCGGCCGCGGCCTCCCACTCTCCGCTTTCATGCGCCAGCATAAGACGAAACACGGGACGCAGCGGGCTGGGCTGGCCGAGAAGCACCGCTTTGGTATCGCGATCCAGGGGAAGGCTCTCCATCACCGATTCCATGGGCATTTCCAGCATCACGTCGATCAACGACAGCAGACCGAGCAGGAACAGATCGGACTCTCCACGGGGCACTCGGGGGGACAGCAATTCGCCGAACCGCCCGCGCACCAGCGTCGACAGCACCAGATCGCTGGGCTTCGCCCCTCCGGTTCCGACCGCGGCCACCAGCCGCACCCAGCGCCGCATTTCGCGTTCCCCCAGAATTGAGAGCGCATGGCGCACCGAGTGAATTTCGCACTTAAAACCAAACGCCGCCGAATTCAGATAGCGCAGCAGGCGGTAGCAAACGGAAGCCTCGCCCTTGATGAGACGTTCCAAAGCATCCAGATCCAGATCCGGCTGTGATACCTCCTTGAGCATCCGCAGATAGTTCAGTTGATGGGCGGGCATCTCGTGCGTGGCCATCATTTCCGGCCGGCGGAAGAAATATCCCTGAAAGTAGGTGAAACCCTGGTCGCGGGTTTCCACGAAATCTTCCTGAGTTTCAACCTTCTCGGCCAGCAAGCGGCAGGTACTCGAAGCGAGATTCCGAGCCAGTGTGGCGCGCTGTTCCGAGGTGGTCAGCGGCATTTCCACTTTGATGATGTCAGAAATCTCGATGAGCGCTTCGCGGGGATCGTCGGCAACGTAGTCGTCCAGGGCGATGGTGTATCCGGCTTCCTTCAAGCTGCGGCAGGCAGCCACCACGTCAGGATCGGCAGGAACGTTTTCGAGCACTTCGACCACCGTGGAACTCGCGGGCAGAAGCCTGACCAGCCCTTTGATCAACACATCCCGGGTGCAGTTAATGAAGGCCCGCTTCCCGTCGCACAACACATCGATCCCCATTAAGAGGGAATTGTCGAGAGTGGCACGCGAGGCAGTGTCCGCTTCCCCGGAAAAAGTGTTCTCCAGCCCGTGGCGAAACAGCAACTCATACCCGAACACTTTCTCGTGAGCGTCAAAGATCGGCTGCCTGGCCACATAACGCAATGGCTTGATCAGGCCAGATGCGGCGGGTGCGGTGGCTGCTCCGGCATTGCTACCGGGGCTTGTTCCGGTTGGTCTTCGGGTGCGGCCTCCACTAGAAGAGATATTCACTAGTCTTCTATCGGCCAGCGCACAGAAAGCCTGCAGCCCATTCCCCGAAGATGAGGGTATGGAAAATGATTAGAAACAGCACAGACCAACACAGACGCGAGCGCCTAGGCGCGCTGCGTTCCCCCCAGCCCGGTTAGCGCCGACACGACCGTGGCCGACCACTGCGCAACTTCTTCCTCGCGCAAGGTTCTCTCTGAGGATTGAAAGCGAGCGCGCAGCAAAACGGAATATCTCCCGGCCGCGATCGCGCCTCCGCGAAAGATTTCGACCGGGCGGAATTGGCATAGCTCAGAGATGCCCGCGGCACGAACCGCTCCCTGCATCTGGGCAAACGTCTGCGCGTCGTCGAACACGAACGAGAAGTCCCGTTCCACGGCAGGATATTTTTGCAGCGGACTGAATCGGGCCATGCGCAGTCCGATTCTGTACAACTGCTCCAGATCGAACTCTGCCAGAAAGACTGGCTGTCTCAACTTGCGTGCGGCTGCCACTTCCGGATGAATCTGTCCAAACTGCGCGACCAGCGATCCGTTGATGCGCGCGCGTGCCGACCGGCCGGGATGAAAATACGCGGACGTTTCAGCGTCGTAGCTGGGCTCGCCGGCAACGGCGGCCAGCAGATTCTCCACATCGCCCTTGAATCCGCGGAATGCCTCGGACGCAGCGGCGTGTTCATTCTTGCTCACATCCAATGCGGCGCCCAGTGGCAAAGCGCTGCGAACCGCGTCCCAGGTCGCGCCCAGACACGCGCGCCTGGGCTCCACGCGCTCTTCTCCAGGAAGCTGGCCAGAAAGCTGATAGATACTGCCGATTTCGAACAGCCGCGCCTCGGGCACATCGCGATTCAAATTCCAGGCCAGCATGTCGAGCATGCCGGGCACCAGCGAAGTGCGCATCACGGAAGCTTCCGCGCTCAGGGGATTTTCCAGTTGCAACACCTGCGTGGCGGGAGAGAACTTCTCCGCATCGGCTTGGGAAATAAATGTGAGAGACAGGGCCTCGTTGTATCCCAAGGCCAATGCGCGACGGCGCAGCGTGCTGTCGATCGCGGCGTGGGGCAACTCCACGACCGCGCCACTATAAGCAGGCAGCGTATTCTCGAATTTGTCGTACCCATAGAGGCGGGCGATCTCTTCGATTACATCGATCTCGCGTTCCACATCCAGTCGCCAACTCGGGATGCCGACGCGAAACTGAACTTCGCTTTGCCCTTCGGGAATCAGCGTGAATCCTAACCGCTTGAGCAAGCGAAAGATCTGCCCAGCATCCAGACTTCCGCCCAGAATGCGGCGCACTTCACTGACGCGCAACAGCACCGGTGCCTGATCCATCTGCAGGGAGATGACGTCGACGACCTCGCCAACCAGTTCTCCGCCGCCTGAGCCCAGAATCAACTGCGCCACCAGATCGCACGACAGCACCGTCGACTCGAAATCCGCGCCGCGCTCAAAACGATGGGAAGCGTCGGTGTGCAGGCCATGCCGCCGCGCCATGCTGCGCACAATGCCCGGATCCCACCACGCGGATTCGATCAGAATGTTCCGCGTCTGTTCGGTGATCATGGTGTCGTATCCGCCCATGACGCCGGCCAAACCGACCGGCTTTTTCGCGTCGCATACTACCAGGTCTGCCGTCGTCAGTTTGCGCTCGACGCCGTCAAGGGTCTTGAGCGTTTCGCCCTTGCGCGCCTTGCGCACGATGATCCTGCCGCCTTCTAGCAGATCGAGATCAAAGACGTGCGTAGGCTTGCCGATCTGCCAGAGAACGTAATTGGTAGCGTCGACGGCATTCGAAATAGGCCGCTGGTCGAGCAGTTGCAGACGATGGGCGACGTGGCCTGGAGAAGCCTTGATATGCGTGTTGCGAATTTCGCGCGCGGAAAAACGCGGACAAAGTTCAGGCTCTTCAACGGTAATTGGAAACGGAGTGGAGGGAGCAGAAGGCGGAAGCCGGAAAGCCGAAGCCGGCTTCAGTGGCAAGTCGTAGATCGCCGCTGCCTCGCGCGCGACGCCGTAATGATTCATCGCGTCGGGACGGTTGGTGCCGATCTCCGTTTCGAAGACGGTGTCGGCGCCGCTGCCGCTAATGCCTTCGACGCCGAGACCCACGTCGGTCAGATCGTGCGCGAGTTGGTCGTCGTCGACGGTGAGGTCAACGAAGTCGCGAATCCAGTTTGCAGAAAGTTTCATGAAGAAGCTTCTCGCTTCTAGCTTCTAGCGACTAGCTAACCGGCTCGTATGAGCTAGAAGCTAGCAGCTAGGAGCTAGAAGCGCTCTTACCCAAACTGCTCCAGGAAGCGCACATCGCCTTGAAAGAAGAGCTGAATGTCGTCGACGCCATATTTCAGCAGGGCGAGGCGGTCGACGCCCATGCCGAAGGCGAATCCGGAAACCTTTTTGGGATCGTAACCGTTGTCTTTCACGAACTCGAACACGTTGGGATCGACCATACCGCAGCCCAGCACTTCGATGAAGCCCGTCTGCTTGCACGGACGGCAGGGAGTATCTGGCCCCCGCTTGCCGCTGCCGCCGCAAATGAAACACGTCACGTACAGCTCAGCGCTCGGCTCTGTGAACGGGAAGAATGACGGACGGAAATGCGTCTTCACGTTGGAGCCGAACAACGCCTTCATGGCGTGATCGAGTGTGCCCTTCAGGTCGCCGAAGGTGATGTTGGTATCGACCGCCAGCCCCTCGATCTGATGAAACATGGGCGAGTGGCTGGCATCGGGCGGATCGTTGCGATGCACGGTCCCGGGGATCACAATGCGCAGCGGCGGCCGCATCTTTTCCATCGTCCGAATCTGCACCGGAGAAGTGTGCGTGCGCAGCAGCAAACGCTCGCGTTGCGGCTTCGATTGCTGGCGGGCGATGAACAACGTGTCCTGCGTATCGCGCGCCGGGTGGTTCGGCGGAAAATTCAGCGCCTCGAAGTTGTAATAGTCAGTCTCAACCACCGGCCCCTCGGCGACGGAGTAACCGAGCTTCTGGAAGACCGAAACGATCTCATGCATCGTCTTGATGACCGGATGCTCTGCGCCCAGGGGACGGCGAACGCCGGGAAGAGAGATATCGATCGCCTCTACGACGGTAGCCTGTTGGGATCCCTGGGCCTGGATCCACCGTTCGGTGTCAACGATCCATTTCTGTACATCCAGCTTGATCTGATTGACATGGGCGCCAACTGCTTTCTTTGCTTCCTTTGGCGTAGCTTTCAACCAGTCATCATTGATCTTTGCTAAAATTCCGTTTTTTCGCGCTAACCACCTGTCACGGAAACCCTTGAGCTCAGCTTCCGTTTTCACAGCCTGTGCCTCGGCCTTGCATGCCCCAATACACTCCGTCGCCGACTTTGTCAGCGCCGCTTCCGAATAATCCGTCAGTTTGGGAACGATGTAGGACACAATTGTCAAAATAAGTTGTCATCCGGAAGGCGTTGTGTCCGCGAGGGACCTAGACGACTCGAGCAGAATGCATAGGTCCTTCGCTACGCTCAGGATGACAAACTATATCGGATAAAGAATGCCGGGGTGACACGATTAACGTCGTGCCCGTCCCGATTTAGCTGGAAGCTGACGGCTGATAGCTGTTCTACGCCAGCGCTGTCTTCGCTTGTGACGCCAGATTGGCAAACCCGGCCGCATCGTTCACGGCCAGATCGGCAAGAATCTTGCGGTCCAGTTCGATGCCGGTCTTTTTCAGGCCGTGGATGAACTGGTTGTAGCTCAAGCCGTTCAGCTTGGCGGCGGCGCCAATGCGAACGATCCACAGCGAGCGGAACTGGCGCTTGCGCTGCTTGCGTCCGGAGTAGGCAAACTTCAGTCCGCGCTCGACCGACTCTTTGGCCGCGCGGTAGAGCTTCGATTTTGTAAGGAAATATCCGCTGGCGCGATCTAAGATCTTTTTGCGCTTCTGGCGGCGTTTGGTTCCGCGTTTTACACGAGGCATGGGGTTCTCCTTTTTATGTTTCGCTGGATGGCGGCTGGAGGCAGGATTTTGACGACAGGCCTCTTCACGCGCCCGCAAATTTTCGATTTTGGATTGCGATTTGCGATTGAAAACTCATGAAGGCCGAGCTTCAAATCGACAATCGAAAATCACAAATCGAAATTCGCTCTTTCTCACTGGTATGGAATCATGCGCAGAACTTTGGCCAGATCGCCATCGCTGACGAGGCCGCCGTGACGCAGCTTCCGTTTCTGTTTGGTGTCTTTAGACGTCAGGATGTGCCGCAGTTTCGCGTGTCCCCGCTTCACTTTTCCTGTTCCCGTCTTCTTAAAGCGCTTGGCGGCGCCTTTGTGCGTTTTTAGTTTCGGCATACGTCCTCAATAGCAGCTGTCAGCTCTCAGCCGTCAGTTTGTTTTCTTCTCGTTTCCTGATGTCCGATGAACGACCGAGGAACGCTCAGGTGAGATTTGTGATCAGCCGCGCGCTTAGGACGCGGGCTTGGCGACCTGCGCGGGCGGTTCGCTCGGGCTGGGAGCGCTTTGCGCCGCAGCCTTCTGCCGCTCTTCTTTTTGTCGTTCCTTTTCGCGTTCCTTGTCCGACTTCTTTGGGGCAAGAATCGCGTGCAAGGTGTTGCCTTCCTGCCGCGGCCGGAACTCGACAATGCTGTGCGGCTCCACATCTTTAATCAGCCGTTCCAGAATCTGGCGTCCCAGTCCGGTGCGCGTCATCTCGCGTCCGCGGAAGAAAATGGTTGCCTTTACCTTGTCGCCCTCATCCAGAAAACGCAGCACATGATTTTTCTTCGTCTCGTAATCGTGGTCATCCACATTGATGCGGAACTTGACCTCTTTTACGGTGATCGTCTTCTGATGCTTCTTGGCTTCGCGCTCTTTCTTTTCCTGCTGGTAAAGATACTTCCCGTAATCCATGATGCGGCATACGGGAGGCTGCGCTGTGGGCGAAATCTCGACCAGATCCAGATTTTTTTCGCGGGCCTTGCGGATGGCCTCGAACGGCGGCATGATGCCCAACTGCTCGCCTTCGTCATCAATCACGCGAATTTCGCGCGCCCGAATACGATCATTAATGCGGATAAAACGCTTGTCGATACAGTCCTCCGCGCTCTAAGCGACTGAGAATAAAGAATTATAACATGAGCCGTGCTACCATTTTGGCATGCCCATCTCCGATACCAGTCCCGCCGCAAAAAGATTGCAGATGCAGATCGAGGCGGCGCTGACTGGGGAAGAGCGCATTTTGCGGACACTCGAGGCGAGCCTGCTGGTACGGGAGTTCACCAAGTCGAAGATCCGCAGCGACCATCCTGACTGGACCGAGGCGCAAATTGCTCACGAGGTATTGCGATTGCAGTTTTTGCCGCGCAAGCTCCCCGGTCTTCCATGAGTCAGGCGGATATATTTCGAAGGATTGTTGGGCATCTCGATCAGCGGCGGATCGCCTATATGCTTGTAGGATCCTTTGCCGGCACTTACTACGGTGCGTCTCGAACTACCTTCGACCTGGACTTCGTGATCGAGGCCACGCCCCAGCAGTTGAGAGCGCTGATTGCGGATCTGCAGGCCGACGATTACTATGCCGAACTCGACGCCGCTTTGGATGCCTTGAAACACGAATCGTTATTCAACATCATTGACAACGCAACCGGCTGGAAAATCGACCTGATCTTTCGCAAGTCGCGCGCGTTCGACCATGAGGAATTCCGGCGCCGGCAGCCTGCAAAGCTTTTTGACATCCAGATGTTCGTTGCCAGCGCCGAAGACCTCATCATTTCCAAACTCGAATGGGCGAAGCTCGGAGGATCGCATAGGCAGATTGAGGACGTTGCCAACATTCTGAGCCGACAATGGCAGTCGCTCGATCAGGACTATTTGAGAAAATGGATCGCAGCACTCGGACTGCAAGAACAATGGGAGGCTGCCAAGCGCTTCGCCGACATCGAGTGATAACCGATCGAGGGTCATCCCATGTGCAGAAACATCAAAATCCTGTTCAACTTCTCTCCCCCCGTAACCGACGACGAGGTTCGCGCCGCGGCTCTTCAGTTCGTCCGCAAGATCAGCGGGTTCAGTAAACCTTCCCAGGCGAACGAGGCTTCGTTTCTAGCCGCGGTGGAAGAAATCACGATGGTTTCAAGGCGCCTTCTCTATTCGCTGGAAACCGCGGCTCCTCCCAAGAATCGCGAAGATGAGGCCGCGAAAGCCAAGGCGCGCTCGCTGGCGAGATTCGGCAGCTAGCGGGGGAAGAGACTTCAGGCCTTGGACCTTGGACCTCTCGGGACTCGGGCCTTAGGCCTCATCAACGCCCGGAGAGGCCTGTACGCTTGCTCCGGAGGAATCCGCCGGTAGTGGCCGAAAAGTGCGTTGGTGAATTTAATGGTTTAAGCGGCAACCCGGCTGACCCATCCAAGCTTTTCGGCCACTACCAATCCGCCGTTGAACTTGACTTGAGGGGAAGGCCCTTGTAATCTCGCCTGCCACAGCTCTTGGCGTGCTCGCCAGGTCTGTCGCAGTATGTCTGTCGCAGTCTGTCGCAGTCTGTCGCAGTATGTCTGTCGCAGTATGTCTGTCGCAGTATGTCCTGTCGCACTTACGGCCTGTGGCACAGCGCCGACTCCCCCTCGGTGCTGCGGGATCCGCGTCTACCATCTGTTCGTAAATGGGAGGCCCTGATGTCTCATTCCCGTCTCTTGCTGTCTGTTGCCGGCTCTGTTCTGCTTGCGATGGTGTTGCTTTCCCCGACGTCCGGCTGGGGGCAAGGCTTTCCTCCGATCTCGCCCGAGGAACTGAAAATGACCAGCGAACCCCAAGCTCCGGGCGCGCAGGCCATCATCCTGTATCGCGAAGTGGACCACGACGACAACGGGACGACCTCGCATGAAGACAACTACATTCGCATCAAGATCCTGACGGAGGAAGGACGAAAGCAGGCCAACATCGAAATTCGGTTCGTGAAGGGCAGAGGCGACGTGGCCAACATTCGCGCCCGCACGATTCGGCCGGACGGCTCAGCGGTCGACTCCGATGTCAAAGTCCTCGAAACTGCGATCGAGAAGGTCAAGGGCATGAAGTATTTTGCCAAGACTTTCGCTCTGCCTGACGTTGAGGTCGGCAGCATTATTGAGTATCGCTATACCTATGACCTTCCCGAACACATGATTGCTGGCTCCTCCAGCTGGATTCTCAGCTCGCACCTCTTCACCAAGCATGCGAAATTCTCCCTGAAACCCTATCACAGCAATAACCGCCCAATGAGTTTGCGCTGGACGTGGCAGGGCATTCCGCCAGGTTCCGCGCCTAAAGAAGGTCCGGATCACGTCATACGGATGGAAGTAGACAATGTCCCGGCCTTCGAGGAGGAAGACTACATGCCGCCGGCCAACCAACTGAGGGCTCGTGTGGACTTCATCTATGAAAACGAATTCATGGAAAGCGATCCCGATGAGTACTGGCGGCACGTGGCAAAGAGGCGCAACGAATTTCTGGAAAACTTCATTGGCAAGCCCAAAGCTATGGAGGAGGCGGTGGCGCAGATCGTTTCTCCCTCCGACCAGCCAGAAGTAAAGCTACGCAAGATCTACGGACGGGTGCAGCAGTTTCGCAACACTACGTATGAAATTCGCAAGGGCGCGCAGGAGGAGAAGCGCGAAAAAGAAAAACCCGCGGAAAACGTGGAAGACGTTTGGAAACATGGCTACGGCACTCACCGAGAGCTAACTTTCCTTTATCTTGCTCTGGCGCGCGCCGCTGGATTCGATGCATATGGAGTCTGGGTTTCAAGCCGCAGCGAGTACTTCTTCCAGCCCAAGACCATGCTGGAGAATCGCAAGCTGAATTCCTTTGTGGTGCAGGTCAAGCTCAATGGAAAGGATATGTATTTCGATCCCGGCGCTGCGTTCACCCCTTTCGGCATGCTGATATGGTCCGAGACGGGCACGCCCGGATTGTGTCTGGATAAAGATGGCGGCACGTGGGTGAAGACTACATTGCCGCAGAGTTCTGAGTCGACAGTTCAACGCACCGCCAACCTCAAACTGAAAGAAGACGGCTCGCTCGAAGGAAAGGTAACGATCACCTACACGGGGCTTGCGGCTATGTATTACCGGCTCGACGTTCGCAATGAGGACGAGCAGGGGCGCAAGACTTTTCTCGATGATCGGATCAAACGTCAGGTGCCGACGCCAGCAGAGGTGAAACTCCTCAATGAACCCGACTGGCAAAATCCTGAGACGCCGCTGGTTGCCGAGTTCCGCATCTCCATCCCAGAGTGGGCTTCGGCGGCGGGCAAGCGCACTATATTTCCGGTGGGAGTCTTCGCGGCCAGCGAAAAGAAACTCTTCGAACACGAAACTCGGGTTCACCCGATCTACATCGACTATCCATATCAGAAAGAGGACGACATCACCGTCGAGCTTCCGGAAGGGCTCGAAGCCGCCGGGGTGCCGTCGCCTCAGAATGTCGACGGCCACATCGTCACTTACAACCTGAAGGTGGAAAATGGCCACACCACCGTGCACATCACCCGCAAACTGACCTGGGACTTTCTTTTTCTGGACCAAAAGTACTACGGCTCGCTGCGCAAATTTTTCCAGACTGTGCGCAACGACGACGATCAGCAGATCGTCCTGGAACCGACAGCGAAAGCCGCGGGCGACTGAAGCCTTGACAGGGGCGGAGGGCGATTGTAACCTCGGTCGGATTCATGAACGCGGTCGGCAGCGAAGACGAATGAAGCTATCCCTCGAAACCCGCGATGTAGGCCGAGTCACGGTCGTTCGCTGCAAGGGGCGGCTGGTCGCCGGGGATGAGGTCGAAGCTTTCCGCGAGCACATTGCCTGGATCCTCCGCGACCGCCGCGCTATTGTGCTGCACCTTTCCGACATTATGTTCATCGACAGCAGCGGGATCGGGACCATGGTCCGCACGCTCACCAGCACGCGGCAGGCGCGCGGGGACATGAAACTCTGCAATATTCCCGAGCCTATACAGAAGGTCCTGAAACTCACTCACCTGCACACGCTGTTTGAATCCCACGAAACCGAAGATCAGGCGATAGCTGCGTTCTACAAGGGGCCGGTGCGCGCGGAAAAACCGGTTTCTTCCGAGCGCAGCGTGTTGTGCGTCGATCGCAACCCCGACGTGGTCACTTACGTTCGCGAGATTCTGCGCGGTGCCGGATACGACGTTCATACCAGCAACAATCTGCGTGATGCAATGCTTCTGATGCGCGTGACTCGCTTCAACGCTCTGCTGCTGGGCCCCGACCTGACTGCTGCCCCGGGAACCGAGAAGGCTTTCCGCGACCTGTGCGGAACCATTCCGTGCGTCGAACTGGGAAGCGACTTCTCAACCCGCGACGCCGGGGAAGCTGCTTCGGACTTGCTGGAACAGATCGCCGCACGATTGCAGCCGTCGCCCCAGGCCTAGCCTCCAGACCTGGGCTCTAAGCTCAGACCTCCCTGTTTTCGTTGCGTCCAATCCGTTACAATCCTTCGGCGGCTTTCGCCGTCTAACCCGTATGAATCGATCTCATTCTTTGCGGCAGATTTTCTTCGGCTTACTTCTGGCCGCGGCTTCGCTGTGCGCGACCGTGGCGCAGCAACCGGCGAGCGCTGACTCGGCTGTTCTTGAACAGGGCAAGTTCAAACTACACAAGTTCGAGCAGGCCATTGGCGAGGAAACGTACGAAATCCGCCGGGATGGCAACGCTATCGCTGTGAAGATGGATTTTAAGTTCACCGACCGCGGTTCTCCCGTGCCCCTCTCTGCCACATTTCATGCCGCGCCAGATCTGACTCCGCAGGCTTTCGAAATCAAGGGACACACGGCGCGCCCTGTCACTATTGACGAGGCGCTGACTATCGACGGCAGCAAAATTCATTTCCGCACCCGCGACAAACAAAGCGATCTTGCAGTGCCTCCCACTCCTTTCTTCACGATTGCCGGATATGCGCCCACGACCATGCAGATGCTGATGGTCCGTTATTGGGCGACGCATGGATCGCCGGCACACCTTACGACGCTGCCCAGCGGTACGGTCAGAATCGAACCTCGCGGCCAGGACACCGTTCATGTCGGCGACAAAGACCAAAAACTCGACCGCTACACCGTCGAAGGTTTGATCTGGGGCCGCGAGACGCTGTGGTTCGATGCACAGCGCAATCTGGTCGCGGCGGTAACCACCGACGCCGAATTCGACCACTTCGAAGCCATTCGCGACGGATATGAGAGCGCGCTCGGGGATTTCGTTGGTCGCGGCGGAGCCGATGGCATGGCCGCGCTCGCTGAAATCTCCAAAGGGATTCCCGGCAGCCACAGTGCAACGCTGGCCATTGTGGGCGCGACTCTAATCGATGGGACGGGTGCCGCGCCCCTTCCCGATTCAGCCGTCGTGATTCGCGACGGTAGAATTCTCGCCGCTGGGCCGCGCACCAGCGTGAAAATTCCGCGTCACGCCCATGTGGTGGATGCGAAAGGAAAATTCATTCTGCCCGGTCTTTGGGACATGCACGCTCACTTCGAGCAGGTCGAGTGGGGGCCGATCTACCTCGCCGCCGGCGTAACCACCGTGCGCGATTGCGGCAACGAACTTGAATTCATCACCGCCGTGCGCGACGCCGTCGCGCAGGGACGCGGCCTTGGCCCGCGTCTGCTGCTGGCAGGAATCGTAGATGGATCTGGCCCAATGGCGATCGGCGTGGAGCGTGTGGATACTCCCGAGCAGGCACGCTCGTGGGTCGATAAATATCACGCTGCCGGCTTTCAGCAGATGAAGATCTACAGTTCGGTCAAACTCGAGGAACTCAAGGTTGTCGCCGACGAAGCCCACCATCTGGGCATGACCGTGACCGGGCACATTCCCGAAGGCCTGGACGCCTATCAGGCAATTGCAGCCGGACAAGATCAGATCAACCACATCACTTACATCGCCGATATCATGCACGCGCCGTTCCCGGCCGGCATGAACCGTCTTGACCGCGCGAAAGCGCAGGCCAACCTTGACCTCGAATCCCCGGAGGCAAAAAAAGCGTTGGCCTTCCTCAAGGACCATCACACCGTCGTCGATCCAACCATGGCGGTGTTTGAATTCTTCACCGTATCCACTGCCAAGCCGCCCGCCAGCTTTGAGCCCGGCGTAAACAAGGTGGCGCCCGAACTTGCAGAGCAACTCACCGACGTCGAACCGCCGACGGAATATTCCGCGCTGGGCGAACAAATATTCCAGAAAGAGCTGGCCATCGTCGGGGCGCTGCATAAGGCTGGTATCCCGGTCGTTGCGGGCACGGATCAGACCGTGCCGGGCCATAGCCTGCATCGCGAACTTGAACTCTACGTGCAAGCCGGTTTTACGCCAATGGAAGCTATCCAGGCCGCAACCTTGGTCCCGGCGCGCGTGATGGGTCTCGAAAAAGAATTGGGCACGGTGGAGAAAGGAAAACGCGGCGATTTGATTCTGATCGACGGCAATCCGCTGCAGGATATCCACAACACACGCAAAGTCGAATACGTCATCACCAATGGGACCATGTATCACACCGCGGAACTCTGGCAGAGCGTGGGGTTCAAGCCGTGAGGAAGCAAATCAAGCAGTCAGCCCGCAAGAAATCGGTTCGCGCGAAAACCGGCAAGCCTGCCGTGGCCGTGGGTGGCAAGCATTTTGTCAGCGATAAAGTCTCGCACTTCACCGAATCGGTGATTCGCGACATGACCCGCCAGGCCATGCTTCACAACGCCGTCAATCTAGCGCAGGGCTTCCCCGATTTTCCCGCGCCGCCGGAAATTAAAGAAGCCGCCCGGCAGGCGGTTGCTGCCGACGTCAATCAATACGCCATCACCTGGGGAGCGAAAAATCTGCGCAACGCCATCGCGCGGCAAATGGGTGTGTGGCAAGGAATCACGATCGATCCGGAAAAAGAAATCACCGTCTGCTGTGGATCGACCGAAGCCATGATCTCGACCTTGCTCGCCGTTTGCAATACCGGGGATGAGGTCGTGATCTTCGAGCCATTCTACGAAAACTATGGCCCGGACTCAGTGCTGAGCGGCGCGAAACCGAAATTCGTGAAACTGCGTCCGCCCACTCGGCCCGATGGCGAATGGACTTTCGACGAAAAAGAATTACGCCGCGCTTTCGACCGAAACACCAAGGCCCTTATTCTCAACACCCCGAACAATCCTACCGGCAAGGTTTTTACACGAGCGGAACTCGAACTCATCCGCGATCTCTGCCTTGAATTCGATGTGCTGGCCATCACCGACGAAATCTACGAACACATCCTGTACGACGGCGCCGAACACGTCTCCATGGTTTCCCTCGACGGGATGCGCGATCGCACCGTTACCATCAACGGCATGTCGAAAACTTACAGTGTAACTGGATGGCGCGTGGGATGGGCGGTTGCGCCCGAAAAGATCACCAACGCAATTCGCAAGGTCCACGACTTCCTGACGGTAGGAGCTCCCGCGCCGCTGCAGGAAGCGGGAGCCGCAGCGCTGAGCCTGCCTCCGGAATACTACAAGCGCCTAGCCGAGGGATACCGCGCGCGCCGCGACCATCTGATGCCTGCCCTGACCGCGGCCGGGTTCACCTGCTTCCGTCCACGCGGCGCGTATTACGTCATGACCGACATTTCAGCGTTTGGGTTCAGCGACGACGTAGCTTTCGCGAAATATTTGGTTGAGAAAATCGGAGTTGCGTGCGTGCCGGGTTCCAGCTTTTACCGGAATCCGCGCGACGGCGCGCGGCAGGTACGCTTCGCGTTCTGCAAAAAGCCGGAGACTCTCGACGCAGCCGCACGGCGTCTAGAGAAGCTGCAGGCAAAATGAAAACCGCAGAGGACTTGAGGACGCAGAGGCCCTAAGAAACTCCATAAATTTCCACCGTGGTCCATAAAGGATACAGTCTGCGAACAACGATTCCAGCCTTACATCCTCTGCTTCCGCAGCGTCCTCTGTGGTTTTGGTTCCTACTTCGTAATTACGCCGCAGGCGATGCGGTCGCCGGAATTGCCCGACGGATCCGTCTTGTAATCGTCGGCCTTGGCGTGAACCACGATCGCCGCGCCATTCGTCAGCAGAGAATGCGGTCCATCTTTCAACGTGACGTCTGCATTCTCGAGGTGGACTTTTTCGGCCGTGCCATCGTCGCGGACCGTGAAGTTTTTCACGTCTCCTGCATGATGGCCCTCGGGGTTATCAAAACCGTGCTTCTTGCCGTCTGGATTGAAGTGTCCACCCGCCGACTTGAAGTCTGGGCCTTCACACTTCGGAACCTGATGGAAGTGGATACCGTGTTCTCCGGGAGGGAGTCCGTGCAGGTGAAGATCAATCGCGATGCCAGCGCCTTGATCCCACAGGATGACATAGCCCACAGAATTGCCCTGAGCGTTTTTGAGCTCCACCTTGGTTTTGGCTGCGGCTTCGGCCGAGAAAACGGCCAGGGTACAAATCAATAGCGGAAGAAGGTATGTCGGTTTCACGATTTGAAGTCCCCCAGTTCATGGATTATAGCCAATCTTACGCCTGGTCAATGTGGTTGCCGCTTGATTCGACCGTTTTCTCCACAATTTAGTGGAGTATACTGCGGATAAGGATTAAGACTTTCTTCGGGGAAACCTACTTTTATGTCGTCCAATGCAGTCGAGCAGTTGTCAGAACAGGTTCCGGCCGACGATTTCCGCGCGCTGGAGGAAAAGGTTTATCGCACTATTGAGATGTACAAGGTGGCGCGTCAAGCCCAGACCGCGGCCGAGCGCGATGTACAGCGATTGCGGCAGCAGAATGAAGACCGCGAGGAGGAACTCACGCGCCTGCGCCGCGAGACCGTTCATCTCAAGAAGGAGCGAGAGGACATTCGCAGCCGCGTGGAGAAAATGCTGGCACAGATCGAATCGTTAGCCGAAGCAAGCTGAGGCTAAGGTCAGCATGGTGAGTGGAAGAGGCGCAGCGAGCAGCGTCTCGACGGAGCGATGGCATGGCAAGCGCGGTAAAGGATCAGCCCGGAAGAGATGCGCAGAACGGCAGCGTGCGCGTGGAGATTTTCGACCAGGCCTATAACCTGCGCGGGTCTGACCCGGAATATATTCTCAAGCTCGCCGAATACGTCGACAGCAAGATGCGCGCCGTTGCCCAGGCTACTAACACCATCGATACCGTGCGCCTGGCTGTACTGGCGGCGCTCAACATTGCCGACGAGTACCACCTGCTGCAGAAAAAGCAGGAAACGGGAGCAACCAGCTACCATAAACGAGCGCATCTATTAGCGGATGCGCTGGATGAAATTCTGCGCGATGGCGCCCTGGAACGCAAGGCAGGTTAGCCTGCGCTACATCGGGCTCATCATCGCTTTCGCACTCGACGTTTTCATTCTCATCAGTATTTTCGTCTTCGTCGCCCATACTTCCGCTCAGGAACCGACTCTTCGTTCCCAATCCAACATTGTGCTTGTCCCTGCATTGGTGAAAGATAGCCAGGGCGGGCTGGTCTACGGACTCGAGGCCAAGAACTTTGTCATCGAAGACGAGGGCGTGGAACAGGCTGTGCACCTCGACGAAATCCCGGAGGGCCAGCCCGTCTCGCTGGTCATTGCCATCCAAACCGGACGGCGTGCCGGCTATGAATTCCAGCGCATGAAGGGCCTTGCGGCTATGCTCGATCCTCTGTTTGAAGCCGGAACCGCGCGTGTGGCGATCGTCGAGTTCGGCAGCCTGGTTAAGCTGAGGCGAAGCTTCACCACCGACGAGGGCCTGATCGACGACGACTTATCGAACCTTCAGCCCGGAGACAACAAGGCCGCGATTCTCGACGCCATCAACTACTCTATCGATTTGCTAAGGAAAGAAGCAGAAGGACGCGAGCGAGTTCTCCTGCTCGTCAGTGAAACCCGCGACCACGGCAGCGCTCACAAGGTTCCCGAGACCGTGGCGGCGATCGGCCAGAGCAACGCGGTCATGTATGCGCTCTCCTTCTCTCCCGGAATCTCCAACATTTTGGACACGGGCCGTGGAAACAACATAGGCGAGATGCACAAGGGCATCAACTTTCTGGATCTGGGCTACCGCTCGGCGCAGGCCTTGCGGAAAAACGTTCCCAGCGCGGTGGTGGCCATGACCGGCGGCGAATATGAACTGTTCGCCAGCGGAAAGAGGTTCGATATGAGCATGACCAGTTTCACCAATCACTTGCACAGCCGCTACTGGCTTAGTTTCGCCCCCAAAGATCCCCATCCCGGCTTGCACCAGATTCGCGTCCGGCTAAAGGACTCGAACGGAAACACCGTGCTGGCTCGGACCAGCTATTGGGCCGAAGGCGGCAAGTAATGCCAGGCGGCGCGCAAGTATTTCTTATGAACGGCGCGTTACTTTCGTAGCAAGCCGCCTGCCAACTATTTGTCACCTGACTCTTGCCAAGAGCCCCAGCTTTGCCTAGCATCCAGAGTGAAGGCCGGCCTGCCAGGTTGGTGATGGCGGGTCACCGATATTTGAACCAATGCAGAATGAACGGGTGCTTGACTCGAACTAGGATCCGGTGTGCGACGCTGCGCCATGCGCAGATGCCTAAAGGGTCTCGGCGGGCGCCCAACGTCTACCGACGGGTTCATTCTCGGCCCCGTCACACGGCTCGGTGGGTCGGCCTGTTTTATTGTTGATTGTTGATTTCCTGATTGTAGATTGAACGCCTGAGCCGCCGGTTTTCAATCGGCAATCAACACTCGGAAATCGGCAATTCCTTTCCGCGGTTCCCTGCTACACTGCCCATGTAGCGTATCCGCGTTTCACGCATCTAATTCAACGTGTTCCCGCAGCTATTTCATATCGGAAAGTTCTTTCTCCCGACCTATGGATTCCTGGTTTCTATGGGCGTCCTGCTCGGGCTGTGGATCAGCGTTCGCAACTCTGAACGCCTGGGCTATGACGGCGACAAGGCGTGGAATCTCGGGATTCTCGTGGTGCTCTGCGGGATCGTCGGCGCCAAAATCCTCTACGTCATCAATGACTGGAGTGAGTACGCCGCGCACCCCAGTGAGATATTCAGCCTCGCCACGCTGCAGGCAGGCGGAGTTTTTTCCGGAGGCCTGCTGGCCGCATTCATCGCTGCCGCCTGGTACGTTCGCAAGAACCACATGCCGGCGCTCGGCACCTGCGACGCTTTCGCTCCCGGTCTGGCCTTCGGGCACGCCCTGGGCCGCATCGGCTGCTTCGCCGCCGGATGTTGCTATGGCAAAGAAACCCACCACTGGTGGGGCGTCGTATTTCACAACCCGCTGGCGCGCGACATCACAGGAACTCCGCTAGGCGTTCCGCTCGAACCCACGCAATTACTTGAGTCTGCGGTCGAGCTCGCGAATTTCTTTTTCCTGATGTGGCTGTTGAAACGGCGAAAGTTCGATGGCCAGATCTTCGGCGCTTTCCTGTTTATCTACGGCGTTGCCCGCTTCTTTCTGGAGTTCTTGCGCGGCGATCCCGGCCGCGGCTCAGTATTCGGCGGCGCGATGAGCGGCACGCAATTGATCGCCATCGGCTTGGTGATAGCCGGCGGATTGATCTGGTGGCTCAGACCCGGATCCAAGACGGTCCCGGCGCGAACTCTCGGCGCAACGCGTTAGAGCACACTCCGTTTGGGGTAGGTCGAGCGATCTCGCACCGCTCCTCCATTCCGTTACCTACGTGATCTCCTAATTCCCGAATCGACCCACTAGTCTCGTGTGAGAGATATCGCATGCCACGCTGGACTATCGTCGCGCTCCTCACCGCTTGCTCATTCGGGATCGCAGCGGCCCAAGTTCAAGAAAAGGATCAGGAAAAGCCCCAGGAAAATGGGCGCACCATCGCAACTCGCGTCAACCCGACCTATCCTCCTTTGGCGCGTCGCCTGAATCTGCAAGGAGTGGTCCGGCTGCGCGTAGTCGTCACAGCTGAGGGATCCGCGCAATCAAGCGAGGTACTCGGCGGAAATCCCGTACTAGCCGCTGCCGCACAGGATGCTGTCTCCCATTGGAAATGGGTCTTGGCGCCGAAAGAGACCAAAGAGATCGTCGAACTCAAGTTCGCTCCTCATTAGTTTCAGAGTTTCAGCCCTAGCCCCTGCTCGCTTTTCCTGCGAAAATGCCTTCATGCGTTGCGTTTTGCTGGTTTTTCTGGCGGCCACAGCAGCCGCTCAATCGGGTCCACGCGTCCAGATCTCTCGTACCACGGAGAACCTTCGGGGCGTGAGCGCTGTCTCTCGCCAAGTCGCCTGGGCCAGCGGCAGTCATGGCACATATCTTCGCACCGTTGATGGCGGCCTCACCTGGACTCCCGCGCAGGTTCCCGACGCCGCAACGCTCGACTTCAGGGCGGTCGTGGCCTTCTCCGCCGAGGAAGCGTTTCTTATGTCTGCGGGACCGGGAGAATTGTCCCGCATCTATCACACCCTGGACGCCGGCCAGCACTGGCTGCTGGAATTCACCAACACCCATCCAAAGGGATTTTTCGACTCGATGGCCTTCTGGGATGCAAAGCACGGCGTCGTGCTAGGCGATCCAATTCGCGACGAATCCGGCAAACTGAAATTCGAGATCCTTCTAACCGAAGATGGCCAAAGCTGGCATGGCATCCCCTCCTCGCAGATACCTGATGCCATGGAAGGCGAAGGCGCATTCGCTGCCTCGAACTCCTGCCTTGCAGTCCTGGGCGCGGCCAACGGCAGCGACTCCAACGTCTGGTTCGCCACCGGGGGCAAAACTGCGCGCGTCTTCCACTCTGCGGACCGCGGGCAAACCTGGCAAGTGTTCTCTACGCCGATTCTCCACGGCCCGGATTCCGCCGGAATTTTCTCCATCGCCTTCCGCGACCCGATGCACGGCGTCATTGCCGGCGGCGACTACAAGCATCCCAGGGACGACGGTCCCAACCTGGCCTTTACCGACGATGGAGGCAAGACCTGGACTGTTTCCTCGTTACATCCTCTTGCCTACTTCTCCGCGGTCGCTTATGACCAGGCGGTAAACCGGATGGCGCAGCATCAAGAAAGCGAAGAAAAAGCCGCAGCAGCCAGCGGCAAAAAGAAGCACGCTCAGCCCACTGCCCCCGAGCGCATGTTTATCGTCGGACCGGATTTCGTTTTTGACTTCCGGCCACCCGGTGATCCGCGCCGCATCGGCGGCAACAAAACCGTCACCATCGCATTCAACGCCCTCAGCCCCTACCCGGAAGGCGGAGCCCTGATCGTGGGCCCCAAGGGAGCAATCGCGTTCATCCCGTAACGATTTATGTGGCGCGATTTATGTGGAGCGGGCACTCTTGCCTGCGCAGCCTCGTGGAGGCGACACTGCCGGCATCTTTCTGACTCCGCGGCCATCTAACTACCCCGGAGAATTCCAATGCCCAAATCGCGCACTACCGATCCTCACACCGCACTGCGGCAGCATCTCGTCGAACTGCTCAACGGAGGCCATGCTCACGCCTCCTTCGACGATGTAATCAAGAACCTGTCGCCCAAACTGCGCGGCATCAAACCCGCAAATTTGCCGCATTCCGCCTGGATGCTGCTGGAACACCTCCGCATCGCGCAGTGGGACATCCTCGAATTCAGCCGCAACCCAAAATACAAAGCGCTCAAATGGCCCGACGATTACTGGCCGAAAACTCCCTCCCCGCCCAGCGCTGCAGCCTGGAACCAGAGCGTCCAGCAATTTCGCCACGACCTGAAAACCATGCAGACGCTGGTCGCAAATCCGAAGACGGATTTATTCGCGCGCATCCCGTGGGGAGACGGTCAAACGATTCTGCGCGAGGCCTTGCTGGTAGCCGATCACAACGCGTACCATCTCGGCCAGTTCCTGGACCTTCGCCGATTGCTCGGCGATTGGAGATGAAGAGGACATAACCTTTTCGGGGTAGGCGAATGACCTTGATTTTTGCGCCCCTTGTCCTGCTTCGGTCAATCCAAAAAAGAGCCGACCCTTTCGGGCCGGCTCGAACGGTTACTGGAAGCATCGGTGGTGCCGATTTCTTCCTTGGCTAGACGTGGGCTTACTGCACGACGAAAACCAGATCGTCGTGATCGTCGTAGCCGCTGTTGGATTGGCAAGCCGACGGACTTGTCACCTTGCTGCCAGTCTTATAGCGGAGCTGCGCACGCACCGCATAGGTTCCGGCAGTTGGCGGAGTAAACGTGACCGAGGTGGTGTTTTCCGACGTTGTCGACTTGGCTTGGTTGTTGGCCGAAATCGTGACCCACGACGGGCTAGTCACGCTCGCCGTGTAGAAAAAGTCAAGATAGTCGGTAGTTGTGCTGTACGCCCACCACGATGCCGTAATGGTCACTGAGGTGCCGTGCGTGATATTGCCACTGGAACTGGAGACCACGATCATGTCGTCTGACTCAAAGGGGCCGTGGTAGGTTCCCGAGACTGAGCCGTCCGAGCATTTGCTGGCTTTGAGCGTGTTGGGTGCGTTGGATTCGGCCGGACCGGTGAGATTTCCAGCCGAATTCAGCAGACTCGTGGACACCGATGTACCCGACGAGCACGACGAGCCAGCCGTTAAACAGGCCGGAGCCGTGTAAGTCGAGTTGTAGACAGCGTATTGTGCTCCCCCGCCGCCGCTACTGTTCACGGTCAGAGAAATGGTTGCGCTATGAGACGTGGACCCTGACGTTCCCGTAACCGTGAGGGTTGCGGTTCCCACGGTCGCGGTCGAAGATGCGGTCAGCGTCAGAACTGAGGTCGCGCTGCCGTTGGCCGGCGGAGTTACCGGATTCACCGAGAACGCCGCCGTGACGCCGCTGGGCAGTCCGGAAACACTCAGCGTCGTCGCCGAGTCAAATCCGTTCTGGCTGGCCACCGTGATCGTGCTCGTGCCGCTCGCTCCCTGGTTGATGGTCACCGACGTCGGCGACGCGCTCACCGTAAAGGCCGGCGAAGCCGCCGCGCTCACCGTCAGCGCAATGGTGGTGGTTGCGGTCAGGCTTCCAGAGGTTCCGGTGATGGTTACCGTCGCCGTTCCGGTCGTGGCCGTGGAACTTGCCGTCAGGCTGAGCGTGCTGGTGCTGGTGGTCGGGTTCGTGCTGAACGTCGCAGTCACGCCGCTCGGTAAGCCGGACGCCGCGAGCGTTACGCTGCCCGAAAATCCGCCCACGTCGGTCACCGTGATCGTGCTGGTTCCCGCCGCTCCGCCTTGGGTAATCGATACGCTGCTCGGCGATGCCGACAGAGTGAAGCTGGGCGTCGAAGTCCCGGTCAGCAGGTTGATAATTCCAGTGGTGTTCGGGCTGCCCCATCCGGTGCAGAGATCGTAGCCGGTTGCTGCCGAGTACTTGCCGCAGCTTCCGCTAGTGTTGTCGTGGAAGTACGTGCTATAGCTGGATCCTTCGGCCGCCGGGTAAAGGATCGGATTGATGAAGCCGATTGAGTCGCCGTTGGAGGCTGCCTGTTGGTTGGCCAGAGCCAGATAGCCGGCCCACATGGGGGTCGCGAAGCTGGTTCCGCCGTAGTCGTTAGCCGTACAGGTGGTTTGGTCGGCGCAAACGTAAAAAGTGAAGTTTGCGTTGGCTGCCACGTCGGGGCCGTTCCTTAATGTCTTTGAACAACCGGAGCAGCCATCCACGGGCGTTTGCCACGAGGGAATCGCGATTGAATCCGGGGAGACGCCACCGCCGCTGTCGGCCCAAGCGGTTTCCGATTTCCACGGGCCCGCCGCGCTGGAGGTGGTCAGGTCCGTGCCGCCGACCGACACGATATTCGCATCGTCCGCCGGCCAGGCCTCATTCGACGACGACCATGCCGAACTGTCGCCCGATGCGGCAAAGAAGTTCTGACCTTGCGAGGCCATCTGCTCAAAGTAGGGGTCGAGAGTGCTGGCGTCCGCCGGCGTCCAGCCCCATGAGCAACTGATCTGCTTGGACAAGGGTGCGGCCGTATCCGAAACCATCGCGCTGATGCAGGCAGTGTCGCTGATATTTCCCGATCCGCTGGCCAGAACATCGCCGCACACGTACATGTAAAGCATGCTGGAGCCTGGAGCCATGCCCATGAACTGGGTCATGTCGAGGGTCTGTTCGGTATCGTCGCACGCGCTGCTGCCGCTATCGACGCAGCTGGTGCCGTAGCCGCCCGTAGAAATGAGGGTGGGAGTGTAGGGTTCGGTTTGCCCAACGTTTTTGTAATACGTGGACAGATCGGATAAATCAGTTCCCGCGAATTCGAACAAGGCAAGGTTCTGGCCGGAGCCGGTGAGCGCCGTTCCCTCGTAGTAGGCGGCCCGCATGTCGCTTCCTAAAAACGATGCCGAAGGGCCGGAGCCGGTGGTGGCATGAGAAATGACCTTATCGGGATCAATCCCATGGGCCTTCGCGTAATCGCTCTTCTTGACATACATCGGATGCGGCTTGGAATCATTGTCCAAACCGGTAATGTGCCAAATCTGGAAGGGAAGGTCCACGGTGGGCTCGCGGTCCACGGCAAAGAATGTGCGGTTCTCAGTAGGATCCTGATAGACGCCCAGGCTTACGTGGAATGCCTTCTCAATGTTGGCCACCGTGCCGGTGAGCCGTAGGTCTCTTTCCTGTCGAGTTCCGTTAACGATCTGAAAGCCGCTGGCTTTGGCGAAAGCAACCAGGGCGTCCCAATTTTCCTCGCTGGGGCCAAACCGCGAGGTAAACTCTTGCGGCGTTAGGAACTGGTGGTAGGAGGGGCTTGTAGGATCCTGCAGTTCCTGCAGGAAATTCTGCAGCCCTTCACGATCGCTCAATGGCAGAACCATGTCGAAGCGAAGGGTCTGGGTTGCCGGCAGATGTCCAATTAACGGCGCCTGCCCTTTCACCACCGCGTCTCGTGTATGTCGCGTTAGCAGCGGCGACTGGGCAAGACAAACGACACTCAGAACCAGAGCCAGCATCACAACTCCGGTCAGGAAACTGCTAAGCCTCTTTGTCATGAAATCTCCTTCCGGGTCGAACCCGGATCAGATTGGGGGATTGGTGAATCGTCTTCTGAATCGAGTGGCCAGGCCCGAAACATGGAAACCGCCGCATCTTAACGCAGCTTGATTGTGTTGTTCAATTTGTTTTTGTATTGTTACGAAAAACGTAATTTTGCTGGCGGACATGAAATCCTCGCGAGAGTGTGGGTTTCATAGGGTTTTGCCTTATGCTGACTTCGCCAACAGCAGTCTGGCAGCCGTTTGCCGATCACCGTCACGGTGCGGCGGATTCGCGGGCCGTTTGCGGAAGACCACTCTGACTCCCTCTCTCCACCGTTCGTCAATTCCCACAAACGTCCACTCGATCTCCGGCGACACATAGCGCAGCAGCGCATCGGTCGCCGGATGCACGTGCAATGCCGGGGCCACCAGAAAAAGCAGGGGAGCCTCCGCCGACAATTCCCATCCTCCGAAATATCCAAATTTCAGGAACTCACCGCGGCTGTGATGCCAGTGCACACGCGACCAGTAGTCGAGTCCCTGCAGCGGCAAATGAATGTCTTCGTCGGCCTTCAACTCGACCACCGCCAGCCGCCCTTCCCGCGTTGCCGTCAGCACATCAATCATGGCCCGGTCCGCAGCGGAAAACGCCGGAACTTGCGAATACACCGACCCTGTTTCCAGATGCTCGTCGATCACGCTGACATCGGCCCGCACCAGCGATTCCAACCACCTCTCCGGATGCATGCGGAACAACCGGTCCTGCCGCCGCCCATACACATGCCTGGCATCGCGCAGCGCAGTCAGCAACTGCACAAACAATCCCCAGTTGCGATCCTCCAGGACACGCTCTTCCGCGCCCACGCCAAATACAATCTCCTGCTTGCTGCGGAACGTTTCCGCCTCCGCGCCCATGCGCGCCCGGGCAAACTCCAGACCGCGCCAGCGCAACGCGATCTCGGCCGGAGATAGCACCGCAACTTCACAATTCGGCAGGATCGTCTGAATCCGTGCGATGGACTCCGCAAACCTTTCCATCACTGCCACCTCGTTCGCAGCATGCACCAGGCGCGTCTGCACGTTCCCGCGATCGTTGCAATCCATCTCGACGGCCGAGTCCTGGCGCTCGTCGAATTCGAACAATCGCCACTTTGCCGCCGCTCGATTCAGATTCGCCATGCGCTCGCGCAGCAGGGCAGAACTCCCTTGGGGCACGAATAGAATCAGGCCCTCCACCAGGAATTTCCCTGATGCCGATTCGCGGCAAACATCCAGCCACAGAATCCCGAAGGTCAGCGCCGCATCGACTGACGCCTGGGCTTCTTGTTGATTCACTCCCAGGACCGCGAATGCCGATTGTCCCTGCCGCACCAGTCCGCGCGCATAGATTGGACCGAAAGATTTTTCCAAATCCGCTCCCGACGTGAGCCGGACAACGGCAAATCCGGGGAGATGCCTTTCCATCGCCCGCCGCAATTTGTTCTCGTAGCCGGCCCGCGCCACCTTCTTCGCGGTCGGGGATCGCCGGTCCTGCTCCCGGCATATCTCCAATTTCGTTGGGTTCGCCTGCCCCAGCCGTTGCACCGAGAGCCGCAGCGTCCCGTTTTTCACCTCAGCGTCCAACACTCGCCGCACCGTATTTCGCTCTGCCGACCATAAATGCAGCAGACATTTATTGTGCTCTCCCGAGATCGAATACTTCGTTTGCGCCAGATCGAAAGCCACCGTGCCATTTTCCAGGACCACGGCTCCCGCCGCTTCGCTCAAAAAATCGTGCAATGTGCGTGTAAGTGCTTCCGGAGTCATTCTCGGAATTGTCTACATTCCGCGCCCCGATGTCTGTGACGAATGACCATCGCGAGCCGATTTAGATGTGGAAAACGTGCCAGATGAGCACAAAGGTTTAAGAACCACTGATTCGTGATCCAACGGATTGGATTGGGAATAGGTCTGGCTGAAAATCCAGAGAAAACCGCGGATTCGGGATCCGCGCGCTCATCCACCCGCAATCGCGCCGATCACCAGGAACGGTTGTTTCCCGGAAGCGACCGCCTCCGGCAAAGGCGCGTCAGGCGATTCGTGGGTCCAGTCTTCCTCGCAGGCAAAGAAGCGCAGGAACGGCCGGCGCTGCAGCGTTACGTGATCCCGAATCGCCCCGCGCAGCATGGGATAGTGCGCTTCCAGCGCATCGAGCACCGACCGTTGTGTAACCGGCCCTTCCAAGTGCAGATGCACTTCATGGCCGACGTGGGCCAGCGTTCGGAGATGTTGGGGAAGCTCGACGCGGATCATGGCTGCCTCGACGTTGGCGAGGCTAGTTTGAAATCCCAGATAACATTGGCTGATTGCAGTTCTTCTAGTAGCGAGGAACTTATCCCCGGTCCGGTGGCGACACACTGCGGATGAAAGTTGTCGTACGCGCCGAGCTCTAGTATCCCGTTTCTTTCAATCTGCACATGCACGATCGCGTTGAATCCTAGGGCCACTAATCCTTTGAATACGCGATCTATCGTATCTCCCTCCAACCGGAGGACGGCGAAATCGAATTGCGGAGAAACCGTGCTTCTTTTAAGGATGCCTGTTTCTTGACGAGCCACCACATCTCTGCCGTCGAATTGGTATTGCGAAAGATGTCCCTCGATCGACATTAAGCTATCCCCGATCAGCTCGAATGCGATTCGACGGAGAAAATCTACTTTCTTCCTGACGCTGATCTGATGCGCGATTTGCTGAGGCACGGAGGACACTTTATCAACACAGCGTGTATTGCGTCACTCTAGCGTCTGCACTTCCACCGACAGCACCGCCGGCAAGTCCCTCACAATCGCCGACCACGTGTCTCCGCCATCCGGCGACACGTAGACCTGGCCTCCGCTGGTGCCAAAATAGATTCCGCACTGGTCGAGCGAGTCTACGGCCATGGCATCACGAAGCACGTTCACATAGCAATTCGCTTGCGGCAAGCCGTTGGTTAAAGCTTCCCACTCGTTCCCGCCGGTCTTGCTGCGAAAGACGCGCAACTTGCCTTCATGAACATAGTGTTCGCCGTCACTCTTAATCGGGATCACGTAAATCGTCTCCGGCTCGTGCGTGTGCACATCAATCACGAAGCCGAAATCGGTGGGCAGATTGCCGCTGATCTTGGTCCATTGTTCGCCGGCATTATCAGAGCGCATCACGTCCCAATGTTTCTGCATGAAAAGCACGCCCGGGCGTGATGGGTTCATCGCGATGTGGTGAACGCAGTGCCCGACTTCGGCCGTCGGATTGGGAATGTACTTCGAGTAGAGTCCTTTATTAATCGGCTTCCAGGTCTGACCGCCATCGTCAGAGCGAAACGCACCCGCTGCGGAGATCGCAATATAAATTCGATTCGGATCGGTGGGATCGAGAATGATCGTATGCAGGCACATGCCTCCGGCGCCAGGCTGCCAATTCGGCCCCGTACCGTGGCCGCGCAGGCCGGAGAGTTCTTTCCAGTTCTTGCCCCCGTCGGTCGATTTGAATAATGCTGCATCCTCGACTCCCGCGTAAACCGTCTCCGGATCGGCGAGTGACGGCTCAAGATGCCACACACGCTTGAATTCCCACGGATGCTGTGTTCCATCGTAAAACTGGTGCGTGGTGAGCGGCATTCCGGTCTCAGCAGAAACATCGTAGGCGAATTTGTTGCTTTCGCCCTTCGGCATGCCGCCGGGCGCAACGGTTTCTCCCGGAGGCGTTCCCGGCTGGTGCCAAGTCTTGCCGCCATCATCGGAGCGCTGAATGATCTGCCCGAACCATCCACTGGTCTGCGAAGCATAAATGCGGTTCGGATCGGCGGGCGATCCCTTCAGGTGATACAGTTCCCATCCGGCAAAATGCGGCCCGCTGACGTCCCATTTGTCGCGCTTGGCGTCGGCCGTTAGAATGAATGCGCCTTTGCGCGTGCCCACCAGAACCCGAACCCTGCTCATAAACTGATCTCTCCCCGGCAATGAGTTTCGGAAATCGATTTTATACGAATTCAGAGCTCCAAACTCGTTTCATTCCCCGTCGGACAACAACCACACTGCTTCACTCTTCGGCCCGCAGTGATGTTTTTTGAATCATCGCCCGAAAGTTCGTCTCCTTCCCGCACGCGGCACAAGCTGCCGACAATATCCGGTGGCTCCTCCCCGTGAAATTCCGGCCCGTTCGCACTATACTCACCACGACGATCCCGCATGCGGAGAAACATTATGTCTAGCCATCCGACCAGACGAACATTCCTGAAAGCTTCTGTCGCAGGACTAGCGGCAACCTCAGCCAGCAGGCTGGCCAGCGCGTTCCCGCTCCCGCACCCTCCCGCAGGAGAAATCTCCGTTCGCGTAACGGCCGGCAGCCTTCGCTACGCGGCCACGCCTTCCATCGAATGGCGCACGTCCAACCAACCCGCCGAGAACACGATCGAACTGAATCCAGAGATGAAGTTTCAGCAGATTCTCGGATTCGGCGCTGCCTTCACCGACGCTGCCTGTTACACCTTCAATCGCCTGCCCGCTGCGGCGCGCGAGGAACTGTTTCACGAGCTGTTTCATCCCAACGAACTGGGGCTCAGCGTCTGCCGCACTTGCATCGGATCAAGCGACTATTCCACCGAAGTCTTCGGCTACGACGAGGGCGAGCCCGACCCGGAGATGAAGCGCTTCTCCATCGCCCATGACAAGCCTTATGTGCTGCCCATGCTGCGCGAGGCGCGAAAAGCGAATCCAGATCTATTCCTCTTCGCGTCACCGTGGAGCCCTCCCGGATGGATGAAAGCCGGAGGCTCAATGCTGGGTGGATCGATACGGTCGCGCTACTTCGAACCGTACGCCGGATATTTTGTGAAGTTCCTTCAGGCCTACGCTGCGGAAGGAGTTCCGATTCAAGCCGTCACCGTACAGAACGAAGTCGACACCGATCAGGATGGCCGTATGCCCGCCTGCACCTGGGCGCAAGAGTATGAAATGAAGTTCGTCAAGAGTTATCTCGGCCCCGCGCTGGAGAAGAATCAACTCTCCACCAGGATCTGGATTCTCGACCATAACTACAACCTGTGGGGACGTGCCGTCGCCGAACTCGATGATCCCGATGTCCGAAAATTCTGCAACGCAGCAGCTTTTCATGGATACGTGGGCACGCCTGACCAGATGACGAAGTTCCACCAGGCCCATCCGGACGCACAGATTTACTGGACCGAAGGCGGACCCGACTACACATCCCCGGATTACCTGATCGATTGGGCAAAGTGGGGAAAAACATTTTCCGAGGTGCTGCGCAACTGGGGCCAGTCCATCACGGGATGGAATCTCGCCCTTGACGAAAAAGGGCGCCCTAACATCGGTCCGTTTTCCTGTGGAGGCGTAGTCACGATTCACTCGCAGTCACAGGAGATCACGCGAAGCGGCCAATACTGGGCCTACGCTCACTTTTCGCGGAATGTACGAAGCGGCGCGAAACGAGTCGAGTCCAATTGCAAGCTGCCGGGAATCGATCAGGTCGCGTTCCAGAATCCCGACGGAAAGATGGTCTTGGTGGTCGCCAACTCGGGCACGGAAAAGACTGTCAAGCTAAAGCAATCCGACAAGACTGCGGAAGTGAAACTGCCAGCGGATTCACTGACAACGCTAGCCTGGGACTAACGTAGAACTGGGAGATTTTGCTCGGGACTCAGGACTAGGGACTAAAAAGTAAGAGAGTTCCGAGGTGGTGTAGGGTCCATTCCTCTCGGCCAGTAGCTCGCTGATTGACCCTCGCTCGACCTGCTCTCAGCTCTGTCCTTGCGGGACTGCGCTGCGCGATCTTCGCTTGG
>Ga0302326_10001740_pt1 | contig 54524 bp, 52 predicted proteins | sample Palsa_T0_3_FD_202264 | JGI IMG/M metagenome (GOLD analysis project Ga0302326, IMG submission 202264) | Peat permafrost microbial communities from Stordalen Mire near Abisko, Sweden - Palsa_T0_3 | ecosystem: Environmental > Terrestrial > Soil > Palsa > Peat permafrost | place: Sweden: Abisko...
CGGGACTCAAGCTCAGTCACCCTCTCATGAAAGTGACGAGGGAGGGCAAGCAAGGGTCGATTGCAAAGCGCTGGTCGAGGAGAACAAGAAGAAACGTCGAAGGCAGGATAGAGTTCCGAGGCGTTGGATAGGTTTTTCCGGTTGGCGGTAAGCCCGGAGCCCGAGCAAAGATCGCATGCGGCACCCCGCAAGGGACGCTGCCATAGCAGGTCAAGCAAGGGTCGAACGCGAGCTACTGGCCGAGACGAATGGACCCAACACCACCTCGGAACTCTTAATTTTTTCCACCCTGATTTTCCTCCCGATTCGCTCCGGAAACCATTACCTTTACCACTCCTACGGATAGCTGGAGCCGCGCTTTTTAAGCATTGAATACGATGCGAATAAGATGTAACATCGGAGCATGGTTAATGTGGCCGAGGATATCCACTCTTTTACTACGTTCAAACGCAATTCCTCCGACTTGATGAAGCGTATGAAAAAGACGGGGCGGCCGCTTGTGCTTACCCTCAACGGAAAAGCAGAAGCTGTGGTGCTTGATCCAATCATTTACCAGCAAATGGCCGAACACCTGGATGCGATCGCCAGAATTCGCCGCGGTCTGGCCCAAGCCAAGAGAGGCGAGGGACAGACGGTGGATGAAGTATTCGATGAACTGGAAAGAGAGCCCTGAGCGCTACCTCGCGTTATCGCGTCATGGTCACGCCGGAAGCCAAGGCCGATCTTCGGGATATATATCGTTACATTCGGGACCGTGCTCCGCGAGCAGCCACTCAGTGGAGCGTTAGTGCACGCGCGAGCATCAAGACGCTCTCCCACCTTCCGGAGCGCTGTCCCCTCGCGCCTGAGAGCACCCACTTCGACGTGCCAATCCGCCAGATGTTGCTTGGCACCGGCAATCGCGGAACCTATCGAGTTCTGTTTGTAATCGTGGACAAGTCGGTACGAGTCATCCACGTTCGTCACGGATCCATGCTTCCGTTAGGCGAGGAAGAGTATGGGGACGGCTAAATCCCAGCTGGGCTGGTCTTCGTGCAGTTGCGCACCGGATTCCAGCTCGCGTCTCGTGCTCATACAATTACTTCAGGTTCGGCCACAGGAGTGCCATGAAGACGGACATCTGTAAGCTCTGCTTAAGGACGAGGCAGCTTGTGGACAGCCATCTTATGTCTCGCGGACTCTATGATCTGTGCAAAACACCTGATGACGATCCGATCTTCGTGTCTAATAAGGTGATTATGCAGTCCGGCAGACAGCTTAGCCATCCGCTTCTATGCGAGGAGTGCGACGGAGCTCTGAGTCGCGAGGGCGAGAGCTGGGTTCTGCCACTGCTTGCAAGAGTCGACGGCACATTCCCACTCTTTGACCTCCTTCAGACGATCACGCCTGACGTGACGGTCGGTGACCTGAGGGGCTACGCCGCTTCGCGGGTCTCCGAGATCGATGTCCCAAAGCTCACCCATTTTGCGGCAGGGATATTTTGGAAAGCGTCAGTCCATTCTTGGAGGGGAGGCGAGACAGCGCCTCTCATTGAACTCGGCAAGTACTGTGAATCATTACGTTTGTTCTTGCGTGCCGAAGCCCCGTTCCCAGAAAAGATGGCGCTGGTTGTCGGCGTCGTTCCGCCGCCTGTCAAGACCATCAACTTCTGTTACCCGTATCGAGGATCCGCATCTGGCCATCACAATTACCTATTTCATATTCCGGGTATTGAGTTCGCTCTGCTCGTTGGCAACACAGTTCCTGAGGGGCAAAAGGCGAACTGCTTTGCATCGCATCCTTTGCATCCGATAATCGTCTCCGCCGGAATCTCAGAAGCTATCAAAGGCGTTGTTCGCGGGGTAACCAAGAATGCGCACCGAGCTAAGAATGTGATGCGATACTTGGACAGAGGAAGGAACTGATTATCCTTTAAGTTCTCGGTTGGACTGAACGCCGCAGCTGCCCAAGTAAATACGCCCCGAAAATCTACAGCGGTATATTCCCATGCTTCTTCGGCGGGTTCTTGTCCCGCTTGTTCTCCAGCATAGCCAGCGCCTGAATCAGCTTCTTCCTCGTCTCCCGCGGCTGGATGATCGCGTCGATAAACCCGCGATCCGCGGCGACGTAGGGGCTGGCGAAGCGGTCGCGGAATTCTTCGATCTTTTTCTGGCGAGCCGCTTCGCGATTCTCCGCGCCGTCCAGTTCCCGCTTGTAGACAATATCCACCGCGCCTTCCGGGCCCATGACTGCAATCTCGGCGGTCGGCCACGCGTAGTTCACATCGGTGCGGATGTGCTTGGACGCCATCACGCAATAGGCGCCGCCGTAGGCTTTGCGCGTGATCACCGTCACCTTCGGCACCGTGGCTTCGGCGAAGGCGTAGAGCAGCTTCGCGCCGTGCTTGATGATGCCGCCATATTCCTGCGCGGTTCCGGGGAGAAATCCCGGGACATCTTCAAACGTGACCAGCGGAATGTTGAAGCAGTCGCAGAAGCGGACGAAGCGCGCGCCCTTCACCGACGCATTAATGTCGAGCGTGCCCGCGAGCATAGCCGGCTGGTTGGCCACGATTCCCACGGAGCGGCCGTCCAGCCGCGCGAATCCGACGACCATGTTTTTCGCATAGTGTTCCTGCACTTCGAAGAAGTACGCGTCGTCGACCACGGCGTGGATCACATCCTTCATGTCATAAGGCAGATTCGATTGCGCGGGCACGATCTTGTCGAGCACGGCGTCGGCACGGTCGGCCGGGTCGGTGCAGGGTTTGCGCGGCGGATCATCCAAATTATTCGACGGCACAAAACTCAACAGCTCGCGCACCATCGACAAGCACTCGGCATCGTCGTGCGCCAGAAAGTGCGCCACGCCCGAGGTTTCGTTGTGCGTCATAGCCCCACCGAGCTGCTCTTTCGTCACTTCCTCATGCGTCACCGTCTTGATCACGTCCGGCCCGGTGATGAACATGTAGGAAGTTTTGTCGACCATCAGGACGAAGTCGGTGATGGCTGGCGAATACACCGCGCCGCCGGCGCAGGGCCCCATGATCGCCGAAATCTGCGGCACCACTCCGCTATACAACGTGTTGCGCAGAAAGATGTCGGCATAGCCGGCCAGCGACGCCACGCCTTCCTGAATGCGCGCTCCGCCGGAATCGTTTAAGCCAATTAGCGGCGCCCCCATTTTCGCGGCCAGGTCCATAATCTTGACGATCTTCGCGGCATTCGTCTCCGAGAGCGAGCCGCCAAACACGGTGAAATCCTGCGCGAAGACGTAGACCAGCCGGCCTTCGATGCGGCCGTAGCCGGTGACAAAGCCGTCACCGTAGGGCTTTTGCTCGGCCATGCCGAAGTCGCTGCAGCGGTGCGTGACCAGCTTGTCGGTCTCTTCGAAGGTGCCGTCGTCGAGCAGGAACTCGATGCGCTCCCGCGCCGACATTTTGCCTTCTTTGTGCTGGCGCTCGCGGCGCTTTGCGCCTCCGCCCTCCTCGGCAAGTTGGTTGCGCTTCTTGAGTTCTGCGATTTTTTCTTCAAGATTCATGGCGGAAGGATTATAGCGGGTGGATGGGCAGGCAGGTGCGAGATGGATCACAGCGGCACTGGAGTCCGGAGCGAATTGCCCACACTCACTCAGGCGCGGAACGAATTTTGGGGGCTGGATTTGCGGGCAACAGCTACCAGCCGCGTGGCTTCCAAGTCGTAGGCGGAGCCCTGCAGGTCACCGAACAATCGCACTTGGCCAAACCCGCAGCTTAACAGGCGATCCTTGAGTTCGCGGCCGGAATAGATCGTGTGGTCAAAGCTGAAGCTTCGAGCGCGCCCGTCTTTCACCAGGATCCAATCCGAGGAGACCCGGCACCAGTCGTCGCGAACCTGCGGACGCTGCACCACCAACGAGCCGTCCGCGAGTTTGCCGCAAATTGTGTCCTTCCAGGTTCGCGCCAGCCGTTCTTTACCCACAACCTCGATCACCAGCACCCCGGTCTCTTTGAGGCTCTGATGAATGTTGCGTAGAACTCGAAGGTTGTCCTCCTCATCTTTGAAGTATCCAAATGAAGTAAAGAGACTACAGGCCAGGTCAAACGTCGCCCGACGAACGAAGCCCCGCATGTCTTCCATGATCCACTCAATCGAGACACCGGCTTCGGATGCGTGCTCGCGTGCCCGTTCCAGCAGAAATGGAGACCGGTCAACCCCAGTGACTCGAAAACCGCGTTGCGCGAACTCCACTGCGTGCCGCCCTGGCCCACAACAGAGATCGAGCATGCTGCCGCCGCTGCATTCAGTCAAAGCCACGATTCGGCTGGCCTCCTCTTTGGCGGCGGCGAACCTCTCGGGAGGAAACATGTAGGGATAGAAATCGCGCCAAAAGTCTTCGTTTTCGAACCACTCCATAGAAGCCAAGTTTACCGCGACGGCAGGATGAATAGAAACCCGGGTGGTGGGTCAACTCCGCAGCAGGCACGGATTTGAGGCTAAGATGAACACATGCCAAAGGCGATTGTTGCCATCGGCGGCGGAGTCATAAAAACGAGAGGAACCGCTGCGATTGATCGCGAGATTATCCGGCTCTCGCACAAGAAGAATCCGAAGCTTCTCTTTATCCCAACTGCAAGTTCGGATTCGGAAATATATTGGAACCGCATCCGCGAATACTTCGGCAAATTTCTAAAATGCAAAACCGATGTTCTCTTCCTCGTCAAAGAACAGCCTTCCAAAGAGCAGATCCGCAGCAAGATTTCGGCGGCAGACATCATTTATGTTGGCGGTGGAAATACCCTAATGATGATGCGTCTCTGGCGGCGTCTGGGCGTAGATAAACTGCTCATATCGGCCTACGAGAACGGGACGGTGCTCTCCGGCATTAGCGCAGGCTCGATCTGCTGGTTCGATTCCGGACATTCCGATTCCATGTCCTTTTACAACCCGCGAAAGTGGAAATACATAAAGGTGAAAGGTCTGGGGTTGATAAGCGGGATACATTGCCCCCATTACAACAGTCGAACCCTAGGAATCCCTCGGCGAAAGCACTTCCGGGACATGATTCGGAAGACCGGGGGCATCGGAATCGCGATCGAGAACAACTGCGCGATCGAGTTCATCGATGGCCGGCTCTACAAAGTCATCAGCTCAAAAAGCCATGCAAGGGCTTACAGGGTTTACAAAAGTGGCGGCGAATTGGTCGCAGAGCAGATAAGCCAGCAGAAACAACTGGAGCCTGTCGAATCCCTCAGTCATCTCTCCCGGCCCGCGTGACGGGGATCTGTGTTGGACATGGCTGACGAATACTTACTCGAGCGTTGAGCCGAGTTGCTGGTAGCGATATTTTTTTCCGTCCCAGAAGATCACTGACGAGGTCTCCTCGCCTTCTCCCTTTTCTTCCATGTAGATTCCGAGCACGGTTTTCTTTTTCAACGCGAGCCTCTTTACGGCGAGAGTCTTGAAAGGCAGGTTGATCAGCAGGAACTTGGCTTTTTGCTTGTCGGAACGCCAGGCCTCTGGGCCCACGCCGTGAACGATCAGCAGGCAAATCCCTTTGCGCTCCGGCACGTCAGAGTCAAATGTCGATGTGACTTTGACGTTGCCGAAGCCAAGAAAGCTGTTATACGGATCGGCCACGAGAAAACCGTATTCAGCCTGGTCGGCCATCGGATTCTTGCAGCGGGCGGCGACCACAAGATCATCCACGCCGTCGCCGTCGAGATCGCCGGTGAACTGCGGTGGCCCGGCCAGCAGCGAACAGTTGTCGCCAAACTCCTTGTGCACGTACTCATCGGTCACGGAGGGCACAGGCGACTTGGCGTGCGCCGGCGGCGGAGGTGGCTGCTTCTTTTCGGCGGCGAGCGGTGCAGACGCGGCAGCGATCGCCAGTGCGATAAGAAAAACATGGGCAATTCGAGGGAACGACATGCCCTTACTTTAATCCCCATTTTCCCGCGAGGGTATAGACATAGATGGTGACCGGTGACCGAGGTACTCACTATTTCCGGAAGTGTTCCCATCCGCGAGGCTCAAGCTCGTACCCTACACCGAACTGGTTCATCAGGAAGATCTTCCGCCCGCGCGTGATGTGCCCGATCTGCGTAATGGTAATGCCCGCAATGCGGGACGGAATGCGCCTGCCGCGTGGCGCGGTGAATAGCAGTTCGTAATCTTCTCCACCATGCAGCGCCAGCTCGAGATCGACTTCCCGGGATGGTTTGCCAACGCAGGCCCGGGGGATGACTTCTGCCTGCAATTCCGCCCCCACTCCGCTTTCTTCGCAAATATGGGCCAGATCGGTGGAGAGGCCGTCGCTGGTATCGATCATCGCCGCAGCGAGACCCTTCTCGCGCAAAACGCGGCCCAGCTCGATTCGCGGCTCGGGAAAGAAATGCCGGGAATACTCCCGCGGGTTCAGCTTGCCCTTCGGCTTTTTCCGCATCTGCCAGATTGCAGCAGCCGAGCCGCCGAGTTCCCCGCTCACATAAATGCGGTCGCCGGGCCGCGCCCCCGAACGCAACACTGCCTTCCCTTTCGGAGCAGTCCCAACCACAATAATGTCTGCCAGAATTCCGTTCGGCGACTCCGCCGTGTCGCCACCAGCGAGGGTCACCTGGTATTTCTCCGCCAGGCCGATCACGCTGCGCGCGAAGCGGCCCACCCAACTCTGCGGCAGTTCCCTCGGCAGCGCCAGCGAAAGAAACGCCGCCACCGGTTCCCCACCCATAGCCGCGATGTCGCTCAGCCCTCGCGCCAAACAACGATGCCCAACTGATTCCGCCGAATGCCAGTCTCGCCGGAAGTGAATTCCCTCCAACGTAAAGTCGGTCGTGACCAGCGTGTCGGTTGGCTTGCCTCGGCGCGGCAGCAGTCGCAGCACGGCGCAATCGTCTCCAATTCCGGTCAGCACGGCAGGATTCGCCGCCGCCCTCGCCATGCGGCGAACTTGGGCAATCAGAGTTTTCTCCGCAATCACCACGGCAACCACTATAAGCGACGCCCGCGTGTCCGTGCCGGGCATCCGTTTATGCCGATTATGCCGACGATTCCATGGGCCTCCGGGCCAGTTCTCTTGTTGCCCGGCTGCACTCCGGTAATGCGTCCCGTGATGACTTCTGATTACCCGTCTTAAGTAACGATTAATTTCTTCCGCCGTCGTTGACAGGGGGAACCCAGTTTGTTACCTTTTACCAGTCATTCACAAAACCTTGGGCCGAAGCTAAGTTCTGCATCCGGTAGGAATTGCAGAGGAGAAGGACGTTTCAGGCTTAGGCCGTGCGGTTCGTTAGGGAAAAGGGCACGTTAGAAATCTCCATTCCCAAGATGGGAAAGCGTAGCCCGAAACAATCAGGTTGTCCGAACAGGCTTTCTGCAACCTCAGAACTTTGCCTGGAGTTCCGGCCCTGATCATTACAAAGCGTGAAGAAGGAAGGCAATTGCAGAAGCGCTTCTACATACTTTTCGTGGCCCGCGGCGACGACGGGCAGTTGCGCAAGATCTCCATTCCGGTCCATTACCTGTATGTATTCGTAGTCGGCGCTGCCATCGGATTTCTCAGCCTCACCGGCATCGCCTCCTCTTATGCGCGCATGTTGCTCAAGGTTTCCCACTACAACGAACTGCGCACCGAAAAAGAGCAGCTCAAAGATCGCTATTCGCGGCTGGAAGAAGTGGCCAAAGAGCGCGACGTGCAAGTCGCTTCTCTGGGTTCGATTGCCAGTGAGGTTTCCGCGCTTTACGGATTGAAATCGCAGCCGACCCTGGTTACAGCCTCGCAACAACAGATTCAAGATGCCGATGTCACTTCTTCGCTCGATCAACTGAGCGCGCTGCGCACTTCCGCCCTCACCGGCGCCGCCACGGTTGGCATCAGCCTGGGCATGACCCGCAACGCCACCACCGCGGACTGGTACCGCGCCAACTCCGCTCCCAACCTTTGGCCGGTCGATGGCCAGGTCACCGCCAGCTTTGGGGAGCGCATCGATCCGTTCAACGGCGAGGGCGCGTTTCACGGCGGCGTGGATATCGGCAGCACCTACGGCCACCCGATCATCGCGCCCGCCGATGGCGTAATCACTTTCGCGGACTTCCTCGGCGGATACGGCAAGCTCATCATGATGGATCATGGCCACGGCATCTCCACCCGCTACGGCCACCTTTCCGGTTTCGCGGTCACACCCGGCCAGCAGGTTCATCGCGGCGACACCATCGGCTACGTTGGCCTCAGCGGACGCTCCACCGGACCTCACCTCCACTACGAAGTTCGCATCAACGACACTCCGGTCAATCCCTACAAATACCTCCGCATCACGGTCGCCCACAGCGGCGGCTTCGAGACCGGCAGCTAGAAACAGTTGCAAGTACCCAGTTGCCAGCATTGCGCTTGGTGCTCTCTTGCACTTGCGCCTTGCACTTCGATTGCCGTTAGGCTAGGTTCTTTGGGAGCACAGAACACTTTCGTCTCAACACCCGGCAACGGCCGTGTACCGCCAAGTGGGGTTTACTGAGAACTGGCAACTGAACTGAAATGATCAGCTTCTTCCGCTCCGCACGCGAGGACGTTGCCGCAGTCTTCGAGTCCGACCCCGCCGCTCGCTCCTACTTCGAGGTCCTGTTCCTGTATCCCGGCTTGCACGCAGTGTGGTTGCATCACCTGAGCCACTGGCTGTGGCGTCATGGCATGCGCTTCCTGGCCCGACTCAATTCGCAATTCGCTCGTATACTTACTGGAATCGAGATTCATCCCGGCGCAGAAATCGGGCGGCGTCTTTTTATCGACCACGGCATGGGCACCGTGATCGGCGAGACCGCCGTCATCGGCGACGACGTCACCCTTTATCAAGGCGTAACGCTCGGTGGAACCGGCAAAGAGAAAGGCAAGCGCCATCCCACCATCGGCAACAAGATCTCGGTCGGCTCCGGCGCAAAGCTGCTGGGCAATATCACCATCGGAGACAACTGCCGCGTAGGCGCGGGCTCCGTCGTGTTGCGCAGCGTGCCGGCCAATTCCACGATCGTGGGCGTCCCTGGTCACATCGTTCTGCGCGACGGCAAACGCGTGATCATCACCGACCCCAAAGACATCCGCGATCCGCTCTCCGACGTAATCATCAAATTGGCCGAAGAAGTGCATGAGTTGCGCGAGAAATTTCAGAAACATTCCCACGAGGCGCTGGGTGCCGAGCCGGACTTGCGCATCGACGAGGGAGTATCCACGCCGAACATCTCTCCCCAGGAATTGTTCCAGGACGACTACCCGGACTACCAAATCTGAAAGGCGGTTGAAGTTCCCAGCAGCCGGTTTGCCAGTCTTGGACTCCGGCATTTTGGCTTTAAGGGAGTGTCTCAGTTTGCGGGGGTGCTCATGTGGGGACAGCCGCCCTCGGCTGTTCGGTCGAGCGAAGCTCGACGGCCTCTTCGTCAATGCCGGCAAAACTGAGACACTATCGGTTTTTACCCGCAACTGACAACTGGCAACTGCTCTACTGCCTCAATCCCATCCAGCTCTCCGACACCACCAGCGAGTTTCCCGGATTGTGCGGGTCATACTTCACGGAAGTAGGCAGCCCCAGCCGGCAGGAATGCAGATTAATCCACTGCCGCAGGTAGGTGACGTCTTGCGAGCACTCGTACGACACCCCCGCAACGTCATACTTATAAATCAGCATCACCGCCGCGTGATGGCCGTCGCTGGGCGGCAGTTCCTGCACATCGATCACGGTCCCGTCGGTGATGCGCCCAATGCCGTCGAGCCAGGTCCGCCGTTCCCGTTCGAGCTCTGCCGCGCGCTTGGGCTTTCGCCGAAACAGCGCGTAAGCTCCCAGAGTGGCGGCCCCTCCTGCAATCACCAGCGAATAGAGACGAAAGGAATCCATAACTGAGGTGAGCGCAGCGGCACCTGCTGCCGCCCGCCAAGGTTTCGTTATCAGGATATGACGGGAGCCGCATCTGCGGAAGTGCGTGTGAGGTTACCGACGTGCCAGCCTGTGGAAATCACCTCTGGCCTGGAGCAATTCTCGACCTGTTGTGTGGGGATGCCAGCAGAGCAAGCGCAGAAACCGTAGGGTGGAGAGCGGCGCTTCAGCGCCGCGTAGAGCCCTCCAACATCAACAGCGGCTCTAAGCTGAGGTTACACGCTCTACACCATCACGGGAAATGCTAGCGGCGGTTCGCCTATTTCTGCCCGCAAACAAAATTCCGAGCCATCTCCCCGAAATTTCCTTCGGCCATCTGGCCGAACTGATCGTCTCGTCGCGTCTTCTTGCTGACCACAAGTTTGCCGCTGTGGTCGCGCGAGTAGAACCATTCGGAATTCGGTACAAAACTCGGCACAGCGCTGGCGCAATTGAAACGCACCCGCGCCCGCAGTTCCACGAACGGACCGCCCTGCGGCAGTTTGGTAGGTTCCTTGTATTCGACGCGCACCCAGGCCGTCCGCAGACCGTTCCTCTGCGGCGTAACCGAGCTGATCAAAACCTGATCTCCGCCGGCAGTCGAGCCGACCGTCCGCCAGTCACCCGCCGCCAGCGCCACCACACCCACCAGCAGCACCGGCGCCAACACCACGGCGACGGCAATCAACGCGCCTTTTTTCATAGGGGACGGCGACAGGGCCATAAGCACGCCGCACACACTCTGGTCGAAAAATCGATTTTTGTCAACTGCAGGCGGCTGCGAGAAGAGAGGGCTGATTCGTCTTGTATTCGCCTAATCTTCGGCGGTAGGCTTCGTTCGTTTTCTCCGTGTCTCTGTGACTCTGTGGTGCAAGGTTTTCCGCCTGCGAATCGTCTGCTATTGTTGTCCTGCTGCGACGAGGTTCGCTTTCCCATGGAAACCCTTCACTGCACCAACATGGACTCGGCGATTGGACCGTTGTTTCTTGCCGCCTCCGCAAACGGACTGGTCGCCCTGGAATTCGATGCTAGGTTGCCGGAACAGCAATCGATTCGCCCCAACCCGCGCGATCTTCGCAGCGAGGAAGAAAAGAAGTCCTTCGCATTCGAGGATTCTCCTCGCCAGATGCGGCCATACGTGCGCGAGCTCGAGGAATATTTCTCCGCCCAGCGGCGTGAGTTCACCTTCCCGCTCGACCTTCGCGGCACCGATTTCCAGCTCGCCTGCTGGCGCGCGCTTCTGGCGATCCCCTATGGAGAAACGCGCAGCTACGCATCGATCGCACGCTCCGTCGGCAAGCCGAAGGCGTTTCGCGCTGTGGGCATGGCCAACAATCGCAATCCGCTTGCGATAGTCGTCCCCTGCCATCGGGTGATCGCGTCCGACGGCACGCTCTGCGGCTACGGCGGCGGACTCGACATGAAGCGAAAGTTGCTCGAACTCGAAGGCGCGCTGAGCGGGACGCTGGCGGCGTAGAAAATTGTCTATCTCTGATGGTTGATTACTGATTGGAAAACCCTAACGACTCCGTGAGTTCAACAACCATCAGAAACCGGCAATCTACAATTCCTTCCTTGACGACTCAAGCCCAAGCGTCCGCGCTCCAAAAGGCCAGCCTCTTCTATCTCGTCTTCGTGATGTTTTCCTACACCACAGGCGGACCTTTCGGTCTCGAAGACATGGTCACCACCTCCGGCCCAGGAATGACGCTAATCTATCTGCTGGTTCTGCCGTTTTTCTGGTGTATCCCGGTCTCGCTGGTATCGGCGGAACTCACCACCGCCATGCCCGTCGAAGGCGGCTTCTATCGCTGGACCCGCGCCGCTTTCGGTGACTTCTGGGGATTTCTCGCCGGATGGTGGAACTGGTCGGCGTCGTTCCTGCTTGGCGGAGCCTACGCCGTTCTCTTCACCGATTACCTCGTCTACTACTTTCCCGGAATCACCGGATGGAAGCACTACTTGGTCTCGGTGGCGCTGATCGCGGTAATTACCTGGATCAACGTGCGCGGGATTCAGATGGTTGGCCAAGTCGCGACTGCGCTCGAGATCTTCATCTTCGTTCCCGTGATGACGATGATCGTCATCGCGCTCCTGCACTGGCATCACAATCCGTTTGTCCCCCTGATTCCGCCGCGCCAGCCAACGTTCAAGATCTTCGGTGTCGGACTGGCGCTGGGCCTGTGGCTGTACTCCGGCTATGAACAACTCTCCACGGTGGCCGAGGAAGTCGATAACCCGCAACGAGCCTACCCGCGGGCGCTGGCGCTGGTGGTGCCGCTCTCGATTGCGGCGTATTTTCTGCCCACGCTTGCCGGACTGGCTTCGGCGGGTCATTGGGAACAGTGGCACACCGGCTATTTCTCGGACGCGGCGAAAACGATTGGCGGGTCTTTTCTTGGACATACGTGGCTCGGGACCTGGATGACGATGGCTGCGATGGTCGGCAACGTCGCGCTGCTCAACAGCACCGTCCTCACCACCACGCGCATGCCCTTCGCCATGGCCGAAGACGGCTACCTTCCCGCGGCGCTCACGCGTAAACATTCGCGCTACGGCACGCCGTGGCTTGCGATTCTCGTCTCGGCGATCATTTACGCGCTGCTGGCCTGGCAAAGCCTGGGCCAGCTGATCTCGGTCTACATCTGGCTGCGCTCGGCCACGACCGTGCTGACCGTGCTCTCCGCGTGGAAGCTCCGCCGCACGCGTCCCGAGATGTCGCGCGCATTCTTGATTCCCGGAGGCCAGATGGGACTACTCTACGTGGTTGGTGCGCCCGTGGTCATGGCCTTAGTGGCTTTGCTGGGCAGCGACCGGTTCGCGGCGATCGGCGGAGCCATCGCGATGGTGTTGGGGCCGCTAGTTTACGGAGTAATTCGCCTCAGTTCCCGCCCGATATGATTGTTCCCATGCGCGTTCTTTCGTATCTGAAGAGGGTATTACGAGGGCGACTGCGAAAGCGGGCTCGGCAGAGCGCGCTTAAACGCCTTCGGGCTTTAAGCCTCCCTTTTCCTCCCGGCTTCAAGTTCGATCGGGAAGAAGCTCATGAGCGGTTTACGAGATCGCATTCTGATTACTAACGACGACTGCCTGGGTTACGCCGACACGCGCTATAAGGATCATGGCCATTGCACTGAATAAACCGCGAAGATGCGGTATGGTCCCGGTTCAGCGTTGTTGAACGCCCCGCTGTTAAGGCGGTCGTACGCTTCGGCCAACGATTCAAGCAGGCAATGCTGATTCGTCCGAATTTCTTTTGCCATTCCGTTGCAAGAAAGAGGCGAGCACTCAGGTGCGTTCTTCGCATAAAACGTGACCACGTCGAATCCTTCGAGAACTTTCCCCTGCGGCGGAATGACGTTGGTAGGAAGTGAAGACTCGGCTTCGTACGGATACCATGACGTCCCGTCGAACTCCATCTCGTACACCTCGTAGTAAAAGAGGGACGCTCCCTCAAGCTGAATGGAATGTGCCTTTGCTACCGTTCGAATAATCTCGGGCGAATCAAAGAGCCAGTGGCCATTGTGCTTCCAATACTCGATGTAGTCAGCGAAGTTCTCGCTGATGCAGCCGCTGACTGAATACACGTCGGCCACACCCTGAACATGAAAGCCTTCGGGCTTTTGCACGCGCTTCGCCATATATTCAGCGGGAATCATTTCAACCAGATGATCTTGGGACGCGAGGTTGTCAGCTCACCCAATCCAAAATCTTGTACCACATTCCCGCGAATGGCAAAAACCACGGCCTCCCGTTATACAACCCCAGCGGCGCCCCAGGAAACGGAATGCCGACGAATGGATTCTCCGGTTTGTCTCCGACGATCAGTTCCGCCATCTTTTGCCCTTGATACGTGGCCATGGCGACGCCGTGTCCGGCATAGCCGACAGCGTAATACATGCCGTCGATCTGTCCCGCGTGAGGCATGATGTCGAAGGCGAAGTCGAGCGTGCCGCCCCAGGCGTATTCGATTTTCGTGTCACGCAGTTGGGGGTAGACATCGATCATGCCACGGCGCAGAATTTCGGCGCTGCGGCGGATGGTCTTATCGTTCTCAGGAAAAAAGGCGGCGCGGCCGCCGAACAACATGCGGCGGTCGGGCGTGAGCCGGTAATAGTAGAGATAATTTTTCGAGTCGTAAATCATCCGGTTGCGCGGGCTAAGTTCTCGCGCCAGCGCTTCCGACAGAATTTCCGTCGTGATGATGAAAGATCCGATCGGAATGATTTTCTTTTGCAGCGCGGGAGTTGCCCGGCCCGTGTACCCGCTGGTTCCGACGAAAACTTCGCGCGCCCACAGAGCGCCTCGCGAGGTTGTAATCTTCCAGCCCGATTCGCCCTGATGTGATTCGCGCAGTAAGCTTTCGACGCGCGTCTGCTCGAAGATTTCCGCACCGGCGTTCATGGCGGCGCGGCCCAATCCGGCGACATAACGCGCGGGATTCAGTCCCGCACTGACTTCATCAACCATGCCGCCGTAATAAATGATCGAGCCGATTTCAGCTTCCAACTCATGTCTCTGCACAACGCGCAAGTTGTGATTGAACTCGCGCCGAATTACTTCCGCCTGGCGCGAGTAATCGTCGAAATGCTTCCGCTTGCAGGCGGCTTCGAGATGGCCGCAACGGGAGAAGTCGCAATCGATGCCTTCTTCGCGGATAATTTGCTCGACGCAATCGATGGTCGCGAGCGACGCGGCGTACATGCGGCAGGTAAGCTCGCGTCCGTACGCGGAGATCAGCTGGTTCACGCCCAGCTTCATGCCGGTCAGCACCATGCCGCCGTTGCGCGAACTGGCTCCCCAGCCGATGGTTTCGGCCTCGAGCACGGTGACTTTGGCGCCGCGTTTTGCTAGCGTGCGTGCCGCGGAGAGGCCGGTAAAGCCAGCGCCGATGACGGCGACGTCCACGCGGGTGGGCAATGGACTGGCTTCTGACTTCGGGAAATCGGTTGTAGTGAGCCAGTAATTATGTTCTTGCGGCGCCATGGTTCCCTTTAGAGAAGGCTTTACGGCGCGGCTGAAGCCGCGCTCTTTCAAAACAAATCGCCCTCACAGCACGGCAGTCTCGTGAATCAGCCGCCCTTCGGCAAAGCGCGCTAGACTCAGCAGCGATACATCGATCAGGTCCGTCTTCCCGGTGAGAATCAGATCGCTGAGAATCTTCCCCGTTGCGGGGGCGTGCATCACCCCGTGTCCACTAAAACCATTGGCAAGGAAGAAGCCACGCACGCCCGGAGCCTCGCCCAGAATTGGATGATGGTCCGGCGTCATCTCATAAAGGCCAGCCCATGCCCGCTTGGGATTCACGGGAAGATTCGCGAAGCAGGGCACGCGATCCGCCGCGCGAGTCAGGATCTTTTCGACAAAGGCCGCATCGAAATCAGTTTTGAAGCCCGGCGTTTCGTCCGGATCGTTCCAGGCAAGCAGAAATCCGCGCGCCTCCGGGCGAAAGTGAAATCCGTTCGTCATGTCGACGATCATGGGCGCGGTGTGGGGAAATTCGTCGAAGGGTTCACTAGGGACCAACATGCGCCGCAGCGGCTCGACGGGCAGATCCACGCCCGTGAGCTTGGCCACTTCCGCGGCCCAAGCGCCGCCGCAGTTCACGGCTTTGCGTGTGGCCACGTACCCACGCGTTGTCTCTACGGATGCGATTCCAGCCGCGTCGCGCGTGAAACCGGTGACGACAGTATTCTTCCACAACGTAGCGCCATGCTTGGCCGCCCAGGTCATGAACCCATTCATGGCGCTGTAGGGGTCGACGAAGCCGTCGCTGGAGCAGAAACTTCCGCCGACAATATCGTCGGCGCGCAACTGCGGAAACATGCTACGAATCTCATCGCCCGCCATCAGCCGCACGTTCTTCAAACCCATCTTCACCTGCTGGGCGTAGTTTGTCCGCAGGTAAGCCATGTGCGCGTCCGTGGTGGCACAGAACAGGTAGCCCTGCGCCCGGTAGTCACACGGGAAGCCCAGTCGTTCCTCGAAGCTGGCGTAGAAAGGAATCGAATAGAGCGACATTTGGATACTGACTGGCGTCGAAAATTGCGCCCGCACGCCTCCCATGCTTTTGCCGGTGGATCCTTTGCCCTGCGCCGATTCGCGCTCGATAACTAGAACGTTGCGGCATCCGTTGGCCGTGAGGTGGTAAGCGATGCTGGAGCCGACGATTCCTCCACCGACAATGACCACATCCGCAGTCTGCATGTTGTGCCGATCAAGGACGATCCAGCATTCTAGCGCACGCGCCGTACAACCCCCGTGCGCCGTGGATTACGTCCAGCAGCCAGAGTCGATGCCCATGGTCCAAACGGACATGTACCGCTGGGGCACGCCGCCGTGCGAACCTGCCCTCAACCTCGGTAACTTGCCGTGGTTACCGCGCCTGCCTAGTCTGGAATAGTATGCCCTTGCGCTGCCTCGTATTCTCGTCGAACGAAGAGATGGTCCAGCCGATCTGGCAGGTGCTCACCGATCTTGGCATCGAAGGAGAGTACTGCCGGAGCGCCGTAGACGCGGTGGAGAGGGTTACAACCCAACTGTTTCAAATCGTGATCACGGACTGGGAGGATCAACCGGAGGCGGCATTCCTGCTCAAGACGGCGCGGGATTTGAAAGCGGCGCAGCGTCCGCTGACTTTGGCGATCGTTAGCGATGACGCCACGATGCCGGAGGCGTTGCAGGCGGGAGCCAATTCAGTTCTGCTGAAACCGATCCGCGCCGAGCAGGTACGCGACACGATGAGCACAGCGTGCCAGTTGCTGCGGGCTAAACAGCCGCCGGCAGCGTCACCCGCAACCGTGCCAGCGACGTTCAAGGCTCAACTGCAGGCGCCGGAAACGGCCGTGATGGCGGCGGCGGCGGGCGCAGCGGGGGCGCCGGCTTCGGTGACCCAGTCGCCGGACAAGGTCTTCCGCGCGGGAGAATTCCTGCAATCGTCAAACTCGGCGCCCGGCACGCATTTCGACACGGAATGCGATGTTCAGAAGTCGCTGGACCAGGCCGCAGCCGCGGAAGTGGACGCGCTCACGGAACTGGGGCCCACCGCCGCCGCCGTTAAAGATGCGGCGGTAGAACCAACCGAAACTCAGCAGCCAATGACCGGCTGGGCCGCTCTGCAAGCCCGGTTGACGCGGGCAGCGCCACAAACACTGGAGGATGCCTCGGCGAACAACGAATTGCTGTCGTACGGGGAAACTGCCTCCTATGGCGTGCCGGCTGCGGCGTCGACCGAAAGTAAAGCCTCCGCGGCGAAAGAGTCGCAACGGGAGACGAATCCTGAGGCTGCTCTTTTTGCCTACATGGCTGGTGACACGAAAGAGAACTCGGAGCCAGGTGAACCCGCACAACCGAAAAGCCGCAAGATTCTCCTGGCGGGCATATTAGCGGTTGCGTGCATGGGTCTGGTGGCCGTGCCCCGAACCCGGCTAAGTTTGCTCGGGCTCTACCGGAATGCCGGGCATGTGGCGGGGAATTGGCTCAATCCGCAACCGGCTCCTGTGCCACAGGCCGTGGCGCAACATGAAAGTTTTGGCCAGGAGGGTGACGAGTACAAGTTTCCGGCGGCGGGGAATATCCCGGATGCGACGACCGATCCTTCGCAGATTCATGTGCTTCCCGTGGTCGATCCAACGGCCAAACCGGCAAAGAATACGGAGGCGGATAGCGGACAAACGCAAGCGGCCGCTGGCGACAGCAATCCGGCGGATCAAAATCAGACCCAGCAGGTGCAGGCCGGCCAGGCGCAAGGTGCGGAGGGTCCGGTCAAGGACCAGCCCACGACGAACGCGGGGACTATGCCGCAAAATACGACGGGAGCGCCAACTGGCGATTTCCCCTCCGCTGTGCAATTACCACCGAATGCTCCCGTCCCCCAGAGCGCCGACCAGCCGCGGTCGCGTCCAGTTGCGCCGCCGGAGCAGAGCCCCGCGGCGCCGCATGCAGTTCCCGCAGGGAATAGTACGGCCATCCCGTCAAGCCTGAAGTCGCAGATTGCTTCCATGACTCCGGAAGCCAGTGGGGCCAAGCCACCTGAGGCAGCGATGTCGTCGATTGAGCCGGTAAATTTGCCGGAATCCGCGGTCATGCAGCTGCTGGCTCAGCCCGTTGATCCGGTGTACCCGGACGCCGCAAGAGCCGCCGGCCAGCGGGGCAGCGTGGTTCTGCAGTTGCTGATCGGGCGCGACGGCACGGTTCAAGAGGCAAAATTTTTGCAAGGCTCGTTGGTGTTCGCGCGCGCCGCCATCGATGCCGCGAAGCAATGGCGATTCAAACCTTATTCCTTGAATGGCCGTGCCGTTTCGGTGCAGAGCGTGGTCACGCTGAGCTTCAAACCTCCGGCTTAGGCTGATAACGAACCTGGCGCTGGATCGTCTTAATCAATGTGGTAAACCCGAATTCCCGCGAAGTTACCAGCGAGGCGCGCACAAGGGCAGCTAGCAGGCAAAAATCTGCATCTACCAGATATAATGGGCGTAAGCTTCTTGGAAGTGACTCCTTTTCCAGAAAATGAAAAATTCGATGTCCATGAAAATTAAAGCTGCGATCCTAGTTTCGTCTTTTGCCGTGTTGTTGTTTGTCGTCGTCGGTTCCCTTGGGGGCGTGCATGCCTCGTCGACCGACGGTTCCTACCGGCAGATGCAGGTGTATAGCGAAGTGCTGTCACGCGTGCAAACCGAGTACGTGGAAGATCCAAATATCCCCAAGGTGACGGATGGCGCACTGCACGGTCTGGTTGAGTCCCTGGATGCGAACTCCAGCTATCTGACGGCAGCGGCCTACAAGGCCTACAAGGCTCATCGGTCGGAGGCCAAGGGCGAGATCGGAGCCACCGTCTCGAAACGCTTTGGATACGCGGACGTGGTTTCGGTACTGCCCGGTTCGCCTGCGGAGAAGGCGGGGATTGAAGCGACAGACATCTTCGAATCGATCGAAGGCCAGAGCACGCGGGATATGTCGCTGCCGGAAATCCGCGATGCCCTCGCCGGCACGCCAGGCTCGACGGTGAATGTCTCGGTGGTGCGGGCGCGGCGGGCGGAGCCGCAGAAAATGGTGATCACGCGGGATGTGGTAAGCGTTCCGCCGGTCTCCGACAAGATGCTGGAAGACGGCATTGGCTATGTGAAGGTGGACGCTCTGACCAAGGGTAAGGCACAGGAGATCGCAGCGAAGATCAAGTCCCTGGAAAAATCGGGGGCAAAGAAGCTGGTCCTGGATTTGCGCAACACGTCGGAAGGCGATGAGAGCGAGGGCGTGGCGGCCGCGAATCTTTTCCTGAACCATGGCACGATCACATACCTGCAAGGCCAGAAGTTTCCGCGAGAGGCCTTCAACGCGGATCCGGCGAAGGCGATTACTTCCCTTCCGCTCGCGGTGCTGGTGAACAAGGGTACGGCCGGGGCGGCTGAAGTTGTAGCCGCGGCGATCCTGGAAAATGCCCGCGGCGACGTGGTGGGCGACAAAACCTTCGGCGACGGCTCGGTGCAGAAAACCATTGACCTTCCCGATGGCGGGGCGCTGATTCTTTCCGTGGCGAAATACTATTCGCCCAGTGGGAAAGCGATTCAGGAAGTTGCGGTAACGCCCAACGTGCTGGTGGCCGACGACGCGGATAACGCCATCTCCGACGATGATGAAGCGGAACCTGCCACGCCGGAACCAGACGCCAAGCCCAAGAACACGCAGGACGATCAGTTGCACAAGGCCGTAGAAGTGCTGAAAAGCCGGGCGAGTTAGTCCTTCTTCGTAATTTGCAGCAAGTTCGTCGCGCGCCTTTCGGCGCGCGATTTTTTCTTCCAGGGCGCTGGTCGCTATGGAAGGTTCTCAATTGCGGTCAGCTCTTGTTCAACGATCGAACCGGGTAGCCTGGCAAAGCCAGGCGACTCCGCGAAGGTCTGCCCTTCGCCAAGCGCCCATCGTAGGAAGTCCTTCACAGCCTCGTGCTTCGCTGTGGATTCCATCTTTTCAGAAACCAGAATCCACGTGAAACTGGAGATAGGATAGGACCTCTCGCCTGGGGCATTTGTGATAGAGGCGCGAAAATCGCCCGGCCTGGACCTCGCAGTTGCTGCCGCCGCAGTGATGGTGGCGGCACTCGCGCTCACGAAGTTCCCAGCCGCGTTTTGTACCTGCCCGTACGGCAGCCGGTTCTGCAGCGCATGGACGAGTTCGACGTAACCGATGGAGTCCGGAGTGCTCTTCACCATTTTGGCGAGATTTCCGTTCCCATCGGCTTCCTTTCCGACCGGCCACTCAACCTCGATCCCTCGGCCGACTCTGGTTCTCCACGCCTCGCTAACCTTGCTCAAGTAATCCGACCAGATATAAGTGGAGCCACGCCCACCGGCGCTGTGGATGACAGCAATGTTACGGGCAGGCAGTTCGACCTCCGGGTTCAAACCCGAGATTGCGGGGTCGTTCCATTTGGTGATCGTTCCCAAATAGATTCCGGCCAATGCCTGTGGCGAAAACTTGAGTGGCCGGCGCGCGCCCTCAATATTGTAGATCGGCACGATGGCCACCAGCACCGTGGCAAACTGCACCACCTTTGCGTTTGCCAGTTGTTTGCCGGTGAGGGGAGCGTCCGTGGCGCCGAAATCCGCGGCGCCGGACGTCACCATGTCGATGCCCGTTCCCGATCCGGATGGAATGTAGCTGAAGCGGATATCGCTGCGGGTTTTCTCGAACGCCTGGAACCACACTGAATAAACTGGCAAAGGAGAAGTGGTTCCCACGCCTACCAAATGGAGTTTGTCAGGATACTGGGAGGCGGCAATCCCAACCAGTGCCAGCACCAATATCGACGGCCAAAATCCCCGGAAACACACGTTGTTCCTTTCGCTGTTTGGGAAGGAGATATTTTGTGAGAATTCCCCGCGCCGGGGCAGGAACTCGCCAAAGAACCTATCGGCTAATCCAGAAATGCCTTTAGGGCCAGAACAGGCTACGAGCACCACGAACTGAGTATGGCCCTTGCGCTTCACGCCCTGCTATTCTGAACACACCTTCGCCATGAAGTCACTCTATGCAGATCTTCCACCCGTGGAAATTGCCGGACGGAAGCTCGTGGGCCGTGTCCTGTTCGGTCTTCTGGTGCTGGTTTCGACTCTGGTAGGAGCGACTGCCGGACTTCTGCTCGTTTACACCACGGATCTGCCCCAGGTCGAGGCGCTGGAAGCGTACCGTCCGAGTTCGATCACGGAGTTATACGACGACCACGGCCGCATTATTGGGTCGTTCGCACTGCAGCGCCGCGTAGTGCTGAGCTACGACGACTTTGCCCCGGTGCTGCGCGATGCCCTGGTTTCGATTGAGGACAAAGATTTCTACCGGCATTCTGGAATCAACTTCTGGCGCATCGTGGGAGCCGCGTACCGCGATATGGAATCGGGTGGCAAGGTTCAGGGAGCATCCACGCTGACCATGCAGTTGGCGCGCAATCTGTTTCTTTCGCCCGACCGCTCGTTTCATCGCAAGGTGCAGGAGGCAATGCTTGCGGTTCAGATCGAGCGCCGCTTCACCAAACCGCAAATCTTCACGCTGTACGCCAATCAGATTTTCCTGGGTCATGGCGTCTACGGTTTCGAAGCCGCTTCGGAGTTCTACTTCAGCAAGCCGGCTCGAAAGCTTACATTGGCGGAGGCCGCACTGCTGGCCGGTCTGCCCAAGGGGCCGGGAGTCTATTCCCCGATCAACCATCCGGAGCGGGCGATGAAACGCCGCAACCTGGTGATCAACGCCATGCTCGAGGACGGAAAAATTACCGCGGCTCAGGCGGCCGACGCACGGTCGGCGCCGCTCGCTTTGCGTCTGCAGCACGATCCCAACTCGCTGGCGCCTTACTTCGTGGAAGAAATACGACGGTACCTCGAAAATAAGTATGGCGCCGACCAGGTCCACGAAGGCGGGTTGAAGGTCTTCACCTCGCTCGACGTCGATTTGCAAAAAGCGGCGAACCAGTCGGTGCTCAACGGTCTGGCCGCCTATGAGCGTCGTCACGGATGGAAGGGTCACCTTGAGAACGTCCTGGCGGAAGGCAGCGCCATCGAAAAGTACGAACATCCCGATTGGGACGACGAACCGGAAGTCAACGGATACGTACACGCGCTGGTTACTTCGTCCGGGATTGGCATCGCAACCTTGAAGTTCGGGCGCTACTCGGCGGCTCTGGGACAAGCCGATGTGGCCCGGACGCAAGGCAAGATCCAGGACTTGTTGCGGACCGGAGACATCTGCTACGTGAAGATTCTAACTTTGAGCGCCAACGGAGCGGCCCGCGTGAGCCTGGAACAGGATTCCGGTGCGCAGGGCGCCCTGGTCGCGATCGACAACGCGACCGGCGGAATCAAAGCGATGGTCGGCGGACGCGATTTCAGCGAGTCGAAATTTGACCGCGCCACCCAGGCCTTGCGGCAAGTGGGATCGTCCTTCAAGCCCTATGTGTACACCACGGTGATCGACCGCGGCGGAAGCCCCGACGACACAATCCTCGATGAGCCGGTAACTTTTGAGACTGGTTCCGGGCCTTACTCGCCGCATAACTACGACGAAAAATTCGAAGGCATCATCACCCTGCGGCGCGCGCTGGCGCACTCGCGGAATATCCCTGCACTCAAACTGGCCAGTAAAGTGGGCATCAAGACCGTAATCGACTACGCGGAGCGCTTCGGAATCACGGCGAAGCTCCCGCCCTATTTGCCGGTGGCGCTGGGCGCGGCCGAAATCACGTTGATGGAGCAGACCTCGGCGTACAGCGTATTTCCCAACGACGGCGTGCGCGTCACGCCTCGCTACATCACCAGGGTGACCGACTATGAAGGCCGGGTGCTGGAAGAGGATTATCCCGACGTGAAGGATGTGATCGGCGCGCGCACCGCACGCATCATGACCGCGATGCTGCGCGAAGTGGTGCTGCACGGAACCGGAATAGCCGCGGCGAAAATGCCCTTCCCGGTCGCCGGAAAAACCGGAACGACCAACGATTTCACCGACGCCTGGTTTGTGGGATTCTCGCCGGCGATGACTTGCGGCGTTTGGGTGGGATTCGACGAGAAAAAAACCCTGGGAGCCAAAGAAACCGGCGCGCACGCCGCCCTGCCGATCTGGATGAACTTTATGAATACAGCCACGGCCGGGAAAGATCCGGGCCAGTTCCAACCGCCGCCTGAGGTACCCGTGACGGTTGTGCAAAAAGTAGATACGCCGGATACGTCCCCGGGAGCGGACGAGACGCATTAAGGCCGTATCGGTAATCGGACCTATCGGGCTTGAGAACGATTCGCAAAATGGGAAACTGGAAGCCATCTAGCTATCTGATAAATCGCTCCGGGAAGGGCACGGCTTCAAGCTTGCGGAAAAACTCACGATTCGTATCAGGGCATGCCTTCAGGCATACCGCAAGTGCCGCGTTATTAATCGCGCCTTTAGGCGCTGTGTGGCTGAATTCCACTTCCGCCGCGGTTTGTTCGGTCGCGCCGCCCAGAGCCAGCAAAGACTCGGGCTTCAGCCTATGAAACCTCTGTTCCGATTTGCGATGTTGGCTCTGACGCTGGTAATTGTGGCATTGGTCTCGGCGCTGACGGCGATGCGATTTGCCATTCACGGGCAGGAAGTCCAGGTGCCCGCGGTCGTTGGCATGACCCCGTCCGACGCGGAACGCTCCGTTGTCGGACTCGGCTTGCAGATCGAAGTGGAGCGGCAATATTACAGTCCGCGGATTCCCGAAGGACGGATCATGACCCAGGTGCCGCTGCCGGGGACGAAGGTGCGGCGCGGATGGCAAGTGCGCGTTGCGCAGAGCATGGGACCGCAGCGTGTGGCGATTCCAGATGTAACGAAGGAAAGCGAACGCGCCGCGGAATGGAACATCCGCCGGCGCGGCCTGGACGTAGCTTCCACAGCTGAGATGCAGTTGCCGGGAACGCCTGCCGACCAGGTGCTGGCGCAGAGTCCACCGGCAAACGCGAGCCAGGTTGCAGCGCCGAAAACCAGCCTGCTGGTAACCGTAGCGTCCGATCCGCCTGCCTATGTGATGCCGAGTTTCTTGGGGCAGCCCCTGGGCAGCGCGAGCCGCGCTCTGCAGGATGCCGGCTTCAAATTGGGGAACGTAACCGTAGCTCCGTCGGTGGGTACGGCCTTGCCGGGTGCCGCTCCCCCCACCGCGCCGCCGCAGCCATCGCCCGCCAGCATCATCGTCGTGCAAACCCCGCCAGCCGGGCAGAAGATTCTGGCGGGAGCGGTCGTGAATTTTGAAGTGCGCTGAGCTTCGCGGATGAAATGAGCCCGGCCCCTAGGAACTCAGACCAGCCCACTACCAAACTGAGACACTACCGTCTACTTTCGTGGTCTTGTCAAAAGCCGCTATGCAGCGTAATGCTGCAGGTTTCACCTAAGCTCTTTGACATCAAGTTGCGGCCGCCTAACTGCTTTCGGCTCAGGATTTTGCCCGTACGTTGTTGCAGCCCATAGATTAAATTGCATTTTCTCTCTAACCCGATGATTCCAATAGACCAGGGGGAGGGGGTATACCTCCAGTAATAAATTGGTAAATAGCCGTTTCCCAAAGCGGGAAAGTCGAAGGTACGAATGTCGAAGAGTCCATGCCAAGCGCACGGCAGACTAAATGTTGTCACACCGGTCGCTCGATTCGCTCTAGATTTTTCCGAGAATCGCGGCGAAGAAGCCGTCGCAGGGATGAACGCCAGGCAGCGTGCGCAGGTAAGGACCGCGCGTGAGTGAAGAAAAATCTGACGCGATCAACTCGCCTACTAGTTGAAGCTGCTCAAGCTCGGTGTGGCAGTCGATTACCCGGAACGACAAGCCTTGTGCCAGCGACCGTTCGACTACATCTTCGTTTTCTTCTCGTTCCAAAGAGCAGGTGGAATAAATCAGTCGTCCGCCGGCAGCAACTTGAGCCATGGCCGAATTTAGGATCGCGAGTTGGCGCGGTTGAAAGTCGGCGAGATCTTCTGGCTTGAGCCGCCACTTGATTTCCGGATTGCGCGCGAGAGTGCCCGTCCCCGAACAGGGCACGTCGGCGAGCACGCGATCGAATTCTGTGGCGAAAGGCAGGCTCCGCGCATCGGCAGCGACTACGCGAATCTCGGCCGTTCCGGCGCCAGCAGCTCGATCATGCACGCGCAGCAATTTCCGCAGCAGCCTTGCGCGGTGAGGATGAAGCTCAATGGCGCTCACATTCGCGTTCGGATTGCGATCGGCGACGGCCAGAGTCTTTCCTCCCGGAGCCGCACAACAGTCGAGAACCCGTGCGCCGCGCCCGACAAGAGCTGCGACCAGCTGCGAGCCTTCGTCCTGGATAACGCAGAGGCCGGCGCGGAATGCAGCGGTTCTTGCGATGTCTCCGCGCAGAACGCGACGCGCCGACGCAAGGAAAGCGCCAGGAGCGAGTTCGATTCCTTCGGCTTTGAGTTGCCCTTCCGCGTCAGGATGACGAAGACGGATTGCAGTCACAGGTACCGATTGGTCATGCTCGCAGATGCGCACGGTGGATTCGATCTCGAAGTCCGCAGTCCAGCGTTCGACGAGCCATAGCGGATGAGCGGTGTTGGCAGCGAGAGTCTCGGCTGAAGCGCTTGTAATTGTGGGTTGCGTGGGAACCTCGGCGCGCAACGTGCCGCGTGCGAGCTTGCGCAGCACGGCATTGACGAACGGAGCGGCAGAACGCTTCCGAGCGCGTTTGACCAGCTCAACGCTCTCGTTGATTGCAGCGCGGGCGGGAATGCGGGTGAGCCAGCGGAGCTGGTAAACCGCGATGCGAAGCGCGGTCAGAACTTCGAGATCGAGCTTTGCGATGGGTTGCGCGGAACTCTTCGCGATTCCCGAATCGAGCAGCGATCTCCAGCGCAGCACGCCCATAACCAGCTCTGTCGCCAGGGAGTGATCGGCAATCGTGAGCCGGTCATATGTTCGGGAATGAAGAAGCTCGGAGGCATAAGAAGACTCGCGCTCGACGCGAAGGAGTATATCGAATGCGGCAGCGCGGGCTGCGGAAACCGCAAGTTGCGAGGCTCGAGATTCTTGCTTCACTGTCGCCAGTATGACGGAAGCAACTGTCGAAAAGGGGAAATTCGCGACGCCTTACGAACCAAGCTTCTCGCCCGTGTGAGGGCGATAGCCGCGAGCAAAATCAGCGGCGGAGGTTCGCTTCTTGCCTTCCAGTTGCAGTTCCAGGATTTCGAGTGCTGTGCCCTCGCCGCAGCCGGCAAAAAGTTGATTGCCTTCCGCCTTCAGTTCAGACGATGGCAGCTCCCGATCAAGAGCTACCGCCTGCCAAACTTGAAGGTTCTTGCCCCGAAAGTTCGTAAACGCGCCAGGCCACGGTTGAAAGCCCCGCATGCGGTTCAGAATCTCCGCCGCCGATCGGGAGAAATCAATGAAGCCGTCCTCCTTCTTGAGAATGGGAGCGAGAGTGGCCTGGGTATGGTCTTGCTGCCGCGGATGAACGGTATTCGCCTGCAATCCACGCAGGGTTGCGACCGTGAGGTCCGCTCCTATCGAAGCTAGTTTCGGCGTAAGAGTCTCTGCCGTGTCACTGGAGGCAATCGCGATTTCTTGCTGGAGAAGGATGTCGCCCGTGTCGAGTCCGGCATCGATCTTCATCGTGCTGACGCCGGTGATGGATTCGCCCCGCGCAATCGCCCATTGAATAGGCGCGGCACCGCGGTATTTCGGCAAGAGCGAGGCGTGCAGGTTGATGTTGCCGAGAGGAGGAAGATCGAGCATCCATTGCGGAATGATGCGGCCGTAGCCGACCACGACGATGGCATCGGGCTTGAGAGCGGCGAGTTGCTCGCGGAAGTCGCCGTTGTTCTTGATGCGTTCAGGCTGCGCGATCGGCAATTCCAACTGCAAAGCGCGCTGCTTGACTGGAGAGGAGACCAGTTCGAGACCGCGTCCTTTGGGGCGATCCGGCTGCGTGACCACGAGTTGGACGTGGAATCCAGCCTCGACGAGTCTGTCGAGCGCGGGCGCCGCGAAGCCAGGCGTACCGCAAAAAACGAGATTGAGGGATTGAAGCACCGGGTAATTTGGTAATTCTGTAATCGGGTAACTAGTAATCGCCTGAGCGGCGGCCACGGTAGAAATTACCCAATTGCACAATTACCAAATTACAAAGTCTTCTACCATTCTCCCGCCTTGACCAGCTTGCGAATCTTGCGCTTGATCAAGTCGCGCTTGAGCGCGCTGATGTGGCTGATATAGAGCTTGCCATTGAGGTGATCGGTTTCGTGCTGAAAGGCGCGGGCCAGAAGATCGTCGCCTGTCTTCTCGAATACCTGCCCGGTCGGATCCTGCGCGCGAATAGTAACTTCTTTGGCGCGAGACACGTTTTCGCGGAAGTCGGGGATGCTCAGGCAGCCTTCGCTCTGCGCGTGGCGCCCTGTTTTGTGGATGATCTCAGGGTTGATGAGGACGAGTTGGGCGTTGGGATCTTCTTTGAAAGTGACGTCAACGACGGCGATGCGGCGCGAGATCCCGATCTGGGGCGCCGCCAGGCCCACGCCGCGCGCGGCGTACATCGACTCGAACATATCCTCGATCAGCTTCGTCAATTCTTCGTCGAAGACCGTGACCTTCTCGGCCGGCTTCTCGAGGACGGGATTTCCGAACTTTACGATGGGATAGATCATTTCAGTTGCAATCAGTAGTTCTTCAGTTGCAGGCAGTAGCCCTGGAAATTGCGCAAGCCTTCTGCCATGGAGTCGCCGCCGAACTTATCGAGCGCGCATCGAGCCAGAGTAAGTGCAACCATGGCTTCGGCTGCCACTCCAGCGGCCGGAACCACGCAAACATCGGAGCGCTCGTACGCCGCGCTTACGGGTTGGCGGGTAGAGAAATCGACCGATTGCAGCGGGCGGCGCAGCGTGGAAATCGGCTTCAAGTAGCCGCGCACGCGGATTTCTTCTCCATTGGAAACGCCGCCTTCGATTCCGCCCGCGTTATTTCGCGTGCGGGTGAACGCGGTAAAATTCGCCGGCTCGCCGTAGCCGATTTCATCGTGCACGGCCGAGCCGGGAGAAGCAGCCGCGGAAACTCCAGAGCCGATTTCGACTGCCTTCACCGCTTGCAGCGACATCACGGCACCGGCCAGCAGAGCGTCCAAGCGCTCGTCCCACTGCGCGTAAGTACCTAGACCAGGCGGGACGCCGTGAGCAACCACCTCGAAGACTCCTCCGAGCGAATCGCCGGTTTTGAGGACTTTGTCGACTTCCTCTTTCATGCGTTGCTGGATTTCCGGGTCGGCACAGTTCAGCAAGATTTCCTCCCGATTGTAGAGGCCCTGAATCCGCGCCCAAGGAACTTCCTGCTGCACGGCCACATTGCCGACAGCGACGACGTGGCTGAGAACTTCGACGCCAAGTTCCCGCAGGAAAAGCTTGGCCAGACCGCCGACGGCCACGCGCGCCGCCGATTCGCGGGCTGAGGCGCGCTCCAGCACATAGCGAGCTTCGGGAAAATTGTATTTGAGCGCGCCCGCCAGATCGGCGTGCCCCGGCCGCGGAGAGGCTACGCGCTTATGGCGGGCCGGATCGCCTTCGCCGACGGGCAGCGCTTCCTGCCAGTTCTTCCAGTCTCTATTATCGAGTTGGATGGAAATGGGTGAGCCGATCGTCAGGCCCTGACGAACGCCGGACAGAATGTGTGCCGCGTCCCGCTCAATCTTCATGCGCCCGCCGCGGCCATAACCCTGCTGCCGGCGCCAAAGCTCTCGGTCGAGAAAAGCCTGGTCGACCCGCAGCCCGGCGGGCAGGCCCGAGAGGAACGCGACCAGAGCTTCGCCGTGAGATTCTCCGGCTGTGAAGTAGCGCAGCATAAGTGCTCGATTTTACCTGATGCGGCGTCCGACTGGCTGCGGGATCGCGAAATGATTGCTACAATAACGAAGCGCTCTTCGTGTCTTCGCAGTTTAGGCTTCGCTTCAAAGTCCGCGTCATTTCGCAAACTCTCTGGCCAAATGATTCAAGGAGGAGCCGCGTGCCCCCACGACCGGAAGCAGCCGAACTAGTGTTCCCCGGCAGGAAGATTCGTTGCGTGCTACTGCATGACCATCTTCTGTTCCGGCAAGGCCTGCGGCGCTTGCTGGAAGACGAGCCGGACCTGATGGTCGTCGGCGAAGCTGGCAACGCGGCGGAATGTCTGCGCAAAGTGTATGAGCTTCGCCCGGACGTGCTGGTAGCGGATGCGCGGACGTTCGAGCTGCCGGCTTCCGAAGCGGAACTCCGCATCGCGCGGGAGTGTCCCCAGACCAAAGCGGTCTTCTTAAGTATGCAGGAACAGATCAGTTCCCCGTTGGATGGTTTGCGGGTTGCGACGGGAAGCTGCGCGGCGTGGCAAACATCGGCGGAAGAGCTGGTGGAAATCGTCCGAAACTCTTGCCGCGCTCATGCGGCGGACCACGGCGAAGCGCCCTCACGACTTGACTCGCAGCACTTCACCGAAAAATCGTTTCCACCGGAACATGCGCTCACGGCCCGCGAACGAGAAGTGCTGAAGCTGCTGGCGGAAGGCATGACGGTGCGCGCGGCGGCAACAGTTCTGGGGTTGAGCAGCAAGACCGTGGACGCGCATAAATTTAATCTGATGCGGAAGCTTGGCATCCACAATAAAGCCGAACTGGTCATGTGGGCGATTCAGAAAAGAGTCGTGAAGATTCCTGTCAACTTCTAGAGGCTTGCGTTCCAGAGCGTCACGGACGGGCGCAGGTGGCGGCAAGCTCGGCTAGGCTGGAAACCTGCAAATCCGGACTGCCCTTGGCCGACTTGACGGCGCCAACACCCGTCCGCACCGAGGGGCGGTTGACCCAGACAGTAGCCAGGCCTAACGACTGCGCAGGCAGTACGTCATGGTACAGGCTCTGGCCAATGTGCAGCACACGGTGCGCAGGAACACCAACGCGAGCCAGCGCGAGTTCGAAGATCTTCAATGACGGCTTGTAGGCTTGTGCCTGTTGGGCAGTAATGATCTGGTCAAATTCAACTCCAAGCCGAGGCCGCGTGGCGGCGAATAGATCGTCGTCCACATTGGAAACGATCGCCAAGCGAAAGCGATTTTGAAATTCGCCGAGCGCGCCTACCGTGTCCGGCCACGGCTTCCAACTCTTTAGCAAGTCCGCGAGCGACTTGACCTCCTCTTCTGTCGGCACGAACCCGAGTTGTTCCCCGAACTGCCGTACTACTGACTGAAGAACCTCGCGATAAGGCCTATACTCTCCCTGCTCGGCGCTGGCTTCGAAATCGCCGTAAAGCTGCAGGATCGTGGCGTCGTCTGTGTCGTTGCCGTGGGCGGCCGCTATGCGGCGCAAGCTGCGGAGAATGCCTTCCTCCCAATCGATGAGCGTGCCGTAGCAATCGAAAGTAAGAATTTCGAATCGGCTGAAGTCGAGCATGGCGCGATGGCGGACTTTCTCCGGCGCTAGGATTCAAGGTCGGGCAGCGTCGGGGTTTCTTCCCGGGATGCACTACTGCGCTCCGACTCACCCTCCGGTTCACGCTCTGGGATCGAGGAAGAATCCGCAGGCGGAGTGACCTTGGGAGCGAGGAACTTCGAGCTGTTTAACAGGGGGCGTCCGAGTGATGCGTTGTAGCTGGTCCAAGGGCTCTCCAGGTCGGCTTCGCGTTCAAAGTGGGCGCGCATCGCTTCCATCTTGGAATCCAAATTGTCCATATAGTGCAGAAGCAGCGCTTCGGGAAACATGGGCAACTTCGGCGAGCCGAATTCGTACTCGCCGTGATGGCTGATGATGAGGTGCTCCAGCAGAGTCTTGAGTTCGTTCGGGAAGCCCGGGACCAGCGCGATTTTCGCCTGCAACATCTCAAGTTCGATGATCATGTGCCCGAGAAGCTGGCCGCGCGTGGTGTAGGAGAACGAGCGATTGTAGGCAAGTTCGTGGATCTTGCCGATGTCGTGGAGAAACGCGCCGGTAAGCAACAAATCGCGGTTGACCTGGGGATAATTCCTCGAGACCAGGTCGCAGGAGCGAAAAAGCGAGACCACATGGTCGAGCAGGCCGCCGATGTAGGCGTGATGCAGCGTCTTGGCCGCGGGAGCGTTGCGGTAAGCGGCCGCGATTTCGGGGTCGGACATGAAAGCCTGCACTAGAGCCTTGAGATGAGGATTCTGAAAAGACGCGGCGAACTCCGTCAGCGTCTGCCAGAGCTCGTCGATATTCTTGGTGGTCTTCGGAAGGTAGTCGGAGAATTCGATTTCCGATCCGCCCAGCTTGCGCAGCTTGTGGATAGTGAGCTGGAAACGGTTCTTGTACTTGTTGACTAAGCCCTTGATCTTGAGGAAATCTTCCTGCTCAAAGACGTTGAGCACTTCTTCCACGTTGTCCCACATCTTGGCTTCGAGCTGTCCACTGCGGTCGCCGAGGGTTAGAGCGAGGTAGGGCTCACCGGTTTTCTTGGGCTTGATCTGCTTGCTGACCACCACGAAGTTGGAAGTGATGATCTTGTTTTCGTGGCGGGTACAGTCGCTGATGTAAAACTCTTTCATTCTCGTCATCAGTGTAAATCAGAAAGCACGGCCACGGCGTAGAGGTGAGCAGGGTGCAGGCTGAGGCGGCCTCGTTCCTGACCGGGGAACGATCGCAGCGCTGGAAGCTCCGCGCCAGGAATCAGATTGGCACGCCCAGAAGCTTCTTTTTCTTCTTCTTGAGCTTCTTTGTGTTGGCTTCTTTCGCAGAGGCGGTTTCAATCGGCTTCGTCTGGTTCGGACTGGCGCCGGAATCGACGTAACCCTCTTTGATGTCGATGTAGGCGTCTTCGCGGAGCTTGGTTAAATAGGCGCGAAGCGCGGGCTGCAGTTTCTGGTAGTACAAAGCGTCCTGGATCTTAGGCTCGACATCCTTCAGCGGGGGAATACCCGCCATCTGGTGGTCGGTAACCTTCAGAATGATGAAGCCTTGCTTGGTGCGCATGACGTCGGTGACTTCGCCCGTCTTCATGGCAAATGCCTTGTCTTCAATCTCCTTGGCCAGAGTCCCGCGCTTGAATACGCCGAGGTCACCCCCTTGAGCTGCCGAAGGACCCTCGGAATTCTTCTTCGCCACATCTTCAAACCCGGCTCCCGCGCGAATCTGCTTGAGCAGATCGTTGGCCTTGGCTTCGGCCGCCGCCAGAGCGGCAGCCTCGGCTTGTTGGGCGGCATCTTGATCCTTCGAGTTGTCGGCGGCCGCACCGGAATCAGCCGCTGCGCTATCAGCCGGCTTATCGGGAGCGGGCTTAACGGCAGCCGGCTTTTGTGGAGCGACCAGGATCTCGCTGAGCCTGATCGATTCGGGTTGTTCCAACTCATTCTTGTGCTCGTCGTAAAACTTCTGCAGCTCGTCTTTGGGGATGTTGAGGTGGGAGCCGACTTCTTCGCCAATCACCTTCGAGGTAACGATCTTGTTCCGCATGTTCTGCTTGAAATCTTCGTAAGAAATGCCCTGCGACGTGGCAGCTTTCTCCAATTCCTCCATTGACTCCAGCTTCATATCCTTGCGCATCTGATCGAGTTGCTTGATCAGTTCGGTGTCTCCCGTGATGCCCACGTCCTTGCCCTTTTCCAGCAGGAGTTGCTGGTCGATAAGGTCGCGCAGGACGTCCTTTTCCCGCTCGGCGTAGAGCTTGTCCGCGTTGGCCGCATCCTGCTGTTTGACATCATCCTTGAGCTGGTCTTTGCTGCGCAGGAACTCCGAACGCGTAATGATCTGGCTGTTCACGCGCGCAATGATTTCTTCGACAACCTGCCCCGTGGCAAGGGCGGGCAGACACGCCATAGCAGTGAGTATCAGAACCAATCTCTTCATAGGGTTTTCGGCGGGCCGCCGCTCTGCCTTGGCTTGCGGCGAAACGGGCTACGGCCTTTTCGGTATTTTACTACTTTTGGGCGACGGCTCGACTTTCGCACACTTTGATGCGGCGGGAGATCCCGTCAGTTGCGCTGCGGGCGTCTGCTGGGGACTAGCCGGTCCGAACAAAGACCAGCGCGGTCATGTCATCTGGAACCAATGGTTCGCAGGTAAACTCGCCAACCGCATTCAAGACGGATGCGCAAAGCCCTTGAGCGCTCTGCGAAGGATCGGCGCGCAGGCGTTCCTTCACGCGTTCCAACCCGAATTCCAGATCTTCAGTTTTATCATCTTTGCACTTTCCCTCAACCACCCCGCGCGAGACCAGCAGAAGGACTCCGCCCTTCTCCAGACCGACTGTGGGAGCGTCGCAGGTGGCGTGAGAGAACAGTCCCAGCGGCAGGCCCGTGGAAGGGAGCTCGGTTATCCCCGTAGCGTCGCGCAGCAGTGCCGGTGTGTGTCCCGCATTGGTGTAACACAGCGTGCCGAATCGCTCGTGGTAGCAGCCGAGGAATGCGGGGCACGAGTGTACCCCTCCCGCAGCTTCCATGATTTCGCGGTTGAGCCGAAGGCAGAGGCCAGTCATGGCTTCGGCTTCGTTGAAGTCGGAACCCGAGAACAGATCACCCCCTAGGCCGCGAAAGATCTTTTGTGCCGCCGAGAGAATCACCTGGTTGTTTTCGCGGCGTCCCGCAACATCGAGCAGGCCAAACAAGATCCGTTCGGGGCCGACTCGTAACGAATCATAGAAATCGCCGGCGACTCGCTTTCCGTATGTGATGGCCGCGATTTCAGCGCCATCGATCTTCGGGAACTCGCTCGCGACCGGCTCCAAGGCTGGCAGAGGCTCGGGCTCGCGGGACTGGAATAGCGAACACATTCGATGGTGGCTTAGAGCCGAAACTAGCACAAGCGCTGGCCGCGAGCAAATCACTAGTCCCCGTACTTGTCGCTGAGATACTTGGCGAGATCGGACTCGAGTTGGCCGTAATCGGAATGGATGGTCGCGCGCAGTGCAGCCTCGGTGGAACTACCCTCGCTGAGACGCTGCAAAATTCTCTGGATGTCGCCCATGCCGTAAGAATCGTTGATGTAAGAGACCGCAGCCAGCGACTCCGCATAGGCCACGTAGGCTTCGGCGCCGGAAAAGCGCATAAAACTGCCCTCCAGCGCATTCATAGGAATGTTTTGCTGCGACTTGAATGACTGCGCCAACCGGTGGCCATCGCTGCCCAAAGACTTCGGTTCCAGCAGCTGGGCAATTCCCTCGTGCAACCAGGGCGGACAGCGGCCCGCGGAGAGCTGATTGATGAACGAGTGCGCCAGTTCATGCTTCAAAACCCGCGCCAACTCCGGCGTCATGGAATTAAGTCCGCTGATGGGGATGCGAAGCTTGCCGTCGTTGAGCGCTCCCGACCACGAGGGCGCGCGCGTGACGTCAAAGAAAGCTTGTTCGGTGTAGAGCGTCACAAGAATGTTGTCGCGCGGCGGCGTGCCCAGGTCGCGAGCCAGATCTTCGTAGTCGGATTCGAGCGCACCCAGAATTTGTCCGCGGAACGCTTCGGAAGTCTGCTTGCCCTCGTAGTGCATCACGAAATGGCTGCTTTCGCGTTGGGCGAAGTCGGTCTCGGCATTCTCTTCGCGCTGCGCCTTTGCCAGGTATTGGTCGACGGCCGCGTCGGGCCGCAGTTCGAGCGAACGCTTCCATGAGACGACGGCATCCTTCGTGCGGTCCGAAGCTTGCTGCGCATAGCCCAGCACGGTGTAGGCATCCGGCGATTCCGGCGCGGCGGCCACGGCACGCTGGGCATAGGGCAGCGCCTGCAAAGGGTTCCCCGTGCGCACCAGCAGCGCGGCGTAATAGATAAGGACAGTAGCATTCTCCGGCTGAAAACGTAGTGCGCTGTCAAAATACCGGCGCGCTTCCCCGATGTTGCCGTGATCGAATTCAAACTTCCCGGCGATAAAATCGGCCGTCGCGCTCAACTCGGCGTTTCCCTTGCCTTCAAGTTTCGCGACCGCATCGGAATCGACTTTACCATCCCTAACGATTGTCTTGGGAAGATCGCCTTCGTTCGCCAGGCTGTCAGCCGGCACGAACACCGGCAAATCTGCAACGCGGCTGGCGCCAGAAGAAACGCGGCTGGCGGGCATGCCGCCGGCCTCGACACGTTCGACCGAGCTCTTGGGAATGGCATAACTGTCGTCGCCGATATCGTATTCGAAACGGCTTCCATTTTCGCGGACGTGATCGGCGAGTATCGTGCGGCCATTCTTCAAATGGATCGTGTCCGCCGATGCCGCCGTGAAGGCGAGCATCACCCACATCGCCGCTAAGATAGTGACACGAAGCCGCATTGAAGCGCATTCTAGCAACGGTGGGCACACATACCTACGTGACGAAAGTACCAGCGGCATTACGCAGACTTGTCGTGATGCTGGCACTGTGCCTGGCGGTTGTGCCAGACGTCCCCGCGTGCAGCGCTCAGGCAGCGACGGCCGAGACGCGACGCCCCGGACCGGCGGAGTCTCTCTATCTGCAATTGAATAGTATCGGGCTCGATCCCACGCGGGTTTTCCGCGTGCGCGACTGTTCGCTCGATCGACCCACCGTCCATATCACTCTGGAAGACGGCGCCATCGCCTTCACCCGGGATGTGATGGGCAGGATTACCGGAGCCTTCTTTGAAGGCGACGGAGAAGTGCTGCTCGCCCCTCCCAATGATGTCGAAAGAAGGTCGATGAGCCTGTTCACCGGGATGGCGATCCTTGAAGAACGCTTCTCGACCGCCTACTTCCGCTTCAACGACAATACCGCCGCTGAGCTGCAACCCGGTCTCAGGGCGCCGGAGCATGCGCAGGAATTTGTTGCTCAGTGGGACGAAACGGCGCGCAATCTGGCACAGGTGGACGCCATGCGATTGCTCGCGAACTTCAGTGAACTGCTTCCTGTCGCAGACGCGAGACCGGACGATTCACCCGCGCCGGCAGCCGCGAATGCGAACCGCATGTTGCATGCGCGGCTGCAAGGAAACAAGCTCGGCGTCTTCGACATCCTCTTCGACTCGACGGCTGGAGAACAGGTCGAGGCGGGGCAGGCCAGGACCGCGGAAGACGGAACCGTTTACTACGACGTTTGGACTTCATTCTCAATCGAAGATGCGGGAGCGGTCAGGAAGCCATCAGGACAGAACCTTGAAACGCTGGCAACCGAAGCGGATCCCCGTGAAGATCCGATTCTCGTGCGCAATTACGTAATCGATGCCCGGGTAAAGCCACCCAAGGAACTCGACGCGGAAGTGAAGCTGCAACTCGATGTAGTGCGCGGCGGCTCTCGTTCCTTGGTGTTCGAATTGTCGCGCTTCCTCAAGATTCAAACTGTGGAAGCGGACGGACAATTGGTCGAATTCATCCAGAACCCCGCCGTGGAGGGCACGCGGCTGGCGCGCAGCGGCAATGACCTGGTGGCCGTGATTTTGGCCCGACCGGCACGCAAGGGACAACAGATCAGCCTGCGTTTTGTCTACGGCGGAGAAGTGTTGGCGGAATCTGGCAAGGGTTTGCTCTATGTGGGCGCGCGTGGCACCTGGTATCCCAACCGCGGGCTGGCCATGGCCGACTTCGACCTTACCTTTCACTACCCGCCCAGCTGGACTCTGGTGGCGACCGGCAAATCTGTGCCCGTATCGCACGCATCCTCAAACGCCCCGCTGGCCGGTGCGCAGAAAGCCGACGGCGATCAAGTCGCACGTTGGATTTCGGAGCGTCCCATCCCGGTTGCCGGATTCGATCTCGGCAAATACGTTCGAGGCGCAGCGCTGGCTGGAAACGTCACTGTCGAGACCTACGCTACGGCCGGCGTGGAACGAGACTTTCCTACTCCTCCGCCTGCAATCGAGCCCGAGCCGACGCCGACGCCGCGGAAAATTCCCCTGCCATTGATTGCTCCGCTCCCGCCGTCGCCGGCGCGGAACGCAACGGCTGTGGCCGAGTCGACAGCTCGCGCCGTTCGCTATTATGCCGCGTGGTTCGGTCCCTTTCCCTACAGCAAGCTGGCGTTGACTCAGCTTCCGGGGCGCGAGAGCCAGGGGTGGCCGGGGTTGATCTTTCTGTCCTCGTACGCTTTTCTGACGCAAGAAGAGCGCCGTAATCTCCACATAAGCGCTGCGCGCGAATTAATCGACCAACAGGTTCCCGCGCATGAAGCCGCGCATCAGTGGTGGGGCGATCTGGTCACATGGAGCACTTACCGTGACCAGTGGTTTTCGGAGGGGTTGGCAAATTACTCCGCGTTGATGATTCTGCAGGAGAAGAATCCGGCGGGCTTTCGGCAGATCATGGAAAAATATCGGGAAGACTTGCTCGATAAGAACAAGGACGGCAACTTCCCGAAAGATGCCGGACCTGTAACCCTGGGAAGCCGCCTTCTTTCCTCTCACTTCCCCGAAGGGTATGAAGCGATCAGCTATGGGCGGGGGACGTGGCTGTTCCACATGCTGCGCTCGATGTTGCAGGACGCCGCGGTGGAGGTAGGGCAAAAAGGGTCGAGCGGCGAGGCAAGAGAAGACCCTTTCGTGCCAGCCTTGCGCAAACTGCGCGAGCGGTACGAAGGAAAACCCATAACCACCCGTGAACTATTGGACGTGCTTGCGGAGGATCTTCCGCCGTCGTTGCGCTATGAAGGCAAATCTTCGCTCGACTGGTTCCTGGATGGCTGGGTGAACGGCACCTCGATACCCAATCTGGTTTTGCAGGCGGTGAGGTTCGCGCCCACGGCGAATGCAACCATCGTGAGCGGAGTTATACGGCAAACGCATGCGCCCGATAATTTGGTGACGTCGGTTCCAATCTACGCTGCGGTTTCAGGTAAAGCTCCTGCGCTGCTCGGCCGCGTGTTTGCCGACGGCCCGGAATCTCCGTTTCGCTTATCCGCACCCGCGGGAACCCACAAACTCTTGCTGGATCCGAACGACACCATACTCACCAGTCCCAAGTGAAATGGCCAGACTTCGCGAAGAGACCAAGACTTCTTAGCCCTCCCACATCGGAACCCGTTCGCCCAGCGGTCCCGGAACGGGCGATGTGCGCCGGGAGGGAGACAACACATCCTGCGACGCTAAGTGGCTGTTCGCTCTCTGCTTGCGCTGCCTCGCCTTAGAAAATGAAATGGCAAGCGATCTGCTGGAGAGAAGCCCATGTTCCTGGAATGCGACCAATCTTGAGTTCTTCGATGCCGGTCGAGCCTGAAATCCGTGAGTGCGAAACGGAGAATCTGCCGGAGATTGCGTCTGTAGTCTCCCCGGCGTTCGCCGACGCTGCCCCATGGGGTGGAACGGAGACCATTCTGCTGGTGGAAGACGACGCGTTTGTACGAAAGGTGATTGGCGAAGCTCTCGAATCGGCCGGTTACAGACTGCTGATCGCCGGCAGCGCAGAGGAGTCCTTGGAGGCTCGGCAAGAATCCTCCAGGGCGGTGGATCTGCTTCTCGCCGATGTTGTTTTGCCCGGCATGGGCGGCCACGCGCTGGCCGCCGCATTCGGAGGCTTGCATCCGCACGCCCGCATTCTTCTGATGAGCGGCTATGCGGAACAGGTCGCTTTGTTTCGTTTGTCGCATTGTGGCAGCCAGTATCTGGCCAAGCCCTTCTCCACTCACACGCTCTTGCGGAGGGTTCGCGAAGTATTGGACCGCGATCCGCTTGATGCGCGGGCGTCGGCTTGATGCAGGCTCGGGCGGTAGTGCGTGGCGTGCAGAATCTCGTTGGGAATCTGCGCAAGTGGCACCACCCGGTCGAGGATCCCCATTTCCGCACAAACCCGAGGCATGCCGTAGACCGCACAACTGGGCTCGTCCTGGCCCACCGTGAAACCGCCCTCTCGTCGGATCGCGCTCATTCCCTGCGCCCCATCCGATCCCATCCCCGTCATAATAATTCCCATAGCGCGGGAACCAAAGACGGAAGCGACCGATTGCATCATGACGTCGGCGGAAGGAACGTGCAACTGATTTTCCGGTTTGCCGGAAAGGCAGATCACCATTTTTGAATTGCTCGCACGGTCCACCGTCAGGTGAAATCCCGCGGGAGCAATGTAAACCACCCCAGGCTGAATGGCCTCTCCATGCGATGCCTCGCATATGGATACCGGGCAAAGGTTGTTCAACCTCTGGGCAAATGGGGCCGTAAAACCTGGAGGCATATGTTGTACCACCAGAATCGGAACCGCTAGGTCGCTTGGAAGGAACGGGAGAATGTCCTGCAAGGCCTTTGGACCTCCGGTCGATATGCCGATAGCAACGATCGCCGGAGTGGAGGACGAAGACTCGCGTATCGGCAGTTCCACCGCACGGGGAGGCTTTCGCGGGACGCCGACGTGATCGCTCGAATGCCGAGATTCTGCCGCTGCCTTGATCTTAGCCACTAATTCATCCCGCAGGTGAAGGATGTCCAGCGAGGTGGAGGAGAGTTGTTTGGGCACGTAATCGAAGGCGCCCGCTTCCAGAGCGCTGAAAGTAGTCTCCGCGTCTTTCACCGTGACCGAACTCACCATGAGGACAGGACGGGGGCACTCGGCCATGATCCGGCGGAGGGTCTGCAGCCCGTCCAGACCCGGCATCCGCACGTCGAGGGTAACGACATCCGGATTGAGGGAAGTTACTTTTTGCAGAGCCTCGACGCCATTGCTGGCCGTACCCGCCACCCAAAGACCGGGATCGGAAGCGACCATGCGGGAAAGCGCAGTACGCATAAAGGCACTGTCGTCGACAATCAGCACCCGTATTGGCGACTTGTCGTCGGTGTTGTTCACGCGCGGTAAATGGCCCGGACGAGGCTATGCACTTCGTCCATGTAAGAGTCCAACTCGAAGGTGAGGCGCGCCCAGTCAAAATCTTTCAGCGACGTGAAGTCTTGTTCGAGGAGGGCAAACCCAGCCTCCTCGAACAAGTTCACTTGCCGTTCCTCCAAGTATCCGTAGTTCAGGCCGCTCATGCGGCAGAGCAAGTCGGCCAATTGCACCAGCGCCACCAACCCTCGGTTTTCGGTCGATCTCTCCGGGGAATGGTGAAAAGTCACAACTTCGATTAGGTCGGCTGAGAGCTCCCACCGCTCGGCGAGCAGGCGGCCGCTCTCACAGTGGGTAAATCCCAGGTATTTCTGTTCGGCCTCGTGCAGCGGAATCCCTTCCGCCTTTGCGATTTCCCAAGCCCCACGGAATTCCCTGGGCAGAACCCAAAGGTTGACGATGATTCCCAAGTCATGGAGCAAGCCTGCAAGATAGGCCTTCGCGGGATCGCCCAGATTGATCTTGCCTGCCAGATGGCGGCAGACCAGAGCGCATCCCAGGGAGTGTTCCCAAAAAACCACTGGATCCATGCTGCTTTTGTCATCCGGGAACATGTTCAGCACACCGCACGACATGGCGATATCGCTGACATGATGGAATCCGAGACTGACCACGGCGGCACCCAGCGAGTCGACCCTTTGCCACCGGCCGAAGAGCGGCGAATTCGCCATTTGCAGGCACTGCGCCGCCAGAGCTTTGTCCTGCGCGAGCAGATCGGTGACTTTTTGTGCGTCGAGCTGCTCCACCGGCTGCTGCAGGTAACGCAGCAGCGGGGCAAGAACGGCGGGGATGGTGGGGATCTGACGCAATCCTTCGAGCCGCTGCAGCAAAACCTGCCTGGTTGCTGGTGCAGATGCGGGCGTCATAACGTTTTACCTCCTGGCGTGCGTTCACCTTTCACATAGGCGGTAGTTCCGGGCAAGTGGACCAGGCGAAAGTCCTCCGTCACGCCGTAAAGCGACTCCGAGTGTCCGAGAAACAGATATCCATGGGGCAGAAGGTTGTTGAAGAAGTGCTGAATGACTCGCCGCTTGGAAGCCAGATCGAAGTAGATCAGCACGTTGCAGCAAAAAATGGCGTCCATGCTCTTCATGAACATCATGCGGGAGTCCTCCGACAGATTGAGCCGGCTGAAGCTGATGTTGGAGCGGGCCAGCGGATTCACCTGCAGGTGATCGCCGCGGGGAAGAAAATATCTATTCCGATAGGCGGGCGTGAGGTTGCGCGTGCTGTAATTGCCGTAAACCGCCTCTTTGGCATGTGCGAGCGAGCGCTCGTTGAGATCCGTCGCGAGAATTTCGACGGACCAGTCTCTGAGCAGGCCGTTAGCTTCCTCCAGCAGCAACATCCGGAGGGTGTAGGGTTCCTCTCCGGTGGAGCAGCCGGCGCTCCAGATGCGGAGACGGCGCAGGGGAAGTTTCAGTTTGGCCTGAAGAATGTTCGGCATCACGATGCGGCGTAACGCATCCAGCTGCGGCTGATTGCGAAAAAAGCAGGTTTCTCCAATGGTGATCTCGTTGAGCAAGGCGATCAGTTCCGCCTGCCGCATGGGCCGGATGGTGAGGCACTCGAAATATTCGCGCAGGGTATGAACTTTGAGCTCCGTCATGCGGCGGCCGCAGCGGTCTTGCAGCAGGCGGAGCTTGTTATCCGGGTGAAAAATCCCAGCCACCTGGTAAATCAGGTCGCGGATGCACACCAGATCGGGCTCGGGCGGGCCCTCGATGCGCGGGGAAGACCGCAGCGCGGGCGCAGTGGTCACGCGGATGCCTTTCGGATCGCCGACCTAGCCGCGACATGTAAATTCATGAGCAGTCCCGCCCGACCGTGTGATCCATCGGCTCTTCCAGCAATGGAGACCTTCAGCACCGCGCCTGTCTGGCCGCCAGCCGCCAATGCGTGCGTTGGCGCGCTAGCAGTCAGCCGAGCCAGCCTCGATCCCGGATAAGCGGGAAATTAGGGACGCGCACCCAACCATGAACTTCATCGGCAAGCGACGGGCGTACTTTAGGTGGAGCGGTCCGACGGTGGGAAAAAACACACAATCTGGAATCCCGCCAGACTACCTCAGCGCTGGAGAAGGCTTCACCGCGGCGTCCGGCGCGGGAGGCGACAGGGTTCCCGCCGCGTGCGCGCTCAAGATCACGATGTCTGCACGGCGCGGTCGGCGTACGGATTGGGATTTACCCGCATCGATCCTCAGACCGTCAGCGTGCTCACGTTGACGACGGTATACATCATGTCATTGATGGTGGTGATCACCTAGGCGGACGCCTGATAAGCGGTTTGATACTCCCTTGCCTGCCGCCGCTTACGCCGCCTCCACCACCATGTGCGCAAACAGCGCCTCGGCAACCGTCTGCGAACTCGGCTGATAACTGCCTCCAGCCACCACCTGCCGCAATGCGTTGACTTTCTCCTGGCGAATTTCCGGAAGCTGCGCGGCTTGCGCCGCTAAAGTCTGAACCTGCGCGTGCGCGCCGGAAAGCTGAGTTTGATCTTCGCCGAGCGGATTGACGCCGGAAGTGCGGCTCTCGGTGGTGGCCACGCTCTGGCTCGCGCTTCGGCCGCTTTCCAGAGCCGGTTGCGCGGCCTGGTTAGGATCGATTCTCATCACTAGGTTTCCTCCCCCGATTCCCCTTGCAATTTAACTATCGGCAGGCGGTTAGGAAACTTTAATCTTGCCAGGCCATTTTTTCATTCCCACTCTGCCCTGGCGCTTCATGTTGTTCTATCGGCAGGAGTTGCAAAAACTTTAGCGGCCAGACACCAGCTCTGCCCGAGTCGCCCCCCCGCCCCTTCGTGTGCTATCTTCGTGCCCCCGGATGCTCGCCAATCATGCGGGCGATGCCAAAACCACCCGCCGCAGCCAGGCCCGAAGCCACCCGCCTGGGTGCCTATCTGGGTGCCTATCTAAGACGAGATTCGTATCAGGGCGTCGCTTCAGCGACGCCGCCAGTGAAGCCAACCGATTCCGGCTTTAGCCGCTGCGGGCACGCACTTCTACACCATCACGAGATGCGCCTAAGTCACCGGAAAGAGCCAGGAAGAACTGCGAAAGAAGAAAAGGAAGCAGGAAAGAACCAGATTGCCGGCACCTTCGATTTTGGGTGGCGCAGCGCTTCAGCCTGCGATAAAGTGGAAAAATTTAAGAACGGCTTTAGCCGCCGAGGCACTTGAATTCGGGAACCAACATTTTTTCAGCACCCTGAAAGAACGCAAGACCAATCGCACAGGATAAAAAGAAGATTCTACGGTTGAAGCAACCAAGAGAATATCTTGCCGGGTATCAACATCGCCCCCGGCAAAATCTTCCGCCCTGCATGGCGGACAAGCCAAAGCCGTGAGCTCGTTCTGCATAGGTCCGTTCCCTCCCGCTGGTTCAGATCCCGCTGGCTTGTGCGGCGCGGGCCGCGGGCTTGGCCGTGCTCATCAGTTCCTCCAGCCGCCCCCGCAAACGCACCACCGCCAGAGAATGAATCTGCGACACGCGCGACTCTCCAATGCCGAGCACGGCGCCCACTTCCTTCATGGTGAGCTCTTCAAAATAATAAAGCGAAAGCACCTGCTGCTCTTTTTCCGGCAAGTCGGCGACGGCGCGTGCCAACAACTCTTTCATTTCGGAGCGCATGCAGCGAAAGAACGGCGTGTCCTCGGGCGCATTCGGCAGGTAATCGCACAGATCTTCTTCCTTGCCGTCCCAGGAAGACTCGAGGTGAAGGCTGCCCACTTCGAGCCCATCCAACTCGGTCAGCAGTTGCTGGAACTCCCGCAAACCCAGCTTCAACTCCGCCGCCACCTCGACTTCCGTGGGCGCCCGGCTCAGCTCCAGGCTGAGCTTGCGCTGGGCTTCTTCGACTCCGCGCGCTTTGCGCCGCAACTCCCGAGGGCCCCAGTCCATTTCGCGCAGGCTGTCGAGAATCGCACCCCGGATGCGGAACTTGGCGTAGGAACCGAACTGCACGTGCTTGGAGCGGTCGAACTTGTTGAGCGCGTCGATCAACCCGATCACTCCGGCATGCACCAGATCTTCGAAGGGCACGTGCCGGGGCAGGCGCTCGTGGATGCGGCGCGCCAGATAGCGCACCTGTGGCAACTGTTCCAACAGGATGCGGTCGCGCTCCTCTTTGTCCTGCCAGGTGGTGTAGGCTTGCGCCGTATTCTTGCTCATGATCGGGTCCCGCCTTCGTTTTCGTTCTCACTCGTTCTTGCCCGTTCTTCTTCGTTTTTCTTTCTGCAGTTCGTGCGCACAGCCTCAGCGCAAGACTCCCAGCGACTGCACCTCGACCATCGGCGGCACCTCCAGGGGCGAGAGCACGACCACGTTGGGCAAGAAAGGCTCAAGCAGCCGCTTCAGGTGGTAGCGCCCCGGGGTGGAGCACAGCAGCACCGTGCTGGCCACTGCCACCTGGTCACCCCCCAGGCGGCGCAGTCCATCGAGAATGCGGCGGGCAAAGGGCGGCTGCAGTCCGGCCGTCACGGCGGGCTCTTGCCCGCTGAAGGCGCGGCCCAGTTCTTCTTCCAACGCGCGATCGAGCGTCACCACACGCAAGCCTCCGTTTTCAGACAGCAGCGGCCGCACCGGTGACCGCCCGAGCGCCTGGCGGGCAGCTTCGGCCAGGAGCGCGGGATTTTTGTTTGCCGGCGCGAGATCGAGCAGCGTCTCGAGAATCGCGGAGAGATCGCGGATCGAAACCTGCTCGCGCAACAGCTGCTGCAAAGTTTTCTGCTCCAGCCCATCCAACTCGGCGAGCAGTTGCTGGAACTCGCGCAGACCCAGCTTCAGCTCCGCCGCCACTTCGATTTCCGTGGGCGCCCGGCTCAGCTCCAGGCTGAGCTTGCGCTGGGCTTCTTCGACTCCGCGCGCTTTGCGCCGCAACTCCCGCGGGCCCCAGTCCATTTCGCGCAGGCTGTCGAGAATCGCGTCCCGGACGCGGAACTCTGCGTAGGAACCGAATTGCACGTGCTCGGAACGGTCGAACTTGTCCAGCGCATCGATCAACCCGATCACGCCGGCATGCACCATGTCCTCGAACGGCACGTGCCGGGGCAAGCGCTCGTGGATGCGGCGCGCGTGATGGCGCACCTGCGGCAACTGCTCGAGCAGGATGCGGTCGCGCTCCTCTTTGTCCTGCCAGGTGGTATAGGCTTGCGCCGTATTCTTGCTCATGATCGGGTCCCGCCTCCGTTTTCGTTCTCACTCGTTCTTGCCCGTCTTCACTCCGCTTCCCTGGCGCTTCTCTTGCGGCTCAACGGCCACAGCCTCAGCGCAAGACTTCCAGCGACTGCACCTCGACCATCGGCGGCACCTACCTGGGCATGGCCGGGTGTCACGACGGACTCGGTCTTCCGCACGCTCCAAAACCAGACTCCGAGCGCTATCAACCCAATCGTGAGAACAGAGAGAACAATCCCCTTGCCCTTCGTCGGAGGCGCTTGGCATTCTGAGCGTTTTGCTATGGCTGACTCGCCCATTCGTAAGGGAAAAGGCAATCCTGATACCGTGGATAAGCACGAAGGGGATGAGGCGGGTCGATTTCGAGACGCAATGCCAACTGTTGACAGATCAGCAGATAAGCAATTCTTGCTCCTGAATCCAGCACGGAGCCGAGGAATCTCTCACGGAATCTGACCTTTTCTAGTGGATACTCATGAGAATCGGCTAGAGGTGGCAGGCGTCTCCGGCGGCAAGATTTATCGCCGGAGACGAACCCCATGTGAAAACCCTCACTACTCCACTGTTTCAGCGCGATCGTATCCGCGTGATCTGATCAAACGTGGCTACGGCTTTCGCGTCCGCTTCGAAACCGCGTTGCGCGACGATCAGGTTGGCGAATTCGGTGGCGATGTCCACGCTCGACAACTGCCATGACGGAGAGTGAGCGGCTAAGAATTTTCTCAACTGGCTCGAGCGGAGCACGAAAGAGCGCGGCTGTCGGCGTGCGCGTGGGCGCGCTCGAAGGGAAAATAAAGATGCTCGGCGAGAACCGTATCCACGCTCTGCACCAGGATTGACGCCCGCTCCATCACATGCTGCAATTCGCGCACGTTGCCCTTCCAGGGATGGCCTTCGAGAATTCGGACCGCGGCCCCGCTCAGCCGCGGACAGCGCCCGTTCATGGCAGCCGCCATGCAGTCCAGGAAGTGCTCCGCCAGCGGAACGATATCCTCGCGGCGCTCGGTGAGCGGCGGCAGCTCCAGCGGAAAGGCCGACAGCCGATAGAAAAGATCCTCGCGGAACTCTCCCCGCCCCGCCCGCCCGGCCAGATCCACGTTGCTGGCCGCGATCACCCTCACATCCACCCGCGTCACCTCGGCGGCGCCCAGGCGCTGCACTTCCTTCTGCTCCAGAAAGCGCAATAGCTTGGCCTGCATGCCGAGCGGCAGTTCGCTCACCTCGTCGAGAAACAGCGTTCCCCCATGCGCCGCCGGAATCCGTCCCACCTGCGCCTGCACCGCTCCGGTAAACGCGCCCCGGGCATGGCCAAACAGTTCCGATTCGAGCAGCGCTTCCGGAATGGCGGCGCAGTTCACCACCACGAAGGCCCTCCCCGCCCGCGGACTCAGAACATGCAGCGCGCGCGCCACCAGTTCTTTGCCGGTCCCCGTGGGACCGGCCACCAGCACGGTCGTGGTTCGCGGAGCCACCAGCCGCGCCAGCCGGTAGACCCGCTGCATCGCATCGCTTCGCCCGATCATGCCGGGCAGCGGTTCGTATTCGACGGCAATCTTTTCGAACGCAATCTTTTCAATTTCAATATTTTCCACCGACCCCCGCACGCCTTCTTGCGGAACTGCCTCTGGCCCCGCCTCCCGCTCCGACAGATTCGAATCCTGTCCCGTCTCCTCCCCGCCGTCTGTCAGGAACCCGGCATCGGAGTCCAGCATCACCACCTGAATTCCCGGAAACCGCCGCTCGATGATCGCGATCAGTTCCTCGGTGGCCAGGTCGGGAATGCGGCGGTCGAGAAACAGCACCTGCCAGTCTCCTTTTTCCAGTTTCACCAGAGCGTCGGCCCCGCCCAGCGCCTGTTGCACGGGACGGCAGCGCCCATTCAGACGGTGCTCCACTTGCTCGCGCAGAGCGCTGCTGGGGCTGGCGATCAGCGCTCCCCCGGCGGACCCGGCGATCATGGGGAAGCTTGGCATGGCACTCATGTTGGATCTCCCGATTCGAAACGTTCCTGAAGTTCAATGAAGAAGAGGAAGACTTCCGTAAAGGTTAGGATTTCCCGCCTCCGCCCGCCGCGCCCGCCAGCCGGATGGTCAGCGTCTCCCCGTTTTCCGTCCGCTCCCGCTGCCATTCCGCTCCCGCCCGCTCCAGGCCGGCCTGCGCCACAAGCAATCCCAGTTCCGAGCGGGAGAACGCAAAGGCCGTCGGTCCCGCCTGCCAGCGAATACGCAGCCAGGCTCCCCCGGCTGCAGAGCCCGTTTCGATCCGCAGTTCAGTCCCCCGTGCGGCCAGACTCAGGGCCGATTCCAGAATTCGAAACACCGCGCTCGCCAGCCCGCGCCGCCCCGCCCTCACCGCCGGGGAAGCTTCGGAGCACTCCAGCGCGAGGCTCACGTTTTTCGACTCGGCCACCGGCGCGAGGTCGTCCACGGTTTGCTGCAGAAGAGGCTTCAGTTCGGTCGTCTCCGCTGGATCACTGTCTTCCTCTTTTCTTTCTTCTCTTCTTTCTTCTTCGATGTCCACCACTTCCCGGATCGCCTCGACCAAAGCGCGCATGCGCTCGGTGAGTTCCAGCCCGTCGCGCAGGCCGTGGACATACTGCTCCGGCGTCCGCGGACAGGCCAGCGCCACCTCCATCGAGCACTGCAACCCGGTCAGCGGCTGGTTCAGGGCATGCAGCAATTGCGCCAGCGGACTGCGCCTTGCCGTCTCCTCCCGCGCCGCCGTCCGATCCAAGCCGGCCTGAGCCGGTCGCGCTTCGGCGGGAATCATGCCGGCACTCCCACGTCGGTGCCCAGTTCGTAGCCCACCCCGCGCACGGTGTGAATCAGCTTCCTCGCATGCCCGTCGTCCACCTTCCGCCGCAGATAGTTAATGTAGACATCCACCACATTCGTCGTCGTATCGAAGGTCAGGTTCCAGACGTGCTCGATGATCATCGCCCGCGACACCTGCCGGCCGGCGTTGCGCATCAGGTATTCCAGCAGCGAAAATTCCTTCGCGGTCAGCTCGATCCTTCGTCCGGCCCGTTCGGCGCGGTGTTCCACCCGGTCGAGCTTCAGATCGTCGACCACCAGCACCGATTCCGACGGCAGATGGCTGCGCCGCAGCAGCGCCCGAATCCGCGCCGAAAGCTCGCTGAAGGAAAACGGCTTGGCCAGAAAATCGTCGGCGCCCGTGTCCAGACATTGCACCCGGTCTTCCACCTTGCCGCGCTGGGTCAGCACCAGCACCGGCAGGCTCGGACGCTTCAGCCGCAGATGGCGCAACACGCTCACCCCATCCAGCTTCGGCAGGTTCAGGTCGAGGATCACCAGGTCATAATCGAACTCGCTCCCCATGGCCCGGGCTTGCTCCCCATCCTCGACCACGTCCACCGCATAGTGCTCCCCCTGCAAGCCCTGACGCACAAACCCAGCCAGAGCCACGTCATCTTCCGCAATCAGAATCCTCATAAGTGGGCCTTAATCACAAAGCGATTCTAGTTAGAGAAGGCTCAGTTGGAACGGAAAGCCGCGCGCACGAAAGTGAGTGTCTCCGGAAACGGGGCGCGGTTTCAAAACAGGATTCAGAACACGAAGAGCCCCCCGCTCCGCAGGCGTGGCGGGCGAGTCATCGCCCCATGTCCTGTGTAGGTAGTGGGGTTGTGTGGATATGGGCCTTTCGCTTGGTGCTAGGATTGCCTTGCGGGAGGCGCTGGAGGGGTTACAACTTGGATGGCCTCGCCTTGCGAGATATTCACTACTTGGAAATGTCTTGGTTCAGCCTGAAATGGAGAAGCGACGTTCTCCGTTAGTGAGTATTCCGCCCTTCGGGCGGGGATTTTCAAGGCATGGGGTCTTTCGATCCGATGGAGGTTGGGGGCGCAAGAACGAGTCCTCACGCCCCCGTTCATCGTCTCGATGAGCCCACCGGGATATCCCTCGGCATGGTTGCGTCCCCGCAGTGCCCGCTTCCGTTTCGCCCGGCAAAATCATTGTAGCTCCGCAACGACCTGCCGTTTCGAACATCCGGTTTGCCCGTGGCTCCGCCAGAACCCAGACCGGCCAGGCCCGAATCGTGAGTGTAATGCCTGTTAACGTTCCATTGAGCCCGACAAGTAGGTTAGAATCTCCCCCGAAGAGGTGAGAGCGTGAAAGCCATGGCGAAAAGACTGCTGGCCCTGTTCACCCTGATGCCACTCAGCCTATTAGCCCAGTCTCCCGCGCCAGACTTGAGGTTCGGCGGCCACACACTGGGAGAACCAGCTGATGTCTTCGCTTCGACGGCGAGAGTGGCCCAATCCAAGCAGCTAGCCAAGGATTACTGCAAAACGCTTCTCGACGACCCCAGCGTCAAGGAGAAGGTGCAGGAAAAAGAGAACGTGGACAAGAATGGCGGAGTTTTTACTCTCAGCAAGAAGGACTTCTCCGTACTCGACGTACAAGGTTGTCGCCAGATGATGGCGGCCCTTAGAGGCGAACAATCAAGTGTGGGAGCTAGACTTGCTTCGGAGCTAGGTAAAGGTTCGGCGCTGTTCAGTTCGGGGCGACTCAGTGCCTTTAATTTGACAGTGGATTCTTCATACGATGATGCAGTCGCGGACATGTCGCGGCGGTTCGGCGCACCGGGGCAGAAGGACTATGTCGCACGTGCTGGTTGGCCAGTGCTTCAGGAGATGCGATGGGAACGTGATGGGGTGCTTGCGGCAGTTTGGAGGAACCAGTTTGCAGATGGGGCGATTGTCATGGTCGGTTTCTTAGAGCCACCCTATGACTCATACCTTCGTGGCACGATCGTTCCAGAATCCAGCGCAACTTCGCTGCCATGTAAAGCCGCACCATCCGACCCTCTCAAGAGAGTGCAGGTTCCGCCGGGAGTAATGCTCGGATTGCTAATTCACCGAGTCCAGCCCATCTATCCCGATTCCGCGAAGCAAAGCAAGATAGAAGGCGTAGTTGTTGTAGATGCCATCATCGACGAGTGTGGACACGTCGTTGAAGTCAATCCGATTTCTGGACCGACAGAGCTAATCCCAGCGGCTATCACGGCAGTTAAACAGTGGGAGTACAGACCCTACAATTCGTCAGGTCAGCCTGTGGCAGTTGAGACTCAGCTACGAATTAACTTCAGGCTGGCGCATCAGTGAGGCACAATGGCCGCCAGAAATAGGGCGAACTTTGGCAATTGTTGAAACATCCATAGCACTCACAACCACGGAATGAGCGCGGCGCTTGGCGAGTGGTCGGCGACCCCGGAAACGCTCCACTTCAACGGCTGTCCGACATCGCGGCATCTGGTCGCTTGCTCTTCACGCGGCTTGCTGGCGGTGACTCTGGCGCTGCTGCCTGGCGGCTTCCAACTTGCGGTCCCGTTCCGCGTGGATCTCCTGCTGCCGCCCCGCCAGCACGTCCTGCGGCGTGATGTAGCCCGTGGCGCTGTTCAGGCGGACGTTGTTGTAATACTCCACGTAACTCTCGATCAGACGCCGCGCATCTTCCAGCGACAGCGGCGTTCCCGGTCGAATGCATTCGCTTTTCAGCGATTTGTGCCAGCGTTCGATCTTGCCGTTCGACTGTGGATAGTAAGGGGAGGTTCGGACGTGCGTCATGCCCGAGATGCGAATGAACTCCTTGAAGTCGCGAGCAATGAACTGTGGACCATTGTCGGAGATGATTCGCGGCCTTGCCTCTGGGTACTTCTCCTTGGCTCGCTGCAGGATCACTTCGACATCCGCTTCTCGCATGGACTCACGCAGATCCCTATGCACGAGGAAACGACTGAACCCATCCAGAACGCTGCACAAGTAATAGAAGGTGCCGCACAGGTTGATGTAGGAAACGTCGATATGCCAGTGCTGATGCGGCTGCAGCGGCCGCTCGAAACCAGTTCCCTTGCGCGAAGGTTTGCTCTTCCACCGGGATAATAATCCAGCTTGCTTCAAGACTCGCCAAACGCTCGCCGGACTAACCGCGACAACGTTAGCGTCGAGCATCATGAACGTCAGCCGCCGATAGCCTTCCAGCGGGTTCTTCAGATGGAACCCGATGATTGCTTCTTTCTCCCACGGCTCCAACCAGAAATCACGGGGAACCCAACCGTTGTGCTCGTTGACGCACCCGTAGCGCTGCCGCCAGTCATAGAACTTGCTGGCGGTCACGCCCAGCCACGGGATGAACCGTCCGACGCCGATCTCGGCCTTCTCCGACCAACGCCGGACGAAATCCACTACTTGGTCCCGCACGTCATGCGGCACCCAGATACCGGTTAGAGTTCCCCAAGACTTTTTTTTAGCGCGATGTGCTCAGCCATCAGCTCAGCCAGGACCTCGTCCTTGGTCTGGACCTTCTTCTCCAAGAACTCGATCCGCTTCTGCTTCTCCTCCACTTGGCGGTGGGGACGCTCTTGAGACTGAGAAGCGGCGGCTCCGTTCTCGAACAGTTCCTTCTGCCAGCGGTAGAACACCGTTGGCCGCAGGCCCAGTTCTTCACACAGCTCCGAGACGGGTACTTTGTCCACAAGATGCCGCCTCAGGATGGCTACTTTTTCTTCTGGAGTAAAATGCTTCCGTTCCTTCCTCATACGTTCGCTCCGTTATCTTAACGGACGAACGCTTTCTCCATTTCCAACTGAGGCAGGACAGAAAGTGGCCTCTGTGGTGACTCCATTTGGAATCGTAAGGCGAAAGGTTACAGGCCCGCTTCACGTACCGGAATCCCTTGAAAGTTTACGACCACTCTAGCCAATCGTCCGTTTACAAAAGAGATCGGGAGTTCCAGCCTCGCCACCGAAGCGCGACTGACTAGAATTTCCAGGATTCCCTTGACGTTTGTGCTTTCGTCCTTGTCGCTTTCGATAATCGACACAAATGAAATTGCAGGAATCACGATAGGCAGCGAAGAGGTAGGGAAGTGATCTATGACATTAAAAATACTCAGACGGTTAGAGGCGCGGTCAATCGAAGCCGTCTGAGCACACAGCGCAAACTGAACTCTCATGGCTTTGGCAGAGATGGAAGGGTAAAATCTATGGCAATAACCTAGTTGACGCACATGTATGGTTATTGCTAATTTTAGTTGCCGTGACAGGGCTAGTGTGCCTCTGGTGGTTGGGGTTGGGGCGACTTGTGGTCAGACTCCCGCAAGATATTTCTCCTATCGTGCGCGGTTGCGCCCCCGCCTGCCCCACCACTCAAAAGTCGTCCAAAAGTTTGTTCCCAGTGTTTGCCGAAAGCATCCGCAAACAAGACGACACATTCAATCTGGAGGACCAGTTTGTTTTGATCAAACAAGTCCATCTGGTTTTCCGTAACCTCGCAAGCAGCACCAGAGACGCATGGGTTGTTGGGAGTGAGAAGAGAAGCGGGGACCGATGTGTTGGTTTTTCCATCGGCGGTTTTGGTAATAACGTAATGGAGGGTGAGCGGCACCGTGGTGCGATTGACGATTTCAAAGTGTATCGCCAGCAGAGTGCGACTCGTATTGACTTTACTAACGTCCCACTTCTCCAGGTTTACCCATTGCCTTTGGGAACTCTGTTGGAGTTTGACGCTATCTTCAGCAGCCTTGGCGGACTGTTTCGTTGCTTCGGTCTGTTTCCAGATGGCATAAATTCCGCCACACGCAACGAGCACGCCAGCAATCGTAGCCAGCAAATACAGTCGATAGAGACAGTCCTTGCTTGCATCGTAGGCGTTTGTAGTTTCATTTTTTGTCTGTGGTTGATGCACGGCGGAGGGAATCGCGGCGCTGCTCGGCTGGTCTTGTTCTACCTTTGCTTTATCTTGGCCATTTTTTGCGCAATGATAGTAGACCAACACGCCAACAGATAACAACAAAAAGATGAACAATCCGATACAGAGGCGCATAATCACTCCATGAAGCAACGCGAATACACCGAGGGGCCTCAAGCATTGGAGAACTTCAAATCGCTTGCGACCGCGATTTTACAGGCTCCGGCGAAAAAGAAAAAGAGGCAGTCTAAGAAGACTGCCTCTCGAAGGAAGCCGAAGAAATCCGACAGGGACTAGAACGGGATTGGTGTCTCCCCCGCCCCTGTCGGCGCGTGATGTGGCGATTCGCTCTTGCCTGTCAGATCGCTATAGGTGAGGCGACGGCCAAGGACTTGAGACATGACGGCGGCGAAGCGGTCGGAGTCATTTAGCTTGCGGTCTCCGTCCTTGCGGTGGTTGTAACGGAACACCTGTTCGTCAACATAGCGTGCCAGATGAAACGGTTCAACAGCAACGTAGGTGCCGCGCAGAGAACGCTTGAGGAGACTCCAGAAGTTCTCCATGCCATTCACATGCACCCGGCCACGGACATAGGTCTCAGTCTTGTTAACCACCTCATGGATGAATCGGCGCTGCATTCCGTTGTCGTAGGCAACGGCATTATCCGTGTACACGGTGGAACCGAACTTAACGTTCTTGAGAATCTGATTTTGCAAAGTCTCACGCGCAACGTTCGGCACCACACTGGCGCGGACCTTGCGGAGATTCCGGTCAAGGATGCCTTGCACAATCGTCTTGTTCTTGTATGGGCCTCTGCCCTCAGCTTTGACGCGGCTGGCCTTGTGCATGTTCTTGGTAATTCCGCCTACAAACGTTTCGTCAACTTCCAATTCGCTCCCCTCGCCGCCGATCTTGCTCTTGTCGAAGGTCTGCTTTTTCATCACTTCCCGAACGCGCTGCAACATAAACCATGCCGTCGTTTGCGTCACTCCCAGAGCACGGCCAAGTTCGTGAGAACTGATTCCGTTCTTCGCATTCGCCAGCAACCAAAACGCTGTCATCCACTTATCAAGGGTAATGGGCGAATCTTCCATGATCGTCTTAACCTTGATCGTGAACTGGCGCTTGCAGGCGTAGCAGAACCACAGGCGGCGAGTCTTGATAAACGAATTCTTGGACGCTTCGCAGCGCGGACACACAACGTTGCCATCCGGCCAGCGCAGCTTCATGGCGTAGGCAAAGGCCCGGTCAGGGTCGCCAAAGTAGACAATCGCTTCTTGCAGTGTTTTCGGTTCCGGCATGGCGTTCGCTTCCATGTAGAAAACGATACCACAAGAGCACATGTGTGTCAACTAGTTTATTGCCAAATCTATCGTGGTCGTTGGCACGGCTTCGACACGGATAAGTCTTCGGATCGCTTCACCCCATTCCAGTTGAGATAAATCGAGCGAACCAATCTGTTTCCAAATGTCCTGATCTTGCGGATCGGTAGTGGACAGCGCTACTAAATATACGTATCGCGGCACAAGTTCCGTCACATCATTGACTGGGCGGACCAGCGCCTCTCGAAGGGCCTGCACGATCTCCGGCGGCGTCATGCTGTCCAGTACATATTGAACAGCAACGTCTTTTCGCAACCGATCCAGCAAGAACGACGGGGTGTTCGCGACAAGCACAGCTTCCTTCGCGGAAGGCGTTGCTATAGCACGAGGGCCGATTGCTGGGCCAGCGGTTGTGTTGTCGGCATCCATCTCTTTAACCTGTAATACGTGAATACGTCACCTTCGTTTTCCAGATAGGGGCATTCGCCCACCGCGTGAATCACCTCGTACCCCTTGCCCCATTTGCTCCACACCATAGGAATAATGGATTCCGCTCCTCCTACGAGTTCAAGCTTCTTTCGCCATACAACGAAGCCTGAGTGCGCGACTTCTCCTCTTGCGTCCGAGTAAACGACAATGTCTCCGGGGCGAACCTCTTTTTCGGAGAGAACTCGGTCGAATCCGTCATCGTGCAAGATTGAAGCAACCGGCGGAGTGACTTGTGTTCTGCGGCTGCCAAACGTGAGACCATGACAGTTGTACACTGGACA
>Ga0302326_10001741_pt1 | contig 54500 bp, 50 predicted proteins | sample Palsa_T0_3_FD_202264 | JGI IMG/M metagenome (GOLD analysis project Ga0302326, IMG submission 202264) | Peat permafrost microbial communities from Stordalen Mire near Abisko, Sweden - Palsa_T0_3 | ecosystem: Environmental > Terrestrial > Soil > Palsa > Peat permafrost | place: Sweden: Abisko...
TACGTCATCCTCATCACACGCACGGATCCGGATGCGCCGAAGCACAAGGGCATTACCGTGTTTCTGGTGCCGCTCGACCGCCCCGGCATAGAGATCCGTCCGGTCCATACCTTCATGGATGAGCGCACGAACGCAACCTTCTATCAGGATGTGCGCATCGAGGATCGTTATCGTCTCGGCGAAATCAATGGCGGGGCGAAGGCGCTGGCGGCAGCGCTCACGATGGAACAGGGTGGGGGCTACTACCATCTGCTGATTCGCGAGATGGCGGACACGGTGGCCGAATGGGCCCGCGGCAAAAAGCGCAACGGCCGGCCGCTGATCGAGGATCCCGACGTACTGGCGCGCCTCGCCCGGGCCTGTGTCGAGGCCCGGGTCTCCGAGGTGCTTTCCGGGCGCGTGCTGGGGACCCGCCTGGCCGGGCAGACGGATCTGGCCTTCGGGCCCGCATCGAAAGTCTTCTCGACCGAGGCCTTCATCACCAATTCCGCCGACCTGCTGGACCTTTCTGCTCCCGAGTCATTGCTGCGAGGCAAGCAGGGGCTGGGGTTGGTGGAGAAGGGTTATCGCCACTCGACGGCAACAACGATTTATGGCGGCACCAGCGAGGTACTGCGCAGCATGGTTGCCGAACGGCGACTTGGTTTGCCGCGAAGCCGGGCCTGATCCGCGGACGGCGAGATATGGGTCCGACGGCGCTTGACGACTTCAAAGGGCTGCTCGACTGGCCTCGGCTGAGCGAATGGCTCGCTGCACAGGATCTTCCCGGATCCGGTCCGGCGACGAGCGTAAGGAAGTTGCCCGGCGGCCTGCAGAACAATGTATTCCTGATCGAGCGCGGTGCGGCGTCCCTGGTGTTGCGCCGGCCGACGAGGCACCTGCGTCCCAACAGCAACGAGACGATGCTGCGCGAGGCGCGGGTTCTCGGAGCGCTCAGGGGCAGCGCCGTGCCTCATCCTGAGGTCTACGCCGTGTGCTCCGACGAGACGGTGATCGGTGCCTGCTTTTATATAATGGAGGCGCTGGAGGGTTTCTCGCCGAGCGGCGAACTCCCCAAGGAATACTCCGATGATCTCGCCTGGCGCCGCGCGATGGGCGGGGAACTGGTGGGCGCAGCCGCCGCGCTCGGTTCGATCGTCCCGCAAAAGGTCGGGCTCGAAGGATTCGGCAAGCCCGAGGACTGGCACGCGCGCCAGGTATCGCGCTGGCGCTCGCAACTCGAAGGTTATCGTGCCATGCCGAATTACGACGGCTCTCTGCCGTTCGTCGATGAGGCGGGCCGCTGGCTATCGGACAATCTACCGCGCGACCGGCAGATAGGTCTCATTCATGGCGATCTGCAATTTGCCAATGTGATGTTTTCGCGGCGTGCGCCGCGCATTTCGGGCGTGGTTGACTGGGAACTCGCCACGCTCGGCGATCCGCTGCTCGATCTGGGATGGATCCTGGCAAGTTGGTGGGAAGAGGGCGACCCGGAAGGCAAGCGGCCATTGGTCCGGCCATGGCAGGGCTTCCTCTCTCGCGCCGAACTCGTGCACCGCTATGCGGAAATCAGCGGCAGGGACCTTCAGGCCATGCCGTGGTTTTTTGCACTGGCGTGCTACAAGCTGGCCTGTCTTCTCGAGGGCACGTTTGCGCGCTCCAAAGCCGGTCAGGTTCCCGCCGACATCGGGGAGCAGGTGCACGCCTACGCAGTCTGGCTGTTGAGCAAGGCCATGCAGATCATTGCGGATTGATGCCGTGAGCGGCTGCGATCTGTCCGGCAAGGTGGCCGTCGTGACCGGCGGCAGCCGGGGCCTTGGGCTTGAAATCGTCCGGGCTCTGTCGCGCGCGGGCGCCACGGTGGCAGTTGCAAGCCGCAAGCACAGCGCCTGCGATGCCGTGGCCGCGGAACTCATTGCCTCGGGCCGAGACGCATCGGCGCATGCATTCGACGCCGCAAGCTGGCAGGACTGCAACCGCCTGCACGCCGAGGTCACGGAACTATGGGGAGGAGCGCATATATTGGTCAACAACGCCGGAATGTCTCCCATCGCCCCATCGTCGCGGGAAACGAGCGAACAGCTGTTCGACAAGATCATCGCGGTGAATCTCAAGGCTGTGTTCCGGCTCTCGGCGCTCTTCGGTGAGCAGATGCGCAAAGCGGGCGCTGGTTGCATCGTCAATATTTCTTCGAGCGGCTCGTTGCGGCCACGGCCGAACTTTGCGCCGTATGCAGCCGCCAAAGCGGGTTTGAATGTGCTGACCGCGACGTTCGCGCAGGAATTCGGCCCGGCGGTGCGCGTCAATACGGTGATGCCGGGACCGTTTCATACCGGCGCCACCAGCGCATGGTCCAAATCCGAGGAGTTCACCTCGCATGCAAAGCGAACGCTGCCATTGGGGCGTGCGGGCGAACCGTCTGAGATAGCAGGTGCCGTGCTATACCTGGTGAGCGATGCCGCCTCCTTCACCACCGGCGCATGCCTCAGCGTCGACGGCGGACATAGCGTCGGGATTTGAGAAAAGGGTCAGCGAGGCTGCATCCGAATGGCGCCGTCCAAGCGCACCGTTTCGCCGTTGAAATAGCCGTTGCGGATGATTTCCAGCGCGAGACTGGCATATTCATCCGCATATCCTAAGCGCGGCGGGAACGGAACCATCGCGCCAAGCGACTCGAGCATCTGCGGAGTGGCACGCGACATGGCCGGCGTATTGAAGATTCCCGGCTGAATGGTGTTGACGCGAATGCCTTCGCGCGCAAGATCGCGGGCGATGGTCAGCGTCATTCCGACGATGGCGGCCTTGGCGGCCGAATAGGCGGCCTGTCCCATCTGACCTTCGGTTGCCGCGGCGGATGCGGTGTTGACCATGGCCCCGCGCTCACCGTCGATCGGCTCGAGCGTCATCATGCCGGCCGCGGAGCGGGTGAGGCAGCGAAACGTTCCCACCGTGTTGAGGCGCAACACCCACTCGAATTGGTCGGAGGGGAAGATCTTGATCTCACCGGTCTTTTTGTCGCGCCGGGCGGTCACGATCGCATTGCCGCCGCCCGCACAGCACACCAGCGCGCGTTCCTGACCTTGCTTTGCGCGTGCCTTGGCGAAGGCCGCATCGACGCTTTCATCGCTCAGAACGTCGCATTGGCAGAAGGTCGCACCGGTCTCGGCGGCCGCCTTTTCGCCCGTTTCAGGATTGAGGTCGAAAATCGCAACGCTCGCCCCTGCCAGGCGCAGCGCCTGCACGGTCGCCAGCCCCAGTCCCGAAGCGCCGCCCGTCACGACGGCGGCAAGCGAGGAATCGATCTTCATGAGTCTGTCCAGATGGTGGGGTGGCCGACCTTTGCTGTCAAGGGAACCGCAGGCCGTGCTGCCGCGGCGGCTGCATGTTCCTCAGCCTAGCGCGGGCGGCACCGCGTCCGCACCGCGTCACACTTCCCCGTCGTTCCTTCGATGTGACGTTTGCGCGCCGCGGCCACATTGCGCGATATATGGTCGAGCAGCTCGTTGAGCTGCGTTACGTTCTCGTCGCTCAGTCCCTTGAAGAACTCTTGCTCCTGAAGTCTTGCGACTTCTCCCAATCTGTCGAGCACGGGTTTGGCGGCGGGAGTCAGATACACGCGGTAGCCGCGGCGATCGCTCGGATTCTCGCGCCGCTCGAGATAGCCGCTGGCGCAAAGACGATCGATGAGCCGGCCGGCCACGACCTCGCTCATCTCGAGCGCTGCTGCGATGGTGCGCTGTGTTTCACCGGGTTGGCGTGCGACAGCCACGATCAAGGTCCACTTGGCACGCGTCATGCCGACACCCTTGACGCCATGATCGAAGCCCAACCGCATCTGGCGGGCGAGCACGAACAGCTTCAAGGTTATCGATCTCTTCGTATTATCCGGATGCGAAATGGCCAGCCCCCTTGTTGCAAGTCGACTCCCCCATGATGTTCACGGAGTTGTTCATGGAGTATAGAGGCTGATGGACTCGCCGCGTGGATCAGGCGTCTCGGCGCGCCAGCGCACGGAGCCGAGCGGCCTCTCCAGCCTCCGGCGCACCCGGCTGCCCGGCGTGGTTGGGGCATGAAAGGCATCGACGGCCGATTGCAGCTCTCGATCTGCGTGGGTGATACGGCTCCTCTGGCGGATATAGTCCCCCCAGGTGGGGTAGTGAAAACGCTCGGTCCAAAGCGCGACGTCGGAGATGTCGCGCGCGATCGACCATTCGAAGGCGCCGTTTCGCGATCGCGCGCCTTGCATCTTGAGCATGGTGCCGTAGAACTGCCGGGCTTCGTCGGGGTTTACGCGATAGTCTATTTCGATGACGATGGGGCCGCTGCGCGCCGTGATGCCAAGGGCGACCTCCGGTTCGTGGCCGAGTTCGATCACTTCGACCTCGGTCGAGGAGACCTGCGGCATCGGAAAGAGCAGGCCGATCAACGGCCATAGAATGAGCGTGGTACCGGAGGCGAGCAGCGCACCCGCGATCCCCCAATGCGCGGCCACATGTCCCCAGATCCACGCGCCCAGCGCGATGCCTCCGGTGAGCGACGACTGGAACCACGTGAGGGCGCGTGCCGCGACCCAGCGCGGCACGGACAATTGCACGCCGACGTTGAGCAGCGCGATCATCAGCATGTTGGTGCCTCCGGCCACCGTCATCGCCGCCGTCACCGCGGCAAGACTACGGCTCAAGCCGACGATCAAGACCATGCATCCGGAGACGATGGCACACCAGCGCACCGCGTGTTCACCCGTCAAGCGCTCGCGAGCCTTGCCGAGAAGCAGGGCGCCCCCGACCGCACCGACGCCGGTGGCGCCGAGAAGCAGGCCGTAGCTCCCGGCGTTGCCGCGGAGCAGATCGCGCGCAATGAGCGGCATCAGCGCCGTGGTCGCGGCGGTCGTCAACCCCAACGTGAAAGCGCGGATCATCACGTTGCGGATCGGCGGCGAGTGAATCGCGTAGCGGGCTCCCGAGACGATGGCTCGGTCCATTCTTTCCGGCGGAAGGCGTGGGGGCAAATGCTTGCGGCGCCACAGCAGGAAAGCACCGATCAAGGGTAGATAGAACAGCGAGTTGACCGCGAAAGCAGCGGTGGCGCCGGCTGCAATGACGATCATGCCGCCCAAGGCCGGACCAAAGCTGCGGGCGATGTTGTAGCTGATCGAACTCAAGGCGATTGCAGCGGGCAGATGATTGGGCTGTACTTGTTCGATGACCGAGGCTTGCCAGGCCGGGCTATAGAGCGCAACACCCGCGCCGATCAGGGAACAAGAGGCGAGCAGCACCCAGGGCGTGGTCAAGCCGAGCGCCGAAATCACGCTGAGAGTTGCCGCACAGATCGTCGCAAAGCCGAGCCCGACCAATGCAATTTTGCGCCGATCGAACATATCGGCGATGGCGCCCGCCGGCACCGCGACGAGCATCAGCGGCAGCATCAGCGCCGTTTGTACCGCAGCCACCATGCCGGTGGAAGAAGTGAGCCGGGTCATCTCCCAAGCGGCCCCGACGCCTTGAACGAGTTGACCGAAGTTGGACAACAAGCTCGCCGACCAAATCATCCGGAACGTTCTTTCGCGCAGCGGCTCCAGTGCGCCCCATCTACCCGTCGGCGGTGTGCCGCTCGTGTCGACCATTGGTTGTTTCTTCTCGGATGTCGAGAGATCAATGTTGTTTATTGCCGATTCTTTGTCAAGAAGATCAAAACGATCCCGGTTGACTTGTCGCAAGGGGCTGATTAGTGTGTTCGGACCGCGGCGTGGCTCACCGTCCATGAACTCAAATACTGCATTGCTTTCGATCGCGCGCGGTCCGCCCCTTGGCTCCGAATCCGGTGTCGGATCCACGACGCTGCCGGGATTTCTTCGCGAGGTGACGCAGGCGCATGCGGACCGCGAGGCGCTGACCTTCCGCGCGGGCGGCGCCGACGAGCCGATCCGCATGAATTATCGCGAAGTGTGGCTTGAGTCGCTGCGCATCGCGCGCGCCCTTGCAGCATCCGGCGTCGGCAAAGACACGCGTGTCGGCCTGCTTGCGACCAATCGGCCGGAATGGGTTCTCGCCATGTTCGGCATCACGCTTGCCGGGGGCACCTGCGTCGCGTTGAGCTCCTTTGCAACGGCCATCGAACTCGAGCAGCAGTTGCGCCTCGCCGACGTTTCGCTGCTGCTCTTCGAGCGCTCGGTGCCCGGCCGCGACTTCGCCGCGGATCTGGCCACGCTCTGCCCTGAACTCCGCAGCTGCCCCGTGGGTGAGCTGCATTCGCTGCGTTTACCCTACCTGCGCCTCGCCGTGCAAATCGACGGGAGTCCGGACATTGGCGGCATCGCGTCCTGGGATGACTTTCTGCGGCGCGCCGAGGGCGTGCCGGAAGCGTTGATCACCGCGGGCGCACGCGAAATTTCACCGGCCGACCAGGCGATCGTGTTTTTTTCATCCGGTTCGACCGGAAAGCCCAAGGGGGTCATGCAGACCCACCGCGCCGCGGCGCTTCAATCGTGGCGCTGGGCGCAAATCTTCCGCATCGATCGTGACGTCCGAACCTGGACGGCCAACGGTCTGTTCTGGTCGGGGAACTTCTGCATGGCGCTCGGCGCAACTTTTGCCGCCGGAGGTTGCTTGGTGTTGCAGCGATACTTCCTCGCCGCCGAGGCGCTCCAGCTCATGGCAGCCGAGAAGGTCAGCATGCCCTTGGCGTGGCCGCATCAATGGGTGCGCCTCACGACGGATCCCAGCTACTTGCACGTGGACTTGAGCGCGTTGCGCTACGTCGGCGAGGCTTCGCCTCTGCGGCATCATCCCACGGTACGCGTGGATTGGAACGAGCCCATGAGCGCATACGGCAATACCGAAACGCTGACGCTCAGCAGCATTCATCCGAGCGGAACTCCGCCGGAAATCAGCGAGGGCAATCACGGTTATCCGCTGGCCGGCAACACGATCCGCATCGTCGACGCGCTGTCGGGAATCGTGCAACCGCTTGGCCAGATAGGCGAGATCGCCGTAAAAGGGCCGACCCTCATGCTCGGATATCTGAAGACCCTCCCGGAGGAGGTATTCGACGAGGATGGGTTCTTCCGGACGGGCGATGGGGGGTTTATCGACGACTTGGGAAGGCTTCATTGGCAGGGCCGTCTCAACGACATCATCAAGACGGGCGGCGCCAACGTGTCGCCCCTGGAAATCGATGCGGTGCTCGCCGAATGCCCGGGAGTGAAGGTGGCCAAGACCGTGGGCGTGCCGCACGAGACGCTCGGAGAGATGGTCGTCGCCTGCGTGGTCGCGCATGCCGGCGCCGACCTTCAAGAAGGTGCCATCCGCGAGTTCGTGGCGCGCCGGCTTTCGAGCTACAAGGTTCCGCGCCGGGTGCTGTTTTTACAGGAATCCGATTTGTCATTTACCGGCACGAACAAGGTGAAAACCGACGCGCTGCGCAAAGTGGCGGTGGAGAAGCTTGCCGCACAAGAGCCCGTTTAGGGTCGCTATGAGAGCTTTGAAAGGCTGCACGCCAAGAGCACTGCATATAATCAACGGAGCGTCACGGAGGATGCGACCCAGCGGCGGCGGTTGCGTAGCGTAGGGGAGCAGAGCCGCCAGCTGCAGAATGATACTGGTTCATGCCGCGCTCGTTCTCGCATTTCTCAACAATCGCACCCGAAATTACTATTGTTCATCATATCAATCGAACTTACAGTGCGTTATGACTTGCGAACCGTCCGTCGTGAACGTGGCGCAGACCTTCGTGCGTACGTTGCGCTTGAGGGTCAAAGCGGAAGCCTATCCGTGGCTCAACGCCGCGGCCGCGGAGGTGAATCTTGTTTGGAACTTTGCTAACGAGACCAGCGCGCGTGCTGCTCGCCCATTCGCAGGGCCGCCGAAGTGGTTAAGCGCCTATCAACTCGACAAACTCACCGCAGGAGCGACCGAGTATTTCGAGCACATCGGCTCAGCCACCATCCAGCGGGTCAATGCCGAGTTTGCGACCCGTCGTAGACAGTTCAAAAAGACGAAACTGCGGTGGCGGGTCAGTCGGGGTCCTAGGCGCTCCCTGGGGTGGATCCCGTTTAAAGTCGAACAGCTTAAGCGCCAGGGCAAATGCTTGCGCTTCTGTGGCAAATCGATTCGGGTGTTCGAACAAGCGCTCCTGGAGGGTAAATCGTGGAAGTCCGGCTGTTTTGCCCAAGACGCCGTGGGTGATTGGTGGCTATGTATGCCGGTGGAGTATTCCGTCGAACAAACCGTTGCCCCGAACGAGGCGGTAGGGCTGGATCTGGGCTTGAGAGAGACCGCGGCCACAAGCGATGGCGCTAAACTCGAGGCAGGGCACTTCTACCGCAAGATTGAGCACAAGATCGCGCCGGCGCAGCGTCGGGGTCATAAGCGTCAGGCTAAGCGACTGCACCGCCGGGCCGCACGGCGGCGCAAAGAAGCCTTGCATAGATTTTCGCGGAGGATAGTTGATTCCTATCAGAACATCGTTATTGGCGACGTGAGTAGTCTCAAGCTAGTCAAGACACCGATGGCTAAATCGGTGTTGGATTCAGGCTGGGGAATACTCAAAACACAACTGCACTACAAGGCCCAGCAGGGGGGCAGAAGTGTCTTCATCGTCAATGAGAAAAACACAACGAGAGAATGCAGCAACTGCCATGCCCTCACGGGCCCGACAGGTTTGGACATGCTCTCTGTAAGCACATGGATATGCAGCGCATGCGGTGGCATGCATGACCGGAACGTCAATGCTGCGAAGAATATCGTGTGCGCGTGGAGGTCGTCCACGTCCGTTTGCGGGAACGAGCAGTCGCCGTCCGTTGCGCCGCCGAGCCAGGCGTCTCGCCTGCGCGAGGCAAGGATCAGCGCACGGACGGCGGCGGCATGAACACCGGAGCGTTGTATATCAACTTGATTCTCTCATTGTATGACAACGTGATTTTCGGGTAACATTCGCGATCTTTTGGACAATAGAATGCCGGCCAATTTGTCGAAGCAAGGCGATTCGCTAACCCATCTCCAGCGCTTGGAGGCCGAAAGCATTCACATCATGCGTGAGGTGATCGCGGAGGCCGCCAAGCCCGTGATGCTGTACAGCGTCGGCAAGGATTCGGCGGTCATGCTGCATCTGGCTCGCAAGGCTTTTTACCCCTCGCCGCCGCCCTTTCCGCTGCTGCACGTCGACACCACGTGGAAGTTTCGCGCCATGTACGAATTGCGCGATCGCATGGCGAAAGAATCCGGCATGCAATTGATCGTCTACCAAAATCCGGACGCACTGGCGCGCGGCATCAACCCCTTCGACCATGGGTCGGCCGTGCATACCGATTTATGGAAGACCGAGGGGCTGAAACAGGCTCTCGACAAGTACGCATTCGATGTGGCATTCGGCGGCGCGCGCCGCGACGAAGAAAAAAGCCGGGCCAAGGAGAGGATTTTTTCATTTCGCTCGGCAAATCATCGCTGGGATCCCAAGCAGCAGCGCCCGGAGGTGTGGAATCTCTACAACGCGAAGAAATCCAAGGGCGAGAGCATCCGGGTGTTTCCGATTTCCAATTGGACCGAACTGGACGTGTGGCAGTACATCCAACTCAACGGGATCCCCATCGTGCCGCTGTACTTCTCCGCGCCGCGCCCGACGGTTTACCGCGATGGCCTGCTGTTGATGGTCGATGACGAGCGCTTCAGGCTGGCCCCGGGAGAAGTGCCGGTGATGCGACCAATACGATTTCGCACGCTGGGTTGTTATCCCCTGTCGGGTGCGGTGATCAGCGAGGCGAAGACGCTGCCGGAAGTCATCAAAGAGATGCTGCTCACCAGAACATCCGAACGCCAGGGCCGAGCCATCGACAACGATCAGGCGGCGAGCATGGAGAAGAAGAAACAGGAGGGCTACTTCTGATGGACGCTTCCTCCCCGACTCCGACCTATCAGGCCGATGCGCTCATCGCCCAGGACATCGAAGCCTACTTGCACCGCCATCAGCACAAGTCGCTGCTGCGTTTCATCACATGCGGCAGCGTCGATGACGGCAAGTCGACGCTGATCGGCAGGCTCCTGTACGACTCCAAAATGATTTTCGAGGACCAGTTGGAGGCGCTGCAGGCGGACTCGAAAAAAGTGGGGACCCAGGGGCAAAACATCGACTTTGCGCTGTTGGTCGACGGCCTGGCAGCGGAGCGGGAACAGGGCATCACCATCGACGTGGCGTACCGCTTCTTCTCCACCGAGAAACGCAAGTTCATCGTCGCGGATACGCCGGGCCATGAACAATACACCCGCAACATGATCACGGGTGCCTCGACGGCGGATTTGGCGGTGGTATTGATCGATGCGCGCAAGGGCGTCCTCACGCAGACGCGGCGCCACAGCTACCTTGCGAATCTGATCGGCGTGCGCAACTTCGCGCTCGCGGTCAACAAGATGGATTTGATCGGTTACGATCGTGCCAAATACGATGCCATCGTGGCCGATTACCGCGCCTTCGCGGAGTCGATCGGCATCAAGGATTTCGCGGCGCTGCCGATCTCCGGGCTGGCCGGCGACAACATCACCATTCGTTTGAACAACATGCCTTGGTACGAGGGTCCGACGCTCATCGAACATCTGGAAACCGTCGAATTGGATGCAACGCGCGACCTGGCGAAGCCCTTCCGCATGCCGGTCCAGTGGGTCAACCGTCCGAACCTGGATTTTCGCGGCTTTTCCGGGTTGATTTCCGCGGGCAGCGTGCGCCCGGGCGACCGCATCCGCGTGCTTCCTTCGGGAAAAACCTCGACGGTGAGCCGCATCGTGACTCTCGACGGAGATCTCGACAAAGCGGTGGCCGGCCAGTCGACGACGCTCTGCCTTGCCGAAGAAATCGATTGTTCACGCGGTGACGTGATCGCGGCGGCCGATGATCCGCCCCAGTCGGCGGACCAATTCGAATGCACGCTCGTATGGATGTCCGACGAGCCGATGCTGGCGGGGCGTTCGTACTGGCTGAAGATCGGCGCAGAGACCGTTACGGCAATCGTTCAGCAGCCGAAATATCAGGTGAACGTCAATACGCTCGAGCATCTGGCGGCGAAGACGCTGGAGCTCAACGCCATCGGAGTTGCGAACGTCTCGGTAAACAAACCCATCGTTTTCGAGCCGTATGCCGTCAGCCGGCAGCTCGGCGGCTTCATCCTCATCGACAAGCTCAGCAACGCCACGGTTGCGGCGGGCATGGTGAACTTCGCGCTGCGCCGTTCGCAAAACGTCCATTGGCAGGCCTTGGATGTCACGCGCGAGAGGCGCATTGCTCTCAAGAATCAAAAGCCCGCCGTGCTCTGGTTCACCGGGCTGTCGGGCGCGGGTAAATCGACGATCGCCAATTTGGTCGACAAGAAATTGGTGCGCATGAACCGCCACACGTTCCTGTTGGACGGCGACAACGTGCGCCACGGTTTGAACCGCGATCTGGGGTTCACCGAGGCGGATAGAGTCGAGAACATTCGCCGGGTCGGCGAAGTGGCGAAGTTGATGACCGATGCCGGACTGATCGTGATCACCGCGTTCATCTCGCCGTTTCGCGCCGAACGGCAACTGGTGCGGGAGATGATCGCCGCAGGCGAATTCTTCGAAATTTTCATCGATACGCCGCTGGCCCAGGCCGAATCCAGGGACGTCAAGGGCCTCTACAAGAAGGCCCGCGCCGGACAGCTGAAGAACTTCACCGGCATCGACAGCCCGTACGAGGCGCCGCTCGCTCCGGAGATTCGCATCGACACCACGCACGTGACGCCGGACCAGGCGGCCGATCTGATCGTCGAGGAGCTGTTGAAGTGAGCGCGCACCGTCATAATTGCTAAACTTTCGTGCAATATCATGCCGGTGCCCGACGCGCGACCGCTGCGCAACAATCGAATCGAGAGAACCTAAGCGTGAATGACCTGCCATCGCTCGACGGCGAAGAGCTGATTCGCCGCGTCGGCCGCGACATCGCCGACAGCTACGATGAAGAAATCGAGTTGGAGTCGGAGGACCGTCATCCGCTCCCCGACATGCCTGACGGCGCCAATGGCACCGCCGAAAGGGACTATCGGCGCAGCTATTTCAGCGAATTGTTCCGGCTGCAGGCCGAGCTGGTGAAGCTGCAGGATTGGGTGGCCGCCAACGGACAGAAAGTCGTGATTCTGTTCGAAGGCCGGGACGCCGCGGGGAAGGGCGGCGCCATCAAGCGCGTGGAGATGCGTCTGAATCCCCGCCAATGCCGGGTCGTCGCGCTGCCCGCGCCGAACGACCGGGAACGAACGCAGTGGTACTTTCAGCGCTACGTGGCGCATCTTCCGGCCGCCGGCGAGATGGTGCTGTTCGACCGCAGTTGGTACAACCGCGCCGGTGTGGAACGCGTCATGGGTTTCTGCACCCCCGAGGAGTACGAAGAGTTTTACCGGTCCGTGCCGGAATTCGAGCGCATGTTGGTGCGCTCCGGCATTCACCTGCTCAAGTACTGGTTCTCCATCACGGACGAAGAGCAGCATCTGCGCTTCCTGGGCCGCATTCACGATCCCTTGAAGCAGTGGAAGCTCAGCCCCATGGACCTCGAATCGCGCCGCCGGTGGGAGGACTACACGCGGGCCAAGGAGGTCATGCTCGAGCGCACGCACATTCCGGAGGCCCGATGGTGGGTGGTGCACGCCGTCGACAAGAAGCGGGCTCGCTTAAACTTCATCGATCACCTGCTGAAGCAATTCCCCTACCAGCCGGTGCAAAAATCTCCCGTGGTGCTCCCGCAGCGGGAGCACCACGAGCATTATTCGCGGCAGGCGGTGCCCGCCGAAATGCTCGTTCCGGAGATTTATTGATCTTAGGCGGGGCTGCCCTCGACCTGGATCTGCAGCTTCACTTCCTGCTTGAAGCCGTATTTGTCGCCGAAGTTGACGCCGAAGTCGGCACGATTGAAGGTGGCCGATGCGTCGGCACCGCAGACCTCCTTCTTGGTCATCGGGTTCGGCTTGCACAGGAATGAGTTGATGACCAAGGTCACCGGCTTCGTCACCCCGTGCATGGTCAAGGTACCCTCGGCCTCCGTGGGCACCGAGCCGCTCCATTTGGTGAATTTGCCCGTGTAAGTCGCCGTCGGATACTTGGCGGTATCGAAGATATCGGCCGACTTCGCATGTTCGTCCAGCTTCGGCATGCCAAAATCAATCGAATTCATGTCCACGGTCACCTCGATGCTGCCCGCTTTCGCGTCCTTGTCGTAAACGACGCTGCCCGAGGTGGCCGTGAACTTGCCGCGCCACACCGACAAGCCGCCCATGTGATCCGCCTCGAAGCTTGGATAAGTGTGGTTGGGGTCCAGTTTGTAGGTAACCGGCGCCGCGAGAGCGGCCGCGCTGGCCATTCCGGCCGTGATCGCCAAAACGATACGCTTCATAATCAAGGCTCCTTGGAGAAGAGGCTATAAGTATAATTTCGGCGCAAATCATAGCCCATATACAAAACAAAGGCCTGACGATGGAATTACTCGACGCGATCAACTCCAGGGTATCCGCAGCGCGGCTTGCCGAACCCGGACCCACGCCCGGTCAATTGGAGAAGCTCATCGCCGCTGCGGCGCGCGCTCCCGACCATGGGCGCCTGAAACCATGGCGCATCATCCCCGTGAACGGCGCCGCGCGCGAGCTTTTCGCGACCGCCGCGGCGAACGCCCGGCGGGCGCGGATTCCGGATCTGACCGACGATCAGATGGTCGCGGAGCGCGACAAAATCAACCGTTCTCCCTGCATCATGGTCGTCGGATGCGTCTTGAAAAAGAATTACGACAAGGTGCCCGAAATCGAGCAAGTGCTTGCCGCCGGGGCGGCGGTGGAGAACATGTTCCTCGCGGCTCATGCCATGGGCCTGGGCGTCATGTGGAAGACGGGCGCCGCGGCCTACGACTCCGGCGTCAAGGCAGCCGTGGGACTCGCGCCCGAGGATCACATCGTTGCGATACTGCATTTAGGCACCCGCGTGAAGTGAGCCGCCCACGTGTCCGCGCAGCGAAACGGATTTCACCAGCGCCCACGCCCGCTTGCCGGGTGTCAACGCGAGCTCACGGGTCGCCGCATGGGTGACGCGCGCCATGATGAATGCGCCGCCGATATCGATCGTGATGAGATCGGAGCCTCCTGAATCGCCTGCTACCTGGCAAACGATGCCTTCGAGCACATTGCGCACGCTGAGATCCCGCGGCGCGCTGGTGGCAACGATCAGGTCGCGGGCCAACAATTGGACACGCAGTTTCGAGCCGGCTGCGGCGCTGATCGACTCCACCCTGATCTCGCCTTGGCCAACGCGTATGCGCATCAGGCAACTCGCCGCATCCATGCCGAGCACCGTACCCTCGATGATCGCGCCGACCGCCTCCGCGCCGATGATGGCGCGCAGCTCCGGGTGCAAACTCATCGCGGAGAGATCGCCTTGGGCGATCGTGCGGCCGCGATCCATGAGCACCAAGTGAGTCGCGAGGCGCAGCACCTCGTCGAAGTCGTGGCTGACATAGGCCATCGGGATGGCGAGTTCATCGCGCAGCGATTCCAGATAGGGCAGCAGTTCGCCGCGCCGCGAGGCATCGATGGAGGCCAGCGGTTCATCCAGCAGCAACAAACGCGGTTGCGACAATAGCGCTCTGCCTATCGCCACGCGCTGCCGCTCTCCGCCGGACAACTGGTGGGTACGCCGGCCCATCAGCGCACCGATGCCGAGGAGATCGGCAACGGCATCCAATGTCACGAAAAACGGCGGCGCGGCGCGCTTGCGCCCGTAGTTCAAATTGCCCGCGACGCTGAGATGGGGGAACAGCCGCGAGTCCTGGAATACCACCCCGATTCGGCGCCGCTCGGCCGGCTCGTTGACGTCGGTTCCGGTGTCGAGAATGAGCCGATCGTCCAGCACGATGCGGCCCGCGTCGGCGTCCAGAAGTCCAGCGACGATGTGCACCAAGGTGCTCTTGCCGCTGCCCGAGCGGCCGAACAGCGCGACCACGCCCGGCGTCGGGGACTCGAACTGCGCATCGAGCTCGAACGCGCCGCGCCGTTTTTTCACCGCCACGGAAAACATCAGCGCCCCAGGAGGCGGCGTACCCGCCGCGCGAACCATTCGGACAACAGCAGTCCGCCCATGCCGAGCCCGAACGACATGAGGGCCAGCCGTGCAGCGGCGGGCTCGCCGCCGGGCGTCTGCAGCGCCGTATACAGCGCGAGCGGCAGGGTGCGCGTCTCTCCGGGAATGTTGGAGACGAACGTGATGACGGCGCCGAACTCGCCGAGGGCTGCGGAAAATGCCGTGACCGCGCCGGCCAGCAATCCGGGCAGCATCAGCGGCAGCGTGATGGTCGCAAATCTGTCGATCGCGCCGGCGCCGAGCGTTCGTGCCGCTTCCTCGAGTCCGCGCTCCACGGTTTCCAGCGAGAGGCGCATGGCGCGAACCATCAGCGGAAAAGACATCACGGCCGTTGCCACGGCGGCTCCGTTTCGCGTGAAGATGAGATGAATGCCGAATTCGTTCTGCAGCCAGCCGCCTATCGGACCACGGCTGCCCAACAACAGCAGCAGCACATATCCCACCATCACCGGAGGCAGCACCAATGGTAGATGTACGAAGGCGTCGAGCAGCGTGCGGCCGAGAAAGCGGCGCCTCGTCAAGAGCCACGCGACCGACAGCGCTACGGGCAAGCTGAAGAGCACGCTGCGCAGCGCCACGCTCAAGGAAAGCTGCAGGGCTTGAGATTCATCCGCACTCGGCCACATCGTCATAGGCCGCGCCAGTATACTGTGGCGGCGTTCCACCAAGGATTCGATGATGGCCTATTACCGAGCCGCGGCGTCGCCACCGGAATCGACGCCGGCGCGAGTGGGCGTTTTGCTCGTAAATTTGGGCACACCGGATGCGCCCGGCTATTTCGCCGTGCAGCGCTATCTGCGCGCTTTCTTGAGCGACCGCCGCGTCATCAACACCCCACGGCCGATCTGGCTGCCGCTGTTGTACGGCGTGATACTGCCGTTTCGCCCGCTCAAGACCGCGCGCAACTACCGCAAGATCTGGATGCCGGAAGGCTCGCCGCTGGCCGTATACTCGCGGCGCCTCGCGCTGAAGATCGATGATTTGTTGCGGACAGAGTTGGGCGACGCCGTGCGGGTCGAACTCGCCATGACCTACGGCAATCCTGGCATCGTGGCCGCGCTTGAAAACCTGGCGCGGCACAACGTGAGAAGACTGCTGGTGTTGCCCTTGTTTCCGCACTATTGCTCTTCGACCACCGGTTCCGTGTTCGATCGCACCACCGAGGCGCTGCGACGCTGGCGCTGGCTGCCTGAGACGCGTTTCATCAACGATTACCACGACCATGCCAGCTACATCGACGCGTTGAGCGCCGCGATCGACAAGCACTGGGAGGATGCCGGCGCTCGCTCACATCTGCTGTTCTCCTATCACGGCATTCCCGCCTCTTACGTGGCAGAGGGCGACCCATACCGGTCTCAAACCGAAGTGACCACACGCCTGGTCGCGGCACGCTTGGGACTAAAACAGGGCGAATGGTCGCACTGCTATCAGTCGCGCTTCGGCCGGGTTGCCTGGCTGCAGCCCTACACCATCGACACGGTACAGGCGCTGGCCCAGCACGGAGTGCGCCAGCTCACCGTGGTATCGCCGTCCTTCGCCGTCGATTGCCTGGAAACTTTGGAAGAGGTGGCCATGGAATGCCGAGACCGTTTTTTGACGAGTGGCGGCGCGGAGCTGCGCTTGGTCCCCGGATTGAACGATGGAGACGCTCACGCCCGGGCGCTCGCCGATATTGCAAGCACTGCCCTGAATGGCTGGCTACTACCCTGAACGGCGGGCTACTGCCTTCAACGGCGGGCTACTGCCTTGAGAACTGGCCTTGCGCCGGGCGTACCCGCAGTGCTAGATTCCAGCATCATGTGTTCTTCCAGCAGCAAATTTTCGAGCGTTTCCCGTGCGAGTGCGCACTTGGGTTCGCTGATTCTGCTGCTGCGCCGCTAGGCGCCATACTTCACGCGCTAACGGTCGGCGCCAATAAGACCGGAAAAATCCCACAACGACTGCCGACGAGCAGCTCATCGTCTCAAAATTGACCTCTAGCGAGCGAATTCTCATGTTGCGCATTCCTTCGACCAAATACCGCCCCTTCGCCCCCATCGATTTCGGCGACCGGGCTTGGCCCAACCGTGTCATCAAAACCCCGCCGATGTGGTGCAGCGTCGACTTGCGCGACGGCAACCAAGCCCTGATCGAACCCATGGATGCAGCGCGCAAGCGCCGTATGTTCGACATGCTGCTGAAGATTGGTTTCAAAGAAATCGAGGTCGGTTTCCCGGCGGCTTCACAGACCGATTTCGACTTCGTGCGGGAAATCATCGAAGGAGCGCTGATCCCCGACGATGTCACGATTCAGGTGCTGACTCAGGCGCGGCCGGAGTTGATCGCGCGCACTTATGAATCCCTGCGCGGGGCACGGCGCGCCATCGTGCACGTGTACAACTCGACTTCCGTAGCCCAGCGGCGCGTCGTCTTTAGAACCGACCGCGCCGGCATCATCGATCTCGCGGTGCGCGGCGCTACGGAGGTACGCGAGCACGCAATGCGGCAGCGCGATACCGAGTGGGCATTCGAGTACAGCCCCGAGAGCTTCACCGGCACGGAGTTGGACTTTGCGGTGGAGATTTGCGATGCGGTGACCGCGATTTGGGAGCCCAGCCTCGAGTCGAAGGCCATTTTGAATCTGCCGGCCACGGTCGAGATGGCCACCCCCAATATCTATGCCGATCAGATTGAATGGTTCTCGCGGCATGTGGCGCGCCGCGACGCCATCACCTTGAGCGTGCACCCGCATAACGATCGCGGTACCGCGGTTGCCGCTGCCGAACTTGCGGTGATGGCCGGCGCCGAACGGGTCGAAGGCACGCTATTCGGCAACGGGGAGCGCACGGGCAACGTCGACATAGTGACGTTAGCTCTCAACCTTTATACGCAAGGCATTGATCCAAAATTAGATTTCTCCAACATCAATGAGGCGGCGCGTTGCGCAGAGGCCTGCAACCAGTTGCCGATTCACCCGCGGCACCCCTACGTGGGAGACCTGGTGTTCACGGCGTTTTCCGGATCGCATCAAGATGCCATCAAGAAGGGGCTCGCGGCGCGGGCCGACGCGGACATTTGGGACGTGCCGTATCTTCCGATCGACCCATCGGATTTGGGTCGCTCTTATGATTCCATCATTCGCGTCAACAGCCAGTCCGGAAAGGGCGGCGTCGCGTATTTGCTGGAACGGGACTACCAACTGGTGATGCCGCGCCGGCTGCAGATCGAGTTCAGCCAGGTGGTGCAGGCGGCGGCCGATATCACGGGTAAGGAACTGACTTCGCAGGAATTATGGGACCTCTTTGTGAGCGAATATTTGACTGCGCGCATGCCTTATGTGTACCGCTCTCATCAGCTTTCCGCCTCAACCGACGGGGCGGATAGCGAGCGCCTGACATTGCAGGTGGAGAACGCGGGCCGCCTGCAAACCTGGCTGGGTCAGGGTTCCGGCCCGATCGACGCCATGGTCAATGCCATCGGCTTGCCCTTTGACGTGCTGTCCTACGAAGAGCACTCGCGCGGCCACGGAAGCGGTGCCAACGCCGTTTCCTACATCGAAATCACGACCCGCTCGCGCCGCACCTTGTTTGGAGCGGGGATGCACCCCAATATCGTGACAGCCTCGCTGCTGGCGATTGTGTCGGCCGTGAATCGTGCCATTGCCCAGGGGGCCTTGGTCGCGCGGGAGGATGCAGCTCGCACGGGCACTTAAGCGGCGCTTAAGCTAGTTGAATGCAGGGCAGAATCGGCTATAGTGCGCAACTCTGAAGGCCGGCCTGATCGATCCTATTGATTTCAAGGGCTTTTCTCGAAAAATGAGCGAACGCGAAGACGAACATTTCGATATCGATGATGAATTTCTTGGGGAAGCTGAAGAATCTCAGGATTTCGATCCCCTGGTCGAGCGCACCGAACGGCGCCCGAAGGCCGCTGCGCCCAGCAAACGCGGCAAGGCCGCGTGGAGCCGGGTGGAGGACGTGCTCGCCGAGCGGCAGCTCGAAAAAGAACTGCGTGACATCTTCGAAGACGATTAGCTGGTATTAAGTAAAATCGCCGATCCGACGCCGTCAGCTCGCGGGATTGCTCACATGTGTCTCGTAACACCGTGCTGACCCAGCCTGCAGCTTGGGTAGTGCTCAAATTCGGCGGCACCAGCGTGTCCTCGGCCGCCAATTGGCGCAATATCGCCGCGGTACTGCGGGCCCGCATCGCCGCCGGCATGCGTCCGGTCGTGGTCCACTCCGCGTTGTCCGGCATCACCAATCGCCTCGAGTCGCTGCTGACCGACGTGTTGCCGGGAGGACACGCCGCCCTCATCGATGGGATCGAGCGCACCCACCGCGAACTCGCCCGTGAGCTCTGCGTCGAGCCGGGATCTCGTTTCGAGGCGTTCATGAAGGACTTGCGTCGCGAGGCGCAGCACGCAGCGAAAGGCCGGCTCATCGATGATGCGCTGCGCGCCCGCGTCATGGCGATGGGCGAGTTGCTCTCGACCACGCTCGGATCTGCCTTTTTGAATGCGCAGGGCATCGACACCTGTTGGAAGGATGCACGCGAGGTGCTGCGCGCGGATGAGCGCATCGGCGCCACGCGGAAGGCCGGTTTGCTGTCAGCCACCTGCGATTTTTCACCCGATGCGTGTCTGCAAGCCGACTGGCGCGCGCTCGATAAGGTGGTGACCACGCAAGGGTTCATTGCCGCCAATGCAAACGGCGACACCGTGCTGCTCGGGCGCGGCGGGTCGGACACCTCCGGCGCGTATTTCGCCGCCAAACTGCAGGCGGTTCGCCTGGAAATCTGGACCGACGTCCCGGGGCTTTTCAGCGCGAATCCGCGCGTGGTGCCGAACGCTCGATTGTTGCGCGCGCTGCATTACGATGAGGCTCAGGAGATCGCCAGCAACGGCGCCAAGATCCTGCATCCGCGCTGCCTGCTGCCGGTGCGCCAATACAAGATTCCGCTGCACGTGTATGCCACCCAGGCGCCGGCCCTGGAGGGCACGGTGATATCCGCGAATGTTGCAGGCAGCGCCGCCCAGGTGAAGGCCATCGCGATCAAGAAGGGCATCACGCTGGTATCCATGGAAAGCCCGGGGATGTGGCACCAGGTTGGTTTTCTCGCCGATGCCTTTCAGGTGTTCAAACAGCACGGACTGTCGGTCGATCTGGTGTCGACGTCGGAGACGAATGTCACCGTGTCCTTGGATCCCGCCGCCAACAGCCTGGATGGGGCGGCGCTCGAGCGCTTGACGGCCAGTTTGAGCGAACTCTGCAGGGCCGAGGTCATCGGCCCGTGCGCCTCCTTGAGCATGCTCGGCCAGAACATTCGCGGCATCCTGCATGAGATGGGCTCGGCTTTCGAACTCTTTCAGGATCAAAAAATCTACCTGGTGAGTCAGGCGGCCAACGACCTGAACTTCACTTTCGTCATCGACGAATCGCAGGGCGATCGCCTGGTGCGTCAGCTGCACGAACGCCTGATTCAGAACATCGGCTCCGACCGGGTGCTCGGCCCCACATGGGAACAGTTGTTTGCCGCCGACGGCACCGCGGCAAAGACCGGCAGCAGCTGGTGGGAACAGCCGGAGAAGCGCCGCCAACTGCTCGAGATCGCCGCCCGCGAGCCCGCCGCCTTCGTTTACGACACGGACACGCTCGATGCCAGCATCGCAGCGCTCAAGGCGGTGGAGTCGATCAAGCGCTGGGCCTACGCGATGAAGGCCAACTGGCACCCGCAGATCTTGCGCCGTATCCATGCCGCGGGATTGACCCTCGAATGCGTGTCCCGCGGCGAGATTGAGCATGCTTTCGCCACCATCCCCGATCTCGAACCCGAACGGGTGCTGTTCACGCCCAATTTCGCGCCGCGCGGCGAGTATGAATACGGCTTCGCGAAAGGCGTGCGCGTGACCCTGGACAATCTTTATCCGCTCAAAATGTGGCCGGAGGTCTTCCGCGGCCGCGACATTTTCGTGCGCATCGACCCAGGATTCGGCCGCGGCCACCACAGTCACGTGCGCACGGCGGGCGCTCATTCGAAATTCGGCGTGCCCTTGAGCGAAGCGGACGAATTGGTCGACTTGACCGCGCGCGCCGATGCCCGCGTGATCGGTTTGCATGCGCACACCGGCAGCGGCATTTTCGAGGTCGACAACTGGACCGAGACCGGGACTAAGTTGTCGGAACTGGCGCGGCGCTTTCCGCACGTCAAGGTCGTGGATTTGGGCGGCGGCATCGGCGTGCCCGAACAGCCCGGGTCCGGCGAGGTCGACCTCGCCGCCCTGGACCGCGGCGTAGCCGCGCTGCGCGGGCAGTTCCCCGAAATCGAGTTCTGGATGGAGCCGGGGCGATATCTGGTGGCCAAGGCCGGCGTGTTGTTGGCGGTGGTGACTCAACTGAAAGGCAAGGGGGATGTGCAGTACGTCGGGATTGCCACGGGCATGAATTCGCTGATCAGGCCGGCGCTTTACGGCGCGCACCATGACATACGCAATTTGACGCGCCTCGGCGAGCCGATGAGCCGCCGGGTCAATGTGGTGGGCCCAATATGTGAAACTGCCGACCAACTCGGCGCGGATCGCTGGCTGCCGGAAACGGTCGAAGGTGACGTAATTCTCATCGCGACCTGCGGCGCGTACGGATTTTCCATGTCTTCGAACTATAACCGGCGCCCGCCCGCTCCTGAGTTTATTATTTAGCGATGAAACAGGTAGGCATCATCGGTTGGCGCGGCATGGTGGGCTCGGTGCTCCTGGAGCGGATGCGCGAGGAGCGCGACTTCGAGCACATTGCGCCGACCTTTTTCAGCACTTCGCAGTCCGGCACTCCCGGCCCGAGCATCGACGGTGCGGCTTCGCGGGTGTTGGATGCCAACGACATCGCCGCGCTCGCCAGGTTTCCGATTTTGATCAGCACGCAGGGCGGGGACTACACCCAGGCCGTGCACCCGCGGCTGCGCGCCGCCGGGTGGCGGGGATACTGGATCGATGCTGCGTCCACGTTGCGCATGGAAAAGAACGCCATCATCGTGCTCGATCCGGTGAATTTGCCCGTCATGCAGGCGGCGCGAGAGCGCGGCTGCAAGGATTGGATCGGGGGCAACTGCACCGTATCGTTGATGCTCATGGCCGTGGCGGGGTTGCTGCGCGCGGGCGCGGTCGAATGGATCACGGCCATGACCTACCAATCCGCCTCCGGCGCCGGCGCGCAGCAGATGCGCGAACTGCTCGATCAGATGGGCGTGGTGCATGGGGCGGCCCGCGGGCTCCTCGAGAATCCATCGGCCGGCATTCTCGAGATCGATCGCGCCGTCAGCGATGCGCTGCACGGCGCACAGTTCCCAAAGTCGAATTTCGATGTGCCGCTCGCGTGCAGCCTCATACCCTGGATCGACAAGGACTTGGGCAATGGGCAAAGCCGCGAAGAATGGAAGGCGGGGGCCGAGGCCAACAAGATCCTGGGGTGCGAGCAGCGGCCGATTCCGGTGGAAGGGATTTGCGTCAGGGTCGGCTCCATGCGCTGCCACTCTCAGGCGCTCACCATCAAGCTGGTCGAGGACATACCCTTGGCGGAGGTCGAGCGCCTGGTCGCGGGCGGCAATCCTTGGGTGCGCCTGATACCGAACGACAAAGCCAGCACCATCCGCGAACTGTCGCCGGCCGCGGTCAGCGGCCGCATGGAAATTCCCATCGGCCGCCTGCGCAAGCTGGCGATGGGCGGACAGTACCTGTCCGCCTTCACCGTGGGCGATCAGCTTCTGTGGGGCGCCGCCGAGCCCTTGCGCCGCACTATGCGCTTCCTGCTTGACTGTGCGTGAGCAGTTGGATGGGCACCGGTTTGACGTGCCAGATCCCTTCGCAGTAATCCTGAATCGATCGGTCGGATGAGAACTTGCCGCTGCGCGCCGTGTTGAGGATCGACATCCGCGTCCAGTGCTCGGTATCGCAATAGGCCTGCGATACCTTTGCCTGGCATTCGATATAGGACTGAAAGTCGGCGAACAGCATGTAGGGATCCTGGTACATGAGCGCGTCCATCAGCGGCCTGAACAGCTCCGTGTCGCCGCGCGAGAAAAAGCCGCTGCGAATGAGATCGACCACGTCGCGCAGGCCCGGATTGGCCGCATAGTAATCCATCGGTCGATAGCCCTGCGCCTTGAGCGCATACACTTCGGGAGTGCTCAAGCCGAACAAGAAGAAATTCTCCGCGCCCACTTCATCGCGAATTTCGATGTTGGCACCGTCCAAGGTCCCGATGGTGAGGGCGCCGTTCATGCAGAACTTCATGTTGCCGGTGCCGGATGCTTCCTTCCCCGCGGTCGAAATTTGCTCCGAAAGATCGGCCGCCGGATATACCCGCTGACCGTTGGTGACGTTGAAGTTGGGGAGAAACACGACCTTCAAGCGTCCGCGCACGTCGGGGTCGCGATTGATCACATCGCCGACCGAGGTGATCAGCTTGATCATGAGCTTCGCCAGGTGGTATCCCGGAGCTGCCTTGCCGCCGAAGATGAAAGTGCGCGCCTGCATCTGCAGGGATGGGTTGGACTTGATGGCATGGTACAGCGACACGATGTGCAGCACCTTCAAGTGCTGGCGCTTGTATTCATGGATGCGCTTGACCAGCACGTCGAATATGGAGTCCGGATTGACGATCACGCCGGTCTGTTGCAGGGCCATGGCCGCCAGCTTCTGTTTGTTCAGCTGCTTGATCTCGCGCCAGCGAGCGCGAAATTCCGCACTGTCGGCCAGCGGTTCGAGCGCCTTGAGTTGCGAGAGGTCCTTGACCCATCCGGCGCCGATGTGTTCGGAAATGAGATCCGAGAGACGCGGATTGCACAGCACCATCCAGCGCCGCGGCGTCACGCCGTTGGTCTTGTTGCTGAATTTCTCCGGCCACATCTCGTAGAAATCCTTCAGGACGTCGCTCTTCAGGAGCTCCGAATGCAGCGATGCCACGCCGTTGATGGCGTGGCATCCGACGCAGGCAAGATGCGCCATGCGTACATAGCGATCGCCGCTCTCATCGATCAACGACAGGCGCGAGATGCGCGCCTCATCGCCCAAAAATCGAATGCGCACCTCCTCGAGAAAGTGCGTGTTGATCTCATAGATGATCTGCAGCAGCCGCGGCAGCACGCGCCCGAATACCTCGATGGGCCAGCGCTCCAGCGCCTCGGGCAGCAGCGTGTGATTCGTGTAGGCGAAGGTCTTGCGGGTCACCTCCCACGCCTCGGTCCATGGCAGAAGGGCATCATCCACGAGCAGACGCATCAGTTCCGCGATGGCCACCGCAGGATGCGTATCGTTGAGCTGCACGGCGAATTTTTCGTGAAACCTGTTCACCGGCAGCCGTTGAGTGCGCAATATCCGCAACATGTCCTGCAGGGAACATGACACGAAAAAATATTGCTGCTCCAGCCGCAATTCCTTGCCGCGGGCCTGCTCGTCGTTGGGATAGAGCACTTTGCTGATGTTCTCGGAGGCCACCTTTTGATTGACGGCCCCGTAGTAGTCGCCCCGGTTAAATATCGCGAAGTCGAAGGACTCCGGCGCTTCCGAGCGCCACAGCCGCAGCGTGTTGGCGGTGTTGGTCTGATAGCCCAGGATCGGTGTATCGTAAGGCACGCCGATCACCGTTTTGTGGGGCACCCAACGAACCCGCAGGCGGTTGTGCTCATCGACATATGGCTCTGCGCTGCCGCCGAATTTCACCTCGACGGCCCATTCCGGACGCACCAGCTCCCACGGATTGCCAAAGCGCAGCCACTTGTCGGTTTTCTCCACCTGCCACCCATCGATGATTTCCTGGTGGAAAATGCCGAACTCGTAGCGGATGCCGTAGCCGACGGCCGGCACCTCCAGCGTCGCCAGCGAGTCGATGAAACAGGCGGCCAGACGCCCAAGTCCGCCGTTGCCCAAGCCGGGCTCTTCCTCCTGCTGCAGCAACTCCTCCAAGTTGAGTCCCAGCTCGGTCATGCAATGCTTGACGCGGTCGAAAATCCCCAGGTTGATGAGGTTGTTGCCGAGGTGCGGACCCATGAGAAATTCGGCCGACAAATAGGCCACGGTGCGCGACCCTTGCTTGGTGTAGGCGGCGGCGGTGCTGATCCAGCGCTGCAGCATGCGATCGCGCACCGCATACGCCAGCGCCATGTAGTAATCGTTCTTGGTGGCGAGCGCGGGGAACTTACCCTGCACATAAAACAGATCGTCCAGAAAAGAGTTCTTGAGTGCCTCCTCGGTAAGCGCCGTTCGATCGTCCTCGCGTTTCTGCCTGCGGTCTACGGCGCCCACACCACCTCCACGGGGGTGCGCGTCTGGCGCAGAACGGCGCGAATCGGCATCTCCGCCACCGGCCCTTGCGAGCTGGCGCTGACGTAGGTGCGCCATTTTGCCGCGCCAGTCAGCAAAATCACGATGCGGCGGCTGTCGAGAAGCGCCGTCAAATTCAAGCTCAGGCGCGGCTGCGGGGCGGTGGGAGCCCACATTCCCACGCAACCGGCCGCAGCCGACATGTTGAGAGCGCCGGCAAGATTGGGCGAGTGCGGGAACAGCGAAGCGGTATGGCCATCATCGCCCATGCCCAGCACCACCGTGTCGAAGGGACGCGGTACGCGCGCAAAAGTCTCCCAGGCGGAAACGGCGCCGATGTCCGGCGTGGGTGCGGCATTTTTCAGGCCGATGAAGCGTGCCGCGCCGGCTTTCTCGCACAATAGTTCCGTGCGCACCAGGTGCTCGTTGCTGTCGGGGTCTGCGGGATCGACCCAACGCTCGTCCGCCAGAGCGATGCACACGCGGCTCCAGTCCAGATCCTTGCCGCGCAGAATCCGAAACAGCGTGGTCGGCGACTTACCGCCCGACACCACCAGGCTGGCAATGCCGCGCGCCGCGATCGCGGCTTCGAGCGTAGCGGCTATCTGATCCGCCAACGCGTTCGACAGGCCGCCGACGTCTGCGAAACGCTGCGCAGGGGGATCCTGCGCAGCGGGAGTTTGAGAGTTCGTCATCGTCACAGCTCATCATGCCAGGAAAATCCGTCGCGGCTGAGCATTGCGCTCGAGGCAGCCGGGCCCCACGTGCCGGCGATATACAGCTTGGGACCTTCGTCGTACTGCTCCCAGCCGGCGCGTATCGGGTCTATCCACGCCCACGCCGCATCCAATTCGTCGCGGCGCATGAACAGCGTCAAGTTGCCCTTCACCGTGTCCATGAGCAGCCGCTCGTACGCGTCGAGACTTCGGGTCTTGAAAGTCTCGCCTAGATCCAGCGAAAGGCTGACCGGCTTGAGCCGCATGCCTTCGCCGGGATTCTTGGCCAATATGGTCATCGTGATGCTCTCATCGGGGGTCAGGCGAATGACCAGCTCGTTGGCGGTATGCGTGGTGTTGGGCTTCTCGAAAATCGGATGCGGCACCTCGTCGAAGGTGACCACCAGTTCGGTGACGCGATCCTGCAGCCGCTTGCCCGTTCTCAGGTAGAAAGGCACGCCGGCCCAGCGCCACGTATCGATCTCGACCTTGAGCGCCACGAAGGTCTCGGTGGTGCTTTCAGGGGCGATGTCCGCCTCATCGCGGTAGCCCGGCACGGGTACGCCGCGAACGGCGCCCGCCTTGTATTGTCCGCGAACCGATTTCGTGAGTACGTCGCGATTGGTCAAGGGGCGCATCGCCCGCAGCACCTTGAGTTTTTCGTCGCGCACCGCATCCGGATCGCTGCTGGCGGGAGGTTCCATGGCCATGATGCACAACAACTGCAGCAGATGGTTCTGCACCATGTCGCGCAGCGCGCCGGTCTTGTCGTAGAAATTGCCGCGCCGCTCGACGCCGAGTTCTTCGGCCACGGTAATCTGCACGTGCTTGATCAGGCCGCGCCGCCAAAGGGGTTCGAACAGAGCATTGCCGAAGCGCAGTGCCATCAGGTTTTGCACCGCCTCTTTGCCGAGGTAATGATCGATGCGATAGATCTGCTTCTCGGGAAATACCGCGCCGACCTGGGCGTTGATGAGATCGGCGGAGGCGCTGTCGTGACCCAGCGGCTTCTCCAGCACCACGCGCGACAGCGGCGTCACCACTTTGATCTTGGACAGGTTTTGACAGATCGTCGAGAACAACGTCGATGCCGTCGAGAAAAAGAACACGCGCACGAAATCATCCCGGTTGCCGAGCAGCGCCGCAAGCGCTGCATAGTCCTTTTCGGCTTCCGCGTCGAGCTGCAGGTAGTCGAGCAGCGCGCCGAATCCCAGCCAGTGACGCTGATCGAATTCCTTGCCGAGGAACTCGCGACAGGCGGTCTCCGCCCGCGCAAGATAGGCGCTTCGCGACAGAGCGGAGCGTGCCACCCCGAAGATGCGCGACTCGGCGGACACCTGTCCGGCCGCGAAGCGGCGGTACAAGGCCGGCAAGAGTTTGCGGGTCACGAGATCGCCCGTGCCGCCGAATAGGAACATGTCGAAACTCGGAAGTAGCGTCACGGCTGGGTATTCCTGGCAGTCTTAGGCCGGCAGGGTAGCATTTGCGGGTGTGCGCTTCCTAGCGCTCGTTGCGAGCCTGCAGGGTGCCGGCCACATCCGCCAGTGACAGGCCCTTGGCCTTGAGCAGCAGCAGCATGTGAAACAAGAGGTCGGCGGCCTCGCCCAGAATTTCCTTTTCGGTTTGCGTGACGGCAGCCAGCGCCAGCTCGACTCCCTCCTCGCCGATTTTCTGCGCGATGCGGCCCACCCCCTCGTCCAGAAGCGCCGTGGTATAGCTGCCGGGCGGCCGCTCGGCCAGGCGCGTGGCGATGATGGATTCGAGCTGGCCGAGAAACGCCAGGCGTTCTGCGCGCGATTGCGGAGCGCCGCTGCCCCAGCACGTGGCCGTGCCCCGGTGGCACACGGGTCCGTCAGGCTCGGCCAGGATCAGCAGGCTGTCGCGGTCGCAGTCGGCGGCGATGTCTTTCACGTGCAAAAAATGGCCGGAGCTCTCGCCCTTGGTCCATAGGCGCCGCCTGCTGCGGCTCCAGAAGGTTACGCGGCCGGTGGACTCGGTCGCGGCGAGCGCCTCTGCGTTCATGTACCCCAACATCAACACCGCGCCGCTGCCGGCATCCTGAACGACCGCGGGGAGCAGACCGTCCATTTTGTCCCAATCCAGATCGAGGGTCATAGGCGCACCCGGACGCCGGCGGCGCGCAAGTGCTGCTTCAAGGCCGGGATCGCGATTTCCGCCGAATGAAACACGCTGGCTGCCAGGGCCGCGTCGGCATGCGCCTCGGTAAACACCTCGGTGAAGTGTGCGGCGGCACCGGCTCCGCCCGAGGCGACCAGAGGCACGCCGCAGACCGCACGCACGGCGCGCAGCTGCGCGATGTCGTAGCCGCGGCGCACGCCGTCGCTCGACATGCAGTTGAGCACGATCTCTCCGGCGCCTCGCTGCTGGGCTTCGACGACCCAGTCCACGGTGCCGCGGGAAGCGTCGCGCGTGCGCGCCGCATCGCCCGTGAATTGCTGCACGCGGTATTCGCCGCCCTGCGTCTGGCTGTCGACGCCGACGACCACGCACTGCGCGCCGAAGCGCTCGCTCAACGCGTTGATCAGATCCGGATCGCTGAGGGCGGGCGAGTTGACGGAAATTTTCTCCGCGCCCGCGGCCAGCACCTCCTCGGCCTCCGCCACCGAGCGGATGCCGCCGGCGACGCAGAACGGAATGTCGAGGATGCGGCCGACGCGCGACACCCAGGATCTGTCCACGGAACGATCTTCCGGGCTGGCGGAGATGTCATAGAACACCAATTCATCGGCCCCCTCGTCGCGGTAGCGCGCGGCCAGTTCCAGAATGTCGCCGACGATGCGGTGATCCCGAAAGCGCACGCCTTTGACCACCTGTCCATCACGGACATCCAGGCAGGGAATTATGCGTTTGGCAAGAATGGCTGCAATTCCTCGCGGGTCATGAGTTGCTCGAGTAAAGCCTTGCCGCTGATCGCGGCGCGCGCGCCGGCCCGCGCGAGCGCGCGCAGGTCCGCGGCGTCGCGCACGCCGCCCGAGGCCTGCCACTCGATCTCCGGGTGGCGCTTCACGGCGGCCTCGTACAAGCTCACATTGGGTCCGCTCAAGGCACCGTCGCGCGCCACGTCGGTGCACAGTACATGTTTGAGCGTGCCGGCGGCGAAGCGCTGCAGGGCATCCCACAACGAGAGATCCGACTGTTGCCGCCATCCGTGGGTTGCAACGCGCGGCGTGCCGCCGGCATCCATGCGCACATCGAAGGCCAGCGCCACCCGTTCGCATCCGAAATGCCGCAGCCACTGCTGTACCTGCTCGGGCTGGGAAATCGCGGCGCTGCCGACCACGACGCGGGTCACACCGTAATCCAGCATCTGCTCGAGCGCCGATGAGCTGCGCAGGCCGCCGCCGACCTGCAGTCTCAGGCCCGCCGCGCTCCGAGCCAGCTGCTCGATGAGCCGCAAGTTCCCCGCCACGCCGTCGCGGGCCCCGTCCAAATCGACCACATGCAGCCAGTCCGCGCCGAACTCACGGTACTTCGACAGCAGTTCGAGCGGCTGCGCCTGATAGCGGGTCTCGGCGTCGAAATCGCCCTGCAGCAGCCGCACGCAGCGCCCGTCCTTGAGATCGATGGCGGGTATCAGTCGCATGGGCGCGCCGGCGATCGGGTGAGGGGCGCTCATCGAATGTCGAGAAAATTGCGCAGCAGGCGTGCGCCCACGGCTGCCGAACGCTCGGGATGGAATTGAGCCCCGAAGAAATTGCGCCACTGCACGCAGGCACTGAAGGCAGTGCCGTACTCGGTGCTGGCGATCGTGGCTTTACTCAGCGAAAGGGCGTAGCTATGAACGAAGTAAGCATGGTCGCCGTGCTTCAGTCCCTCGAGCAGCGGATTCGGGCGCAGCAATCCCAAGGTGTTCCAACCCATGTGCGGCACGGGCGTGTCATCGGTTACGGCCAGGCGCAGAGCCCGTCCGGGAATCACTCCCAAGCAATCGGCCTGACCCTCATCGGACGCTTCGTACAACAGCTGCATGCCGAGGCAAATGCCCAGCACGGGTTGCTCGAGGCTGGGAATCACGGCATCCAGGCAGCGTTCACGCAGACGTCTCATGGCGTCGGCGGCCGCGCCCACCCCCGGCAGAATGACGTGGCTGGCGGCGCGGATGCGCTTGGGATCTGCGCTGACTTCAGACGGCGTGTCGAGCCGCTGCAGCGCGAATTGCAGCGACGCTATGTTCGCTCCGCCGCTGGCGATGATGACCACGTCGCGAGCGGGCGCGATCACAGCGTCCCCTTCGTGGTCGGCAACTCGGCGCCCTCGGTGCGGATGGCCTGGCGTAAACATCGGCCCACGCCTTTGAAGCACGATTCGATCATGTGATGCGTATTGTCGCCGCGCACGCTGATATGCAGCGCCGCGCCCAGAGTTTCGGCGAACGAGCGAAAGAAATGCGGCACCAGCTCGCTGGGCAGCTGGCCGACGCGGTCGCGCGGGAATGCGCCCTCCCAGACGAAGAACGGACGGCCGGAAATGTCGAGCGCCACCTGCGCCTCGGCCTCATCCATGGCAAGCAAGAAGCCGTAACGCGCGATGCCGCGCTTGTCGCCCAGGGCCTCGCGAAATGCGGTTCCCAAGGCGAGGGCGCAGTCCTCGACCGTATGATGTTCGTCGATGTGCAGGTCGCCCTTGCAGTGGAGATCCAGCGAGAATCCCCCATGCCGTGCCACCTGCTCGAGCATGTGATCGAAGAATCCCAATCCGGTGGCAATGCGGCTGCCGCCCTCGCGCGACAGATCGATGTCGATGATGATGTCGGTTTCCTTGGTCTTTCGATGCAGCGAAGCACGCCGCGCGGCGCCGATGATTCGCGCCGCAATCCCCGGCCAGGTTTCCGCCGCCGGACCGCCCAGAGAGATGCGCAGCCCCTCGATGCCCATATTGGCGGCAAATTCCATGTCGGTGGCGCGATCGCCGATCATGAAGCTGCGTTTCTTGTCGATGACATTGGCGGCGATGAACTCGCGCACCAGACCGATTTTCGGCTTGCGGCATTCGCATAGATCGTGCTTGTAATGCGGGCAGACGAAAACCTGTTCGAAGTCGATTCCCTGAGTGCGGAACATGTCCAAGATGAAGCGATGCGGCACCTCGAAGGATTCCTGGGGGAATCGCGGCGTACCCAACCCGTCTTGATTGGTCACCATGATGAAGCTATAGCCGGCGCGCTTGAGTTCGAGCAGCGCGGGTACCGCACCGGGCATGAAGCGAATCTTGTCCAGACTGTCGACCGTCTCGTCGGCAGGTTCCTCGTTGAGAGTGCCGTCGCGGTCGATGAACAATACGCGCCGGCCGCTCATGCTGCCCCCACGCATCGCAACAGCGCATCGTTGTGGGCTTGCGTGCCCACCGAGACGCGCAGTGAGCGGGGCAGGGCCGCGTGAGCGCGCAGGTCGCGCACGATCAGGCCGCCCGCCATGCTGTCGCGCATGAAGCGCTCCGCGTCGAGGCAGTCGATCAGCAAAAAGTTGGCGTCGCTGCGCCATACTTTCTGGACCAACGGGGAGCGCTGCAGCGCCTGCTGCAAGCGGTCTCGTTCTGCAAGCAGCGCTTCGAGCCGTCCCTCTGAGCGGCTCAGTTCTTCGGGAGCCAAGGCGCGCAGGGCAGCCTCCACCGTGGGCTGCGCCAGCGCATAGGGCGGTATGACCCGTTTGGCCAACTGAATCATCTCAGGCTGAGCGAGCAGCGCCCCCACCCTGGCACCCGCCAAGGCGTGCGCCTTGGACAAGGTACGAAGGACGGCCAATGTCTGGAATCGCTGCAGCCAAGGGGTCCGACTGGCGCTGCGCGACCATTCGATGTAGGCCTCGTCGATCACCACGATGGCCTTGCCGTCGAGGGCATTGCAGATCCGCTCGACAGCCGCGGCCTCGAACAGGTTGGCTGTCGGATTGTTCGGCGAACATAGATACACGAGTTTCATCGCGGGCCGCCACACGGACAGCAGCTCCTCGGGATCGAGCGACCAGCCACGTTCCCGCCGCAGCGGCACTTCGATGACCTCGGCGCCTTGGATGCGGGCGGAGACCTGGTACATGCCGAAGGTAGGGGTCACCTGCAGGATCGCATCGCGGCCGGCGCGAAGATACATGCGCGACAGCACATCGATCGCTTCATCCGCGCCGCGCGTTGCGAGGACGCTGTCCTCGGGCACTTGGTACAGGGCGGCGAGGCGGGCGATCAATTCCTTGGGTTGCGGTTCCGGATAGCGGTTCAAACCAGCCACGGTCGCGTCGCCCTGCGGGCGCCACGGCGCCTCGTTCGCGTGCATTCTGGTCAGGGTGGGCAGCCATGCCGCATGCGCGTAGGCTTTGAGCGTCACGATCTCCGGCCGTGCTAATGCCACCACGGGGTTCATGCGAGCGCCGCCAGGCGAATGCCCACGGCCGCGGCGTGCGCATCCAGGCCTTCGAGGCCGGCCAATATTTGGGCAGTGGGTCCTAGGTGCTGCAATCCTCGACGCGACAGCTCCTGAACGGTGATGCGCTTCTGAAAATCCTCCAGACACAAGCCGCTGTAGCAGCGCGCGTAACCGTAGGTGGGCAGCGTGTGGTTCGGGCCGCTGCAATAATCGCCCACCGTTTCCGGCGACCAGCTGCCGAGGAATACCGCTCCGGCCGCGGTGACCTTGGGCAGCCACGCGCGCGCATCGCGGATTTCCAGCAGCAGGTGTTCCGGCGCATAGGCGTTGGCGATCTCGAAGGCGCTGTCGAGGCAGTCGACGATGATGAGCCGGATGGATTGCATCGATTGGCCAAGGATTGCGTCGCGCGACAGCAGCGGCGCCTGACGCGCCACTTCATGTGACACGGCTTCAGCCAGTGCCCTCGACGGGGTCACGAGCAGTGCCTGGGCATCGGGACTGTGTTCCGCCTGGGCCAAAAGGTCTGCGGCTACGAAGCCGGCGTGCGCATCGGTGTCGGCCACCACCATCACTTCCGTGACTCCCGCGGGCAAGTCAGCGGCCGCACCGCCGCAGTCCTCCGACACCAGCATCTTGGCGGCGGTAACCCAGGCGTTGCCTGGGCCGAAAATCTTGTGGCATTTGGGAATGGTGGCTGTGCCGTAGGCCATGGCCGCAACCGCCTGCGCTCCGCCGACCTTGAACACCTGCTCGACTCCGGCCTTGGCTGCCGCCGCCAGCACCGCCGCATTTGCCGTGCCGTCGGGCGCGGGCGGCGTGCACATGATGCGCGTCGGGCAGCCCGCGAGGGCCGCGGGCACCGCCAACATGATCGCTGTGGAGGGCAGGGGCGCCGAGCCGGCAGGGACGTACAAGCCCACCGCGCTGATCGGCACGCTGATCCGTTCGCAAATGACGCCGGGCACCGTCTCCACGCGTAAGGGGGCGGGCATCTGCGCGCTGTGAAACGACGTCACGGTCGCGATCGCCTGTTCGAGGGCCGCGTGCTGCGCGGGGCTTAAGGCAGCATCGGCGGCGCGAAATTCCGCGGCGCCGACCCGCAGATCTTGCAGGCGCGCCGCGTCGAATTTCTCGGTGAATCGCAGCAGGGCGGCATCGCCGTCGCGGCGCACCGTATCGATGATCTGCCTCGCGCCCGCCATGATCTCTCCCGCATCGCGTTGCGCGGGCCGACGCAGCAGTTCCAGCCGCTCGACCGCCGACAGGGAGTTCCAATACACGATGCGCATGTCCTTGCCTTTCAGGAGCTCAAGCCAGCATCTTCTCGACGGGCAGTACCAGCACCGAACTGGCGCCCACGCTCTTCAAGTCCTCGAGCGTTTCCCAAAAGACGTTTTCGCGGCAGACGGCATGCACGGCCACCCGGTCGCCGATGCCCTCCAAGGGAATGACCGTCGGCGCCTCGCTGCCGGGCAGCAGCTTCGCGATCGCCGGCAGCGCCGAGCGCGGCGCGTGCAGCATGATGTATTTGCTGCCTTTGACCTGTTCGACGCCGTCGATGCGCATCAGTAGGCGGCGGGTCCACTCCTGCTTTTCGGGGGGTATCGGCGCCGGAGTTCGGATGAGCGCCGCCTGGCTCTCCAGCACCGTGTGCGCGCGGCGCAGGTGATTGGCCGCCAGCGTCGAGCCGGTGGACACCAGATCGCAGATCAGGTCCGCGCGGCCCAGGCGCGGCGCGATTTCCACGGCGCCCGACAATACGACCACCTCGGCTTTGATGCCGTTATCGGCCAGGAAGCGGGCCAGGACATTCGGATACGTGGTGGCGATGCGCTTGCCGCGCAATGACTCTGCGTCGCGGTATTCGAAGCCGTCGGGAACGGCGATGCACAGTTTGCAGCGGCCGAAATCCAGCAACTGAACGGTCTCGAACAAAGGCCCGATTTTGCGCGCCTCGAAGGCCAGGCGCTTCTCCTCGATGACGTTCAATCCGACCAGTCCCAGATCGCAGACGTCCTCCTGCACCAAATCCGGAATGTCGTCATCGCGCACGAACAGCACGTCGAGCGGCATGTTCTCGCCGTAGCACATCAGCTGGTCCTTGCCGCGGCTGTATTTCAAGCCGCAACGGGACAACAGCTCGAGCGAAGCTTCGGTGAGGCGGCCGCTCTTTTGAATCGCGATTTTGAGGCGCATCGATGCATCGCGGGGGGGCAGGTCAAGCATTGAGTTTCAACCTGCTCGTGACCGCACGGTAGCCGCCGTTGCCGGCCAGAAGATAGCGTGCGACACGGCCTATGGTCGTGACGCTGACGCCGGTCTGCTTGTGGATTTCGCGGTAGGGCAGACCACGCTCCAGGAGCTCGACCACCGCCCAGCGGTCGGCCATCGCCTGCAGCTCCGCGGGCGTGCACAAGTCGCGGAAAAAGCTGCGGCATTCCTCGAGGCTGCGCAACGCCAGGATCGCCGCGTACAGGGCGCGTTCGTGCTGCTGTTCCTGACGCTGGGTCACCGGCCGGTTGGTTTTCATGATTTCGTCGATTTCATCGTGCTGTTTCTTCGCTGTACTAATGCGTTAATACATTAATACATTAAGACAGTCATTGCAACACGCGCTCGGAATCAGCTGCTTGACGCCGCGTTGGCCGTTGCTTAAAATCCCCGGGCTTATCTAGACCGGCTGAGGGAAAGGCCCTTCGAAGCCGGGGCAACCACCGCGAGAACCCTTCCAGGTTTCTTCAAGGAACGGTGCCAACTCCTGCGGAGCGCGGCGACGGGCCCGATCCGGTAGATAGGCGGCCGATTGCGTGCTCGCGCGCACCGGGCACATGAGCGCTGCATGCTCCAGGGGTTATGTAAACGCCTTGGAGCAAGCGCAAAGTGGTCGAAAAAGCCAAAGACATCCTCGAGGAAACGCTGAAACTGCCGAGCGGCTTTGCTCTGCATTACGGCGATCCGTTGCCCGATGCAAAAGTGGCGTTCCGGTTGGTTGGTCCCAAGGACGCACCGGTGATCGTGGTGCTGGGCGGCATCTCGGCGCACCGCATCGTGAGCGATCCGGCCGAAGGGTGGTGGCCGGAAATGGTCGGCGCGAATCTCGGGATCGACACGCGGCGCTTTCGCGTTCTCGGCATCGACTACATCGGCGGACGCGGCCTGAGTTCGACGCCGGATGTAGGCGGCAAATTTCCGCCGATCAGCTCCTATGACCAAGCTGCCGCTTTGCATCACATCCTCCGCCATCTGCACGTCAAGTCCTTGCATGCCATGGTCGGGGCATCTTACGGCGGCATGGTCTCGCTGTGCTTCGCGGAGCGCTACCCGAGTTTCGTGCAACACATCGTCGTCTTGAGCGCGGCCGACAAATCCCAAGTGCTGTCCACGGCATGGCGCAGCGTGCAGCGCCAGATCGTGCGCGAAGCGATCGCCCGCGGCGACGGCGGGGCCGGCCTCAAGCTGGCGCGCGCGCTCGCCATGGCAACCTACCGCAGCGCCGTGGAGTTCTCGTTGCGCTTCGGCGCCCCCCCGGTACGCGCGGCGGATCGCTTCAGGTTCCCCATCGAGGACTATCTGTTCGCGCGCGGCGACGATTACGTGCTGAAGTACCGTGCCGAGTCGTTTCTGGTCTTGAGCGAATCGATCGATCTGCACCAGATGGATGCGACGCAGGTGCAGACGCCCGCGACGCTGATAGCGGTGCGCGAGGACCAGCTCGTGCCGTTCAACGACATGCAGGCACTGTCGGCCCGGCTGAATGGGCCGCGGCAACTCATCGAAATCAATTCCATATTCGGCCATGACGCCTTCCTGAAGGAAGGCGCGGCCCTGACACCCATCATCAAGCAAGCCTTGGCGGAGCAAAAGACATGAGCAAAGTACCCTCGAACAAACAGGCGCCGAACAAGGCGTCGAAGAGGAGTCTGGCGACCCGCTCGGTGCGCGCCGGCCTCGAGTCCGATGCGCAGCACGGGTCGGTGGTGCCGCCGATCTACCTGTCGACGAATTTTGCGTTCGAGCGCTACAAACAGCCCCGCAAGTACGATTACACCCGTTCCGGCAATCCGACGCGCGACCAGCTGAGCCGCGCGCTGGCCGACCTCGAGGGCGGCGCCGGCGCGGTGGTGACCTGCACGGGTCTGTCCGCCATCACCTTGATCCTGGCAACGCTGCCGGCGGGCGCCCGCGTGATTGCGCCCTATGACTGCTATGGCGGTACCTATCGTCTGCTCGCGGCGCTGCATGCCAAGGGTTCGTTGAACGTGGATTTCATCGACCAGTGCGATCCGGCCGCACTCCAGGCTGCCCTCGCCCTCGAGACGAAGCTGGTGTGGATCGAGACGCCAAGCAATCCCTTGCTGCGCGTAGTCGATATTCGCGCGATCACCCAGGCGTCCCGCGCCGCCGGTGCGCTGTCGGTGGTCGACAATACCTTCCTGTCGCCCATCTGGCAGCAGCCGCTCGCGCTCGGTGCCGATCTGGTGCTGCACTCGACCACGAAATATTTGAACGGACACAGCGATGTGGTCGGCGGCGCGGTCATTGCGGCCAACGATGAACTGCACGCCACGTTGTCATGGTGGGCCAATGCGATCGGCGTCACCGGCTCGCCGTTCGATTCCTTTCTGACCTTGCGCGGCGTGCGCACGCTGCATGCACGCATGCGCGTGCATGCGGAGAACACCGCGGCCATCATCGAACTGCTGACGGGGCACCCCGCGGTTCAGACGGTGTACTACCCTGGCCTCAAGGGCAATCCGGGCCATGAGATCGCGTCCCGCCAGCAGAGCTCGTTCGGCGCCATGCTGAGTTTCGAGCTTGCCGGCGGCGAGCCGGCGGTGAGCGCGCTGCTCGAGGGCCTGGAATGCTTCACGCTGGCCGAGTCCTTAGGGGGGGTCGAGAGTTTGATCGCTCATCCGGCCAGCATGACGCACGCGGGCATGGAGGAATCCGCCCGTCTGCGCGCAGGCATCGGCGAAGGGCTGCTGCGCGTGTCCGTCGGCATCGAGGACCCGGAGGATCTGGTGGCTGATCTTCGCGCCGGCTTGGAACGCGCGGCTAAAGCGCAGCCAGCACCGCATCTGCGGCGGCGCGTGTCGTGACCGACTCGCCCGGCGGCGCCAGGTCAGCCGGCAGGGCGCCCGAATCGATGGCCCGATGCACCGCGCCCTCCAATGCATTGGCTTCGGTCTCGAGCCGCAACGAATGGCGCAACAGCATGGCCGCGCTCAGGATCGCCGCATAGGGATTCGCGACGCCGCGGCCGGCGATATCGGGCGCCGAGCCGTGAATCGGTTCGAACAGCCCGCCGCGGGCCTCCGCACCCAGCGAGGCTGACGGCAGCAAACCCATCGAGCCGGCGAGCATGGATGCCTCGTCGGTGAGAATGTCGCCGAACATATTCTCGGTGACGATGACGTCAAAGTCGCGCGGACGTTGCAGCAGGTGCATCGCCGCGGAGTCCACCAGCATGTGCTCGTACGCGACGTCGGGAAACTCCGCAGGCAGCAGCAGGTCGACGGTGGCGCGCCATAGGCGCGACGTCTCGAGCACGTTGGCCTTGTCCACCGAAGTCAATTTGCGCCGCCGGCCGCGCGCCAGGGTCGCGGCGAGCCGCACCACGCGCTCGATCTCGGCCAGGCTGTAGCGGCATTCGTCCACGGCCTCCGTGGCGGTGCGCGTCTTCGCGCCGAAGTAGATCCCTCCGGTGAGCTCTCTCACCACCATGATGTCGACGCCGCGCAGCAAGTGAGCTTTGATCGGCGATACGTCCAGAACCTTGGCATGCGGCACGACCGGCCGCAGGTTGGCGAAAACGCCGAGCGCCTTGCGCAGTTGCAGCAAGCCCTGTTCCGGCCGCACTTTGGCGTGGGGGTCAGACCATTTTGGACCGCCGACGGCGCCCAGGAGCGTGGCATCGGCGCGCTGCGTCAGCGCCAGCGTGGCGGGCGGCAGCGGCAGTCCCGTCGCGTCGATAGCGGCGCCGCCGAGCAGTCCGGCCTGAAACTCGAACTCATGCTGAAAGCGCCGTCCTATGGCTTCGAGAGCGCGCACGGCCTCGACCATGACTTCCGGCCCGATGCCGTCCCCCGCCAAAACCGCGATCAGCGCCTTCATTCGCTCGGCGTTGCGCGGTCGTGCAGCGCCTCGAAGCGTCGAATGGCTTCGAGCTTGCTTTGCAGGTAGCCGAGTTCATCGACGCCGTTGATCAAGCAGTGCCGCGCGAAGGCTTCGATCGGAAAGGGCACCCGCACCCCGGTGGGCAGCGTGAGGCGTCCGGCCTCGAGGTCGATGTCGACCGCCGCGCCGGGATGTTCCAGGAGCCAGTGCGAAGTGGCTTCATCGACGACGATGGGCAGCAGCCCGTTTTTCAACGAGTTGCCGCGGAAGATGTCGGCGATTTCGGTGCTGATCACCGCGCGGAAGCCGAAATCCAGCAGCGCCCAGGGGGCGTGTTCGCGCGATGAGCCGCAACCGAAATTGCGGCCGGCCACCAGCACCTCGGCGCCTTGCGCCTCGGGCTTGTTGAGGATGAATGCAGGGTCCGCCGCACCGTCGCTCGAATAGCGCCAATCGGCGAACAACTGCCGGCCCAATCCTTCCTTGGTGGTGGTGGTCAGGAAACGCGCTGGAATGATCTGGTCGGTGTCGATATTGCTGGACGGGATCACGACGGTGCGTGACTGAATTCGCGTAATCGGCTGCATCACAGCAACTCGCGCGGATCGGCGATGCGGCCGCGGACCGCGCTGGCGGCCGCCGTGTAGGGACTGACCAGCAGCGTGCGGGCGCCGACACCCTGACGGCCTTCGAAATTGCGGTTGCTGGTGCTGATCGAATACATGCCGGCGGCAACCGTGTCGCCGTTCATGCCCAAGCACATGGAGCAGCCGGACTCGCGCCAATCGGCGCCGGCATCCTTGAATATGTCCGCCAAGCCGGCCGCCTCGGCCTCGCGCTTGATTTGCTGGGATCCCGGAACGATGAGCAGGTGCACGCCGGGCGCCACCTTGCGGCCCTTGAGCACATGGGCCGCCGCCTCGAGATCGGTCAGGCGCCCATTGGTGCAGCTGCCGATGAACACGGTATTCACCGGTTTGCCGAGCATCGCATCGCCGCTGCGAAAGCCCATGTAGCGCAGCGCCTTGTCGAAGACCGCATCGCCTGCTCTGTCGGGGATGGTTGCGCCGATCGGCACCACCATGCCCGGATTGGTACCGTAAGTGACCATGGGCTCGAGCTGCGATGCGTCGATATCCACCGATTTGTCGAAAGCGGCCCCTTCATCCGTGGTCAATTCCCGCCATCGGTCAACCGATGCGTCCCACTCCGCGCCCCGTGGTGCGCGCGGCTTGTTCTTAAGATATTCGAAGGTGATGTCGTCAGGGGCAATCATGCCGGCGCGCGCGCCTGCCTCGATCGACATATTGCACACCGTCATGCGTTCGTCCATCGACATGGCGCGGATGGTTGGGCCGCGGTATTCCAATACATGGCCAGTTCCTCCCGACACGCCGATCCTGCCGATGATGCTCAGGATGAGGTCTTTGGCAGTGACGCCGCGCGGCAGCTTGCCGTTGACGTTTACCGCGAAAGTCTTCGGCTTACGCTGCAACAGGCTTTGCGTGGCGAACACATGACCCACTTCCGTGGTGCCGATGCCGAAGGCGAGGGCGCCGAAAGCGCCATGCGTGCTCGTATGGCTGTCGCCGCAGACCACCGTCATGCCCGGCTGAGTGGCGCCCAACTCGGGACTGATCACGTGCACGATGCCGCGCCGTGCATCGCGCATGCCGAACAGTTCCACGCCGAACTCGGCCGCGTTGCTCTCCAATTGCCGCACCTGCCTGGCCGCGGCATCGACCTTGATCGGCACCCGGCCGAATACCTGATCGGTGTTGGTGGGAGTGGAGTGATCCATGGTCGCCAGAGTGCGGTCAGGGCGGCGCACCCGCAACCCGGCAGCCTTCAACATGCTGAAGGCTTGGGGCGAGGTCACCTCGTGAATCAGATGCAGGTCGATGTACAGCACCGCCGGGGTGTCCGCGGATTCCCGGATCACCTCGTGCGCCGTCCAAACCTTGTCGAAAAGCGTGCGAGCGCTCATCGGTTCACGCCTTTGCGGATTCCAGCCAGGGCATGCGCGCCCGCAGTTGCGCGCCGATCTTCTCGATCGAATGGGTGAGATCGGCCTTCAGCAGCTTCGAATACTTGCGCCGTCCGCTCTTGTTCTCCGCAATCCATTGACGGGCGAACTTGCCCTGTTGGATCTCTTGGAGAATCTTGCGCATTTCCTTCTTGGTTGCCTTGTTCACGATGCGCGGGCCGCGGGTCAGATCGCCGTATTTCGCCGTCTCGCTGATGAAACGGTGCATCTTGGTGATTCCGCCCTCGTGCAGCAGATCGACGATCAACTTGAGTTCGTGCAGGCATTCGTAGTAGGCGACCGCGGGCTGATAACCGGCCTCGACCAGCGTCTCGTAGCCCTTGACCACCAATTCGGTGGCGCCCCCGCACAGCACCGCCTGCTCTCCGAATAGATCCGTCTCGGTCTCCTCGGCGAAGGTGGTTTCGAGAACGCCGCCGCGCGAGCCGCCGATTCCGTCCGCGTATGCCAATGCCTTTGCCTTGGCTTTGCGCGAGGGGTTTTGCGCCACCGCGATCAGGCAAGGCACGCCGCGTCCCTGTTGGTATTGGCGGCGTACCAGATCCCCCGGACCTTTCGGCGCGATCAGCACCACGTCCAAATCCTTGCGCGGCTTGATCTGTTTGAAATGGATGTTGAAGCCATGCGCGAACAGCAGCGTCGAGCCCTCCGCGAGAAGCGTCCTGATTTCCGCGTACAGCGGCTTTTGCGTGAGGTCGGGAACCAGCATCGCCACCAGGTTCGCACCCTTGACCGCATCGGTCGGCACCATCACCTTCAGGCCATCCTTTTTCGCCTTGTTCCAACTTTCGCCTTTGCGCACGCCGACCACGACGTCATAGCCGCTGTCGCGCAGATTGAGCGCGTGCGCGCGTCCTTGGCTTCCATAACCGAGGACCGCGATGCGTGCGCCGCGCAGCGCTTTCTTGTCGACGTCTTTCTGGGAGTACAAACGCATGCAAAATCTCCTGATCCTGAAAAAATAGCGCAGCTGCAAAATGCAAGACCCCGCGTGAAGACTTTGGAGAGCCTCAAGCGGGGTCCTGTGATTTGCGCTCAAGCGCCTTGTTAACTAACCACAAATAGCACCACAGAATCTCTTATGATGCAAGATCTTCCAGGGGCGTGGGCGTATGCGAATCAGCGAGTCGGTGCCGTTGTGGTTGTTGTACGAGGACGAACTCGATGCATGGCGCGCGACGCAGTCTGCGTTCGTGCGGCAATGGCTGATTGAACAGAATTTCAAGGGCGAGAAGCATCGCGTGCTGTTGATGCCGGATTCGGGCGGCGCGCTCTCGTTCGCGATCGCCGGACTCGGCAAGCGGACAGGCGATCTGTCGCTGTGGCATGCGGCTGGTTTCGCCGAGCGCCTGCCGCCGCGCCGCTTCCGGCTGGCGCAGAATTTCACCGCGCAGGAGGCGACTCAGCTGTGTCTGGGATTCGCTTACGGCTTGTACCGCTTCGATCGCTATCGTGCCGCGAAAAACGATGCGGCCAGCCTGGAATCTCCCGTCAATGCGGACATGAACTTCGTGACCAATGCGGTCGATTCGCTGCGCATGGCCCGCGATTGGATCAATACGCCGGCGGCCGACTTCGGTCCGGCCGAATTGGCGGGCGCAGCGCGGCATATCGCCGAGCGGTATGAGGCGACGTTCAACGAATGGGTGGGCGAGGATTTGCTGGCTGCGAACTTTCCCGCCATCCACGCGGTCGGCCGCGCCAGCTCGAGCGCGCCGCGCCTCATCGAACTGCGCTGGTCCCCCGAGCCGGAGGCGCGGCTGCCCTGCGTTACCTTGGTGGGCAAGGGCGTATGTTTCGACAGCGGCGGCCTCGACATCAAGCCGCCCTCGGGCATGGCTCTCATGAAGAAGGACATGGGCGGCGCCGCCGTGGCATTGGCACTCGGCAACATGCTGATGAGCGCCAAGCTGCGGGCGCGCTTGAGGGTGCTCATTCCGGCCGTGGAAAATTCCATAGGGGGCAACGCATATCGACCTGGCGATGTGCTCGCGACGCGCAAGGGCTTGACGGTGGAGGTAGGCAATACCGATGCGGAGGGGCGCTTGATCTTGTGCGACGCGCTGGCCCTGGCCGACGCGGAGCGGCCGGAATTGATCATCGATTTCGCCACCTTGACGGGCGCGGCACGGGTTGCGTTGGGCCCGGAATTACCTGCCCTGTTCGGCAGCGATGAAACCTTGGTCCGTAATTTTGCCGCCGCCGCGGCCGCTGAGCATGATCCTGTCTGGCCGCTGCCTCTATGGGGAGGCTACGATGATGAGCTCGCCAGCAAGATCGCGGATCTGAACAATGTGGCATCGTCCGGCTTTGCCGGGGCGATCTTCGGCGCGCTGTTCCTGAAGCGCTTCGTGACGGAATCCGCCGGCTGGCTGCACGTGGACCTGTTCGGATGGAATCCGAAGGATCGTCCCGGCCGCGCCGTGGGAGCGGAGGCGCAGGCCCTGCGCGGCGCCTACCGCTATCTGGTCGAGCGATATGGCATTTCGTAAGCTTGTCCATATGAACAAATCCATATGAAAAAGAACAGTTCGAAAAAAGTGGATCCGCGGCGCTACTCGCGCCTGGTGGTCGACGGACTGAAGCAGACTCCGAGCCGCGCCATGCTGCGCGCCGTTGGTTTCGTGGATGCCGATTTCGAGAAGCCGCAGGTCGGCGTCGCCTCCACGTGGAGCAATCTGACGCCCTGCAACATGCACATCGACGAACTGGCCCGTCTTGCCGCCAGCGGCGTCGAGCAGGCCGGCGCCAAGGCCGTTACCTTCAACACGATCACCGTCTCGGACGGCATCTCCATGGGGACGCCGGGGATGCGCTATTCGTTGGTGAGCCGCGAAGTGATCGCGGACTCGATCGAAACGGTCGTCGCGGCGCAGGGTTTCGACGGGATCATCGCCATCGGCGGCTGCGACAAGAATCTGCCCGGATGCATGATGGCGCTGGCGCGCCTGGATCGTCCGGGCATATTCGTCTACGGCGGCACCATCAAACCCGGCGCGGACAAGCGCGACATCGTCTCGGTCTTCGAGGCGGTGGGCGGCCGCGCCCGCGGCATTGTGTCGGAACAACAACTGAAATTCGTGGAGCGCACGGCGATTCCGGGCCCTGGATCGTGTGCCGGAATGTACACCGCCAACACCATGGCCTCCGCCATCGAAGCGCTCGGCATGAGTTTGCCCAATAGTTCCGCGCAGGACGCAATCTCGGGCGAGAAGCGCGACGATTGTCGGCGGGCGGGTGAAGCCGTCGTGAAGCTGATAGAGCAGGGCATCACCCCCGGCAGGATCCTGAACCGGCGCTCCTTCGAGAACGCGATCACCGTCGTGATCGCCCTCGGCGGATCGACCAACGCCGTGTTGCATCTATTGGCCATTGCATCGTCGGCCGGGGTGAAACTTCATTTGGACGACTTCACGCGCATCGGCAAACGGGTTCCCGTGCTGGCCGACTTGCGTCCCAGCGGGAATTACTCGATGTCCGAACTCGTGGCCATCGGCGGGATCCAACCCCTTATGAAATCGCTTCTGGATGCCGGATTGCTGCATGGCGATTGTCTGACGGTGACGGGCCGGACCCTGGCCGGCAATTTGCGGGACGTGGCCCCTTACCCCGAGGGTCAGCAAATCGTGCGGCCGTTGGATGAGCCGATCAAGAAGACCAGCCACTTGGTCGTGCTCTATGGAAATCTTGCCACCGAGGGGGCCGTTGCAAAAATTACCGGTAAGGAAGGGCTGCGCTTCGTCGGACGCGCGCGCGTATTCGATTCCGAGGAGGCTGCTCTGCAGGGAATACTCGGGGACAAGGTGCGCCCCGGCGATGTCGTCGTGATTCGCTACGAGGGGCCCAAGGGAGGCCCGGGCATGCGCGAGATGCTCAGCCCGACCAGCGCCATCATGGGCAAGGGCCTGGGCAGCGACGTTGCATTGATAACCGACGGGCGGTTTTCCGGCGGCAGCCACGGGTTCGTCGTAGGCCACGTATCGCCGGAGGCAGCGGTCGGAGGACTTTTGGCGCTGGTCAAGAGCGGCGATGAAATCAGCATCGATGCGGAGCGCCGCGAGATTACGTTGCACGTGCCCCGCGCCGAGCTGACCCGTCGCCGCAAAGGCTGGCGCGCGCCGAAACCGTACGCGCGGCGCGGTGCATTGGCAAAGTATTCTCATGAAGTCAGCAGCGCATCATTGGGCGCCGTCACCGACCTGGAGCACTAGTCGTGTGCTCCGAGCAACAGGCAATGAGGGCCTTACATGCTGCGCATTCCCGGGCGCATGCAGCGCTTGCAGTTCGGGCGGTATATGTGTCAGTCTCTTTACTTGCCGAGGGAACTTGAAGGGACGTGGCTGGAACCTCCAGCGCGCAGGTTCGAGGCGTGCGCTTAAGCGCAAGATCACGATTCAGGGGTAGGGCCGCACAGACTTATGTATAGATACGAAGAGCCATCACTTTTCTCGGGCAGGCGCGGCGCGGCGCTGGTTGCCGTCATCATTCTTCATGTGTTCATCGGTTGGGGCTTTTATTCGGGTCTCGCAGGCAATCTAATTCAGAAAATAATTCCACCGGTAGAGATCGCGCAGATCGACAAGCCCAAAGACATCGACAAGCCGCCCCCGCCCCCGCCCAAACTCGAAGACATCAAGCCCTACGTCCCCCCGCCGGAATTCGTCGACATCGCGGCAGCGCCCGTGGAGACGACCGCCATCACGCAGACGACTCAGGTCGCTCAGGCGCCGGCGCCCGTGGTGCAGGCTGCGCCGCCGCCGCCGAAAGCGAGTACGAGTATCAGGATGGACCCGAAGCATCCGCTGCGAATCGGCGAAGAGTACTACCCCGATGCGTCCAAGCGTGCCAATGAAGAAGGCCGTTGCATCGTTCAAGTGACGGTATCCGCCACCGGCAAGATCACCGGCGAAACGATTCAGACCAGCTCCGGTTTTCCGCGTTTGGATGAGGCCTGCCTGAAGGGCGTGCACGGCCAGCAAGTCATCCCCGCAACCGAGGAGGGCAAGCCGGTGGAGAAAACGGTTTCCATTCCGATCGTCTGGAAACTCACGGGTAAGTAGCGCGTATTCAAGCGAACGTTCTATTCCATTTATAAGCTTTTTTAAGTAGAGGGAATCGGTCAATGCAAGAGACAGTCGTAGAAAACCCGTACGGTATACAACAGCTAATCGTGAACGGCAGTATTGTCCAACGGTCGATCTTGGCAATATTGCTGATCATGTCTCTTCTGACATGGTTCATCATGATCACCAAGTTCTTTGATCAACGCCGCCAACGTCTTCAGGCCATCGAGGCCGAGCGGGAATTTTGGAATTCCACCAGCCTCACCGACGCCATCGGCAAGCTGAAGGGCGGTTCCAATCCGTTCCGCGCCTTGGCGGAAACCGGCAAGCAGGCCTATGAGTACCATGAGACGAACAAGTCGCGGCTGTCGAGCGCGATCGGTACCAGCGAGTGGATCACCGAGTCGCTGCAGCGTACTGCCGACATGGTCATCAGCCGCATGCAGGCTGGATTGCCGGTGCTCGCCTCCGTGGGTGCGACGGCGCCGTTCGTAGGTCTGCTCGGCACCGTGATCGGTATCTACAACGCCTTGATCGCCATCGGTGTCGCCGGCCAGGCGTCCATCGACAAGGTGGCAGGCCCCGTCGGCGAGGCGCTCATCATGACCGCCATAGGTCTCGCGGTCGCGGTCCCCGCGGTGCTTGGCTACAACGTGCTCTTGCGCCGCAACAAATCGGTGCAGGAACGAGTCAGCCACTTCACCCACGAACTGCATGCTTATCTCATCTCGGGTGTGAAGATGGGTCTGGGCATGGAGAAGGGCCCGGCGCCTGTCGGCAAACCCGCCGCCGCTCCCGCTCGCTAGAACCAGGAAACCAGCTTCATGGCGATCAACGTAGGCGGTGATTCTGACGGCGACATGATGGCAGACATCAACGTCACTCCCTTGGTGGATGTGATGCTGGTGCTGTTGATCATCTTCATCATCACCATCCGGGTGATCATCCAGCAGGTGCATGTGGACCTGCCCAAGGCGACGAATCTTCCGACACAGACGAAGCCGGAAAACATCACGATTGCCGTCGACAGGCAGGGCGCCATCTACTGGAACACGAAGCTGTTGGCCAACATGGACGAGCTCAAGTCCCAGTTGCGCGGCATCGTGCGGCAGGATCCTCAACCCGAGGTTCACATTCGCGGCGATGCTAACGTACGTTATCAATTCGTGGGACAGGTGCTGGTCACCACCCAACAAATCGGAATCCGCAAGGTAGCGTTCATCACCGAACCCGACCACTTCGGCCCCGGCTACGATTAGGAGCACATAGCTATGGCAATGAGTGCAGGAAGTAGCGGCGACGGTCCTCTGTCGGATATCAACATGACGCCGTTGATCGACGTCATGCTGGTGTTGCTGATCATTTTCATCATCACGATTCCGAGTCAGACGCACGCGGTGAAGATCGACAATCCCTTGCCGCCGCCGCCGAATCAACCGCCGCCGCCGCCGCCCGAGGTGATCAATCTTGGGATCGATTTCGACGGCACGATCTTGTGGAATACGGCCCCGGTGGACCGCAAAACCTTACAAGGCTACATCAGCGAGGAAGCCACCAAGCAGCCGCAGCCCGAGGTGCACATCACCGTCGACAAGTTTGCCAAGTATGAAATCGTCGCGCAGACGTTGGCGGATCTTCAACATCGTGGTTTGAAGAAAATAGGATTCGTCAATAACGATTTTTTCTGAAGTAGTCATCCCGGTGCTCATAGCGGCGCGTCAGCCCTTTTCAATGAGGGGTTGGCGCGCCGTTTGTTTGAAGAGCCGGTGAGCGATACCCACTTGACCGTCATGCGAAATAAAACTTGAAGACCGTACAGAGCGAGGTTTGCTAATGAGTCATTCGATCCCCAAATTTTGGCGGCGCGGCAGCAAATTCACCGGCCGCGCCTGCCTGTATTCCGCAGTCGCGCTGGCTTGCGTGCTGTCGATGCCGCATTTTGCCTTCTCGGCTGACAAGCCCAAGGGGCAGGAAATCAGCCGCGTCATCGCCAAGGAAATCACCGCGGCCCAGAAGGCCATGCAGGCAAGTCAATGGTCGGAGATGATCAAGGATCTCGAGGCGGCCGAACAGAAGTCGCCCCTGACGACCTACGACAAAAAGACCATTTACGACTTCAAGGGTTTCGCCTACATCAAGTTGAACAATCTCAAAGCCGCGGAGGCCGCTTATGAGCAGGCAGTCGCGACCGGCGGATACACGCCCGAAGAACTGACCCGCACCAATCGCATGCTGTTCCAGCTTGCAGCGGGCAACCAGCAGTTTGCCAAGGCGATCGAATACGGCAAGACGGCCACGGAATCTGCTGCCGCCACGCCCAACGATTTTCTCATCATGACGCAGCTCTACTATCAACAGAAGGACTGCAAGAGCGCGGGCGTCTGGGCCGACAAGGCAGTGAGCGCCTTCCGGAAAGCCGGCGAACCACCCAAGGAAGTGCTCTATCAAATCAAGCTGCAATGCGCGAGCGACGCGGGCGACAACGCAGCCATGGCCGCGGCGCTGTACGACCTGATACGGCTGACGAACAAGACCACGTATTGGAACAATCTGATCCGAATCGAGCGTCAGGATGAGCGCGATGACCACAATACGTTGATGATCTACCGGGTCATGTTCGACACGAACTCCATGAATGCCGACACCGACTACATCGAAATGGCCCAGCTGCTGCAGGACGGCGGCCTGCCCGGAGAGGCTGCCGAAGTCCTGGACAAGGCCAGCAGCACCGGCATCCTCAAGGACGAACATAAGGAACGCACGAACCGTCTTTTGACCGCGCTCAAGACTCGGGCCGACACCGACCGCAAGACCCTGGCGCAGCAAGACGCGGAAGCGCAAAAAAATCCTGCGGGCGAATTGGCCGTCAAGGTGGGCGAGGTTCACTATGGCTTCGGCGACTACCCCGGTGCCATCGCATTGATCAGCGCAGGCATCCAGAAAGGCCAGGTCAAGCATCTGGATGAGGCCTACGTGTATCTCGGCCGGTCTCAGGCCGCCCAGAAGAACATTCCGGAAGCGAAGAAAGCTTTCGCCCAGTTGAAGACGGTGCCCAATATCAGCCAACGCGTACTCAAGCTGTGGGACCTGTACGCGGACAAGCTCGGTCAATGAATTCGGAGTAAAGCATGACAATCAAAGCCGGCGACAAAATGCCTGAGGGTAGCTTCACACAGATGACCAAGGATGGTCCGCAGAAGGTCACCACGGATGGACTCTTCGGCGGCAAGACCGTGGTACTGTTTTCCGTGCCCGGTGCTTTCACGCCAACCTGCGATGCCAAGCATCTACCGGGCTTCGTGGAACTCGCGGATCAGATCAAGGCGAAGGGCGTCGATACGATTGCTTGCACCGCCGTTAACGACGTGTTCGTCATGAACGCCTGGGGCAAGCACGGCGGAGTGGGCGACAAAATCCTCATGCTTGCCGACGGCAACGGCACATATGCGAAGGCGCTGGGACTGGAGATGGACGGATCGAAGTTCGGCATGGGCACTCGCGGCCAGCGCTTCGCCATCATCGTCAAGAACGGGGTCGCTGCTCACGTCAATGTCGAGGCCCCCGGCGAATTCAAGGTCTCCGCGGCCGATTATGTATTGAAGCAGCTGTAAGCCGCCCGGGACTGGCGGCGCATGATGGGCCGCGGTCCCGCCGCATCGTTCGGCTATCCTTTCGCGATCAGCTTCTCGAGTTCGGGCACCACCTGAAACAGATCCCCGACCAGCCCAATATCGGCGACTTCAAAAATGGGCGCTTCTGCGTCCTTGTTTATGGCGACGATGGTTCGCGCGTCCTTTATGCCGGTCAGATGCTGAATCGCTCCGGAGATGCCGACGGCAATATAGACCTCGGGCGAAATGATCTTTCCGGTCTGGCCTACCTGCATTTCATTGGCCGCATAACCGGCGTCGACGGCCGCGCGCGATGCCCCGACGGCGGCGCCCAATTTGTCGGCGAGACTGAAAAGCAGCTTGAAATTCTCCGCGCTCCCCAAGGCTCTACCGCCGGAAATGACACGGGCTGCGGTTTGTAGATCGGGTCGATCGGTGGAACCGGATTTGGCACCCACGTAGCGCGTATGCGTGGGCAATACCGCGCTCACCTGCATAGGTTGGATGCTGCCGTTGCCGCCGCTCGCGGCAGCTTCGAAGGAGGCGACCCGAACGGTGGCGATCAACTTGACGGCTGGGTCCGCTTCAACCGTGATGATCGCGTTGCCCGCGAAAATCGGCCGGCGAAATTTGAAGGGACCTTCGACGGCCATCAAGTCGCTGACCTGGGGCACACCGAGCAGCGCCGCGATTCGGGGCATCAGATCCTTACCGAAGCTGGTGGACGGTCCGAAGACATGCGAAAAGTCGGCGGCAACGGCCACCAGTTGCGGGGCGAACACCGCAGCCAGGGGATGCGCGTTTTCCGGCCGATCAATGCGCAGCACCGACTTGACGCCCGACAACCCCGCCGCCTGCGACGCGACGGCCGTGGTGTCGGCGCCGAGGACCGCTATGGTGATTTCCCCATCGGCGATGCCTTTTGCGCAGGTCACGCATTTCGCAGTGGCCTGATTCAGCGTCTTGCCGTCGTGCTCGCCGACGATCAGTATTTTGTGCATTAGAGCAGCCCCTTTTTCTTGAGTGCCTCGACCAATTCGTTTACGTCCTTGACGATCACGCCCTTCTGGCGCTGCGCCGGGGGATCGGTTTTCACGGTCTTGAGCAAAGCACCGCTGCTCACGCCCAAGGCATCCAAGTTAGTCATATCCAACGGCTTCTTCTTTGCCTTCATGATGTCGGGCAATTTGACGTAGCGCGGTTCGTTCAGACGGAGGTCGACCGTAATCACGGCGGGCAGATCCACCTCGATGGTTTCCAGACCCGCGTCGACCTCGCGCGTCACCGTCGCCTTGCTGTCGGCAATTTCCACCTTGGATGCGTAGGTTGCCTGCGGCCGCTCCCAGAGGGTGGCAAGCATCTGCCCGGTTTGATTGGCGTCATCATCGATGGCCTGCTTGCCCAGAAGAATCAGATCCGGGTTTTCTTTTTTGGTTATTGCGAGAAATGTGCGTGCCGCCGTCAGCGGCTCCACCACCGCATCGGTTTGCACCAGGATCGCTCGATCGGCACCCATGGCCAACGCCGTGCGCAATTGTTGCTGGGCATCGGCGACCCCGATGCTTACCGCCAGCACCTCGATCCCCGTACCACGCTCCTTGATGCGCAGCGCCTCCTCGAGCGCGATCTCATCGAAGGGATTGACGCTCATCTTCACCCCGTCCAGCATGACGCCGCTGCCGTCGGGCTTGACGCGCACGCGCACCGTGTAGTCCACGACGCGTTTGATGCAAACCATGATCTTCTTCATATTTCTCCTTAGGCCGCCGTTCGCGGCATCCCGGTGCTCGCGTCGGTCACAACTTGCGAAAACGCAGCGCTGATTCTAGCCGCGCAATGGCGTAATTTTGGTAAAAATCTCTCCAGGCCGGTTTTCAACGGGACCGCTGACGCCACGAATCTGACCGTCAGCACGGCCGGTGAGCGGTTGTTCAGCGGCACCGGCACGCTGATGCTGAGTTCCTCCACCAAGCGGCGAGTACGCGCCGCGGTCGCATAGCCCAGACTGCGCACCTCGGCCAGCAGGCGCGACAACTCGGCATGGTCGCGCGCCAACCGGGCTTCGCCCTCCTTGGAGCGGCTCAAGGCTTCGACCAAGGCATCGCGCTCCGCATCCGAGCAGCACGCCAAATAGGCGCGGCCCGCCGACGTGGTCAACAGCGGCAACCGCATGCCGGCCGAATAACGCTCGATCGCCAGCGGACTCAAGTGGTCGGTGGTCTCGCGCACCGTCAGCTTGGCGGCGGACGAGGTCGCGATATGCACCGGCCAGACGATGGATTCGCCCAGCTCGAACAGATGCGGCTTGGCGATTTGCCTGACCCAGGCTTCGTCGTCGAAACCGGCGCTCAAGCCGCACACCAATATGGTCAGCCTGTAGCGCTCATCGGCGGCGTCGCGATATACGAAGCCGGAATCGCACAATGTTTCCAATATCCGGTAGACGGTGGTGCGCGGCAATTCAATCTCGTGCGCCACCTCCGAAACCGTCGCGCCGTCGCGTAAATTGAGTACAGTCAGCGCTTCAAGGCCGCGCACCAGCGCGCGGATTGGGCGAGTGGAATCCATGAAACCTCGGACGGAAGAAGGGACTAGCTCGGTCAGGCTAATCGGTTGGGCCGCCATCTTAAGGACGCGACGTTCGCTTGTCCACCTTGCAGCCAATGGCTAGACTCGCGGCGATGGTGCGCTATTTCCTGACGCGGCTCGCGACGGCGATTCCGACCTTGTTCATCATCGTCACCATCACGTTCTTCGTCATGCGTGCGGCCCCCGGCGGACCGTTTGATGAAGAACAGACGCTTCCGCCGGAAATCATCGCGAATTTGCAAAACGCCTACGGCCTGGACCTGCCGATCTGGCGCCAATACCTGCGGTACTTGACTTCCCTGGCGCACGGCGATTTCGGGCCGTCGTTCAAGTACAAGGACTTCACGGTCACCGAACTCATCGGCCAGGGATTCCCGGTGACGCTGAAGCTTGGCGCGATCGCGATCTTTTTGGCGCTGCTGCTGGGCATCCCGCTCGGAGCCCTCGCCGCCGTGCATCAGAACAGCGCGCTCGACCACGCGGCCATGTCGCTGGCGGTTTTCGGTATTGCGGTGCCATCCTTCGTGGTGCTGCCGGTCCTGGCGCTGCTTTTCGGCATATACGTGCATTGGCTGCCGGTGGCTGGGTGGGAGCCGGGCTCGGTGAGGCACCTGGTGCTGCCGGTCGTGGCGCTGGCGCTGCCTCCGCTCGCCTACATCGCGAGACTGACGCGCGGCAGCATGCTGGATGTTCTGCACAGCCAGTTCATCCGCACGGCGCGCGCCAAGGGTCTGCCCCTGCGCACGGTGATCTTGCGTCACGCGCTGCGCCCGGCGCTGATGCCGGTGGCGAGCTATCTCGTTCCGGCGGTCGCCGCCATCATGACCGGCTCGTTGGTCGTCGAATCCATCGCGGGCTTGCCCGGCATCGGCCGCTATCTCGTCCAGGGCGCAGTCAATCGAGACTACACGCTCGTCCTGGGAATGGTCATCATCTATTCAGCCTTGCTGATCGGCGCGGGCCTGCTCGTGGACCTTTTGTATGCATGGCTCGACCCGCGCGTGAGAGCGCAGCGATGAGCGCCCTGATGCAGGATGCCGTTGCGCGGTTCTTCGCGAATCGCGCCGCCGTTGCCGCGCTGATCCTCGCCGTTCTCATCGTTGCATTGAGCATCGCCGGACCGTGGTTCAATCCGAACGGCTACGACACGCTCGACTGGCTGCATGCGGCCTCGCGGCCGGGATTGCCGCAGGCGCATTGGTTCGGCACCGACCGGCTGGGCCGCGACATGTTCGTGCGCACGCTGGCGGGCACGCGCGTCTCGCTGGCCATCGGGCTGGTGGCGAGCGCGGTCAGCGTGTCGATCGGCGTCGGCTATGGTGCGATCGCAGGGTATATCGGTGGACGCACCGATCACATCATGATGCGCGTCATAGAAATCTTGGGCGGGCTGCCGTTGATATTTTTCGTGATCTTCGTGACCGTTTTCTTCGGCCGCAACGTCTTTCTCTTGTTCGTGAGCATCGGCGCGGTTGCCTGGCTGACGATGGCGCGCATCGTACGCGGCCAGACCTTGAGCATACGCCGGCAGGAGTTCGTGGAGGCCGCGGTGGCATGCGGAGCGACTCCTGCCCGGATCATCTTGCGCCATGTGGTTCCGAATCTAATCGGGACGGTGGTCGTTTACGCGACCTTGAGCGTGCCGCAGATCATTCTGTTCGAAAGTTTCTTGAGTTTTTTGGGATTGGGGATACAGGAACCGAGCGTCAGCCTCGGCACCCTGGTCGCCGACGGTGCCGGCGAATTGGAGGCTGCTCCCTGGATCATACTGGTCCCGGGCTCCTTTCTCGCGCTGTTGCTGCTGTGCCTGAACATCTGCGGCGACGGCTTGCGCGACGCGCTCGACGTCAGGCAGGCTTGAGTGACGGCGGCGCTGATCGTGGACAGTTTGAACGTCAGCTTCTCGCAGCGGCGCAGCAGCATCGAGGCCGTGCGGCAGGTCTCGCTCGAAGTGGCGCCGCGGGAATGCCTCGCACTCGTCGGCGAGTCGGGGTCGGGCAAGACCCAGTTGTTCCACGCGGCGATGGGATTGCTGCCGAAGAATGCCTCGGCCGATGGCAGGGTGATCTTTCAGGGCGTGGAACTGCTCGGCGCGGGCGAGAAGGCGTTGAATCGCGTGCGCGGTTCGAAGCTGACGATGATATTCCAGGATCCGATGATGTCGTTGACGCCGCATTTGCGCATCGGCACGCAGCTCGCGGAGGTTCTCGTGCAGCATGCCGGGCTGTCGTGGCGCGATGCGTGGCGTTCTGCGGGCAGCATGCTGGAGCGCATGAGGATCGCGGAGCCGCAGTTGCGCTTGAGACAGTTTCCTCACGAACTCTCCGGCGGAATGCGGCAACGGGTCATGATCGGCATGAGCTTGTTGTGCGAACCCTCACTGGTCATCGCGGACGAGCCTACGGCATCTCTCGATGTCACGGTACAAGGGCAGATCATGGAGCTGCTACGCGCTTTGCGGCGTGAGTTCGAGATGGCGCTGGTGCTGATCAGCCATGATCTTGCCGTCGTGGCCGGATTGGCCGACAGGATTTTGGTGATGTACGCAGGACGCATCGTCGAGAACGCGGCGGCAGCGCATTTGTTGGA